>Ga0056124_1000126_pt1 | contig 28502 bp, 26 predicted proteins | sample WorMetHEROISLAND_2_FD_70069 | JGI IMG/M metagenome (GOLD analysis project Ga0056124, IMG submission 70069) | Marine gutless worms symbiont microbial communities from Max Planck institute for Marine Microbiology, Germany - Olavius sp. 4 HERON ISLAND | ecosystem: Host-associated > Annelida >... | reverse complement strand
GATTGTGGACAGATTTATGCAAGCCCCGGCAATCCAGGCATATCTGCCCATGCCAAATGCCTGCATCTGGAAGGGGCCAAGGAAATCATAGATTTTTGCCGGGAAAAAGAGATCGGCCTTGTCGTCGTAGGGCCGGAACAACCTCTAGTAGATGGACTGGAGGATGCGCTGTACGATGCCGGAATTCCCTGTTTTGGGCCTAGCCGTGCCGGAGCGCAACTGGAAGGATCCAAGGCTTATACCAAGGAGCTATGTCGTGAATATGCAATTCCCACGGCTTCCTTTGCTACCTTCCGTGATAGAGCGCGTGCACGGGCCTATATCGCTGACAAGCCTACCCCGATTGTAGTCAAGGCCGATGGACTGGCGGCAGGCAAAGGCGTTATCGTTGCAGAAAGTCAGGAGGACGCTTTGCAGGCGGTGGACAAACTTCTGGCGATCAGCCCGTCTATCGTAATAGAAGAATGTCTGCAAGGTGAGGAGGTCAGCGTCTTTTGCATCACCGATGGCCGAACGGTGCTTCCCCTGACCACGGCCCAGGATCACAAACGCGCCTATGACGGTGACCAGGGGCCAAACACCGGTGGCATGGGTGCTTATTCCCCCGCGCCAGTTCTAGGCGAGACCGGAATGAAAGACGTCTTAGACCAGATCATTTATCCAACAATCAAAGCGCTTGAGGATCGGAAAATTCGCTACCGGGGCGTGCTCTACGCCGGGTTAATGATGACGGCGGAAGGCCCGAAGTTGATTGAGTATAATTGTCGTTTCGGCGACCCGGAATGCCAGGTCTTAATGATACGGATGACGTCTGATCTGCTCCCACTTCTATTGGTTGCGGCCAGAGGAGAACTCGATCAGGCAGAAGAAGTGACCTGGAGCGATGAACAAGCGATCACGGTTGTCATGGCGTCGGAGGGCTACCCGAACGCTCCCAGGACGGGGACACAAATCGCAGGATTATCCAATGCTGCAGAGTGTACAGGCATTCAGATCTTTCATGCCGGGACGAACAGGGTAAGCGATAAGCTACTATCCGCTGGCGGCCGTGTGTTGAACATTTGCGCAACAGCGCCCAGCCTTGAGCAAGCACGAAAACGGGTATATGATTCCATCACCAGGATCGATTGGCCCCACGGTTTTTATCGAAAAGATATCGGCTGGCGGGTGTTGGACGCGGCTGACGACATGAATGATCTGAAGTGATCCCAGGGCGCAAAACCTGCTGGAATCGATAGAGGAGAAAATGGACCCTTGCCCAGAAAATTGTCTTGATACAAAAAGACTTGAGCAATGGATGCACGATCATGTCGAAGGATTTGAAGGGCCACTGGAGGTGCAGCGTCTAAAAGGAGGTCAGTCCAATCTTGTATACCGGCTGACCACACCCGGTCATTGTTATGTTTTACGCCGCAAGCCACCAGGCAAGCTATTGCCTTCGGCGCATGCAGTAGATCGGGAATATCGCGTCACTACGGCTTTGGACCAAAACAGCGACGTTCCAGTAGCGAAAACCTATGGTCTGTGCCTTGACGAAGAGGTGGTCGGGACGATCTTTTATATTATGGATTATATTGAGGGGAGGATTTTCTGGGAACCTGCATTTCCGGACGTACCACGAGAGGATCGCCCGCTTTATTTTGATGCGATGAATGAGGCCCTGGCCAAGATCCACAATGTTGATGCCGGGGCAATCGGTCTGGGCGATTTTGGAAAACGGGGCAGTTATTTCTTCCGGCAAATCGACCGCTGGTCAAAACAATATCTTCAAGATGAGAAGGCCGGACGTTACGATGCGATGGATCGCCTGGTGGAATGGTTGCCGAAGAATATTCCGCAAGACGAAAGCATCTCGATCGTACATGGCGATTATCGCTGTGATAATATTATCTTCCATCCGACCGAGCCCAAGATATTGGCCGTCATAGACTGGGAGCTGTCAACCCTGGGGGATCCGCTGGCTGATTTTACATACCATCTGATAATGTATTCCATGCCGGCTTTTCCAGGACGGAACTCCCTTATGCAGGCAGATCTCAAGGCTATGAATATTCCGACGCAACAAGCATATATCGACGCCTATTGTCATCGCACAGGACGCGACAAGATCGACCATCTGAGCTTCTACATCGCTTATAATATGTTTCGGTTGGCTGCTATTGTTCACAGCATCAAGGGGCGCTTTTTTCGCGGAACGGCAGCTTCTCCGGATGCAGAAGCCATGATCTCCAGTATAGACCCCCTCGCCACGCGCGCCTGGGAAATTGCACAACAGAATTGATATTTATGACTGAAAACAGGTTATCAATCTTTTTATCGAGGTCTCAGGCAGCATATGCATTTGTCCTGATCATTGTCCTGTGGGCTTTTGCAGAAACTGCCCAGGCCCAGGATTACAATAGGGATTTGTACCACACAACAGCACCCTACGCAGTGATGATAGAGGCAAATAGCGGACAGCTTCTCTACTCCAAAGACGGAGACCTGTCTATTCCACCTTCCTCCATGGCAAAGATGATGACCATTTACGTCGCTTTCGACCTGATCAAGCAGGGGCAATTAAGCCTGAATACTCCTATCATGGTTCGTCATGAGACGTGGAAAGCTTGGCGAGGAGTTGGATCTACCATGTTTCTATCTGCTGGAGAAGAGCCAACAGTGAAAAATCTGTTGCACGGTATTGTCACCCTGTCAGGCAATGACGCGAGTGTCGTGCTCGCAGAAGGTATCACCGGCAGCGAAAAGGCCTTCACCGAAATTATGAACAAGACCGCACGCAAACTGGGTCTTCACCGCAGCCATTTTTCTAACGTAACGGGCATGCCCGATAATCAGGGATATGCCTCGATGAAGGATCTGGCCACACTTGCACGAATGACAATCCTGAATTTTCCGAAACTCTATCGCGCTTTTTACGGCCAGAAAAGCTATGCCTGGGGTAGAAACGTAAAAACAGGAGAGCTGATCGTCCAGCCTAATCGCAATCCGATCATCGGCAAAATTCCAGGAGCCGATGGTCTGAAGACTGGCCATGCCGAAGCGATCGGCTATGGCTTTACAGGATCGGCACAGCAGGGGAATATGCGTTTGATCATCGCCATGAATGGGATGGGATCCTGGAATGAACGTATTTCCGAGTCTAACGGTTTCATGCGTTGGGGGTTTCGCCATTTCAAGAATGTCCCAGTCATAACCAGGGGGACGGTTATAGCCCGAATTCCGATCCATATGGGATCGGTAGATATGTTGGAGCTGAAAACGGACAAGGATTATCTACTGACCATTCCCCAAATGTCGGGAGGGGCAAAGGTAACGGCTCAACTTGATCGCCTGGAGATACTTACAGCCCCCATTCTCAAAGGTCAGGAGATCGCGATCTTGAAGCTGCGCATCGGAGATAGAGTTATATACGAAGTCCCCTTGACAGCGTCTAAAAGCATCGACCAGGCTGGGGTTTGGCGTAAAATCCTATTGCGCTGGAAAGCCCTTTTTCGTTAGGATGGCCGGCCTGTTTCTAACGTTGGAAGGGGGAGAGGGCGTTGGCAAGTCAACGCAGACGCTGAAGCTTGCCGAGTGGCTGGAAGGACTTGGGCACCGGGTATTGACCACACGTGAACCCGGTGGAAGTCCGGGCGCCGAGGCGATACGAACCCTTCTGGTCGAAGGATCTGCGGATCGCTGGGACGCTCTTAGCGAAGCCTTGTTGCTGACCGTTGCTCGGCGCAACCATCTTCAAAGGACGATCCTTCCGGCGTTGAGCTCCGGGACGACCGTTGTCTGTGATCGTTACATCGACAGTATGTTGGTTTATCAGGGATATATGCAAAGTCTGGAAGAAAAGGCGTTGATGGAAATGCACCAACGCTTTGCAGGGGGGTATATGCCGAACCTGACGCTTCTTCTCGACCTGGATGCTGACGTGGCGCTAGAGCGTGCACTTTCAGTCGCCGGACAAGAGAAGAGGTTTGAGAGCCTGGGTCTCGACTGGCACCGACGTTTACGCACGGGTTTTCTCAATCGTGCCAAAGGCGAGCCGGATCGGTTCATTACCGTCGATGCATCCGGAGAATCTGCGGATGTCTTTGATCGGCTGAAGGAGGCTTTGGCACCACATCTGAATCACAGGTAACGTTATGGACAGACCGGACAAGACTCTGTTGGGACACGAAGAGGCGCAACGCGAATTCATAAAGGCGTGGAACAGCGGACGCATGCACCACGCCTGGATGATTACAGGAATGCAGGGGCTTGGAAAGGCCGGATTTGCCCGACAAGCGGCAAGTCTTGTCCTTGATCAATCAGCCGAGAACGAGGCGGAGCCGAGTAGCTTGTTCGCTGAAACTCGGATTGGCCAAATGCTGAAAGATCCGGCGCACACGGATCTGGTCCATCCTGCCTTTCGGTCGATTGGCCGTATGCAAGATGATCGTGGTCGCATGAAAGGCCGGATCCTTCTTGATCAAATCCGGGATTTAATTCCGTTTTTTGGAATGGCTCCAGATCATGGTTGGCGCGTAGTGATCATTGACGCTTTGGAATCGATGACGTGGGAGGCATCGAATGCACTTTTAAAAATGCTGGAAGAACCCCCACCGCAATGCCTCTTTTTACTGATTAGCCACGCCCCTGGAAGACTATTGCCCACTTTGCGCTCTCGTTGCCGTAGATTAATACTTAGACCTTTATCCGAATCGCAAATGCGCCTTTTTCTACAACGCCTGGATTACCCGACCGATTGCGAAGACGCAGTGCTCCAATATGCCAACGGTTGCCCAGGCAGGGCTGAGTTGTTCTTGCGCCTGGACCTTGCGGCCCTGGAAAAATTGCTAGATACGATCACTCCCGGGCATCAGGATGCAGCTTTGGAGCTCGTCAGCCTTCTTTCTCCAATCAAAGAGTCTGAACGCTACGAAGCCTTTTTGACCCTGGCACTAGATCGCGTCGCCATACATTTGAAGCAGGCGGCCCTGGAATATGCACAATCAAGCGGCGTTCTGGCAAAGGGACTTACGCTATACGACCGGGCGAGGACACTCGCAGCGCAGGCGACAGCATTGAATCTGGAGACTCGTTTGGTTATCCTGGAAATGGCCTCTATCGTTGCCAACACTAGCACCCTGAGGGGCTAGCTTTGTGAGATGCTGGAATGGGCAGGGGGAATAATCATGGATTCGACACGCAAGCTTGGGATTATCGGGGCACCGATTGAATGGGGATCACACACATCGGGATGCGCCATAGGCCCGGCAACGCTGCGATATTCCGGTCTGGCCGCGTCGCTTCAGGACCTTGGATATGACGTTATCGATCACGGGGATTTTCACGCCTTTGCTGAAGATAGCGCTGGCGAAAATGCAGAAGCCAGCCACTGGCCGCAGCAAGCGAAATCCTCTATTCCAGGGCTGGGCAACAAGATCAAGGCCATGATCCGCGATCACCAAGTTCCGATTATACTGGGGGGCGATCATGCATTGTCCTTTGCAAGCGTCCCGGCCCTGGCGGAATGTTCCAGGGATCGCGGAGCGGACCTGTTTGTTCTGTGGCTCGATGCCCATGCCGACTTCAATACGCCGAAGACCAGCCCAAGCATGAACTTTCATGGAATGTCAGTGGCTTATTTTTGCGGCTTTCCCGATTTTGACGCTCTTCCAGAAGGTGGCCCAAATGTCTTTGTCAATCCCGAACATGTCACTTTGCTAGGCATACGCTCCATCGACCATGCCGAGCGAGAGAGGCTGACCAGAAGCGGAATCCAGGTTAACGACATGCGGTTGATCGATGAGATAGGGATAACCGCCATTATCAAGCCTTTTTTGGATCGCGTGAAAAAGAGCGGCGGAGATCTTCATGTTAGCATGGATATCGATTTTCTCGATCCGGAAATCGCACCCGCAGTTGGAACCACTGTTCCAGGTGGTGCGACATTCAGGGAGGCGCACTTGATCATGGAATTGCTACATGATTCCGGTCTTGTGACATCGATTGAAATTGCAGAACTTAATCCCTTGCTTGATATTCAAGGCAAGACAGCGCGTCTCGTCGTTGACCTGGTCACCAGCCTTTTTGGCAAGCAGGTCTTTGACCATCTGGCTTTCAGGACGCCACTATAAGTGGAAGCGGAGATAACGTGATGGTTCCGAAGAATAAAAATATCAACATCGTCCCGTTCGTCAGCGTGGACAATATCATGAAAATCATCTGCACCGTGGGACTCGAGAATTTTCTCTCAGGCCTTGCAACCTATATCGAAGAAGATATGCGAAGATGGGAAGTTTTTCATAAAACGCCCAGGGTTGCGTCTCATTCGGATGTCGGAGTGATTGAGTTGATGCCGATCAGCGATGATAAAACCTATAGCTTTAAATATGTCAACGGCCATCCCGGTAATATCAGAGAAGGCTTACAGACGATTGCGGCCTTTGGTTTGTTGGCAGATGTGTCCAGCGGTTATCCCGTTCTCCTGTCAGAAATGACGATGTTGACGGCATTGCGGACGGCAGCCTTTTCTGCCCTGGCTGCGAAATATCTGGCCCCTAAAGATGCAGACGTCATGGCGATCATCGGCAATGGAGCCCAGTCGGAATTTCAGGCCCTGGCGTTTCGCAATATTTTGGGCATAAACCGATTGAAGCTTTACGACATCGATCGCGATTGTTCGCAAAAATTTGTGACCAATATGGAACCATTTGGTTTTTCAATGCGTGTATGCAATAGCCCCGAAAGCGCCGTTGAAGGGGCCGATATCATTACGACTATTACCGCCGACAAACAATATGCAACAATTTTAACTGACAATATGGTCGGTGCAGGCGTTCATATCAGCGCCATGGGAGGAGACTGCCCGGGAAAAACGGAAATACACAAGGATGTTTTATTGCGATCGCAGATATTTACCGAATATACGCCCCAGACTAGGATCGAAGGCGAAATCCAACAGCTCCCCAATGATCATCAGGTGACAGAACTTCACGAAGTCATTTCCGGGAAAAAGCCGGGCAGAAAATCGCAAGAGCAGATCACCTTGTTTGATTCGGTTGGATTTGCGATTGCTGATTTCTCAGCACTTCGTTACCTGAGAGATCAGGTTATGAAGACTGGGATTTATGAACAACTGGACCTACTGGCAGATCCTGATGACCCACGTGACCTTTTTGGAATGCTCATGCGCTCCGCCGGTGCCGTGTTGAGTAAGGAATGAGAAGTTCATACAACTGGAAGAATCGCTAAGCGTGTCGCTTGCCACTCTTTCCTTTTCCCCGCTTTTCTCAGACGACTAAAATCTTCGAGAGACAACGAACTGGGTAGTTTCGATCAGAGCCGCCTTGGCGCTGTTGTTGGGAAGGAATGCGATCGCATCTCGCGCTCGCATTGCAAAATAGCTAGCGCGGTCAAAGGTATCATGAAGGCTCAGACTTTCCTCCAGCATAGAGATGATCCGGTTCAGATCCTCAGGCTTCCGTTCGCCCTTCTTGAAACAGCGTTCGAGAAAAGCACGATCATCGGCGCTTCCACGCTGGTATAAAAGCAGAACCGGCAAGGTTGCCTTGCCTTCATTAAAATCATCTCCGACATTCTTGCGCAGATTTTTTTCGTCCGATGCATAATCCAGAGCATCATCCGCAAGCTGGAAGGCAATACCCAGATTACGGCCAAAACTCTCCAGCGCGGCTTCCACGGCCAGATCTTTTTCGGCAAAAAGTGCTGTAATCTGACAGGCCGCTGCAAACAGGACAGCCGTCTTGGACGTAATGATGGAGAGATACTGATCTTCCAACATGTCAAGCTGTCCTAGAGCCAGAAGCTGCTCGACTTCGCCTTCGGCAATCACCGAAGACGCCCTTGAAAGAATCTTAAAGACCCGCAAGCTTCCGTCGTCGACCATCAGCTCGAACGCACGCGAGAATAGGTAATCACCAACTAAAACGCTTGCCTGGTTTCCCCAGATAAAATTTGCAGTCTTTTTCCCCCGGCGCAAGTTGGACTGATCGACAACATCATCGTGGAGCAGAGTCGCAGAATGAATAAACTCAATGCAAGCCGCCAGTTTGTAATGGCGCCTACCTTCGTAACCGAGCAATTTGGCGCAGGCAAGCGTCAGCATAGGACGAAGCCGTTTGCCGCCTGCTGCGATAAGGTGCCCAGCCATCTCGGAGATCAAGGGAACATCGCTTTGCATTTGTTCCAGGATGATCTGATTGACGGTGTTCAGTCCATCCAGAGTCAATTGTTGCAATGGTTCAATCGATGCGCTGCCCTTTGCGTTCAGCTGCTTAATATTTGCCTTGGGTATCAAGCGTTGAATATTCATTGTTGGATGTGCTCCTTGACGAAATCGACCAAGCTGCCCAAGGTTTCAAAATCATCAGCAGAAATCTGGCTGTCATCTATCCTGATATTGAATTTACTCTCCATCGCCGTTAGCAATTGCGCGACTGCCATCGAGTCTAATTCAGGCAATTCACCTAGAAGCCTCGATTGCGGCACCAGTTCCTTGCTACGCTCTCCAAGTTCCAACGTTTTTTCCAGAAGCTGCCTTAATCCATCACAAATGCGATCATCCAAACGTTCATCCAAGCTCATTTTCTTATTCAAATTCACCTCACGTTTTCGCGTGCCTGAGATTTTATCATAGTTTCAAGATATGGCAAAGGAATCCTAATTTAAGAATATTTCTTACGTGTCATCGTCTTGTTGTTCTATCTTAATTTGATGAAGCTTTTTTAACAGCACACGGGGGTGCATCAGGGTGATGAGCTGGTTGATCAAGGAAATTCCAAGCGCCGCCTGATTGATCACCTCTTCCTCGCTAAGGTCCGGGTCTGATTGCACGGCTGCAAAATAGGTACGCACCTCGTTTTCCGCCAGCCATTGTACGACCTCAACATAGATGCGAAAATCTTCGATCTGAAAGCCTTTCTCTTTGGTAAATCCGCTGCGCTTCAGCTCAGCAAAACATTGCAAAATTGCCATTTCCGTCGATTCCAGTCGTCGGTCGGATGACAAGTCCACAACTCCAACGCCGGAAATTTCACCAATCTCTTCTTCGGTCAGCCCAGTTTGCTGAGCAGCTTCTGCGATAGAGAGTTTTCGACCCGGCACCAGGCCTGTCCGCACCTGTAAAATATCTTCCATATTCGGATAGAGCCAGACATCAACCGGTTTGGGCTCTTGAGAATCGAGCAATGTCTTAATGACTTCCAGTGGCAGATAGCGTTCTTCCTGAAGACGGCGAATCGCTTTCAGACGTATAACATGATCTTCGTTATATCGCGCTGAATTGACGCTTTTTCGCTCAGGTTCAGGAAGCAACCCCTTGCGAAGGTAATAGCGAATCGTCTCCCGTCCGATTCCGGTGCGTTTTTCCAATTCCCGCATGCGCATGATTTCAGTAAGTACTTTCGCAATATTATTTCATTGTAGGGATAACAAAGGCCTGATCTCCCGGATCATCATGTCCGGGCCAGCGTTGGGTGACCGTTTTGGTCTTTGTATAAAAGCGAACCGATTCGGTACCATACTGATTGCAATCGCCAAAAGCGGAGTTTTTCCAACCTCCAAAGCTGTGGTAGGCAACTGGAACAGGGATAGGGATGTTGATTCCAACCATCCCGACATTTACGCGCAAAGCAAACTCCCGGGCGACATTGCCTTCTCGTGTAAAAATTGCAACTCCATTGCCATAGGGGTGATTACTTGGAAAGCTGAGCGCTTGCTCAAAACTGTCCGCTCGCATGATCTGAAGAACTGGCCCGAAAATTTCCTTTTGATAGGACTGCATTTCCGAGGTTACATGATCGATCAACGTGGGGCCCAAGAAAAAACCCCCTTCATGGCCTTCCATGATGAAATCACGTCCGTCGAGCAAAATAGTGGCACCTTCACTTTCTGCCAATGCGATGTCATCGATAACCCGCTGTTTGTGGTCGGCGGTCACCAAGGGGCCAAAATGAGCATCTTCCTGATCCGCAGGCCCGATCTTCAGCGCCCTGATTGCTGGAACCAGACGTTCGATTAGAGTATTTGCCGTCGCCTCTCCTACTGCGACGACAACGGGCAGGGCCATGCAGCGCTCTCCGGCCGATCCATAAGCTGCTCCAACCAGGTCTTTGACCGTCTGATCAAAATCTGCGTCAGGCATGACAATTCCATGATTTTTTGCGCCGCCCATCGCCTGGACTCGCTTTCCATTCGCACAACCGCGAGCATAGACAGCCCTGGCAATATCGGTTGATCCAACGAAGCTGACGGCTGCGATATCGGGATGGTCCAAGATACTGTCCACAGCGCGCTTATCCCCATGCACGACATTGAGCAAGCCTGCAGGTGCCCCCGCTTCCATGAATATTTCGGCAAGCTTAACCGGAACCGAGGGAGCTCGCTCCGAAGGCTTCAAGACGAATGCGTTACCACAAGCAACAGCCATGGAGAACATCCACATAGGAATCATTGCAGGAAAATTGAACGGGGTAACCCCGGCACAAACTCCCAGGGGCTGTAGCATCGAATAGACATCGATCCCAAGACCTGCCTGACTGGTGTAAGCTCCTTTTTGCAGGTGCGCGATCCCCAAAGCGAACTCCACCACTTCCAGGCCTCTTAAGATATCGCCTTTGGAATCGGCAATGATCTTTCCGTGTTCCAACGACAGTAATTCGGCCAGGGAATTCATCCTTTCCTCAACCAGGCGACGGTAATCGTTCAACACACGTGCTCTTCGCTGCGGATTCGTGTCCGCCCACAGGATTTGAGCCTTCTGAGCTGCTGTTACTGCTGCATCGACTTCTGATTTCGTTGCAAGAACAACCTCCGCCTGAACTTGCCCGTTCGTCGGTTGAAAGATCGGCGCAACCTCCCGATCAGCATCCGTCCCATCCACTGCGCCAATAGGGTTGCCGTCGATAAAATGCCTGACCTGATACATCAATATTCCTAAGGCTTGCTTTGCCCCGTTACCATCCAAAATAATATAAAAAGCGGATGAAATGAGGTCAAACTATAATAAGTTTGCGTAAAGCTTTTTCGGCTTATCCACAGCTTATCGATGGAACATCTTGATTTTGTTGATTTCAATGTCAAAATACACTTATCGTTAACCACCGAGTGCCCAAATAGGGGGAAGCATATTTAAGGCAGGGAATCGAAAATAGGAAAAACCATAATATGAAACGGACAGATATGACTTCAGCCTTTAATTCAGATATTGTGGATCAGCTCGTTCCCGTCGTTGTAGAGCAGTCGAGCCGAGGTGAACGCTCCTTTGACATTTTCTCCCGTCTTTTGCGCGAGAGAATTATCTTCCTCACCGGGGAAGTGGAAGACCATAAGGCCAGTCTGATCTGCGCCCAGTTGTTGTTCTTAGAAGCAGAAAACCCCAAGAAGGATATTTTCCTGTACGTCAATTCTCCGGGAGGAATCGTCTCCTCGGGTCTGGCGATTTACGACACGATGCAGTATGTCCGCCCGGAAGTGAGCACGGTTTGCATCGGTCAGGCTTGCTCAATGGGATCACTGCTGTTATGCGCTGGTGCCAAAGGGAAACGTTATGCCCTGACGAATAGTAGGATCATGGTCCATCAGCCATCCGGTGGCGCTCGCGGACAATCGACAGATATCCAGATTCAAGCCCGTGAAATCCATAAGCTGCGAGAAAGATTACAGAAAATTTACGTTGATCATACTGGCCAGAGTTATGAAGATGTGGAAGCTGCTTTAGAGCGGGATAAATTCATGTCGGCTGATGAAGCTCAGGAATGGGGGCTTGTCGATGCCGTCTACAGTAAGCGTCCGGAAGTTCCTGAAAGTGACTCCCCTGCAAGCGACCCCAAAGATAAGAAAGAATAATGAATAGCCCTGCTTCATGGTATGTTAAGCCATTATTGATAGGGCTGATATTGAGGTGAAACGATGATGAGTGACAGCTCAAGAATTTCGAATACTGAGATAGATATGATCTGTGCCAGCGAAAGGGTCGAAAATGGGTAAAGGAACGACCGCAGGCGGAGATTCGAAAAATACGCTCTATTGTTCTTTTTGCGGCAAAAGCCAGCACGAAGTCCGTAAATTAATTGCCGGTCCCACGGTCTTTATTTGCGACGAATGCGTAGAGCTTTGCAACGATATCATCCGTGAAGAAACCAAAGGCTCAATCAATAAAAGCGGAAACAACATCCCTACCCCAAAGGAGATTTGCTCCGTCTTGGATGATTATGTGATCGGTCAGTCCCATGCCAAGCGGGTACTTTCCGTCGCTGTTCATAACCATTACAAGCGCTTGAACCACGGCAATAAGGAAGCCGAGGTCGAACTGTCCAAATCCAATATTCTTCTTGTCGGACCGACAGGATCGGGGAAAACACTCCTTGCCCAGACGCTTGCCAGGATATTGGACGTCCCCTTCACTATGGCCGATGCAACAACCCTGACCGAAGCCGGTTATGTTGGTGAGGATGTTGAGAATATCATTTTAAAGCTTCTTCAGGCTTCGGACTATAATGTCGAACGTGCACAACGCGGAATCGTCTATATCGACGAAATCGACAAAATCAGCAGGAAATCGGACAATCCTTCAATCACGCGTGATGTCTCTGGCGAAGGTGTGCAACAGGCGCTGTTGAAAATTATGGAAGGAACCACCGCATCTGTTCCGCCCCAGGGAGGGCGCAAGCATCCGCAACAGGAATTCCTGCAAGTTGACACCACCAATATACTTTTCATTTGCGGGGGGGCATTTGCGGGACTTGACCGGATTATCGCCGACCGACGGCAAGGCAAGTCTATTGGCTTTGGAGCCCATGTCCAGAGTCCGGAAGAAAAGAAGATCGGAGAGATGTTCAGATTCTGCGAACCGGAAGATTTGCTTAAATTCGGACTGATACCGGAATTCATAGGCCGCCTCCCGGTTATTGCGACCTTGGAAGATCTCGACGAAGACGCCCTGATCGAGATTCTGACCAAGCCAAAGAATGCTCTTGTAAAGCAGTATCAAAAACTTCTGGATCTGGATCAGGTCAAGCTGACTTTCAAGCCGGATGCCCTTAGCGCCGTTGCCCAAAAAGCGATCGAGCGCAAGACCGGCGCCCGTGGATTGAGGTCCATTCTGGAAGGGATTTTGCTAGATACGATGTACGATCTCCCCGGTTCCGAGGAAGTCGAGGAAATTCACATCGACAAGGATGTCATTGATGGCAGAAAAGATCCTATACGAATCTATGGACCGACAAAGCAGCGGAAGAAAAAAGCGGAATCCAAGGCCGGATAGCCAGAGAAGGATAGGCTTTGTCACATACCTAATAAGTAGTGGGACCTAATGGGCAGTGTGGCAAGCTAGCAGGTAAACCAATAACAACTTTTAGTATATTTTTTAGTCTTTCTTAGTCTTTTTGCATCATAACTGATATATTATTGTTAATATTTCTGAAAAACGATAGAAGTTATTATGACCTACTATTCAGTTCTCCCACTTCGTGATATCGTTGTTTTCCCCCAAATGATTGTACCGCTTTTCGTAGGGCGAGAGAAATCTGTTGCAGCGCTGGAAGAAGCAATGCGCAATTCGCGCCAGATCTTTCTTCTGTCGCAGAAAGATGCAGGGGAGGATGATCCGGGAGAAGAGTCTTTGTACAATACCGGGACAATCTCTCAGATCCTGCAACTTTTACGTCTCCCGGACGGGACCGTTAAGGTCCTGGTTGAAGGAAAGCTCAGGGCAAGAGTCAAATCGCTTGAAGAGACCGATGATCATCTGCAGGCAGAGGCTGAGATCATTGAAGATAGCAATATTGACAGTGAAAATTGCAAGAATATGGCGCGCTCGACGCTTACGCAGTTTGAGCAGTATGTACGGCTGAACAAGAAAATAGCACCAGAGGTTATGGTCGGGATCAGCCAGATCGAAGAGGCATCAAAACTCGGCGATACCATTGCTTCGCATCTCAACTTGAAAATTGAGGACAAGCAAGAACTGTTATGCATCGCTGACGTGGGCAAAAGGCTTGAACGTATTTTCTCCCTCATGGAAGGGGAGATGAACATGCTCAACGTTGAAAAGAAGATCCGAAGCCGCGTCAAACGGCAGATGGAAGATACCCAACGTGAATATTATCTGAATGAACAGTTGAAAGCGATCCAAAAGGAACTGGGTGATAACCCGGAAGGAAAAAGCGAAACGGCTGAGCTTGAGGAAAAGATCGCCAAGACCCGTTTTTCCAAAGAAGCGCGCGAAAAAGCGATTTCTGAATTAAAACGCTTAAAGAACATGAGCCCGATGGCTGCTGAAGCAACAGTGGTGCGTAACTATCTGGACTGGCTACTTTGCCTGCCCTGGGGCAAGAAAAGCCGCGTTAAAAAGAATATTCCCCAAGCTGAAAAGACACTTGATATCGACCATTATGGTCTTGGCAAGGTGAAGGAGCGGATCGTTGAATATCTGGCCGTGCAAAGCCGGACCGATCGCATCAGAGGCCCGATTCTCTGTCTGGTAGGCCCACCCGGTGTTGGCAAGACATCCCTGGGCCAGTCCATCGCCAAGGCTACGGGACGCAAGTTTTGCAGAATTGCCTTGGGTGGCGTTCGGGACGAATCAGAAATCCGCGGCCATCGTCGGACATATATCGGATCAATGCCGGGTAAGATCATCCAGGCCTTGAAGAAGGCTGGAACCAGTAATCCGCTGATCTTGCTTGATGAAATCGACAAGATGGGACAGGATTTTCGCGGTGACCCGGCGTCGGCGATGCTGGAGGTCCTTGATCCCGAACAAAATGCCCATTTTAACGATCACTATATGGAAGTGGATTACGATCTGTCGAATGTCATGTTCGTGACCACGGCCAATTCCCTCAACATGTCGCAACCGCTTCTGGACCGGATGGAAATCATTCAGCTTTCCGGGTATACCGAGGAAGAAAAGATCGAGATCTTCAAGCGCCACCTCTACAAGAAGCAAATTGAAAATCACGGTTTAGGTCCGCGTGAACTCACTATTCGGGAAGACGCCATACGCGACCTCATTCGTTATTACACCCGTGAAGCCGGGGTTCGCAATCTTGAACGAGAACTGGCGAAGATTGCACGCAAGGCCTTGAAGGAGATTTTGGAAAGCAAAGCGAAGCGGATTACGATAACAAGAAAAAATCTGGAAAATTTTGTCGGCGTACCGCGGTTCCGCTACGGCATATCCGAGGAAACCGACCAGATCGGAGCAACCACCGGTCTGGCCTGGACCGAGGTCGGCGGTGAACTGCTGACGATCGAGGCGGTGACCGTCTATGGCAAGGGAGGGATCAAGACTACTGGAAAGCTTGGAGACGTTATGCAAGAATCGATTCAAGCGGCCCTGTCCTTTGTTAAGTCGCGCTGCACGGAATACGGGATCGCACCGACCTTGTTCGATCGCCGTGATATCCATATCCACGTTCCGGAAGGAGCAACACCCAAGGACGGCCCTTCAGCAGGGGTTGCCATGGTAACGTCAATCGTATCTATCCTGACGGGCATTCCCGTGCGCAAGGATGTCGCCATGACCGGTGAAGTCACGTTGCGTGGAAATGTCCTGCCCATTGGCGGATTGAAAGAGAAGCTTCTGGCAGCACTACGCGGTGGAATCAAGACCGTGTTCATTCCAGAAGAAAACAAGCGTGACCTGACGGAAATACCAGAAAAAGTTATCGGCGAGCTGGAGATCGTTCCAGTGAAATCCGTCGATGAAGTTCTGGACAGGGCTCTTACCGAAGCGTTCGCTCCAATCCCGTGGGACGAGGAAGAGGATCTGAAATCGCCGCAGGCTATTGGTCAAGACCATGACGAAAGCGATGTGCGACGTCGTGGGTCTCAGATACGCCATTAATCGTGAAAGCCGTGCGTAATATCGCGCGTATAGTTAAGACGGTTCAGATTCGCGGGTATGGTCTATGGTCGGCTTGTATTAGCCAGAATGCGTAGTGAGGACGGCCTAATCTACCGCGGTCTTACATTTTATTGAATAGCACGCGGATATAGTTTAGATAGTAGATAACAGTGCTCTTGTGCATTGGCAAAATGATGGGGGATTGATCATGAAAAAGAGATTATCATTGGCTTTGACGGGATCGCTGCTGGCGGGCACATGCCTTATGACACCGCAAGCAAAGGCCTGGGATTTGAATGTAAATATCGGTATTCATACCTATGAGCATGCAATAATCAGGTTGGATCAAAATATCCTGGGCATTGCCAAGGCCGGCAAAGGGGCAAAGATTGCCATCATCGACACGGGTTTTAAATATGATAACGGTGGTCCGAATATGGCCCCCGGCCAGTTTTCCCTGCGCGACAGCCGTTGCTTTGCACCGAACTGCAATTCGAGAGCAGGTTATGGTGAACATGGACTTTATGTTCTTGAAACCGCACGGCTGGTTGCACCCAACGCCAACTATGCTACTGGCACTCCATTCAACCGAAGCGGGAATTTTTCGTATCAAGGTTTCGGCAACGCAGTCCGTCATTTTGCCGACTTGAATTACAGCGTGATCAATATATCGATGAATGCCAATAGAAATAACATACTCAATCTATACCATCCCTTGAAATCAGCGGTTAACTATGCCGGGGAAAATAGTGATACAGTCATGGTGTTTTCCGGAGGTAATGACCGTTGGTTTCATCATAATAGAGACATCACGAATGTCAACGAAGCTGCAGCACAACAGGTTCTTTTTGTTGGTGGCTGGCATAATCACAGTACATAATCACAGTACATAATCACAGTAATAGTGTACACAGCGCGATGCCTGGGACAGCAAATTTCCAGACCACATCGGGTCGAACAATTCGCCTGTCGTCGCGTTGGCTCATGGCTCCCATATTCGGGACTGTCAGTAATGGACGTAGGTTTGTCTATTTTAACGGAACGTCTCATTCGGCACCGATGGTTGCGGGGGCGGTTGCCTTGATGCACGCCAAATGGCCCAGGACCAAACGCGAAAAAACAGCAGACGATATTTTGCTTGCAACAGCGCATAGAAGCTTCGCTGGCTACAACTCCGAAAATCATGGTATGGGGATACTCAACGTCCGGACTGCGTTTCAGCCCTATGGCCAGCTGAGGTTCCACCTTCCCGGCGGTGTACGTGTTCCCGCAGCCGGTTGGGATGCCTTCCGTATGTTTGTGAGGGTATTATATTATCACGGCCGTAGCTGGATGCCGCTTCCCGACTGGGGTAATCCCCTGCTAAGAAGTTACCCAGCCTTTGACCAGTTCAATCGCGACTTCAGGGTCGATCTGATATTGCACATCGTCTCTAACGGCTGGTGGTACAGAGATGCACCGATCAACCCGCTTCCGACTTATCCCAACAGCGTCCCCGACGTCGTACAGTTAACCGCAAGTGGGGGCAAGATTGCCTATTGGGGCGGTGCGCTTGGAACATCGGACAGCCAGCTTTTCAGCCAGCGCAACCTCAGCCAGAGCAACTATGGCGGACACCGCAGGACTGCTGCCTATATGTTCATAGATAAGAAAGGCTTTGTTGCCTCCGGGGGCTATGGCCATTCGGTCAACTATCCGTGGATGGCCGCCTTGACCGGAAACCTGCGGCTGGCCTCCATATCAGGGATTGATCCTTTGCACAGTTATGAAAACATCCGCAAGGGAGGACAGGGTCTGATGCGCTTTGCCGATGGAGGCACCACGATGGCGGCGGGCGTTCCTTTGGGGGGTGGCTTCAGGCTTGGCTTTGCAACAGGCAGGTCGACGGCGCTGTACGATACCGATAAGGCGTTGAGCAACGGCGATATGCTCCGCCAGCGCGACAAGAGCAGCGCGCACGCGGTCAACCTTGGCGTAAGCAAGGCCTTCGGCAAGACGGTTACTCTTGGTCTTTACGGTCAGTATCTTAAGGAGAACAATGCATTCCACGGTCATAGCTATGCCGAGGACAGCCTTGGCTATCTAGGCCAGAGCAACAAGAGCTACGGCATTGGTCTGTCGCTAGGCTACAGTCCCGATCGCAATACGGATATTCTGTTTGAAGCCAATGTCTCGAAAAGCGTTGTCGATGAGACCGGCGGGCTCATCGCGGGTCTTAAGGATATCAAGTCCAACGCCTTGTCGATAGCAGCCGAGCGTCGCAATCTGTTTGGTGAAGGCGACAGCTTGCAGATTGTCGTCCGCCAGCCGATGGCACGTTTTTCATCGCGAACCGGTCTTTATAACACGCTTGTCGATGAGCATGGCTATCCGTATTGGGAGGAGATCTGGGGCGACAGCGGTGTCCCGTTCTCTACCCGTCAGCTTGACGGCAAGGTCAGCTATAGCACCCGTCTAGGCAGATCGCTGCGGCTTGATGTCAGCGGTCAGTATGTCCGCAACTATGACAATATGCCGGGCATAGACGGCTTTGGATTCGGGATCAACCTCAAGAGCAAATTCTGACATTATTTGCACACCGGTAATTTAGCCTTGTAAAGCAGGTGCTGAGCCAATAAGCTTTTCCGACTTCAGGGAAAGCTTATTTGCCATGCCATGTTACAAGAAGCTTAGAATCCTACGCGCTGTGCTGATTTTCTCTGGCATGCTGCTGTTCTTTCTTTTCCCGGTCGTTGTGCCGTTGTGGGCGTTACGTCGCTGGACTCGCCTTCATCTTCGCCTGCTACCCATCGCTCACCGTCTGATCAACTGGTCTCTTGATGTGCGTTTGCAGATCTCCGGTAGGGATAATTTTAAAAAAGCCCTGCACAGGGAAAAGGTGCTCTATATTGTTAATCATATATCCTGGGTTGATATTCCAGTGATCGGAAGCGTGATTCGAGGACGGTTTATCGCTAAAAGCGAAGTTGATGATATGGGTTTCTTCGGGTGGCTTGCTAATCTACAGGAAACTATCTATATCCTGCGCGACAACCGCCATGACACACGAAATCAATTCGATAGAATAAAACAGCGGCTTCAGGCAGGCTATAACATTATTCTGTTTCCGGAAGGGACCAGTTCGACTGGACATTCGGTCCTGTCGTTCAAGTCGGCGTTATTCGCAGCAACAGATGCGGATCTAGATACCGACAACCAACCGGTAACCATCCAGCCAATTACAATCGCTTACACCCATATCAACGGCGTTCCCATCCGCTATTCTGAAAGCCACAAAGTCGCCTGGGTTGGCGATGTGGAAATGTTTTCACACCTGATGGAACTTGTAACGCTTGGGCGAATCGATGTACGATTACACTTTCACCAGCCTGTCAAAAGTACCGATTATTCTGATCGGAAAGAACTTGCCAGAGACTGTCATGCTAAAATTTCTGACACCTTGCACTACGAGATGAACAATCGGACGCTATGACAAAAACAGCCTTTATCAAGACCTATGGTTGTCAGATGAATGTATACGATTCCCGACGTATACACGAGTTACTGGAAAGTGATGGGTACCATTTGACCGATGACGCGCAAGATGCGGATCTGATTTTATTGAACACGTGCCATATCCGGGAAAAGGCGGCAGAGAAACTCTATTCCGATATCGGCAGAATGCGCAAGCTTGCTAATAAAGCGACGATCGCAGTGGCCGGCTGTGTAGCTCAGGCGGAAGGGGAAGAGATTCTGACGCGCGCACGTGACGTCGATCTTGTATTGGGTCCCCAGGTTATTCATCGTCTGCCCAATCTTCTTAAGCGCCTTAACAAAGAGCATGGATTGCGCCTTGTGGAAACAGAGCTTCCTGATGAGAGCAAATACGACCATCTTCCGAAGAAGCGTTCGCAACAGGGCGTTAGCGCCTTTGTCAGCGCACAAGAAGGATGCGATAAATTCTGCACCTTTTGCGTAGTCCCCTATACGCGAGGCGTTCAACTGTCCCGACCTGTAGAAGACATCTTGGATGAAATTAACCAGCTTGTAGATCTTGGTTGTGTCGAAATCACGCTCTTGGGTCAGAATGTCAACGCTTATGACGGGATTGATGCATCCGGAAAGAGCGTTGGTCTTGCCGGGCTGATCGACTATATTGCCAAAATCCCCAACATAGTCCGGATCCGTTTTACAACCTCCCATCCACGGGACATGAAAGACGATCTGATCGCGCTTTATGGCCGTTGCGAGAAATTGATGCCTTACTTGCACCTGCCAGTACAGTCAGGCTCCGATCCCATTTTGAAGCGAATGAACCGTGGACATGATGCACGATCCTATTTTCACATTGTAGAAAAGCTCCGCAAGATACGATCGGATATCGCTTTATCCGGTGATTTTATCGTCGGTTTCCCGGGGGAAACGGATTCCGACTTCGAAGCAACGCTCAGTCTGGTGCGCCATATCGGCTACGCGCAGGCCTATTCGTTCAAATATTCTCCAAGACCGGGAACGCCGGCTGCTGATATGGATGACCAAGTGCCAGAATCGGTCAAACAAGACCGGCTTGAGCAGCTTCAAGAATTACTGGATGCACAGCAATATGCTTTCAACCGCTCTTTCATCGGGCGTGAAATGCAGATTTTGCTCGAACGGAAAGCGCGACAGGGCGGCAGGCTGGTAGGGCGTTCACCGTGGATGCAATCTAGCTATGTCAGGGCAGACTCAAGGCATATGGGTCGTATTGTCCCTTGCCAGGTGCGGGACGCCGGACCGAATAGTCTCCAACTGGATATTATTGAGGATTCCAAAAATAGTAATGACATTGATCGGGATTTGTTTACAACTTGTTAAACGTCACCGACTAGGCAGGATGCTGTGTTGACAGCCATAGGCGGAAGCGCTAGTAATAAGATATAGCATTGAGAGCCTGTTTAGGCTGACTGGTGAAGATAGAAGGGTTCATCCGACCCTTAATTGAAGTGGAAATCTTGATTTTACTTTAAGAATCAATTCCACGGGATTTTTTATAAGAGAATATTATCTCGTGCAGTTTTAAGACAAACCAAGCTTGTAAATCCTTGTCGTAAGACCGAGGATGGTCAGGAGTATAAAGCATGCGTATCAACAAGAATGCCAGGCGTCGCCAAGGTCGTACCGGCTCAAACCGGATGGGGGACCAGTCCGGTAATCGAGGTGAGGGTCGAACACGCGCCCATGCCCAACAGATGATGGAGAAATTTCGCAACATGGCGCGTGATGCAGCACAATCAGAAGACCGTGTGCTATCCGAACGCTACCTGCAGAAGGTCGATCACTATTTCCGGATTGTCTCAGAAATCAACGCCAAAAACGAAGCGCGCAACGCACAAAACCAAAACGCCGCAGAAGCACGGCGCGAAAAGGACAAGGACAGAGGTAACGATAAGAACAGCGATAGTGAATCCGCAACCCGAAAGCAGGGCCAGGAACAAGAAGGCGAAAAGACTAAAAGCGCTGCTACCGCTTCTACCGATGACGATAGCACTACTCCGTCCAGGCAGTCAGACAATAGGGCCGGCAAACAGGATAAGGGGCAAGATAGCGGACAAAAAAAAGAAAGATCGCCCAGGCGCCGCCGGAATAATGCCCAGACAGGACACAAACAAGCGGATTGTGCAGAACCGGCGGCCTCTTCTCCTAAAGCCGAGAAAGAGGATACGGCTTCCGTTTCTCCTACAGAAGGCGAAGCCAATAAAATGTCCCGGGAGCAGATCCCGAATTTTCTAGCGTAAAGACCAAGGAGGGGGAGTGTGAATAGCTTACCGCAGTTTGAACTCCCACTTGATGATGGCACAATATTGCAACGCGAGGATGTGCTTGGAAGTCCTGCGGTGTTTTTTTTCTATCCGCGCGATAACACTCCTGGATGTACGCGCGAAGCCATTGCTTTTTCCCAAGCTTTATCAGAATTTCAGAAGCTTGGAATACGTGTAATCGGAATCTCACGCGATTCGCTGGAATCCCATCGCAAATTTCGTAAAAAGCACGACCTGACGGTTGATTTAGGTTCTGATTTCGATCATGCTCTGATGAGTGCTCTGGGTGTCTGGAAAGAAAAGAGCATGTACGGCAAAACGTATATGGGTATTGAGCGATCGACCTTTTTACTCGATTCCGAAGGGGTGATCGTCAAAGACTGGCGTAAGGTCAAAGTCAAAGGGCATGTCGAGGCAGTCCTGGAAGCTGCCCGGGCGCTGTAAGTGTCCACCCGGTCCGCGATCGTTCTGCTAAGCGGCGGGCTCGATTCCGCAACGGCCGCAGCAGAAGTTTCTGCCCAGGGTTACGACCTCTACGCCCTTACCATCGATTACAATCAACGTCACCAAATTGAGCTGGAGGCCGCCCATAAGGTTGCCAAGGTGCTGAAAGTGATCGATCATAAAATTCTAAAGCTCGACCTTTCCGCCTTTGGTGGCTCTGCCCTTACAGACGACACGGTTGCAATCCCAAAAGACCAGGACCCGAAGCGAATCGGCGTCCCAACAACTTACGTTCCTGCGCGCAATACAATTATGCTAGCGCTGGCGCTGGCTTGGGCGGAGGTAACGTCGAGCGATGCAATCGTAATCGGAGCCAATGCCATCGATTATTCCGGTTATCCTGATTGCCGTCCTGACTTTTTGCACTGCTTTGAAGGCCTCGCGCGGATTGCCAGCGCCAAGGGTATTGAGCAGGAATGGGAACCTAAGATCCTGAGCCCCCTTCTGAAAATGAGCAAAGCGGAGATCATCCACCTTGCGCACAAACATCATTTGGATCTTGCTTTGACCTGGAGCTGCTATGACCCTTCGGCGACTGGTCATCACTGCGGGCGTTGCGATTCCTGTCTGCTACGCAAAAAGGGGTTCGAAGACGCAGGAATCGATGATCCGACGCATTACGTAGATACTTGAATCCATGCCCTATCAGGTCAAGGAAATTTTTACGACCCTGCAAGGAGAAGGAGCCCAAACCGGCACCCGTGCCGTCTTTGTCCGATTTACCGGGTGTAACCTCTGGTCGGGGCGAGAAAAAGATCGCTCATCCGCCATATGCAAGTTCTGCGATACGGATTTTGTTGGAACCGATGGCGTTAACGGTGGCCAGTTTGCAACAGCGCAGGAACTCGTGCAGCGCGTTGTAGAAATCTGGACCAGAGAGCTTGAACCAGAGCAGGATTATGCCCGGCTTGTGATCTGCACCGGCGGCGAACCGATGCTACAACTTGATAAGGCATTGATCGACGCCTTGCATGCCCGAGAGTTTCGGATTGCAGTAGAGAGCAATGGAAGCCTGAAGATTCCCGAAGATATCGACTGGATCTGTATCAGTCCCAAGCAAGGCGCACCCTTGGTTCAGAAATCGGGAAACGAGATCAAAGTCGTCTGGCCTCAGGACGGAATTAACCTTGACGCTTATGAAGGACTTGATTTTCACCACTATTTTCTCCAGCCAAAGGATGATGAGCAGTTGGAAGATAATGTTAAACGCTGCTTGAAACTATGTCACGAGCGCCCAAAATGGCGCCTATCGCTTCAGATTCACAAAATCCTGGGAATTGATTGAAAGCAATGTGATGTCCGATTTTTCCTTTTTTCTTGGAATCGACTGGTCCGGCGCTACGGGAGATCGCCATTCTTCCATAGCTGTCGCTTGCGCCACCGTTGGAGACGATGCTCCGAAGCTGATCTGGCCCAAAGACGGTCTTTGGTCAAGACAAGGAGTCCTCGATTGGTTGCTGGATTATTTTGATAGAAATCCCGAGACATTGGTGGGTTTCGATTTCTCCTTCGCCGGGCCTTGGATCGATCAAGGCTGTTATTTCCCGGGCCTGGATTCCTGTCCCAGGGATGCCTCTGCGCTTTGGAACATGGTGGAGACGATCTGTTGTGGTGAATCCGATCTGGGTGCTACCGGCCTGATTGATCGCCTTGATGATTATTTCTATAGCGGTGCCGCCCGATGCGGTCGGCTGTTCACACCGCGTTACCGTCGATGCGAAGAGATTTTTAATAGTTCCGGCCATGGCCTAACCGCATCGATTTTCAAAACCATCGGCGCAGCTCAGGTCGGAAAGGCGAGTTTCAGCGGCATGCGTCTGTTGCACCGTTTAAAGAGGGAACGAGGGGATATTGCAATCTGGCCGATGGAGTCTCCAAGCCCCGGCAAACCCTGCGTTGTTGAGATCTATTGTCGCCAATTCGTTGCTTTGGCATCTGGACAGGCCAGAAAAAAAATCAGAGATATCAAAAGCCTGAATTCGGTCTTGAAACAGCTTGGAAGCAAGCCGGTGCGAGGCCGGATCCCGGCAAAACGATTTGTTGATTGCGCCGATGCCATGATAGCGGCCTGTGGGCTTAGAGCGATCCACGGAGATGGACGATTTTGGTCGCCAGCAGCGCTTAGCCCTGTTATTGCTAGCACCGAGGGCTGGACGATGGGAGTATTGTAATGGTAACAATTCAACCAATGCAGGCGCTTGCGGTCGTGATCGGGGGCGGTCTTGGGTCCCTTCTCCGGCTTTGGGTTTCAAGCTGGACCTTTCGTTTCTTTGGCGCTATCGGGATTCCCTGGGGAACGCTTAGCGTCAATGTCATCGGTGGGCTGTTGATTGGAATACTGTCGGCCTGGTTTATACACAAGGAAAGTTCGCTTGCCTTGCAGTCCCTTTTAGTGACCGGGTTTTTGGGAGGTTTTACCACATTTTCGACTTTCAGCCTTGAGGTCGTGACCCTGTTTCGCCGCCAGGAACATATGTTGGCCCTTGCCTACAGCCTGGCGTCGGTCATCTTATGCGTCCTGGCCGCAGCAGTCGGTTTCCTGCTCATGCGGATGCTTGTTCGCATATGAGCTTTGAGACCGAAACAACCGTCCATGAGGAAGATGCCGGCATTCGTCTGGATCGTTGGTTCAAGCGTCATCATCCACAGGTCAGCTTCACCCTGATTGCCCGATTGACCCGCACCGGCAAAATTCGACTGGATGGAAAACGCTTACAGCCCAGTGACAGGCTTCAGGCCGGACAGCTATTATGCTATCCGGCAAAACTCCCCACAAGGCCCGAACAAAAAACTGGGACCATCCGCGACAAGCCTTTAAGCAAGGGCGAGGTTGACCGGGCCCTGGGAATGATCGTGCATAAGGATGAATGCTGTATCGTCATCAACAAACCGCCGGGTCTTGCGACCCAGGGTGGAACGAAAACGACAACCCATGTCGACCGCCTGTTGGACGCTTATCGCTTTGATCGCGAGGATCGCCCTAAGCTGGTTCATCGGTTAGACAAGGAAACCAGTGGCCTGTTATTGATTGCTCGTTCGGCCTTCTCGGCCCAGTTTTTTGCCGACCAGTTTGCTAGCGGTGCTGTGGTAAAAACCTATTGGGCCTTGGTCCATGGCAAGCCCGACCCGGCGTGGGGAACGATTGTCGCCCCTCTTTCCAGACAGGCACGCCATGGTCATGAAAAAATGACCGTTGATGATTCGGGACAGGAAGCTCAAACCCGTTTTAAAATCTTGCGCAATCAGGAGCAAAATGGCCAGTGCTTCTCCTGGCTGGAACTTCGCCCGATTACCGGGCGCATGCATCAGCTTCGCGTTCATTGCGCGGACATTTTGCATTGTCCGATCGTCGGCGACGGCAAATACGGCGCCCCCAAGCCGCTTGAAGGAATTGCCCGCAAGCTTCACCTGCATGCGCAAAAGCTGGAGATTCCGCACCCGAGCAAAGACAGACTAGTCCTGGATGCTGCCCTGCCAGAGCATATGGAGAAAAGCTGGGCGCTACTGGGATTCGACCGGGCACCCCAAAGACAGGCACGAAAACCACAAAAATCGCGCAGGCGAAATCGTGGATAAAACACGGGACAATATGCTGGTAGTCTTCGACTGCGATGGGACCCTGGCAGACAGTCAGGCTGCTATCGTAACGGCCATGACAAATAGCTTCCGCGAACTTGGGTTTGCTCCGCCCAAGGCACGACAGGTGCGCGCAGTCGTCGGACTGTCCCTGCCGCAGGCCATATCCACCTTAACGCAAGACCTCCCGGAAATCTATAATTCGGATCAGATCGCAATGCTTGTTGAGCGCTATAAGTTGCACTATCAGAACCTTCGGGCGTTGGAGCAGAGCTTGGAGCCCCTGTTTGACGGTATTGCTGACCTGATTCAGGATTTATCCAAACGCGGCATTCCCATGGCGGTAGCGACCGGCAAATCGGAGCGCGGCCTGAATCGCTGCCTGGAACAAAACGGACTTACGAATGTTTTTGTAAGCTTGCAGACTGCCGACCGGCATCCATCAAAGCCGCACCCTGCGATGCTCCTGCAGGCAATTGCCGATACAGGCGCCAAGCCGGACAAAACATGGGTTCTGGGTGACACCCGGTATGATATGGAGATGGCTCAGGCGGCATCAGCAAAGCCTGTTGGCGTATCCTGGGGTTACCATTCCAGGAAAGAGCTTATAAAAAGCGGAGCGCTGTGCGTGCTTGATCACCCTTGTGATTTTCTGCCTCTGATAGACCGGGATGCATAGGTAGAATGGAAAGGATGTGATTGATTCACCGCCTTTCACAGGCTAAGGATTGCCGTAGATCCAGGGGGGCTTTCGTGCGATTTCTTGACCAGTGTAAAATTTACCTGAAGTCTGGGCAAGGCGGAGATGGGTGCATCTCCTTCCGCCGGGAGAAATATGTTGCCTATGGCGGCCCTGACGGTGGCGATGGTGGCAAGGGCGGTGATATCATCCTGCGCTGCGTCCCGAGCTTGAATACACTAATTGACTATCGCTATAAACAACATTTCAAAGCATCCCGCGGTGGTCATGGCATGGGGCGCAATCGCACGGGAGCTGCTGGACGCGACGTGATTTTGGAGCTTCCCCTTGGAACCCAGGTTCTAAGTGATGACGAAGAATCGATATTGCTTGCAGATATGACCGAAGTCGGGCAGGAGGTTACGCTGCTGCGCGGTGGTGATGGCGGCTTTGGCAACGATCACTACAAAACTGCGACCGAGCAGACCCCGCGCAAGTTCCAGCCAGGCTTTCCAGGAAAAGAGTGCTGGATCTGGCTGCGGCTGAAACTTCTTGCTGATGTTGGGCTGATCGGGGCACCAAATGCCGGCAAGTCGAGCCTTCTTAATCGGGTCAGCAACGCCAAATCCAAGGTAGGAACCTATCCTTTCACAACCTTGCACCCACAACTGGGCGTGGTTGCACATAAGGACCGTGAATTCGTTATGGCGGACATTCCAGGGCTGATCAGCGGTGCGTCCGAAGGTCAGGGACTAGGGGATCGCTTTTTGGGTCACATTGAGCGCTGCCGTATTTTAATCCATCTGATCGAAACTGCTCCGAATAACCTGGACGTTGATCCTGGCGAGACCTATCGTCAGATTCGCAAAGAACTGGAAGCCTATGGCTCTGACTTGCAGCAGAAGCCGGAAATCGTTGTCCTGAATAAATGCGATCTGCTTCCCGAAGATGCAATAGTCCAACATGCTGAAAATCTTGCTCAGGCCATTGGTGTACCGGTTTTGCCTATTTCGGTCGCAAGTGGATATGGGACAAAGGCACTTCTCGATCGGTTAATCGCAGAGACTTCGCAAGCGCCCCCTGCACAAGAAGAAGTGCCCGGTGAGTGGAGCCCCGTTTCATGACGATCCCAACCGATTCCAAATCCGGCAAGCCCGATCTATCCTTTTTTCCGCAATCTGAAGTGCTCGGACTTGGATCATACCGGATGCAAATTGCCGAGGATTATACCCTGGCGGAGCCAGAGATGCTCAAGCGACTGATGAAAGCAATGGAGAGTGATCCTTCGTTGAGCGTCAGTAATATGCAAGAGATCGAGACTTGCAGTCGGGATCTGATCGCGATGATGCAGGAGAGAAGACACGACAACCCAGTCCAGGAATTGCTGACAGAATATAATCTGTCTAGTCAGGAAGGTGTGGCTTTGATGTGTCTATCTGAAGCACTGTTGCGTATTCCCGATGCAGCCACCCGTGATGCTTTGATCCGTGACAAGATCTGCTCCGGTCATTGGAAAGAACATCTTGGTGAGGACCCCCATTCTCAAGGGCGCTCACTATTCGTCAATGCTGCGACCTGGGGTCTGTACCTGACCGGGGCGCTGACGTCACCCCAGAGCAAGGAAGGGCTGACACAATCTCTCAACGCAGCCCTGGGCAAGATTGGAATGCCGGTCATTCGTCATATCGTCCACCTGGTTATGAAACTGCTTGGGGGCCAGTTCGTCCTGGCAGAGACGATTGATGATGCGCTGGAAAAAAGCCATGGAAATCGCAACCGCGGTTATTGTTACAGTTTTGACATGCTGGGCGAATCGGCCTTAACTGCGGAACAAGCAGAAACTTATACCACAGCCTACAAACAGGCGATTCATGCGATCGGGACATTGGCCAATCGTTCAAACCTGGGGTCTGATCTGTACGATCGCGATGGAATATCCATCAAACTGTCCGCGCTCTACCCCCGATACGACCGATTGAAAAAACGTCAGATCATGGAACAGCTTGCACCGCGCCTGTTACAGTTGGCGGAACTTGCAAAAAGCGTGGGCATCGGAATCTGCATTGATGCCGAGGAATGCGAGCACCTGGATATGTCACTCGATTTGCTGGAATATCTATGC
>Ga0056124_1000118_pt1 | contig 29512 bp, 27 predicted proteins | sample WorMetHEROISLAND_2_FD_70069 | JGI IMG/M metagenome (GOLD analysis project Ga0056124, IMG submission 70069) | Marine gutless worms symbiont microbial communities from Max Planck institute for Marine Microbiology, Germany - Olavius sp. 4 HERON ISLAND | ecosystem: Host-associated > Annelida >... | reverse complement strand
GGCTGTGGTCAGCATATAGATTGCCATCAGCCAGGTTTGCAACGGCGCTTTGGACTCTGCTAGTACCGTGCCGGTACGCACTGAAAAATGCTTCCGACAGTCCCGGCAGCGGCAGGCCATCGGCCTATGGCCTTTGCACTCAGAAATCTGATGTGAACCGCAGTGAGGGCAGATAATCCCGCTTGACCAGCGTTTCTTCTCGCAATAAAGACGGGCAGTCTCCTCATCGGGAAATCGCTTAAAGAACTGGGAGAGGCTGATGGTTTCGGGCTTATCGATTTTCATTGGCAGAATTTTAGTTCTGGCTAATTATGTATATAGGCCCCCTCTTTTGCGCACGATTTACCGGCCTCGAAAATCGCCAAGTTGAGTGATGTAAGCCACCCGACGATCAAGCAGTTGTTATTCAAACTACGAACCCGAATCGCTCAGCTTTGTGACGCCTCATCGCCCTTCTCCGGCGAGGTTGAAGTTGATGACTCCTATAAAGGGCGCGGGGCTGGGGGTAAAACGATTTTCTTCGGGATTCTAGAACGCCACGGGAAAGTCTACACGGAGATCGTCCCGAACGCGCTACAGGCCGCAATCTGGGGCCGCGTGGCCATCGATAGCATCATCCACTCGAACGGCTGGAGGGACTACGATGGGCTGGTAGATAGGGGGTACAAAAAGCATTTCCATGTGAATCATGGTCAGCATGAATCTGCCCGTGGTAATAGCCATTATTAATGGCATTGAATCATTCTGGTCATATGCAAACGAAGGCTTGCAAAATTCAATGGTAGGTAGTGGTGGTATTTAATTGCGGAAGGTAGATTGGGTCGCTACGCAGCCTGGTAGATCTGGCCTCTCAATCACGTTATCAGTTAAGAGTTTACCATTACCCAATGGTGTTTCATGAAAATTTTTCATCTACACCTGAAAGAATGTGAATTTAGATTCAATCATCGAGAGGAAAACTATCTATGATAGAATACTTACTCATGATGAGAGAAAATCCTCCTCTAAAATTATCTAGACCTAAAATAATCCTGTCAATCTTGAATCCTATTCATCCTGTCCGATTGGAACCTTGCAACGAGCATCTGGACGAACCTTAATCCAGATGATAACTCTCAGCTTTTATTGCTGGTTGCTAGTAAAAACTTTAGTCCAAGGGCTTTAGTATTTTTTGGCTATGAGACCGAAGAAGCATGCGACACATGCCGTTTACGATCTGAAGGTTCATCTGGTATGAATCACGAAGTATCGCTATAAGGTACTGACCAAGGATGTGGGGAAAAGAGTACGGATATTGGTTCGACAGACCTGCGCTGCTAACGATATAGAAATCATCCGGGGAGTAGTGAGCAAGGACCATGCGCCTCTCTACATCTCTTATCCGTCCAGGTTGTCGGTTAGTGAAATCATTGAAGTTTTAAAGAGAGGACATCGCGCAAACTACAACCAGAATTCCTGCATTTGAGGAAGCAGTATTAGGGACGTCACTTTTGGACCATTGGGTATGCAGGGTATATTACAGACGATATGATCAGAGAGTATATAAAGAGGCATCGAGAACATCAGGGTCATTAATGATGATGATTTCCAGTCGAGTGAGCCACGACTTTCGGTCCTTTCGAGCTGACTTCAGTCTGAGGCTTTCAGTCGCTCCCTAGATTATGGATTTTCAGTCCACAATAGTTGATCGCATAGCTCTGGGGATACCTCAGGAGCGTTCTGCTTTACTGTTTCTCCTCACCGGACAATGGTCCGTCCGGGGACTTCAAGCTCGGCCAAGCCGCACGTAAATAGAGCAGCATGGACCAGAGCGTCAAGACCGCGGCGATATAAAGCAACCCCATCCCGAAGCCGTAGAGCGGCGCGTCCGTGGCGTCCCGACCGGAAATCAGCAGGATGATGGCAACCATCTGCGCCGTCGTCTTGAACTTGGCGACCTTCGAGACGGCGACCCGCGTGCGGGCGCCCAGCCCGGCCATCCACTCCCGGAGGGCGGAGACAGCGATCTCGCGGCCGATGATAATTAGCGCCGGGAGGGCCAGGACCGCCCGTGGATCGGACTGCACCAGCAGCACCAGCACCACGGCGACCATGAGCTTGTCGGCCACGGGATCAAGAAAGGCGCCGAAGGTCGAGGTCTGCTGCCAGCGCCGTGCCAGGTACCCGTCGAGCCAGTCCGTGAGCGCGGCAATGCTGAATACGAGGGCGCAGACGAAGGGGACCCAGGGAACGGCCATGTAAAAGATTCCGACGAAAACTGGAATCAAGAGGATACGCAACAGAGTTAACAGGTTGGGAGTATTCCACATGGATCAGGCTCCGCATATCGAGCGTTGCGGAGATCCCCCGACAGGTAGGCTTGAAGACAATGTCATCGAGTTAGGCCATCATTCCGGCAGGGAGTGCCGGAATCGGTAGTGGTGGTCTTTAACTGGTAGAAGGTAGATTGGGTCACTACGCAGCCCGGTAGATATGGGCTCTCAACCACGCTATCAGTTAAAAACTAACCGCCACCCCGGAATCTAGTCACAGGGATGTGAATTTGCTCACAATTTCAGAGCTTTCCGGTTCCGACAATTCCTGTCGAGTCGGTAGCTTCGCCTTAACCCTGCGGTCGTCCACCCGTAGGATGCGGTGAGTACGGTTGGCCTTGCAGGATGGCTCCATCGGGAGGCGCGAACCGTATCATCGACTGTCAACAAACCCCGAGCGGGTTCTCCGGGCCGCGCCGAACACGTTCAGTCCCGCATGGCGGAGCGTGGCCAGCCGGGAGAACCGAGGCGGATGGCGTCGGCGAGGATGTGAGCCGACTCCCTTGCCTGAATCCGCGCAATGATTTCCCGTTGCTTCTCCAGGGCCTCCTGATCCACATCATCGGCGTCCTCGTCCACCGGATCAATGTTCCGCGTCCGCAAAAATGCGTTGCGTTGATCCTTGAGCACACGTTCGCGTCGCTTCGATTCGATGCGTCTCTCCCACTCGCGGAGCGAAACGACGGTCTGATCGTCCAGCTCTCTGAGCACTTGCTCCTGGGTGATCAGCATGTCGAATCCGGGGTCGCGACGAATGCGTTTCCCGGAGCGCCGTCGGAGCGATCGTAGGTCTACTCCGTCCGGAAAGGGCCGCGCGTAATCGGCCGCGTCAATGCTGGCCCAGGATAGCGGATTGTCCAGGGCGCGCTCGCCGTGGTCGTCGGAGTCCGACAGCGTTGGGAATGCGATGTCGGGCACCACGCCGCGGAGCTGCGTGCTGCCGCCGCTGATGCGGAAGAACTCTGCCACCGTAAGGCGCAGACGTCCGAGGTCGTCTTCCGGGTTGGTGACGAAGCGATTGAGATCGATCAGGGTCTGGACCGTCCCCTTACCGAATGTCGGCTCCCCGATAATGATCCCACGGCCATAGTCCTGCATCGCAGCGGCAAAGATCTCGGAGGCGGAGGCGCTGTTGCGGTCGACGAGCACCGCCAGCGGCCCCTTATAGAGGATGCCCGGATCCGGGTCCGTCTCTACCTCGATCCTGCCAAAGGCGTCCTTTACCTGCACGATCGGGCCGGCGTCGATAAAGAGTCCCGTCAAGGCCGTCGCCTCGGTGAGGGAGCCGCCTCCGTTGCCGCGCAGATCCACCAGGACGCCGTCTATGCCTTGTCGTCCGAGTCGCCGGAGCAGAGCCCGCACGTCCTGAGTTGTGCTGCGGAAATCTTTGTTCCCCTTCGATTCGGCCCGGAAATCGCGATAGAAAGCCGGGATCTCTATCACCCCGATCCGCGCCCTGGGGGAAACACCCGTGTCATCGATTAGATAGCTCTTGGCGGCCTGATCTTCGAGCTTGATCTCGTTCCGCACGATGGAGATTTCACGGGTCGCTCCATCCGATCTGGGGGACTTGGGCTGGATCTGGAGGCGTACCACGGAACCCTTGGGACCACGGATCTTGTCTACCACATCCTGCAGACGCCAACCGATCACGTCCTCCATCGCGCTCTTCCCCTGGGCCACGCCGACGATCTGATCACCACTGTGAATCTGGCCGCTCTGGTGCGCCGGTCCCCCGGGAATGGTACGTTGCACCACCGTGTATTCGTTCTCTCCGCGCAGCACCGCGCCGATGCCTTCAAGGGAGAGCCGCATGCTGATGTCGAAGTTTTCCGAGGTGCTCGGCGACATGTAACTGGTGTGGGGCTCAAGACTCTCGGTGTAGGCGTTGATGAAGGTCTGGAAGATATTGTCGCTGTTGAACTGCCGGACACGCCGTGCCAGCCCCTGGTAGCGTTTGCGCAGGAGTGTTGGAATCCCGCTTTCTTCCTTCCCAGAGAGGCGCAGCCCGAGCCAGTCGTTCTTTACCCGCTTGCGCCAGATTTCGTCGAGACCGGCACGGCTCCTTGCACGCACCGCCTCGGAACGATCGAAACGGTAGCTCTCCCGGCGCCTGAAGTCGAATCCACCGTCCAACAGGGACAGGGCAAACCGGATCCGCTCACCGACCCGCTGACGGTAGAGACGGAAGATCTCGAAGGCGACGTCGAGCCGGCCCTGTGCCAGGTCGTTATCCAGACGGTGGGCGGTGCGTTCGAAGCGATTGACGTCCCTCTGCAGAAAGAAAGATCGGTTGGGGTCTAGCGCTTCGAGGTACTTCTCGAAGATTCGCTTGGCGAGCACGTCGTCCAACGTCATTTTTCGGTAATGAAAGTGCTCCAGCGCCTGGTTGATGATCATCGTGGCCCGTTGTTGGCGATATGTGGGCGCCAGGCCCGAAATCGGGACATCTTGCGACCTAGCGCAGGCCAAGCCGGCGGGCAATGCCAACAAGAAGGCGATCAGCAACGGGATCAGGCGCTGTCTCATAAGGGCTATTCTATAGGGAAGATTTGCAAATCAGCTTTTTCTTAAAAGCTATTGGATCTAGATAACTTTAGAGAGGATTTTCTCTCAGCAGAGAGAATATTCTCTCATATAAGTTTCCTCCCGAGGATTGAATCTAAATTCATGATTGTACCCCCTATCCACCAGCCCATCGTAGCCCCTCCAGCCGTCCGAGTGGATGATGCTGTCAAAGACCACCTGGCCCCGGATTGCGGCCTGTAGCGGCTTCTTGGCGGTATTCGGGACGATTCCCGTGTAGCCCTTCCCGCGGCGTTCCAGAACCCCGAAGACTATCGTTTCATCCACGAACACAGCGCCCGCCGAAATAGGATTCACCGACTTCAACCTCGCCGGAGTAAGGGCGATGAGGCGTCATAAAGCTGAGCGATTAGGGTTCGTAGTTTGAATAACAGCTGATTGATCGTCGGACGCCTTACATCACTCAACTCGGCGATTTTCGAGGCCGGTAAATCGTGCGCAAAATTAGGGTACAATCCGCCTGAATTTAGCTTCCGAAAGGTGTGAACGCCTGAAATGCCTGTTTTTTCCTTGCATAACATAACTTTATGCATACAACAGTAGTGCTAAAGTCATCTAGACCCAAGCTGTTTAGTTAAAGCAGTCCTGAACGATTTGGTGCGGCTCAGGGGATCGGGACCTGTTGCGTTGCGATGCCCAAAGGTTCATTGATCTCCGGTAATGCCGGCGTCTTAACGCAGCCTGTCCACCCAAAAGACCCCTCGCGTGACCTGTATGCGCGGACCTCGCGTTGGGTGTAGGTCGGGCGCACTGTCCGATCCCGAAGCACGGAGACAGGACCGACCGTGCCCTAGTACAGCTGCGCACAAAAACCGGAAAGCAAGAACCACAAATTCACACGAATCGACACGAATATTGATAGTCCCTCTGATGGAGCAAATCCCCGCTTTCAGTTTAAAAAGAAACATGGTGCTTTAGCATCATTAATGGGAAAGATTACAGTCGAGGTCGACACAGCGTTTTTTACCACTGATACCACTTGAATATGGATCACGAAATATCGTTACCGGGTTAAGAAACAGTCAGGTTCCGCGTGATTATGTTCCAAGGAAGAGCTATTCTCTGCTGTAAGGAGGCGAGCGTGGAGTTAGGATTGCTTGCCGGGGAGGGAGTGGAAGGAACCGCAAGACAAATCGCGCATCTGTATCAAGTAGTTTTAACTTGACACCAGCTTCAGCCGCCCCCCCATACTACCAACCACCAGTTGGTGGGGGTTGATTCGTGCCTGTTCGTGTGAATCCGTGGTTCTATGGAGATTTGCTCATCGCGGCAAAAAATGGTTTCTATGCTATCGGTACTTCGGCACTAATGCACTAATAACCCGACGCGCCGGCTCCCACAACACGACGCTGGCTTCCATTTTAACCAAACAGCTTCTCTGGATTGCTACCGATGTTCTCGATTGCAACGAGTTACCGATAAACCTTGCGACGAAACAGGTCCGTACGACGGCTGACCAAACGATCGACGAACAGCGTACCCTCGAGGTGATCGAGCTCATGCTGCGCCACCCGGGCCTCGAAACCCTCCATCTCGAATTCCAAGGCAGCACCCGCTCGGTCTTGGGCGACGAGACGCAACCGCGTGGCGCGAATGACATTTCCGGTATAGTCCGGCACGGAGAGACAGCCCTCACGGCCGATCTCGAAGCCATCCCAGTGGGTAATCTCAGGGTTTATAAGGCATAAGTGACCGTGGTTGGGGGGGGGCTTCTTTCCCGAGACGTCCAGGATAACGATGCGCCGGCAGCAACCGACCTGAGGCGCAGCGATGCCCACCGCCGCTGGGCCGGCGCGCCGGGTCTCCTCCAGGTCGTCGATGAAGCCCTGCAACTCGTTGTCGAAGACCTCCACCGGCTGCGTTACCCGACGTAGGCACTGGTCGGGAACCTTCAGTATATTGAGTACCGTCATCCGCGGATTACCCGATCAGGGTCTCCACGGACGCGATGTCCACCCGGGTGCCCTCGCGGGCCAGCATCGCCACCGAGGCCCTGAGCGATTCGAGGGTCCGCTCAGAGTAGCCTTGGATATTCATGATGTAAACGGGGCGTTCCGCGCCGCCGGCCACATCCGATTCCAGCTCCAGGATGTCGAACTCCGCATCCGCCAAGGCGCCGGTGACCTGCGCTACAATGCCCGAGCGGTCCGCGCCGGTCACCTGGACCCGGACATTGGGTATCCGGTGCCGATGGAGCCCCCCATCCAGCGGGTCCACATGAAAACGCAATCCCAACTCCGCGGCCACCGGCGCTACCGTCTGCTCCAACTCGGCCCGGGATCCGCCCGTCGAGACCATCATCATGATGGTGAAATTACCACCGAGACGGAGCATCGACGCCTCGCCGAGGTTACCGCCGGCCTCGAAAATGGCGCGCGTCACACGCGCGACGATACCAGGCCTGTCCACCCCGACCAAAGTGAGCATGTTCCAGTTTGCCAAGGTCCACCTCGTCGTCGTTTGGGAGCGCCCCGACCGACCCGTTGGAGGGTGTCGCAAAAGGCACCGATCTTTCACCCTATTGATCCCCTATCCCTAACCCCTCTCCCGGTGGGAGAGGGACTTTTGCTACACTCTCCGTTGCAGAGAGGCTACGAGCCTTGCGACGGAAAAGGTGGATTACTTCAGGGACCGTACAAAAACTAACCGGTAGTGTTGAATCTAAATGATGGCGTGGTTGAGAGTCCAGGTCTACCGGGCCGTACAGCGGTCCAACCTACCTTCTACCAGTTAAAGACCACCACTACTAAACTAACCTATTGCCTATCTTCGAGTAGAATGAGAAATTCGGCGTAGCCGTTTCAAGCGCAGCGAGAGGGCCTATACCCGAACAACGACATTATCGCGTAATCTTAGCAGGAAAGACCTCAGTGAAATGATAGGCGGTCAGGGCAGCCGAAAGGTAATTCGCTAGAAAGCAAGCGGATACACGGATGGATCAGGAATCCGAAGGGATGCCTATTTCAAGGATCTGATCGAGAGGCGTGCACCGGTATCGGCGTCCCAAAACCCAGTGCACGAGAGCTGGACCCCAGGCTTCTCGGCCAGAAGGGTCTTGAGGTCACGCTCGGCGGCCAAACCGAACAAATGCGTCGCGTTCGGGTATCTCTGACTCTGAAATGGCGTAGATATTCCATCCTGGGGCGCAAGTCCTTTTCCTTGCTCTTTCGTTAGGTGTTTGGTTTGAGCGATGGGACATGCAAATCCGGTTCTACAGACGGGGCAGGGGAAAGACCTCCCCGGTTCGGGTGCATGGTGGGTTACCCGAACGCCTTCACACCCATGTTGGCGCTCCGGCCCCAGCTCAAGTTCGAAGTCACCTTCTTGTCCCCTTCCCTTCCGGTCGAGGACCGGCCCTTTCGCTCCCTCGTCGCCCAGGCCCGCGACGAAGCACCCGAAGTCACGGCCATCGCCTGCGTCTCTCCCGTCGAAACCGCCGCTGAAAAACTAAGTGCCCCTACCTGGAGGGTTCTCTCTCGCAAGCGCGACGATCCCGCCATGATCCGGCAATCTCCACGACCCTTCTGGCGGCTCTTGAAGACCACGTCATGGACTATCCCGAGTTCTCTGGACTTTTGCACCAGCTCATTACCCAGGACACTGTTCAACATCTCAGCCTTGGCGAAAAGGGTTAATCTTCACCACGGTCAAGTTCCGAGAGTCGAACGGTCCGTTCGTCACCTAATTGACACCATGAAGGCATGGGTATAAACATACACCCACTGTGTTAATAGTGTTAAACGTATGATGCGATGGAAATCGTGCTTCGCAAATATGGGAACAGCACCGTTGCTGTACTCCCCCCTCCGGTGCTGAATGACCTCGGTTTATCGGCAGGCCAATCCATGACGCTCAACACGACCGATGAAGGAAAGATCGTGTTGACACGCAAGTGCAGGTACACCTTGTCCGATTTGCTTGCACAGTGCGACCCGAAGGCTGCGCCACCCACTGACCTTGACTTGTGGGATGCAGCGAAGCCGATGGGGCAAGAGGTATGGTGATGGCTGTTTTCGACCGTGGCGACGTAGTTCATGTGCCTCATCGATCCCGCAGTAGGTCATGAACAAAAAGGGACGCGCCCTGCGCTAGTTTTGATTACCAAAAGAATCTAATCGCCTTGGCGACGTTCTGGTCACGCCGATCGCGCAAGGCGGGGATTTCTCACGGTATGCCGGGTTTACCGTAACCCTGACGGAAACCAGCTGCAAAATGCAGGGTGATGATCAACAAGATCAGAATGCTTGATCTAACAACCAGGAAAGCACGCAAGATCGAATGAGTTCCGCAGGTAGTACTTGGCGATGCTCTTGGGCGACTGATAGCGATTCTAGACTGCTGAAATAGAGAAGCTAGTGATCGCCACTGGCGTGAAACCCTCGGGGTGATGCCTTCCCAACAAGGAGACCTGCGAATCTTACAGGAAATCCGTGGGAGAATTCTTGGGCTTCCTCAACATAGGATCCCAAACGTCGTTCGCGGCAAGTAGCGTTGTCCCCATCGAGGACGCTCCTTGCCCGTTACCCTCCCAAAAGGCCGCTCCAGCGGTTTTATGAGTCTCTTAGACCCTTCGCCACCCCACCACTAAACCAGTGTCTCAGAAAGCCACTCAGGCGCCCCTATGCTCCTATCCACGAACGGGTTTCTACGTTTGTGCGTAGTGTTGGTGCTTTTGGCTGTTTCTTCTAAAAAACCGCCGGCTGCGAGAAGGTATTCATCGAAAAGGCGTCCGGGGCACAGCGAGACAGACCAGAGCTCAAGGCTGCTACACGAAGCAGCAACTGACGAATTTCAATTTAAGATCATTGCGGAGAAGAAAGATCACAAGTGGTGAATCATAAATCTTTCTTTAAGAAACGGGATACCTGACATCTAACACATACTTCTATAAATCTTAGGACTTCCTCTTATCGAAACTCGTTGAGACGATATGCATTCAAAAATAAAATTCCTTTGGCTTTTGGCGCTGCTCGTGCCAGACTCCCAAGCACCCGTCCGAGAGCTGGGTGGGTTCCCCACCGTCAGGTATTGCGCGGACCTGTCGCTCAGCATGGGGACCTGCCATATGATGGCCTCCGGTTATCCGAGTCTGAAATTGAAATTGTATAATGACTAGGTTAGATGAGAGTCCTTACCTTCTTGATAAGAAACGGAAGAAGGGTTATTGGACGACATCAGAAAACTCGAGGAGCGAGTCGACTTACTGCGTCGCCAGGGGATACTGACTCCAGAAACCTTGCAAAGATATTTGGAAGGGCCTAGATAATTTTAGAGAGGATTTTTTCTCAGCAGAGTAAGTGTTCTATCATAGAAGTTTTCCTCTCGATGATTGAATCTAGCTAAAATTAAGGGATGACACTTATTCACTCCTTACATGACACTTATTGTCTACAGGAAGCGCCCCGGGCAGCCTGATTTCAGTATATTCTGCCAATCAGGCATGAAAGTCGGTAGGAAAGTCAAAAAAAGGGCCGAAAGGACCTTTTAACCAACGTGTGGAGTTTATGCTCTCTTATTGAGAGCAAATGGAACCTGTGGCGGGGGATTTAATCCCCTCCGGCTGCAGGTAACCTAGTGGTTAGACACTAGGCAAGCGAGTCGGTACTTCGGGGTTTAGGAAATAACCGCTTGGCTTCCTCATAGACTCTCTCTCTATCCCAATCCGGATGTTCCATTTTGATACCAAATGCCAATTCCATAACCAGTCTACGAGGCCCTAGATTCAGGCTATCCAGGTACTCGCCAACTTTGTCAGTGCTGTGAGTGCTAGTCGTGGTATTCACGGCCGACACCCATTCCTGGGCCTTCTTTTGAGCCTTTCCACCCATTTTGCGATTGTCCGTATGAACTGCTTTCGATAGTACCCTACTTACCAGCTTGGAGGGGCTACGATAGGCTGGTGGATAGGGGGCACAAAAAGTATTTCCGTGCGGATCATGGTCAGCATGAATTTGCCCGTGGTAATTGCCCTATTAATGGCATTGAACCATTCTGGTCATATGCCAAACGAAGGCTTGCAAAATTCAATGGCAGGTAGTGGTGGTATTTAACTAGCAGAAGGCAGATTGGGTCGCTACGCAGCCTGGTAGACCTGACCTCTCAATCACGCTATCAGTTAAGAATTCACCATTACCCAATGGTGTTCCACGAAAAACTTTTCATCTACACCTGAAAGAATGTGAATTTAGATTCAATCATCGAGAGGAAAACTTATATGATAGAATACCTATTCTGCTGAGAGAAAATCCTCTCTAAAGTTATCTAGACCCAAAAATAAAATCCCGTTAATCCTGAAAACCCTGTTCATCCTGTCCTATTGGAACGTTGCGACGAGCGTTCCGACGAATGGCCGTGGCTTTACTTCCTTTACTTTAATGGCAGCTCCAGCGGACAGCAAAAATCGCTGCTCATTCTGGCCTGGAACAGTCGCAAACCGGACAGGCTCCCGAGTTATGCCGAGTGACGAGGAGTGGATGCACCGCGCTCTGGCGCTCGCCGAGCGGGCGGCCGCGGCGGGCGAGGTGCCGGTGGGAGCGGTCCTGGTGCGGGAAGGCGAGCTGGTGGGTACGGGCTGGAATCGCCCCATCGCCGACAACGACCCAAGCGCCCACGCCGAGATCCTGGCCCTGCGCGACGCCGGGCAGCGCCTCGGCAATTACCGACTGCCCGGTACCTGCCTCTATGTCACCCTCGAGCCCTGTCCCATGTGCACGGGCGCCATCATCCAGGCACGGGTCGAGCGGGTCCTGTTCGCGGCGGCCGACCCCAAGGGCGGCGCCTGTGGCAGCGTCTTCGACCTACTGCCCGCGGACGCCCGCTTCAACCACCGCACCGACTGCACGGGTGGTCTCCTCGGCGAGGAGTGCGGCCGGCTGCTGCGGGATTTTTTCCAGGCACGCAGATAACTGGGGCCCGATTCACCCGGCGGCAGACAGGTCTGCCGAGGCCATGTTTTCAAGAAGACTTACACGCGCCCACCCTGCGACATGCACCTTTTCCGGTGCCGGGAACACGTATTCGGGCACGTCAATGCACCAGGGCCTGCGCCTGGTTGACAACCTCATCCACCTCACAAATAGCCGCTACTGCCTCACCCCACGCATATGCGGTTTGATTTCCATCAACTCGGCCGCCTGCTCCTCGGGGTACCGTCAGGCAGCTTCCTGGTGACATAGGAACCGGTCGCCAGACGTTCCAACTCCTTCACCTTCCTGTTTCCGAGCCGAGCGGACCCCGTATGGTGGCCGCTGGGGTTGAAGGCACAATAGCCCACCGCCCCGCGGACCCTGTTAATTCATCCCGCAGATCGAAGGAAAAGGGTCCATACCAATATTTTAAGGAGGAACCGGAAACCGAGCGGCACCTCCAACAATCCCTGTAGGGGTAGTAGTAAACTTTTAACTAATAGCGTAGTTGATGGTCCAGGTCTACTAGGCCGCACAGCAGCCCAATCTACCTTCTACCAGTTAGAGATCACCACCCCCGCGGAGGAACTCCTTACAAATAGATGTCGTAGCTCGTCAGAGATAAGTTCGCGGTCAGCGTCTCGTGGTTCAAGCCCTCGGGCAGAAGTTCCCTACTCAGCGGCATTGGGAAAACGGCAGGTGCCCAATGTCGTGACAGAGGGCCGCCATACGCAAAACGCAGCGCCAATTTGCTCGCCCCCTAGGATCGTCAACATCGGGGAATGCGTCGCGAATGTCAAGCGAGTCCTCTTTCATCGCGCAACAACGCAGCTGGTCGCTTCTCGCCTCGCCCGCATGGACCCTCCCAATCCGCCAGGGCGGCGTTACATTGCTTGGCAACAGAGAGAGCTATTCCCTACGCGCTGTGCCTTGCCTTGGCGCGTTTGGGGAGCTCTGAGAAGGGTGAAACGGGGTACTAAATCAGGTCAACGCCAACTGGCGGATGTGGCGCAGGCGCTGAAACGGTCGCGAATTCAGTACCTCGCGTTCGTCGTTGAAAAGTCGTACCGAAGACGTGGATCGGGTCCCTGATCTCGTGGACGTTCTTCGGTATGGACTTAAAGTTCTCCCTCCGAGCCGTGGCTTCGGCGACAGCGCCCGTGGGCGCGTCGCAGTACCGTACCGTGGCCACATCCCGCCCCGCATATCTGAAGTCCCATCCTACACCACATCCTACGGGCTGGGTCTATAATCAGCATGTTCTCTAGGTAAGGCATTAGGCCATATGCCACCCCATATGCCACCCCTTCGGGTTTTGCGTCGACTCGCGTTCATTATGCGGCAAAAAATAGTTTCCATCAGGTGATGAAATCTCGATTCGACACGGGCGCAGAGGGACTGCCATCCCTCCCGGAGGGTCAGGTGACCGAGTCGGAGGCGCAGGCGTTGCGGGCCCTCTCGGAGGAAATCTCACGCGAATTCGCGCCCCGGCTCGAGCGGACGACCCTGGTGCTCTACGATCGGGACCCGGGCTATCTCCAGGCCCAGTGGTCTGTCACGCCGCTGGCCCTGGCCGAGGCACGCCGCCTGTTTCCCGGCGACGGGGCGGACCTGCGTCAGGTCCTGCGTCTGTGCCACCTGGATCGGGATGGGCATGTCCAGGTGGTCGCGAGCGCTCCCCAAGGCTCCGGCGCATCGGGGGGAGCGGGCGCGGACGGCTTCGCCCTGCCTGGAGACGGCGCCGAGTATAGCTGCGAGCTCGGCTTGGAGTCAGACGCCGGGGGCTGGCTGCCGTTGGCGCGCTCAAACCGGGTTCGGTTGGCGGACCCGCGCCTCCCGGCATCGCGAATCGACCCCGTCCCGGACGATGCCCAAAGCCGACATGCACCGCTTGCGCCGGCGGGGCAACCCGAGGAGATCGAAGACATGCCCGTAGAAGCGGCGTTGGCGGCCGTCAGTGAGCCCCTCCACCCCGCCTTTCCGAACCTGGAGCTCGATGATTTGTCCCCGCCGGGGAAGCATCCTGCACCCCTGGAGGAAGCGCAAGACCAGGCATGGTCACAGGACCAGCGACCGGAATTTCCGCCCGGTATTTCTCACGACCCGGCTCCCGACCCAGAGACGGGGGCTGGGATTCCTTCCGATGCCCCCGTAGAAGCGGCGTTGGCGGCCGTCAGCGCGCCCCTCTACCCCGTCTTTCCAAACCTGGAGCCGGATGACAAGCCGCTGCCGGGGGGAGATCCCGTACCCCTAGAGGGGGCACCGGGCCGGGCATGGTTGCGGGACGGGGGACCGGAATTCCCGTCCGGTGTTCTTTGGGATTCGATGCCCGACTCGGAGACGACGACCGACCTTCCCCCCGGCGCCGAGCTGGCGGATATGCCCCCGCCTCTGCTACCGTCTTCGCCGGGGCTGGACCCAGGGACAGGGGATACACCCGGTCCCCGCTATGATCCCCGGGCGGCCCTGTCCAGCGCGGTGCTGTCCACCGGTGCCTCGCCCCCAATGCCCGACCTGGAGCTCCACGCGGAGCTGATCGTTCAGGGGCGCGCCGCCGCGGACTCCACACTCGATCTGTTCGGCCACCCGATCACGGTCGGCGCGGACGGACGCTTCTACATCCGCCGTGCGATCGACATTGCAGCGTTAGAGTCCCTGGCCGCCGCCGGCGGCCAGCTGCCGTGGCAGGGAACCGCCGGGCACGGGTGACGACGTCCGGTCATCACGGCCATTTCGCGCTGCTGCTGCACGCGCACCTGCCTTTCGTCCGCCACCCGGAACACCCCCGGCACCTGGAGGAGCACTGGCTGTTCGAGGCCGTTACCGATGTCTATCTGCCCCTGCTCGGGCTGCTCAGGGCAGCGGCTGCGCGCGGGTCCGGGTTCCGGCTCACCCTCTCCCTGTCTCCTACCCTGCTCTGCATGCTCGCGGACCCCCTGTTGGCGGGGCGCTACCTGGATTATCTCGACCGCCTCGCCCGGCTCGCGGAGCGTGTGACCGGGGACCCACGGTCCGATCCGGGGCGCTGCTCCCTCGCCCGCTTTTATCGGCGCCGCCTCAAGCGTCTCCAGGCCTTCTACCTGGACGGGCTCGGCGGTGATCTCATCGCCGCCTTTGCGGCCCTCGAAGCGAGCGGCCTAGTCGAGCTCATGACCACGGCGGCCACCCACGGCTATCTACCCCTGTTGCGCAGCCGGCCAACGGCGGTGCGGGCCCAGCTGCGGGTAGCGCGGGATCATTTCCGAGCCGCCTTCGGCCATGCGCCGGAAGGGCTCTGGCTGCCGGAGTGCGGCTATTATCCAGGCCTCGAGCAAGAAGTAGCCCAGGCCGGTTATCGCTATGTCATCCTCGACGCCCACGGGTTGCAACAGGCATCGCCACCCCCGCGCCATGGCGTCTACGCCCCGCTTGCGGTGGACACCAAGATTGCGGTCTTCGGCCGCGACCCGGACTCGGCGCGGGCGCTCTGGTGCCCCACCACCGGCTACCCCGGCCACCCGCTATATCGTGAGTACCACTGGGACCTCGGTTATGAAGGCGACTCGGACCTCCTGGCGGATTTTCTCCCCCCGGGCGTCAAGGCCGCGCCGACCGGGCTGAAGTTGCACCGGGTTACCGGCGGGACGGCTGCCAAGGCCCCTTACCAGCCCACGGCTGCCCTAGCCCAGGCCGAGCGTGACGCAAGGCGGTTCGTGGCGAGTCGCCGACAGCTGCTCAAAATCCTGTCTTTCGCTGACCGGCCCCCGATCATCGTCGCACCTTATGACGCCGAGCTATTCGGCCATTGGTGGTTCGAGGGACCGGCCTTCATCGACGCCCTGATCCGCCGCCTCGACGCGGCACCGGATGTGCAACCCATAACCCTGGGTGAACACCTCCGCCGGCACGGCACCGCGGGGGAGATTCGCCCCGCACCCTCCAGCTGGGGCGAGCAGGGCTATAATAGTGCTTGGTTGCGTCCGGACCTGGGGTGGGTGTACCTGCACCTGCACCAAGCAGCGGGAGACCTCCGAGCCCTGGTAAACGAGCGCCGACGGCGGCCGGATCGAGACAGAACCTCCCGCCTGTTGCGGCAGGCGGCCCGCTCTCTGCTGCTGGCCCAGAGCTCGGACTGGACTTTCCACATGGGGAGAAGTGGCGGGTCGGCCTACTGTGAGTCGCGCTTGCGCGACCAGCTTGCTCGGTTCCGATTCCTGACCGAGGCCTTGCGCGGCGGCCGGATTCGAGACGAGCAACTCGCCGCGCTGGAAAGGATGGACAACCTGTTCCCGGACCTGGATCCGGGACACTTCGGCTGATTCGTATTGGGTACGGTGGCACCCGAGTAGCGATAAGATGGGAAGCGTTTTTTGCCGCCGATGAACGCGAATCAACGCGAATCGGCCGCAACCAGTTCGCTATCATCGACGGTTCCTGATCTATCTTTGCGTCCATTTGCGTTGATTTGGAGACCTATATAAATAGCTAGCCAGAGTTTTTAGGCTTTTAACGAGAGGCTTGGGTAGGAGTGGATTGAAGGGAGAGTTGCTATACTTCTGGATTTCATTCGGTCTGCAAAGGGAAAATCCACCGGCCGCGGCTAGCTATGTGTATAGGTCCCTTGATTTGCGGCTAACTCTTTCCTGAGGATCCTGTAAATTCCATGTCAATGCCATTAAGTTAAGCCTCGAAGCCCGCGGCGAGGGTGTCGTAAAAGGTGATGCCTAACCCGTGTTCAGGTAAGGACCACCATTTTCGGACGCTGCAGGTAATTGAGAATCAAGGAAACAGAATACCGCGAAACTCCGTTTCTGAACCGTAAATCGTAGGGGCACGGCGCGCCGCGCCCCTTTTGCGACATCCTCCCAGCGGGAGAGGGGTTGGGGAGAGGGCGAACAAAAACAGCGCACGATCAATCACAAACGGCGTCGGTGACGCTTAACTTAATGGCATTGAGCTCCATGTTAGGGGTTAAAATAGTGACAATGAATTTTAAAGAATCATTCGATATATATCACAAACTAACCGGGTAATGGTAAATTTTTAACTGATAGCGTGGTTGATAGTCTAGGTCTACCGATCCGCACAGCAGCCCAATCTACTTTCTACCAGTTAGATACCACCACTACCCATGAAATTACTTAAAGGGAGGATATCGCGCAAATTACAACAGAATTCCCGCATTCGAGGAAGCAGTATTGGGGACGTCACTTTTGGGCCATTGGGTATGGTGCTTTCAGTTCAGAGTTATAAAATAGGTATCGAGAACATCAGGGTCATAATGATGATGATTTTCCAGTCGAGTGAGCCCCGACTTTCAGTCCTTTCGATCTAATTTCAGTCTGAGGATTTCAACCGGCTTTAGCCGAAACAGCGACTTTCAGTCGCTCCCCAGACTATAGACTTTCAGTCCATAGTGGTTGATCTTCCATAAAACAACTACAGCATACTGCATTACAGGATAGAGAAATAGCAGGAGATTTCCTGGATGCAATAAATGGCCTTTCTATCCGGAATAGAACAGCGTTCATCTGTGAGGCGCATATAGTCGTGGTGTCTATTGTTATATCTCTAATCTGGTCCGGCATATTATTTGCGGATCCCTAAAGAACCTGTTTGGTTAAAAGCAATCCTGAATCATTTAGCGTAGCTAAGGGGACTGGGACCTGTTGCATTGCGACGCCCAAAGGCTCGTTGATCTTCGGTAACGCCGGTGCCGGCGTCTTAACGTAACCTGTCCACCCCCATGCCCCCCGCGCGGCCTGCACGCGCGGACCTCGCGTTGAGTGTAGGTCGGGTTAGACATGCTGTCCGATCCCGAAGCGAGGCGACCAGGCCGACCGTGCCCTAGCCTGAGACACCGGTTCTCTCAACCAACGCCGGATCATCCAGGACCGCGCCCGGACAGGTACGGCGTCGAACGTAGCCTAACGCAACTCGACGCCAGCTTCCGTTATAACCAAACAGCTTCTTACCGATTGTCGAAAGCAGCTGTACCAGCCAAGGCGGATAGTCATGTACATCACCCAAGTCGGCGCCGAGTGCGCACCCGTCGCCAAGGTAGGCGGTCTCGGCGACGTCATCCACGGCCTGTCCCGGGCCCTGGCCGGACAGGGCAACCAGGTCGAGGTCATCCTGCCCAGGTACGACTGCCTGCGTTCGGACCTGATCGAGGGCCTACAGCGGGCCTACGAAGACCTGCAGGTCCCCTTCTACGACCAGTGGCTACCCTGCAGCGTCGAATCCGGCTATGTGGACGGGATCCGCTGCTTCTTCATCGATCCCCATTCCGACCACGGGTTCTACCGGCGAGGACGCATCTACGGCGAGGTGGATGATCCGGGGCGGTTCGCCTTCTTCTGCCGGGCCGTCCTCGAATTCCTGCTGAATACCGGCAAGCAGCCGGATATCATTCACTGTCACGACTGGCACGCCGCCCTGCTGCCGGTACTGCGCGGGGAGGTCTACGAAGCTCTGGGGCTCGACCGCCCGCGGATCTGCCACACACTACACAACCTGGCCCATCAGGGGGTGGCGGGGGAATACCTGCTGCGCGCCGTGGGCCTGGACCCGGCCCGGCTGATGACCAGTGATCGGCTGCTCGATGGGGACCGGCCACACACCGCCAATCTCCTCAAGGGCGCAATCGTCTACGCCGACGCCGTGACCACCGTCTCCCCCCATCATGCCTGGGAGATCCTACACACGGATCAAGGCATGGGATTACAGGAGACCCTGCATACCCACAGGCACAAGCTCCGGGGGATAATCAACGGCATCGACGAGGGCGCCTGGAACCCCCGGACAGACCCCCACATCGTCTGGACCTACGGCCCGGAACACCTGCCCGGCAAGGCCCACGACAAACGACAGCTGCGCCGGCAGCTGGGGCTGGAAGAGGCCGCTAAGCCGATCCTGGCCATCGTCAGCCGACTCGATCGCCAAAAGGGCGTAGAGCTGATGCGTCACGCCATCCACTATGCCCGGGAGAACGGCTGCCAGATGGTCCTGCTCGGGCGCGCCTCGGAACCTTGGATCGACGAGCTGTTTCAGGAGCTCAAGCGTCACAGCGACGGGAGTGCCAACTGTCGCCTGATTCTCGAGTATGACGAAGTACTTTCCCACCGGATCCACGCCGGAGCAGACATCGTGGTCATCCCCAGCCTCTATGAGCCCTGCGGACTGACCCAGCTGACCGCCATGCGATACGGGGTGGTGCCGGTGGTGCGTCGGGTGGGCGGACTGGCGGACAGCGTCTTCGACGCCAACTACTCGAACAAGGCCTTCGAGGAAGTCAACGGCTTCCTGTTCGACGACCCCACCCCAGCAGGACTCGAATCCGCCCTGAGGCGGGCCATCCGGCTCTGGTTCCGGTATCCGGCCTATTTCCGGCAGCTGCGACTCAACGGCATGCATACCGACAACTCCTGGTCCAGGCCCGTCCAGGAATACCTGGACATCTTCGCGAAGATCAGAGTCTGAGGAGCTGTTCGGTCAAAAGCAAACCTGAATCATTTGGCGCGGCTAAGGGGACCGGGACCTGTTGCGTTACACCGCGTTCGACGCCGAACTTCCCCAAATGTAGGTCTGGTTTAGGTGCTTCCCCGCGGTCGCGGTGTTCCACTTGGACGGATCGCGCCCTAGCCCCACATCCGAGCTGTCCGGCGTTATTTGGCGTTGCCTGAGAAGGGAGTTGATGAAGAGTACCTGGGAAGCCGTCTCATCCTCCATGCCCACCGGGATGAACGACCAGGCCCGGCGCTCCGATGCCGTTGCGCGCATTCTCGAGGCGCGCCACCCGGACCCCTTCCAGGTCCTCGGTAGACACCTTGCGGGAAATCGCTGCCTGGTCCGCGCCTTTCTGCCCCGGGCGGAAGCCGTCCGCATCCCGGAGGCCCGTGTCGAGCTGACGCGGATTTCGGGCACTGACCTGTTCGTATGGGAAGGAAACCCGGAAGCAGTCCCGGAGCGTTACCGACTGAGCTGGGCGGACCGGGCGGGCAATCGCCACAGCCGCTACGACCCCTATTGCTTTCCACCCCAGCTCGCGGACCTGGACCTGCGCCTGTTCGGCGCGGGCCGCCACTGGCACGCCTACCGCTTCCTCGGCGCCCATCCATGCACCCCGGACGGGATAGCGGGCGTGCGGTTCGCCGTCTGGGCGCCCAATGCAGCGCGCGTCAGCGTGGTGGGCGATTTCAACCACTGGGACGGACGCATGTATCCCATGCGGATACGGGGCGATTCGGGCGTCTGGGAGCTTTTCATCCCCGGCCTCGGTGCCGGCAACCGCTACCAGTTCGAGCTCCGGGACCGCTACGGCAGCATCCGGATAAAGATCGACCCCTACGCCAGATCCTTCCAGCAGCGGCCCCGGACCGCCGCCTGCATCCGCGGTGAGCGCGCATTCCGCTGGCGGGATCGGGCCTGGATGCAGGCTCGCGCCGCGTCCGACTGGCAACACCTGCCCCTGTCCATCTACGAGGTCCACCTGGGCTCCTGGCGCCGGGGCCCCGAGGGGCAATTCCTGACCTACCGGACGCTCGCCGAGCAGCTGGCGGACTACGCACTGGAATTGGGCGTCACCCACCTCGAGCTGCTGCCCATTACCGAGCACCCCCTGGACGCCTCCTGGGGTTACCAGGTCACCGGCTACTTCGCCCCCACCAGCCGCTTCGGCACCCCGGATGATTTCCGCTGGTTCGTCGATCACCTCCACCGCCGGGGCATCGGCGTCATCCTCGACTGGGTGCCGGCCCATTTTCCCCGCGACACCTTCGCCCTGGCCCGTTACGACGGCTCCACCCTCTACGAATACGCGGATCCCCGCCGGGGCGAACACCGGGACTGGGGCACCCTGATTTTCGACTACGGGCGCAACCAGGTGCGGAACTTTCTGATCTCCAGCGCCCTCTACTGGCTGGACGAATTTCATCTGGACGGCCTGCGGGTCGACGCCGTCGCTTCCATGCTCTACCTGGACTACTCACGCAATCCGGGCGAATGGATTCCCAACCGGCATGGCGGAAACGAGAATCTGGAGGCGGTGGAGCTGCTGCGCCGGCTCAATATCGTGACTCACGAGCGCCATCCCGGCACCCTGATGATCGCCGAGGAATCCACCGCCTGGCCGGCGGTGTCGCGCCCCACCCACCTGGGTGGCCTGGGGTTCGGCATGAAATGGAACCTGGGCTGGACACACGACACCCTGGCCTATCTATCCAAGGACCCGGTCTACCGCCACCACTACCACGACCTGCTCACATTCGGCCTGCTCTACGCCTTCAGCGAGAATTTCATCCTCCCCTTCTCGCACGACGAGGTAGTGCACAGAAAGGGCTCCCTCCCGGACCGGATGCCCGGCGACGCCCGGCAGAAGTTGGCCTCCCTGCGCCTGCTATACGGCCTAATGTTCACCTATCCGGGCAAGAAGCTGCTGTTCATGGGCTGCGAGTTCGGGCAGCACAAGGAATGGGACGCCGCCGGGGAGCTGGACTGGCACCTGACCCAAAACCCCCAACACCAGGGTATCCGCCGCCTCGTCGCCGATCTCAACCGACTCTACCGGTCACAGCCGGCGCTCCACGACCTGGATTTCTCCCCCGCGGGATTCGAGTGGATCGACTGCTACGACAGCGCCCAATCCGTGATCAGCTATCTCCGCAAGGACCGCGGCGGCAAATCGCTCGTGGTCGCCGCCTTCAACTTCACCCCCTTCCCCCGCCGGGATTATCGCATCGGCGCGCCCCGACCCGGTTTCTATCGCGAAGCGATCAACTTGGACGCCGAAATTTACGGCGGTAGCGGCCTCGGCAATCGAGGGGGCATAGCCTCCGAACCCCTGAGCTGGATGGACCGACCAGACTCTATTTCCCTCCACCTTCCCCCGCTGAGCGCGGCCATCCTAGTATGGGAGCCTGGGGGCTGTTGACATAACTCCTATTGTCAACCGCTAATTGGGACAAGATGGGTCTAGATAATTTTGAGAGAGGATTTTCTCTCAGCAGAGCTGATATTGTATTATAGTAAGTTTCCCTCTCGAGAATTGGATCTAAATTCATAGGTAGTGGTAAATTTTCAACTGATGGCGTGGTTGATCATCCAGGCCTACCGGGCCGCGCCTACCGGGCCACACAGCGATCCAACCCACCTTATGCAGTTATTGCCAACTATTGATTATATTAACATTTATAAATTAACCACCACCCTCTTCATGTCATGCTGGGTAGCAAAGTACCAAAATCGCCATCCTGGTTCGCCGTTCAGTGCCTTTATGTAATCCGCCCGGGCCAATTCCGCAACGCCTTGACCGACATCTCCAACGGCTGGCAGCATCGATCGCTTTGGATGACGATCGGGTTACACGCCATTCGACAGAATTATCGGCGGTCATTCATCGGACCTTTCTGGATAACCGTCTCGATGGGTGTGATGATCGCCGCCATCGGCATGCTCTACGGCCAGATATTCAAGATCGATGTCCGGGAATACCTTCCCTATTTGGCCGCGGGTTTTTTCCCCTGGGGGCTCATATCGAGCTTAGTGAACGATGGATGTCAGACCTTCATCAGCGCTGAAAATCTCATCAAGCAGCTCAATGCTCCACTATCCATTCACGCCTATCGCCTAGTATGGAGTAACCTCCTCATATCGCTGCATACCATCTGGGTCTTTGTGGCCATAGCCCTGGTGTTCCCGGTCGAGATCGAGTGGTCATGGCTGCTCGTGCCGCCCGGGATCGCCCTGATCCTGCTCAACGGACTCTGGGTTGCCCTACTGCTGGGATTGCTATGCGCTCGCTTCAGAGACATTCCCATGATTGTAGGAAACATCGTGCAGGTATTATTTTTCATGACGCCCATCTTTTGGCAAGTAGATATGCTTCCCGGCCGCAGCGTGCTCCTGGACGGGAATCCCTTCTATCATTTCGTCACCATTGTACGCGGCCCCCTGTTGGGTCAGGTTCCGGCCTTCGAGCATTGGGCCGCCGTCTTTGCGGTAACCATCATCGGTTGGACACTTACCCTGCTCGCCTATACCGCCTATCGGTGGCGAATCTCATACTGGGTCTAGGGGGAAGATATGGCGTCTATCCACCTGAACAAGGTGGCGGTATCTTTCCCCATCTATGACTCGAGCAGTCGCTCGTTGAAGAAGCTCCTCATCGCAACCGGCACGGGCGGACGCATTCAATCCCAGTCCGCTTTAAGCAAAGTGTCGGTAGTAAAGGCGTTGGATGATGTGAGCTTGTCGTTTCAGGATGGGGATTATGTCGGGCTGATCGGGCACAACGGGTCGGGAAAGACCACGCTGTTGCGGGTGTTGGCCGGAATCTACGAACCCAGCGCCGGGACTGTCGAAATCGAAGGCCATGCAGTGCCCCTCTTTGATGTAGCCTTGGGAATGAACCACGAGAGCACCGGTTACGAGAACATCGTGATACGCGGCCTATTTCTGGGTCTGACCTATCGGCAAATAAAGCAACGGGTGGACGACATCGTCGAGTTCACCGAATTGGGAGACTTTTTGAACCTGCCGATACGGACCTATTCCGCCGGTATGCGCATGCGCCTGGCGTTTGCCGTGTCGACATCGATCGTGCCGGACATCCTGTTATTGGACGAAGGGATCGGAGCGGGCGATGCGGCGTTTCTGGAAAAGGCAAACAAGCGCCTGGATGCATTCACGGGGAAAGCGGCGATCATCGTACTTGCGTCACATTCGGAACTCCTGGTGAGGAAGATATGCAAAACCTGCGTCCTGATGGAGCACGGGAAGGTGCTGCGCGTAGGAAAGACCGAAGCAATTCTGGAGTATTACAAGAACCGATCGCAGAATTCCTAGAACAGCGGAACCGATGAACCGGAAACCGCGGATCGGTTCGAGCGAGGGAACACTCGTTTACCGCCAATGAAGGCGAAACAACACCAATCGGACGCAATCGACTCGCCATGATCGATGCGGTAGGCGCGGGCTTGTCCGTGCCTACCAAGCCCGGTGGTTATACTTTACGCTTTCTCACCTGTTCCGAAATCATGTTCGGCATCGTTGACCGCTACATCCTGCTGGAAGTACTCAAGGTCTTTACGGGGATTCTGGGCACCTTCCTACTGGTCGTCCTCAGCATGCTCTTTCTGCGCACCCTGGAGGAGATAAACGTGGGTGCCATCGGCAGCGACATGGTCATACGTTTCGTAGGCCTGCAGATTGCGCGGGATATCTCCAGCCTGATGCCTCCGGCATTTTTCATCTCCGTCCTGGTTGCACTCGGCCGTATGTCCCGCGACAGCGAGCTGATCGCACTGAATGCCTGTGGATTGGGGAACGGGCGCATTTATCGCTCCCTGTTCTACCTAGCGTTGCCGATTGCCCTCCTGACGGCTTGGTTTTCCTTCACATTGCGCCCCCTGGTGGTCTCCGAGATTCAGAAGATACTTCATCAGCGCAAGGATCAGGCACATCAGGTCAGTGGAATCAAGCAGGGACGATTTTACCAACACGAGCAGGGGCTGGTCACGATCTATGTGGAAAAGATCGAGGACAAAAAGCGGTTACGCAACGTCTTTATCCACGACCGTCGCCAGGATCGGATCAGACTGGTGATCAGTGAAACGGGCGTGCGCCGTGTCGACGGGGCATCGGGCGATCAGTTCGTGACCCTGCTGAACGGACACTGTTACGAGGGGGTTCCAGGGCAGCCCGACTATTCTATCAGTACCTTCGAACGCTACAGTCTGCGCGTCGAGTCGACGGGCCTTAAACACTTCCAGAACAGGAAACGGGCCAGCTTTCATGTCAAAGCGCTTTTAGGCTCCGAGGATTTACAGGATCAGGCGGAGCTGCAATATAGAATCGGCGGTCCGCTTGCCATCTTTACCCTGACGCTACTGACGATTCCTTTGACGGTAAAGTCGCCGCGCCAGCGCACCGGTGGCCGCATATTCCTGGCCCTCCTGACCTACTTCAGCTTCTTCAATATGCAGCGTCTGGCCGAGATTTGGTTCGAGACCGGGGTCACACCTAGCTGGCTCGGAAGCCTCTGGTATCAAGCATTGATACTGCTGTTGGTGCTTGCGATTCTGTTGCCGGAAGGCTATTGGTGGAAGCGGTTGATGCGGCGTTTGCCACGCGCAGCAATATAGGGGCCGGGTGGCCCACCGGTCCGCGCTTCCGATTTTGTCCAATGCCCTGAAGCGCGGGCAAGCCCGCTCTTACCAGCCGGTGGCTAGTACAACTACGCACAAAACCTGAAAGAATTTGAATTTAGATTCAATCATCGAGAGGAAAACTATCTATGGCAGAATACTTAACTCTGCCGAGAGAAAATCTCCTCTAAAGCTATCTAGACCCTACGGCGAGCTCCGCTAGCCGTGGCTAGTCAGGTATATAGGCCCCCATCTCATGGTAGGCATCCTCAAGACCAGGGGCCTGCGCGCGGGACTGATCGGCATCTCCCGGGAGTTCGACAAGGTCGGCGTCAATGCCCTGACCGAGCGCATCGACGAGCTCCCGAGCGACTCCCCGGAAGCCCGGCTCGGCGCAACCGGCGGCTTTCAGGTCGGCGGGGGCGCGGCTCCGGAACTCTCCGTCGATCTCACGGAACGGACCCGCAACGGCGAGATCGACTCCATCGTCGGGCGCGACGAGGAGATCCGACAGCTCGTGGATATCCTCACGCGGCGGCGGCAGAACAACCCCCATCCTCACCATCGAAGAGGTCCAATCCCCGCCGACGCCCATCATCCCGTTCGTCGACGAGGCCCACACCCTGATCGGCGCGGGCGGCACCGGAGACGCGGCCAATCTACCCAAACCGGCCCTGGCCCGGGGTACCTTACGCACCATCGCCACCACCTGGGGCAAGTACAAGAAGCACATCGGAAAGGCCCCCGCCCTCACCCGCCGCTTCCAGGCCATCTAGGTCGAAGGGCCGGGCGAGGGAAACGCCATCCTCATGGCGCGGAGCATCGCCACAACGCTCGAAGCGCACCATCGCGTGCAGGTCCTCGACGAGGCCCTGGAGGCGGTCGTGCGGCTCTCCCATCGCTACATCCCGGTGCGGCTGCTGCTGGACAAGGCGGTGAACCTGCTCAACACTAGCTGCGCCCGGGTCGCCATCAGCCAGAGCGCGGTCTCGGCGGCGGTAGAAGACTCCCGCCAGCGCATCGAAGAACTGGAGACCGGGCTGGCCATCATCGACCGCAAGACTGCCGTCGGCGTGGATACTGCCGCGCGTCGGCAACCCGCCCAGGACCAATTGGAAGCGGAGCGGATCCGCCTGGCGACATTGAAAGAACGCTGGGAAAAAGAACAGGTCCTGGTGGACCGGATCCTGTTATCTGCGGGCCCGGCTGCGGGGACGGACCGATGAAACGGACCGATAAAGTGGAAGGCACCGGGACGGAGCCGGAAGATGCCGCCGACGGGACCGCCGAAACCCCTCCGGTAGACGGCGCACCCTCCCCCACCCGAACCCCGCCGGAGCCGGAAGGCGATGCGCAACCGCCCGGCCTGGAATCGCCGGTGGGCAACGGGCCGTCCGCGCCTGCTCCGTCAGGGCCGGAAGACGAGGGGCAACCGCTCAGCGAAGAGCAACGCGCGGCGCTGCTCGACGAGCTCAAGGCGTTCCAGACCGAGCTGCGGGAACTCCAGGGCGAGACCCCACCCATCCTCCCCGGCGCAGACGCCCAGGCGGCGGTAGCCAAAATGGTCGCTGACTGGACCGGGATCCCGGTAGGGCGCATGGTCAAGGACGAAGTCGCGGCGGTGCTCAAGCTCCCCGACACCCTCAACTGGCGCGTCATCGGCCAGCGCCACGCTCTGGGGATGATCGCCCGCCGCGTCCGGACCTCCCGCGCCCGGTTGGACAACTCGGAAAAGCCCATCGGCGTCTTCATGCTCTGCGGACCTTCGGGGGGTGGGTAAGACCGAGACCGGGCTGGCCCTTGGCGGAGGCCCTCTACGGCGGCGAACAGAACATCGGTCACCATCAACATGAGCGAGTTCCAGGAGGCCCATACGGTCTCTACCCTACAAGGGGGCACTGCCGGGCTACGGCGGCTACGGCGAGGGCGGCATCCTCACCGAGGTGGCACGGCGCAAGCCCTACAGCGTGGTGCTGCTCGACGAGGTCGAAAAGGCCCACCCGAACGTGCACGAGATATTCTTCCAGGTCTTCGATAAGGGCTGGGTGGAAAACGCCGAAGGGCACCACATCGACTTCCGCAACACCCTGATCCTGCTCACCACCAACGTCGGCACGGACCTCGTCATGGGCCTGTGCAAGGACCCGGAGCTCATGCCCGAGCCGGAAGGAATCGCCACCGCCCTGCGTCAGTCCCTTGCTCAAGACCTTCCCCGCAGCCCTGCTGGGGCGCCTGATCGCCATCCCCTAATTACCCGCTGGATGCTCACCACCATCATCCGCCTCCAGCTCGGGCGCATCGCCGAGCGCTGCCGCGAAGTGGAAAGCGGCGCCTGGGTGGTGGACGCCATCTTCACCAATACCGTCCTGCCCGCCATCAGCCGGGAGATCCTCGAACGTACTTTGGCCGGGGACGAGCTGGGACGGGTCGGTATCAGCACCGGCGAGGATGGATTCGAGTATGCTTTCGACTAATGACGGTCCGCAAAGCGGACTACAATGAAAGCACCGTAGGGTCCGCTGTGCGAACCAAAGCTGTAAGACCGAAGACGGCGCTACGGCTTTCCTGTGGCCTGCTTCGTGGGTCACTCAACACTAACTACAAAAGGGGTTGCACCATTGGCCAGCTGGCGGCGGGCATACCTGCCGGGCGGAATCGTATTTTTCACTTTGGTCACCGAAGGCCGGGCCCCTATCCTGACAACACCCGACAACACCCGACGGCTGTCACATGTGGTGGTATTTAACTGGTAGAAAGTAGATTGGGCTGCTGTGCAGCCCGGTAGACCTGGACTATCAACCACGCTATCATTTACATATTTACCACCTCTAAGTGAGGCAGTGCTTAATATGTAGTGATCGTGTAATTATCCCAGCAAAGAAGCTCATCACTACATGTTAAGCACTGCCAGAAATGAGTGATCCTGATTTCGGACAACGCATATTCCCTGCCAGGACCTAGAACCTTTGAGATTTTACAGATTTCGTATAATTATATACCGATCAGGGTAAGTGCTCCAATTTTGTTGTTGTCGAGTAGAGGAGACCTTGGCCCCCCCTGGGGCTTTTCATGGTGCCCTATAGACCACAAACAACATAATTGAAGAACAGCACCCGATAAATCTCTCCGGATGATTCTCTTGGTATGCCGAAGAGCAGCAACGGCAATTTTCCGGTGAATCGATCAGAACCCGAGGCGGCCGTCGCGGATTTTCTCAAACGACCGCGGCCGCTGCTCCTGGGTTGCGGCGTCCAGCACTACGCTTGGGGCGATCCGGATTACATTCCCGCGCTGATCGGCGTCCCGAACCGGGAGCGGAAACCCTATGCGGAGCTCTGGATCGGCGCCCATACCGAGCTGCCCGCGGCTGCGTGGGTGGGCGGTTTGGCGGTGCCCCTGCCAATCCTGTTGCGTGATGCCGCGGAAGCGGTGTTGGGCCGAAAGGATACCGAACGGTTCGGCGGCAGGCTGCCGTTTCTGCTGAAGGTCCTGTCCGCTTCCCAGCCTCTCTCGATTCAGGCCCATCCCGATAAGCGGCAGGCCCAAGCCGGCTTCGAGCGCGAGAACCGGCAGAGTATCCCCCCGAACGCCCCAAACCGCAACTATCGTGACGACAACCACAAGCCCGAGCTGATCGTGGCCTTGACCGATTTTTACGCCTTGCGCGGTTTTCGTCCTTTGGATGAGGTCGGCGCCGTCTTGGCGTCGGTCCCGGAACTATGTGACCTAGCAGCCGATTATCGCCCAACTGGGGAATCGCTGACGGACCTCTATACCCGGATCATGCGCATGGACCAGCGCGAGGTCGACGCCATCCTCACCCCCCTGCTGCTGCAGTTGCGGGAGGAAGCCGCCCGCCGGGCGTTCTCCAGGGAACAAACGGAATACTGGGTCTTACAGGCAGATTCCCTGTTCTCGAACGACGGCCACCGAGACAAAGGGCTGTTTTCCCTGTTTCTCTTGAATCTGGTGCATCTGCGGCCCGGAGAGGCCATGTATCTTCCTGCCGGTGAGCTCCACACCTACCTGCTGGGGTCCGGAGTGGAGATCATGGCTAACTCCAACAATGTGCTACGCGGTGGGCTGACGGCCAAGCATACGGATGTGGAGGAGTTGCTGCGGATCCTGACCTTCAAGGCCGGCAAGCCAAGTATTATCGGAAAGGGGCCGGGGCCTGAAGAAGCCTCGGTAGGCTATGAGACCCCTTCCGAAGAGTTCATACTTTCGCGCCTGTGGATAACCGCCGCGCGGCCCTGTGCGGGCGATGCCGGCCATGGCCTGGAGCTGGGAGTGGTAACCCAGGGCCGGGTGGCCGTCTCCGTCCCGGGCCTTGAAGGACTTGAGCTCGGGCGCGGAGGGGTGTTCCTGGTCCCCTACGGACAGGACTACCGGATTTCCTGCTCTGGGGAAGCTGTAGTCTTCATGGCCGGCATACCGGGAGACTGATCCATCAGGGCCTCAGCGCGTAGGGGCGACCGGCCGGTCGCCCCTACCGGAGCCCTTGGGACGCGGTGAGCGCGGTTGGGCCTTCGGGAATGGCCTCATCAGGAGACGTAAACCGCATCCTAACGAGCTGCTTGCTAAT
>Ga0056124_1000117_pt1 | contig 30257 bp, 26 predicted proteins | sample WorMetHEROISLAND_2_FD_70069 | JGI IMG/M metagenome (GOLD analysis project Ga0056124, IMG submission 70069) | Marine gutless worms symbiont microbial communities from Max Planck institute for Marine Microbiology, Germany - Olavius sp. 4 HERON ISLAND | ecosystem: Host-associated > Annelida >... | reverse complement strand
ATTCGAAAGCGCAGCCCAAGGCTCGCTTTGCTGATCCATGGGGTATGGTCAGGAGCCGTGATCTGGCAGGCGATGGAGAAAGCGCTGCGATCCGATGGTTATGATGTAACCACATTCACATATCCCTCAAGCGAGCAGGGTCTGGTCGGCAATAGTCAGGCCTTGCATAATGTTTTGATGAATTTGCCTGCCGACACTTATCGTGAAGTGGTAATCGTTGCTCATTCCTTGGGGGGGCTGGTGACAAGGAGCGCGCTTGGTCGGAACGACGCTGCCGACTTGCCCGTTCCCGTTCGTTCTGTGGTTATGCTCGGAACCCCCAATCAGGGAGCACGGTTTGCTTCCAGATTGGGGTTGCTTGCCCGGGCGATTGTTTCAAGCTCTGCTAATGATTTGAAGCCGGAGCGCGTTAAGCAACTGCCAAGGGTTGTAAAATCCATTGCTGTGGGGGTAATCGCTGGAGGTCGGGGGGCTGATACCTATGGTTATAATGTCCTGATGGGTGAGGATAATGATGGAGTGGTGACGGTCGCAGAAACAAAAGCTCGGTTCATGGCTGATTTTTTGCGCTTGCCTGTATTGCATGTCCGGATGACCGATGATAAGCAGGTGATCGCAGCGACACGTCGTTTCCTGCGAACCGGACGATTTAGACCTTAAAATAAATTTTGGAAAAACCTGTTTTGGATTCAATGTGCTGAATGTACATCTTAAAAGCTTTTACGGAATTTTCTGTCTTTGCAGGTTTCAACCCCATGGCCTGCAATATGTCAGCCGCAATAGCCGGTTCATCCTTCTGTCCTTTTTTGTTGTCATCCCATTATATTTTGCAACCCAGCCAATACAGGATGCAAGCCTTCGTATTCTGGTCGAAATCAAGAATCAAAAAATTGCTGAGATCCAGCAGGCCGGTTTTGTTCTGTTTGCTTTTCTATGGTTGAAGACGCGTGCGTTTTTTGCCCTGCTTTCCTGGTCTATGAAACTGGATCGTCATGTCTGGCCGACGATCGGCCTGATCAACTGGTTGCACCTGATCCTTCTTTTGCCTCCGGCCTTGTTCTCAGCAATTTTCGTCAATGGTCTTATCTCAGCGGGCGTTTACCTGCCCGTGATGTTCATATATCAGATTTACGCTCTAACTGTGCTTGTATTCGCCCTGCGTACGGCGCTGGATGCAAAGACCTGGCAGGCTCTGGTGATCATTGTTCTTCTTGCAATCATTGATTTTCTGGTTGCTGATGTCATCAGGCAAACGATGGGGGTGTTTTAAACATGACAGTTAAGAGCGATCGCTGGATTAGGGAAATGGCGCAAAAACATGGAATGATTGAGCCGTTTACACCGTCGCAGATGAGACAGATCGATGGTCGCCCGGCGATCTCCTGGGGGTTGTCCTCCTATGGTTATGACGTGCGGTGCAGTGATCAGTTCAAGATCTTTACAAATGTCCATTCCGCTGTTATCGATCCGAAAAATTTCGATAGTCGCAGCTTCGTTCATCACGAAGGGGATTATTGTGTCATTCCCCCAAACTGCTTTGCGCTTGCGACAACGATCGAATATTTCCGGATTCCGCGTAACGTCATTACGATTTGTCTGTCCAAATCCACCTACGCACGTTGTGGGATCATCGTCAATGTGACACCTCTTGAGCCCGAATGGGAAGGCCAGGTGACCTTGGAATTTTCCAATACCACAAATCTGCCTGCGCGAATCTACGCAAATGAGGGCGTTGCCCAGGTTCTGTTTTTTGAAGCGGATGAAGAATGTGAAACTTCCTATAAAGACCGGCAAGGAAAATATATGAACCAGCGCGGAGTTACCTTACCTCGCGCCTGAGGGGGAATCATGGTTGCTACCATATCAACGATCGCTATCCTTGGGCTCGAAGCTCGTGACGTGGAGGTTCAGGTCCAGATTGCTAGCGGTATGAATGCTTTTACCGTTGTTGGTCTGCCGGACAAGGCGGTCAATGAGAGTAGGGAGCGCGTTCGTGCCGCCCTTGCGTCCATCGGTTTGTCGCTTCCGCCAAAGCGAATTACGGTTAACCTGTCGCCTGCGGATTTGCCCAAAGAGGGCAGCCACTATGATCTGCCGATTGCCCTTGGACTGTTGGCCGCAATGGACCTTGTCGATCGCGAAGAAGTCAGCCATTATCTTGCAGTCGGAGAGCTTAGCCTGGACGGACGCATCGCCCCTGTCCCTGGCGTTTTGCTTGCATCGCTTCACGCTTCAGCAAAGGATCTGGGCCTGATCTGCCCGCAGTCCCAGGGGAGCGAGGCGGCTTGGGTTGGAGATCTGGATATCCTGGCCCCACCAGACCTGGTCAGTTTGCTCAACCATATGAAGGGCAGCCAGCTTGTCTCTCCTCCTGAAGCCACCCAGGCTGTTGAGGAGACGTGGACCGGAATGGATCTCGCTGAAATCAAGGGACAGGAAGGTGGGAAGCGAGCGTTAGAGATTGCTGCAGCCGGCGGTCACAATTTGCTTATGACAGGCCCTCCCGGTGCGGGCAAATCGTTGCTCGCAAGCTGTCTTCCCGGGATTCTTCCACCGTTGACACCGGAAGAAGCCCTGGAAGTTTCAATGATTGCGTCGGTTGCCGGAGATCTCCCTAGCGGGCAGATAACCCGCCTTCGCCCCTATCGTGCGCCGCATCACAGCGCTTCTATGGCGGCGCTGATAGGTGGCGGTCCCCGTACGCGCCCAGGTGAAATCAGCTCATCACATCTAGGTGTGTTGTTTCTTGACGAGCTTCCGGAATTCCAACGCACGGTCCTTGACGGATTGCGGCAACCGCTGGAGCTTGGCCATGTCACCGTTGCTCGGGCCAATATGACGGTTACTTATCCTGCACGCTTTCAGTTAATTGCAGCGATGAATCCTTGCCGTTGTGGCTATCTGTCTGATGCCAACCGAGCCTGTTCCCGAGCACCGCGCTGTGCCTTGGATTATCAGGCGAAGATCTCCGGCCCGCTTCTTGACCGGATTGATCTGCATATTGAAATTCCGGCAGTTTCAGCAGCTGATATGGCTTACGGACAACCCACCGAGTGTTCAAAGACCGTAGCAGCGCAGGTTTTAGCAGCAAGGCAATTGCAAAAGGAGCGATTTAAGGACCATCCGGTTCGAACAAATGCTGAGGCCGACGGGGCGCTTTTGGAAGAGATTACGCCCCTGGATACGAAAGATCGCAAATTCTTTATGCAGGCCGCTGAAGTCATGCAGATCACAGCGCGTGGTTATCATCGCATCTTGCGTGTTGCCCGCACTATCGCTGATTTAGCGCAAAGCGAACAAATCGCACGGGAACATTTAGCGGAAGCCTTGAGCTATCGCCGGGCGATGCCGGTTGCATGATGGTCTGCCCTATAGATAAGGCGATCGCAGATACTGCGTTACAAGACGGGCAGCGTGAAGCGATCAGTGACCGGGAGCGGATGTGGGACTATGAGACTCTGGAGCGCATGGTTGGCAGGGTCGCCGACCATTTTACTGAGTCGGAACTAAAGCCTGGGGATCGCGTTGCTGTCTATTTACCCAAAAATTGCGATTGTGTTGCAACCCTGTTTGGTGTCATGCGTGCTGGCTTGATTGCCGTTCCTGTCAATCCAGGACTTAAATCTCCGCAGATCCGTCATATTCTTGACGATAGTGGTACATCGGTGCTGGTGACCAGCAGCAATTTTCTTAAAGCGCTGGATGGCATGTTGCTTCCATCGGTCACGATGGTCGATCATCTGACACAGGGGGAAGAGAAGGCTAGCCAGAAGAAAGGGGGCGATCTGCGGCATTCGGAGGTAAACCCCGATAATCCCGCCATCATCCTTTATACATCTGGAAGCACGGGACTGGCTATGGGGGTGGTGATCAGCCATTCTAACTTATGGTATGGTGCGCAGTCGGTTGTCGAATATTTAAGCCTTACGGCACAGGATCGTGTGCTTGCTGTCTTGCCTCTTAGCTTCGATTATGGATTAAACCAGGTTATATCCGCCATTCAGGCGCAGGCGTCGGTCCATTTGCTCGATTATATGACACCTGCGGATATTCCTCAGGCGATTGCGCGTAAGGCGATTACCTGCCTTGCCGGTGTTCCTAACCTGTGGGCGGACCTGATGCATATTTCCTGGCCCGATGACATAGCGCAGCGCTTGACCATTGTCACCAGCAGCGGCGGGCGTCTTTTGGAAAATGTGATTCGCAAGATGATCGACCTGTTTCCAAATGCCCGTATTCATTCGATGTATGGCCTGACCGAGGCGTTTCGCTCGACAAGTCTAGATCCCGATCTGATCGCAAGTCACCCTTCATCTATCGGTCGAGCCGTTCCTTATGCCGAAGTTCGCATTGTCCGCCCTGATGGAAGCGAATGTAGTGATGATGAAATTGGCGAGCTGGTTCATATCGGCCCATTTGTTGCCCTTGGCTATTGGCGAAATCCTGAGGTGACTGCAAGGCGCTTTCGTCCGGCTCCTTCCTGTAGTACGACTGCAAACGCAGGGGATCTGGCCGTATGGTCCGGTGACAAGGCCAGGCGTGATAGTCAGGGCTTGATCACCTTCGTAGGCCGCGATAATGAAATGATCAAAACATCCGGCTATCGTGTAAGCCCGACTGAAGTAGAAGTGGCGTTGCACAAGATTGCTATGATTGAGCAAGCGGTTGTGCTTCGGATGGAGGATCGGCAACGGGGAGAGGGAATCGCAGCCATGCTGACGTTGAAAGCCGGGAGCAAGCCTCCGTCCAATGAAAATGCCTTTGTACGGCAGCTCACCCCTTTGTTACCTCCCTGGATGATTCCAAGGCGCTTCATCATATGTCAATCCCTTCCCCGTAATCCCAATGGTAAAATTGATAGAAGCTTGCTTCAGGCACAATTAGAGGAGCTGTTATGATTCAGGATCATCCTGCATTCTCTGTTCAGGATATTCGTGATGGACATCTGTACTTTGCAGGAAAGTCCGTTGCGATTCTGGCCCGGGATTATGGAACTCCAACCTATTTTTATGACGCAGGTCAGATTGATAAACGCTTGCAGAATCTGCGCAGTATATTTCCGGAAAATTTGCATCTGAATTACGCTGTCAAAGCCAATCCCATGGGACAGCTTCTTAAATTCATGCGCATGCGTGTTGATGGTTTCGATGTGGCTTCGAAAACAGAGTTAGAGCTGGCTTTGGAAACCGGCATGCCTGCAAAAGAAATTTGTCTGACCGGTCCTGCCAAAAGCGATGACGACCTTATCTCCGCCTTGGGTGCCGGGGCTTTAATCAATCTGGATTCGGAAGAGGATTGCAGGCGTGCCCTGGCTCTCGCACGGTCGCATAATGTTCAGCTTCATTGTAGCCTACGCATCAATCCGGATTTTATTCTAAGGGGCGCTGGCGTAAAAATGGGTGGGCAAGCAAGTCCTTTTGGAACGGATGTGGAGCGGATTCCAGCAATGGTGGAAAAACTGCTGGCAAGCGGTGTTGCCTTTTATGGATTTCATTGTTTCACAGGTTCCCAATGCTTAAACGAGCAGGCAATCATAGACAATTTCGATCAGACTTTGGGGCTGTTCGCAGATCTTGCAGCACACTGCAAGGTGAAGCTGCGGCGACTCACCATTGGCAGTGGTATTGGAATTCCTTACTTTAAGAACGACCGGGCCTTAGATATGGACGTTGTCGCCAAGGGATTTGCTGATCGCCTGGCGCGACTGGAGCCTTTGTTACAGGGGGCGCAGATCTGTCTGGAATCGGGACGTTATCTGGTCGGTGAGGCGGGCATTTACGTTTGTCAGGTTGTTGATCGCAAAAACTCCCGCGACAAGACATTTCTTACGACTGATGGAGGAATGCACCATCATCTGGCTGCAAGCGGTAATTTCGGCCAGGTTTTGCGTCGAAACTATCCTGTTATGCTGGCTGCAACCAATTTATCGAAGCATCATGAACAGGTCACCGTGACCGGATGTTTGTGTACGCCTTTGGATATTCTTGCCGATCAAATCACGCTTCAGAAGGCGCAATTGGGGGATTATATCGTCATTATGCAGTCCGGCGCTTATGGCCGAAGCGCCAGCCCCGCAGGCTTTTTAAGTCATCCTCCAGCACAGGAAGTGTTGCTTGATGACGAAGATGACGATAAGGGCTTATAGCCGCTCTTGCTCACGACCGCGGGATGCGGCAAAGAGGACCCCTAAGGCAATCATGATGGTCAAGAGCGACGACCCGCCGTAGGATACCAACGGTAGAGGGATCCCAACGACCGGGAACAAACCAACAACCATGGAGATATTGATTGCAACATGGAGGAAGATCATCAGGGTCAGACCGGATGCGGTGAGGCGGACGAAATGCGTCCGGCTACTAAGTGCGACCCACAACCCCCAACCGATGATAACGGCGTAGAGCGACAAAACGATCAAGCCACCCATCATGCCCAATTCTTCGGACATTGTAGAGAAGATGAAATCGGTATTGCGCTCCGGCAAAAATTTCAGGTGACCCTGGGTTCCCTGGAACAAGCCCTTACCAAATAAACCTCCGGACCCTATGGCGATCTTTGACTGGGTGATATGATAAGCCTTGCCAAGGGGGTCACGTTCGGGCTCCAGAAACGTCAAAACCCGGTCGCGCTGGTAAGCATGCATCTGGGACCAAAAGAAAGGAATTATGGCAATAAAAATGCCGCTGGCGGCCAGAAAAATTTTATACGATACACCGGCAAGAAACATGATTCCGATTCCAACCATCATCGTCAGACCCGCGGTTCCAAGATCCGGTTGTTTCATAACGATCAAACCTGGAATCAGTATAAGGCTCAGAGCGCCGATGATCCCAAAGGCGCTTGAGACATGGGCCCTAGACAGAGACTGGTAGTATTGCGCCATGGCAAGGATCAGGGCGATTTTCATGAATTCGGACGGCTGAAGCCTGGTCATTCCAAGGTCAAGCCAACGTTTTGACCCATTGACTTCAATCCCGAAAAAGGCAACCGCTATCAGCAAGACCAGAGCGATTCCGTAAAACCAGTAGGATAATTGTCTCCAGATATGGATGTCGATGGTTGACACTAGCAACATGGTTGCAGTCATTCCGATCATCAAGATACCTTGACGAGAGGCCCAGGGATGCAAGCTCCCTCCGGGAGCGCCGGCGGAATAGAGAATAACGATTCCCATCGCCATAAGCCCGAATATGGCCATCATAACATACCAGTTTACGCCCAGGAGTTTCTCAGGGATAGTCTGACTATTCATGCGTTTTGTCCACTGTGCTCTTTGCCTGCCTTTGGATCGGCCTTGGGTGCGAGCCTTTCCAGTACATGGGTTAGGACATCGCGAGCGATCGGCGCTGCGACTCCTGATCCGCTCCCACCGTGATTGACAACCACGGCGCAGGCATAGCGGGGTTGTTCAAACGGAGCGAAGGAAACAAACAGTGCATGATCCCGTAGTGCCCAATCGAGATCCTTATTGCGGATCACACCGCTACGACGCTCTGCCCTGGTAATGCGACGGACCTGTGCCGTTCCTGTTTTTCCTGCCATGAATAGGTCCTTCATCTCAAGCTTTGATCGGATGGCCGTGCCTCCGCGCTGGTTGACGACGTTATACATTCCAAGGTGAGCCAGATTCAATTGCTCGGCAGTAAAATTAAGTGGTGCAAAACGGGAAGGAGGATTAGGATCGTAAATCAGGCGAGGGGTTACCGATGTTCCGCTTGCGATTCTAGCGCTCATCACTGCAAGCTGGAGCGGGGTGACCAGAAAATATCCCTGACCAATTGCAGCATTCAGCGTATCTCCGCCTTGCCATTTTTGCTGATAACGCTTCATTTTCCACTCTGCATCCGGGACAATGCCCGTCTTCTGATGGGTGACGGGAATGTCAAATTGTGTTCCCAGGCCAAATTCTCTGGCAGCTGCGGCGATAGGCTCGATCCCGATCTTCTCGGCGAGAATATAATAATAAACATCACAACTTTTGGACAGACTGGAAAGCAGATCAACCTGACCGTGGCCGCCTGACTTCCAGCAGTGAAATAATCGTCTTCCAAACCGATGGCTGCCACGGCAACGCACTCTAGCCTTTGGGTCGATTCCTGATCGAAGTGCGGCAAGGGCAACAATGGGTTTGATCGTCGAACCGGGCGGGAGCATGCTCTGGACGGTTTTGCTAAGCAGGGGGTGGCGCCGGTCGTTGCGCAAGTCGTTCCAGATATCATGGGCAATCCCGTCGGAGAAATCATTAGGATCGTATGCGGGGGTCGATGCCATGCATAGAAGGTCTCCGGTCAAGCAATCTATGACTACGACTGCACCAGCTTCCTCCCCCAGTCGTTCGCTGGCGAAGATTTGTAGATCGCTGTCGATAGTCAGTTTGATCGCCTGGCCCTGTTTGTCTCCAAGGCGATCGAGTTCACGGACCATGCGCCCGGTTGCGTTTACTTCCAGGCGTATCACACCCGGCTTGCCCTGAAGCGACTTTTCATACAGCTTTTCTAAACCCAGCTTTCCGATCTGATAACCGGGGATGGTCAGGGTCGAATCACTTCCTTGCTGTTCGATGTCGACGTTTGTCGGGGGTCCGACATAACCGACCAGATGAGCAAATGGGGTTCCTTTGGGAAGATAGCGGATATATCCACTCAATGGGTGAATGCCACGCAAAAACGGAATCCGCAGGTTAACAATGGAAAACTCTTCCCAGCTCAGACTCCCTCCAATTTGAACAAGGGCGTGTTTTGGAGCCTTGGCTACTTGAGATTTGAATTTTTTGATATCGCGGCTTGTCAGCGGAATAATATTTCCGATTTTTTGAAGCATTGTGTCCATATCCTGAACTTGAGCCGGAACGACAGCAATGCGGAAATTCCTACGATTTTGAGCGATCACCGTGTTGTTGCGATCTACGATCAATCCTCTGCGAGGCGTAATGAAGCGATAGTTGATTCGATTTTCATCGGCCTGCAGGCTGTATTTCATTGATTGCGCAACCGACAGATAACCAAGCCTTCCGGCCAGGAGCGTCGCAATGAACGCCTGCGTGCTCCCTATAATCATGGCGCGGCGCTGAAATAGTCTGACACGGTTGAGTTCGGTTTTCATCGTAAAGGATCAGTTTGTAATTACATGGTGGACTAACAAGCCGTGAAACCAGGCAAGCAATGGAAAAACCAAAATGGTTAAAACGCCTTGAATCACAAAAGCTTCAGCTTGCGCCACATCTCCGACAAGGTTGCGGATCGCAAAATAAATAATGGTTTGATAAAGGGTGAATGCCATGGTGCACACAAGCCACAAGATTTGGAAAGGTCGGGATTTGAAATAGGGGGCTTGCCGACTTAAAAGCCAGGCTGAGATCATCAAGGCAAGACCGTGGAGCCCAGCCGGCGTGACCATAACGAAATCGACCATCAGGCCGAGCAGGAAGGCAAGCCAAAAAGGCATGAGCGATGGCTGGTAACAAGACCAGTAATAGACGCTAAGAAATACCAGATTTGGAAGCATGATCCCATCAATATCGAGGGGAAGGCTCATCAGGGGCAGGTATATGATGGTAAATGCAGCAGGAACTGCCATGCGCCAAAAGGTGAGAATTTTTTCCAGCTTTTCCTTTGGCGAAAGCTGGCTCCAGGGCCGGTTGTAGTAGCGCTGTTTCTGAAATGGGTTTTTTCGGGCCATCGTTCAAGCGTCATCGTTCAATCGGTTGCGCCTTGATCGTGGGTTGTGCCACTGTTTCAGGCCTTGGCTGTTCTTTTCTAAAATTCATTTCCTGGCCGGGATCTGTTTTTGCTTCATCTGATGAAGACGTCGCACTGATCTTGCTGGGTGTTACGATCTCAATGATACTTAGGGCGCCGATCCTTGCCACTGGTCTCGCTCGGACGGGGCCGCTATTATGATTACTTACCACACGGGCGACAACGATGTCGGGCGGATAGATTCCACCTACACCGGAGGTTACGAGATAGTCACCCCGTTTCAGATAGCTACCTGCCGAGAGATAGGTGACAGCCAGCAGCTTTTCGTTGGAGGCGGATAACCCTGAGACCATTGCAGACTGGCCCGTGCGCAGGACGCGCACTGGCACATGGCTGACGGCATCGGTAATTAGCAAAGCACGGCTAGATTTCCGTCCGGTTTCAATAATTCGCCCTACCAGACCGCGATCGGTACGGACGATGTGGTCTTTTCGTGCTCCGTGGATCGTCCCAAACGGCAAGATCGCTGTGTTGACAAACGAAGCAGAGGATGCTCCGATGATTCGCGAATAACCGATATGTTTGGATCTTATATCTGTAATTCCCATTAATTTATGCAGATATTTGTTCTCAGCGTATAGAAGATGATAGCGTTGTAAACTGCGTTCTTGTCTTTCAAGTCTGGTTTTAAGTTGTTTGTTTTCTTCATAGACCGAGAAGTGGCCAGATATCGTTTCCAATAAGTGGTTAATGCCCTGAACGGGATAGTTGATAAAATTTAGAGCGCCCGACGTGATATCCAAGACCATTGTTTGCATTTTTAGAATGATCGGAGGCTTTTGTGGTATGCGGTGCGATAGCAGAAGACCCAGGCCAAAAAGTATTAGGAAAAATAAAAGCGCATAGTTGATAACCCAGCCCCAATGCGCAGCTTTCCGCGTTCGACGCTGCTGTGCATTGTTATGATCAAAAAGGAAAGTGGCCATAATCGCCTCTACACATCAAATCAATAGGCTGTAATCAGGACACCTCTGTAGATCGGGTCTTCCAGCGCCTTTCCGGTTCCTAGTGCGACACAAATCAGCGGATCCTCTGCGACGCATACGGGTAGGCCGGTCGCTTCGCGCAAGACGCGATCGATATCGTGCAATAATGCCCCTCCGCCGGTAAGGATAATGCCCTTGTCGACAATATCCGAAGCTAATTCAGGGGCTGTATTTTCAAGCGCCGATTTCGTTCCGTCGATTAGCATTGCAATCGGTTCCGACAGGGATTCAGCGATCTGTTGCTGGTTGATGATTATTTCCTTGGGAACCCCATTCATCAGGTCCCGGCCCTTTATTTCAATGGAGCTTCCGTAACCGTTAATCGGTGAGCATGCAGTTCCCGCTTCCTTCTTAATACGCTCTGCGGTTGCTTCTCCGATCAGAAGATTATGATTACGGCGGACATAGCTGATGATCGCTTCATCCATTTTGTCGCCACCGACGCGCACAGAACTCGCGTAAGCGATTCCGCGCAATGACAAGACGGCCACTTCAGTGGTTCCGCCGCCAATATCAACCACCATCGATCCCGTGGGCTCGGTTACGGGAAGTCCGGCCCCGATTGCTGCCGCCATGGGCTCTTCGATTAGATAGACCTGGCTTGCTCCGGCGTTGCTCGCTGCATCACGAATCGCACGTCGTTCGACGGAGGTCGAACCAGACGGCACGCAGATAACGATTTCCGGAGATGCAAAACTACGCCTGTTGTGAACCCTGCGGATGAAATGCTTGATCATTTCCTCCGCGACATAGATATCCGCGATCACTCCGTCTCGAAGCGGACGAACGACGTCGATAGTCCCAGGCGTTCGTCCCATCATCACTTTTGCTTCCGATCCAACCGCTACGACTGATTTCCGCCCGCCTTCGTTGGAGATTGCAACCACCGACGGTTCGTTTAAGACGATTCCGCGCCCCCGGACATAGACCAGGGTATTTGCCGTCCCTAAGTCGATCGCCATGTCTGATGATAGAAAATTAAACAAGCCAAACATGAAAGGCCGCTCCTCGAACCTTTGCTAAGGTGGCGCTTTTCCACCTAAAATTATTGAATGTAGAAATAAAGCCGGTCGGAATCATTGCTAATTCAACATAATCTGTCGATTAGATTTTCCAGCCGTAATCTCTAAGCGCCTGTTCATATCATATTCCAGCTTTTAATTTAAGTAAAAACTTGATTAAGCTTATGCCTTTAAGATAGTTTTGTTAATATTTCCTCTGTATCCACAATAGGGTCTGTGCTTTTCGTAATTATGATCCGTCATAATTATGATGGATATTTTAAGTAGATTGCGCAGATGGGTGAATGATGACAATACGCCGCCTTCCGACGCAGCTTGTAAACCAGATTGCAGCTGGCGAAGTTGTGGAACGCCCGGCAAGCGCGTTGAAAGAGTTGCTAGAGAACGCCATAGACGCTGAAGCAACATCTGTCGAAATCACATTACGCGCCGGTGGAAAGGAGCTGATTGATATCAGCGACGATGGTTGCGGCATGGCGCAAGAGGAAATGCTGTTGGCACTGGAACGCCATGCGACATCCAAGCTTCCGCAAGATGATTTGACCAATATCACGACCATGGGTTTTCGTGGTGAGGCGCTTCCATCCATTGCCTCGATTGCCAAAATGCGTTTGGAATCGCGTACGGCTGGCCAGGACCAGGGTTGGAGTATTACGATCGATCACGGTCGAATCGTCGAGCAAGGTCCTTGCGCCATGAACCCTGGTACGCGGGTCGTCATCAGCGATATCTTTGCGAAGATTCCGGCGCGGCAGAAATTTCTAAAAAGCGATCGATCGGAATTGATGGCGTCTCAGGATGTGGTTCGCAGGCTATCCATGAGCGTACCAAAAGTCGGTTTTCGGCTGCAACATCACAACAGAACGCTTTTCCACGCCCAGGCGCAGGTTGGCGATGCACAGCAGATGCAGAAAATGCGCCTATGCGACACCCTGGGCCAGGAATTTATCGATAACGCCATTCGCCTTGACGTTCAGCGTGATGCTATGCGCCTATATGGGCTGATTTCTATTGCGACATATAACCGCGGGACATCGGTGCAGCAGTATCTATTCGTAAACGGGCGGCCCGTGCGCGATCGGCAGATTCTATCGGCAATCCGCGCCGGTTATCGCGATGTTCTGGCGCATGACCGGTTTCCCGTGCTTTGTATATACATAAGCCTTCCGCCGGACCAGGTTGATATCAACGTTCATCCTGCAAAGTCTGAGGTTCGCTTTGCCGACCCTGCCCGTGTGCGAGGCATGATTGTCACCGCCATTCGCAACGCCTTAAGCGAGGGTAGGAGCGAGGCTGGCTCCATGGCGGGCAATTCCGCCATTTCGAAATCGTTATTGCAGCGGTTTCAAAGCCATCGGATGTCCGGGTTTCAGCGTGCATCTGGAGCGGGTTCTGTAGTTTCCGACTCAGCCGGGGCTTCCGTGGACCATTCCCGGTCCGCAGGCTTGTTCGACTCCCAACGGCTTCCCCCCCAGGGCAGAATATTTGCCGAGGCGAAGAGCAATTTGACCGGGGAGCCCGGATCACCACCTGATTTAGGGCCTGACTGCGGATATGAAGCTGGTTTGAAACCACCGGAAAATGATGATTTTGCATCCGTCGAACAGACAACAGTCGTGACGGAAGAAATGACGGATTATCCCTTGGGTGTTGCCCGGGGGCAGATTGGGGCCTGCTATATCGTTGCTGAGAGCCCGGATGCGTTGATCTTGGTGGATCAGCACGCAGCCCATGAGCGGATCGTCTATGATCGCATGAAAGAGGCTATGAAGGGTGGAGTCGCGCGCCAGGCCCTTCTTGTCCCGGAAGTTGTCGATCTGGATGAGATTCAATGTCTGGCGCTGGAGAATCGTGCTGCGTTTCTGAAAGACCTTGGGTTGGTGCTAGAGCGGTTCGGCAAGCAGGCGATCATCGTGCGCGAAGTCCCGGACCAGCTTAAAAACAGCGATACACAGGCTATGATCCGCGATTTAGCGGATGAGCTGGCACGGGAGCAGGATAATCTGACGGTGGAGGATCAGATCAGTAATGTTTTTCGCACTATGGCCTGCTACGGATCGGTACGATCGGGCCGCTATCTGTCGATTCCGGAAATGAACGCCTTGCTTCGGCAAATGGAAAAAACACCCAATTCCCAACAGTGTAATCACGGTCGTCCAACGTTTATCCGGCTGCAAAAGGATGAAATCGAACGTTTGTTTGAGCGCGGTTGAAGCCTGACTGAAGACTGCTGCGTGTTTCCTTGATTTTGTAATTGAATCGCTTTGATCACCTGTTTCTCGAACATAATAAGCCGTTGTTAACCTTTATTCTCCTTAATGCTTTAATATGCCCTTTAATGATTGTCCGGCCTGGCGACTGTCGTTACGCCGTTGACCGTTGCTAGAGATGGCCTTATGTTGTTCATGAAATCGGTCAGCAATCGATCGAAGGCAACCGCTCTTTTTTGGAAAGTACATATCATGGTGCGACGTTTGATAAGGATCCTAACAGCTTTAGTACTGGGCTTCGGGCTTCCCCTTGCGCATGCATCTCCTCAACATCAACTCGCGCAGCAATTTCTTGAAAGCGGCGATCAGCTTGTTGAGACAAAACCGGTTGAAGCGATTGCTTATTATGAAGCAGCCCTGGTCGCCAACCCAAGCAGCGTCAAGACCTATCTGCGTTTGACTCGCGCTTATCGCAATTTGAAGCTGAGCGGAGCAGCATTGCGTGCCTACCGCAAGGCCTTGACAGTGGATCCACTGAATATTGAGGCCCTGGAAGGTCAGGCCATGGTCATGTTGGAGAAGAATAATGTTGCAAAGGCGAAAGCCAATCTGAAAAAGATTTCGAAGCTGTGTCAGAATTCTTGTCCGACCGTCAAGAGACTGTCCCAGGCGATCAAAGTCAAGCCAAGAAATGCCAAGACCGTTGCTTTGGAAAAGCGCCTGATCCAACAAAAAAAGCAAAAGCAATAGCCCAACATCAGGATTTGGGCTGGATACGTATGACTAAAAAATAGACAAAGTCCGCTTTAGCGAGGCCGGGTAATGCGAATGCCGATACTACCGGCCTCTTCTACGGCCTCTGGTTTGTAAAGTTGGACGCTGACTTGCTCAACCCTTGGATAGGCAAGCATTCTCTGCGCTACTTCCTCAGCCATGGTCTCGATAAGGTCAACATGGCCTTCCTTCAGATAAGCCTTGATATCTGAAATCAGATGATCGTAACGAACGATATTCGAAACCGAATAATCCTGAGCATCTTGCAATGGCGCCAGGTCGATCGTCAGATTGAAGATCACCGGTTGCTGGCTTTCCTGCTCATGATCAAACAGACCGATGGAAGCGTCGAGGACTAGATTCTGTATTAGAATCTGATCCCGGGGCCGATTGTCGGTTGTCGTCTCCTGTGCGGGCAATTCAAGAATATTAGACATGGCCGCTTCTTGCGGTCTTTCTAAAAAAAGATCAATGAGAATCTAGTATTTGTTTATAAATTATTGGTCGAATCTCCGTCTCACATGTCTGGAATTACCCTGTTTAGGGGTATAAACAGTCCGGTGGGTTCCACCCGCGCCGCATGCAGGCCGCTAGAACCGTGTTGTGCAAAAGACAGGCCACGGTCATGGGGCCGACGCCTCCGGGGACAGGTGTAATCGCTCCCGCTATCTGGGATGCCGGATGATAATCGACATCACCAACCAGGCGGCTTTTCCCTTGTTTTTCCGGATGTGGCACACGATTGATCCCAACGTCGATCACACAGGCACCGGGTTTGACCCAATCCGCTTTGACCATCTGTGGCTTGCCGACAGCGGCGACCAGAATATCAGCTTGTCGACAGATGGCTTCCAGATGTACCGTGCGCGAGTGCGCGACGGTCACGGTGCAGTTTTGTTCAAGAAACAGCAACGCCGCTGGTTTGCCGACCAGGATCGAACGGCCAAGAATAACACAGGATTTTCCTGTTAAATCGCCCAAGCTATCCCGGGCCAACATCACACAGCCGGTGGGCGTACAGGGACGAAGTCCTGGTTTGCCAAGGGATAATCGCCCGGCGGATATTTCTGTCAGACCATCGACGTCCTTGTCTGGGTCTATTTCCGCGATGATGTGATCAGCGTTAAGGCCTTTTGGCAAGGGAAGCTGCACCAGAACGCCATCGATATCGTCATCGGCATTCAGATGTCTTACAACCTGGATCAGATCATCTTCATTGATGTCTGCCGGTAGGTTCCGCTCGATCGAATGCATCCCACACTCAGCGGTGAGTCTGATTTTGTTTTTTACATAAATTCGGCTTGCTGCGTCATCGCCGGCCAGTACCACAGCCAGTCCTGGTTTGAAGGGAAGTTTTTTTACAGCCTGGGTGATACGCATCCGCATATCCGCAGCATAGGCTTTTCCGTCTATGATCCTTGCGGTCATTATTTCTGGCTTTCTTTCTGGATGATCCGGTTAAAACAATTTGATTTTTCCGGACGGCTGCTTTTTTCAGAATTTTGCTGTAAGGCGGATTTGCAACAAGGCGGCTTCCGTCAAGATAGCTTGGCATGTCGCGAAACACAACTTTAGACTGATCAAAAGAATCGTATTTTCCGACCTGTTTTTTTTAGGCTCTTGCAGATGGAGTCTTATCGGTATAGTTGATGTGCTCGCTTGAGAAGTTTTAAGTCTTCAGCTTTGCACTTGAGCGTTATGAAACATCAAAGAATAATTTTGGAGAATGTGGTATGATTTTAAATCCCCGATTACAGAGGGAGGGTTTTGCTACCGGGCCGAGCCTGAGTATAATAATGTTGGTGGCGACAATGGCCGGATTGGCATTCGCTACACCGAGTTGGGCTGAATCGTCGGGCAATACTGTTCTGGACGCTTTGGTCTATGATGCTAAAATTGGTGCTGACCTTCGATATCGTTATGAGAATGTCGATGACGATCATTTTACGAAAGAAGCACATGCCTCTACGCTACGGACAAAATTACGTTATAAAACAGGCAAGGTCGCAGGTATTTCCCTGAACTTTGAACTGGAAAATATAGTCTACCTAGGCAAGGAAAAATTTAATAATACTGTCAATGGGGTAAGCGATCGGCCGATTGTTGCCGATCCGAATATCACTGAGGTGAACCACCTTTATGTCAGCTATACAGGGCTCGACAAGACGACCATTACCTTCGGAAGGCAGCCTCTGAAGGTTGATAACCAACGGTTTTTTGGGGGGGCTGCGTGGCGGCAAAATGATCAGACGTTTGATTCTGTCGTTTTTAATAGCGAGATATTTCATAACCTCACATTGACCTATGCTTATGTCTGGAATGTGAACCGGGTCAACGGAGGAGATCATCCGCTTGGCGACCTGAGCACGGATACGCATGCTATTGATGCGTCTTATAAGCTTCCGGTTGGGAAGTTGGCGCTTTATAGCTATTTTGTAGATCTGAATGATGCGGCTGTTGTTGGTCTTTCGTCAAAAACCTTCGGAGTACGCTTTTCCGGCAAGCAGACAATCGCAGACGATATGAAACTGCACTATCGTTTAGAATATGCAAAGCAGTTTGATCATGGAGACAATCCTGATGATTACAAGGCGAACTATTTTGCACTTGAGGCTGGAATCAAGATCGCTGGAATCGGGGGCGGAGATGTAATCGCGAAAGGAGGATATGAGATTCTCGGAAGCGGTAACGATGGGACTGCTCCTTTCAGAACACCCCTTGCAGGTTTGCATAAGTTCAATGGTTGGGCGGATCGGTTTCTCGCAACACCAGGCGCAGGATTACAGGATGTCTATGGCAGTATCGGCTATCGGTTCAACGATAAGCAAGGTCTGCTCAAGGGGACTCGCCTTGTCTTTGCCTATCACGACTTCTCCTCGGATTACGGGCATAGCGCTTATGGTACCGAATGGAATTTCCTGATCGCCAAGAAACTGAGCAGGCATTTTTCCCTGTTGGTGAAATTGGCTTCCTATAATGCGAACAGTTTTTCCATGGACACAAAGAAGATCTGGGTGCAATTGGGCGCCAGTTTTTGATATCTTTGATAAGGGGGTAAGGATGAACTCGGTTCGGATTGCAGTTTTAGCGATTTCTGATACACGGACGCTGAATGACGATATATCGGGAGCGCTTTTGGCTGAGCGAATTGAAAGCGCGGGACATATGTTGGCAGAACGTAAAATCGCGCGTGATGATATCGGGGATATTCAGGCTGTATTGAAAGCCTGGATCGACAAGCCGGACATCGATGTCATTATTACCACCGGAGGGACTGGACTGACTGGTCGGGACGTTACACCGGAAGCCGTCAAGCCATTGTTCGACAAGGAAATTGAAGGCTTTGCAACTGTTTTTCATATGGTAAGCTATGAATCCGTTGGAGTCTCGACGTTACAGTCCCGGGCAACGGCAGGCATTGCCGGGGGGACATTTATCTTTGTGCTTCCGGGATCAAAGGGTGCTGTGTGCGATGGTTGGGATAAGGTGATCATCCACGAATTGGACGTCAGTTACAAGCCGTGCAATCTCATTACCATTATGCCACGCCTGCAAGAGCGATAGCTTCTGACCAGGCCTTCAAGGTCGGGTTAACCCCAATAGCAAGATGGTGGTGGAGCCGAGGGGAATCGAACCCCTGACCTCTACAATGCCATTGTAGCGCTCTACCAACTGAGCTACGGCCCCTATAATTTTCTTTATGCCTATAATAGCACAGGGCGGCAAGTCCAGTTTTTTAGACCAGATATTTTACCACGACAAAACCTCCGATCACTGCGACCACGACAACGCTTATCACCAATTGTAGCCTTTGTTCGATAAATGCGCGTACAGGCTCGCCGAACTTCCAGACCAAAGCCGCTAACAAAAAGAAGCGAAGAGATCTTGCGACAATACTCGCAAGGATAAATGTCATTAGGCTTAATTTGACGAAGCCGCTGGTAATGGTAACCAGTTTGAAAGGGATGGGCGTGACTCCGGCTATTAAAACGCTTTCTGCTCCGATCGTATGAAAACGCGCACTTATGATTTCAAACTTGTCTTGCAGATGATAGAGTTCGATGATCCACTGTCCGAAGCTCTCAAAAAAGAAATATCCGATGACATAGCCTGCGACGCCGCCTAGGACCGAGGTCACGGTTGCAACAAAGGCGAGGAAAAAAGCCCGGTCCCTTTGCGCAAGACACATGGGTAACAGCATGATGTCCGGCGGGATCGGAAAAATAGAGCTTTCCAGAAAAGAGATAACACCAAGCCAGGTTGTAGCGCGGCGGCTGCGCGCCTTGTCCATTGTCCAGTCGTATAGTTTTTTCATGATTATCCAAGAATTGTGATGGCTATGGATCTAGTCTCAAACCGGTTAACAAAATATGATTGTTTTGCGATTAGTGACGCCTGGCATAAGGTCAAGGCCATGCGTTCGGCTTGATTGATGGGCTGGCAGGTTCTACTATTGCCTAGATTATTCTTTCATCAAGCGAGGAAAAAAATGACAGACCTGAAATTGTGGAGAAACAAAATTGTCGCAATTAGGATCGCAGCTTTAGCGGGGATTGTGGCGCTGTCGGTCATCGGCTTTGGAGCTTTTGATAGTGCTACTGTTCATGCGCGGCCTGTAACGGGCAGTTTTGCAGATCTTGTGGAGAAATCGCAGCCGACTGTTGTGAATATCTCAACCACGCAACGCGTTAAGCATCCGGTACGTCGTTTCCCCAAGGGTTTTCCAATGCCTTTCGATTTCGAGGATTTTTTTCGTCGATTTGAGGGAGGTCCCAACAGGACACCGGATCGATCAGGAGAGAAGCCTGAATTCGTTACTCGCGAATCTCAATCCTTAGGGTCGGGATTCATCATCGACCCCAACGGTTATATTGCAACGAACAATCATGTTATCTCCGCGCATGACGGTGGGTTGGTCGATAAGATTACCGTAGTATTATCTAACGGCAAGAAATATCCGGCTAAGGTTATTGGCCATGATGCCGCATCCGACCTTGCCTTGTTAAAGATCAATGCAAAAAACCTTCCCTATGTCCAATGGGGAGATTCAAGCAAGTTGCGCGTCGGAGACTGGATTATTGCCATAGGAAATCCTTATGGTTTAGGGGGAACCGTGACGGCTGGCATTGTCTCGGCGCTTCATCGCAATATCGGCGGTGCCTATAATCGCTATATCCAGACCGATGCAGCGATCAACCGGGGAAATTCCGGGGGCCCGACTTTTGACATGCGAGGACGCGTCATCGGAGTCAGTGCGGCGATCTGGTCTCCCTCTGGTGGCAATGTCGGTATTGGCTTTGTTATTCCATCCGAACAAGCCTCCAAAGTTTTGAATCAAATTCGTAAAAAGGGCAAGGTAGTTAGGGGTTGGCTGGGCGTTACGATTCAGCCTGTAACCGAGGAGACAGCCGAGAGCCTGGGCCTGTCCGGGGCGTTCGGGGCTTTGGTCGCACGTGTGACTCCGTCTTCTCCGGCGTCTCGAGCCGGGATTCACCAGGGTGATATCATCACCGAATTCGATGGGAGCCATGTGAAGGATAATGCGAGTTTGCCTCCGTTGGTCGCTGATACGCCTCTGGGGAGAACGGTCAGCTTGAAAGTGCTGCGTGGAGGGCGTCCTGTCAGGCTGCGTGTAACCGTGGGGGAAATGCCGACCCGGATCGCTAGCGCTAACAGAAGGGATGGGCCTTTGGCGCCTGAGCCTCCGGAACGTAAACAATCTACGTCTGATCATAAAGTTGGTCAGTATGTCGCGAAGGTGACAGGTTTAAGGCTTAAACCGCTAACGCCCGTGATCCGACAGCAACTCGGATTGCCCGATTCAATGGAAGGGCTGGTAATCACCAATGTCAATGCGATGGCACAAGTGGCTCGGAACCTGCGTAAAGGCGATGTGATTTTGTCAATCAATTATCGTCGCGTAAAAAGCCTGAAGGACGTCGATCGGGAAATCAAGGTCGCTCGAAAGGGGAAGCGAAATGCTATGCTATTGCTTGTTCGAAGCGGCAAAGATGAGATTTATGTCCCTATTCGCTTGAAGCCGGAATCATAAGAAGCGCAATCGACAATCTCTTCGTTCAAGATCTTGTGTGTTTCGTGTGATGGGTGAACGATGATCGACGTACAGATTCCCCTCCCGGACGGGCATATCTCAGGATACGCCTTTGGCCAGGTCGATCGTCCGGTGGATTTGATGTTCTTTCATGCGACGGGGTTGAATGCCCGCTGTTATCGTAGCTTGTTCGATCCGTTCGTTCAGGACCATCATATTGTCGCCATCGACCAACGTGGCCATGGGCGGACAAGGCTGCTCGCTCATCCTGGTCGGCTGACAAGCTGGGATCGTTATGCCCAAGACTCAATTGCAGTGCTTCAGCAGCTTTGTCAAAGGGGGCAGCGTCCACCTGTTCTGATGGGCCATTCCATGGGGGCCACCTTGTCGTTGCTGTTGGCGGAGCGCAATCCCACTTATGTCCGACGGTTGATTTTATGCGATCCGCCCATCATGAAACCCAGTGTCCGTAAGTTTCTGTACGCACCGCTAATGCCCTTGCTGTTCAGCCATTATTTCCCGATTGCAAAGACAGCGCGGAGGCGGCGGACGCATTACGTCTCCTATGAGGAAGTGATCAAGAGTTATCGCGGTCGCGGGATTTTTAAAAACTGGAAACCAGGATTTCTGGAAGACTATGTTAAAGACGGATTTCGCGATTCGCCAACAGGGGGAATAGAGATCACCTGTGATCCCGCCTGGGAATCTGCGACTTTTGCAGCTCAGCGCCATAACGCGATTCGTGCGGCGCGGAAGATCACGAAACCGATTCATATGTTGCAAGCCAGCCATAATTCCGTGACCGATATTCTAAAACCGGAGGACTTTCATCATCCAGCCAGCCGCTGGGATATCATCGCCGGAGGTCATTGTTTTCCCATGGAAAATCCTCAGGCGCTTCAAGAGGTCATGCAGGCCGCTTTGCGCGAAGGATGAGCGCTCCGCCTGGATGGGGGGCTATAGTCTCTGGCTTAGAGCAATATAGGTCTCGACGCTTAGGTTCTGGGCTCGCAATTTTGGGTCGATTCCCAAATCTTCCAGATCGCCTAGGAGATCTTTCAAAGTCGTGCGGAGCATTTTCCGTCGTTTGGAGAAGGCCTGTGCCGTAATATGTCCGAGTTTTTTTACATCTATCGTGCTGCGATCGGGAAGCGGGGTTAGTTTTACCAGGCTTGACTTGACCTTGGGTTTGGGGACAAAGGCATCAGGCGGGAGAGTCCAGAGAATTTCCACCGAGCATAGGGCTTGCGTTAAGATACTCAATCGCCCGTAGGCGGCACTTCCAACAGGCGCTGCCAGACGGCTGGCGACTTCTTTTTGAAATAATAAAGTCATGTCGGACCACCAGCGTGGCTTTGCTTCGAGCCATTGGACCAGTAATAAACTGGCAACATTGTACGGGAGATTGGCAACGATCTTGGCCGGAGTCGGCAATTTGTCAACTTCAACATCCTCGGCATGCTTGAGTATCAGGTGCATTCGGTCGGGATAATGCGCCACAATTCGTTCAAGCAATGGCAAGGTGCGTGGATCTGGCTCGATCGCGATGACCTGACCTGCGCCTGCACGCAGGAGGGCCCGCGTAAGACCACCGGGGCCGGCCCCGATCTCGACAACATTCTCGCCCGGGCTTAATCCGGAAAGCCTGACGATCTTGTCGAGGATATTGTGGTCGGTGATAAAATTCTGACCAAGCGATTTACTAGCTTGAAGCTTATATTCGGCGATCAGCGAGCGGGTGGGCGGCAAGTCCTCGGTCACGATTCCCCTTTTGTCTCGGCCTCGATGGCAAGGCGAAGCGCAGCGAGCATCGACCCGGCATTCGCGCGGTTTTGACCGGCGATTTCAAAAGCGGTTCCATGATCGGGTGACGTCCGTAAAAACGGCAGGCCAAGAGTGACATTCACAGCACGATTAACGTCCAGGGTTTTAACAGGAATGAGAGCCTGATCATGATACATGCATAAGGCAACGTCATAGTCACAGCGCCTGGTATCATGGAACAGGCTATCTGCTGCATATGGGCCGGATATATCCATCCCTTCAGCTTGAAGCCGGGATATTGCAGGGGCGATAATCTCAATCTCCTCGCTTCCCAGCCTGCCATCCTCTCCTGCGTGAGGGTTTAGTCCGGCAACGGCAATTCGTGGTGCCTTGATACGGAAATGGGTTTGCATGGCGCGGTGAACGATACGTGCACGGTTGGTGAGAAGCTGTGGGGTCAACTGCATGGGCGTATGGGCCAAGGGTACGTGGATCGTTATGGGGACGGTCCTGCAAGGATTCGGCTGAGATTCGTGAGATTCGATGGCCATCATCATGGCGACCTGATCTTCAGCCAGGCTGCATGCTTGGGCGATATATTCAGTTTGTCCTGGCCAGTGAAAACCCTCGGCGTAAGCCAGAGCCTTGTGGATCGGGGCAGTGACCAGATTGCACCCCAGCCCGTCAAGGACGATGGAGCAGGATTTTTCCAAAGATTTCAGTCCAAGCCTGGTCTGCTCGCAGCTTGGTTGTCCCGGCGTAATCTCTCCGGACCATTCGATGGGTAATAGAGGTAATCCTTTGGCATGGATATGGTCCTCTACGCGATCCAGGATATCGATGGGCCCGGACCAGACCGTCTGGATTGCTTGCGGTGGTGCGACCACGACGATTCGCGATTCCAATCGTCCCATCTCCCAGGCTTTGGTGATGATTTCCGGCCCGATCCCTGCGGGGTCGCCCAGGCTGACGATGCAAGGTAAAGGCATGTCTTAACGATAATCGATAATCGCGTTGCGCTGGATATCGCGGAGATAACGTTGTGCGAACAGGCCCAAACGTTGCTCCATGATGTTAGCGTAAATTAGGTCGAAGGATGGCTCATCGCCCTCTTGCGGCATTTCACGTCCGCATAGAATGACGATGGAGACTGCGTTGCTTTCCCTAAATGGAGGACTTGACTGTCCGATCGCCATTTGAGCGAGCAAGGGCCGCAGAGCGTCTGAAAACTCTCGAAGCGGACGTGTCGGAATTGTATCAGCTGTTCCGTTAAGCTTTTTTGCTATGGATTCAGCATTTCCGCAACCTCCTTGAGCCTGTTTCACCGTCGTATTAACAGTCTTCAGTAAAGATCTGATCTGATCCGATGACGGGTTTTCCGGCAGGGGGGTCGTCACGCGCTTCAGACTGATTTTTGCCATGGCCGGATCGGCGCCGAGGACTTCTTTTTTTTCAAGCAGCCGAAGAATTAAATAACCTGCACCGGATTTCAGGACAGGCGTTATGTCTCCGATTTTCATCTTCGGGATTAAGCCATGGACCACTTCGGGAAGTTGTGACAGGAGCTGCAGACCCTTATCGCCACCGGCTGCTGCGGTCGAGCTTTCTGAAAACTGTCGCGCAAAAACTGCAAAGGATCGCCCGTCTTGCATTTGCTCCCGCAGACGAGTCATCAATTCCAGGACTTCCTGGTCTGTTGCAGGGTTAGAAGAGCGATAGATTTCTGCGAACCGGTACTGCATTTTACCCTTGTCTGCCATCATCCGGTCGATTCTGCTTTGAACTTCTGAATCGCTAACGGCGACATTACGGTGTTGCGACATGCCTCGGACCAAACGCTCCCAGGACAGTTGCGCTTTGATTTGCTCCTTAAGCGTTTGTTCTGAGCTTCCAAGTTCCTTGAGCATTTTTGCAAATACTTTTGGCGTAACGCGCCCATTGTTTTGCGCGAGCTTTGCAAATTGGCGATTGACTGCGGAATCCCCAACAACTGCTTCGTAATTTTCTGCTTCTTGTAGCTGTAATTTCTCAACGATCAGGGCGTCGCGCACCTGGCGCCTTAAAAAAACCAGCTGTTCTGAGTTTGGCTTTTTGCGTGCGTTGACTAAAGCCAGGTTCAAGCGCATCGTTACGTCAAGGTCTGTGATGACTTGGCCGTTGACCAGCGCTGATGCTTTTCGGATGATAAAGTCCGGTTGTTTTTCGAAAAATGTGATGGGGCTGGAAGGGCCCAGAGCCTTTTGATTCGATGATTTAGGTGCTTTTGGCGTTATGGGTTGTAACAGATCCTGGGCAGCGGCTCTTCCAGGGAGTGCCGTAAGAAGAGCAAGGGTGACAATTAACAAGACTGGAAGCGATCGCAGGAAGATCGGGTTTGAACGCATGGATGGTCCTTTCTTGACCACAACGATATTCTCAAGGTGCGATGACCATAAGATTTAAGCGACTGATTTCTTTGCAGCCGTTAATTGCTGTGGGAGTTTAAAGGTGATTTCTTCAGCTATTCCTGAATGAATCGTTTCTATGGTGCAGGTATAGCGATCCTGAAGCGCCAGGATGATTTCCTCGACTAAAACCTCTGGCGCGGAAGCTCCTGCCGTAATGCCTATCGCATTATGACTGTCAACCAAAGACCAATCGATTTCTGATACGTTTTGTACGAGCTTCGCCGCTATGTTGTTGCGGATTGCCAGCTCCACCAGGCGCAGGGAATTCGATGAATTGGGCGCACCGACTACCAAGATCATCGTGCAATGTTCGATCAGCAGCTTGACTGCTGCCTGACGATTGGTGGTCGCATAACAAATATCTTCACGCCTTGGGCCGTGGATATCTGGAAAACGTTTACGTAGTGTGTCGATAATTTCTGCCGTGTCATCGACGGATAGGGTTGTTTGCGTTACATAGGCCAGGGGTTTGCCTTCCGGGGGGGAAATTTTCGCAACATCGTCGGTCGTTTCAATCAGGGTGATCTGATCGGGTTGCAGCTGCCCCATGGTTCCGATGACTTCTGGGTGTCCTGCATGGCCGATCAATAGTACATGAGCCCCTTTCTTTGCGTGAACTTCCGCTTCCCGATGCACTTTGAAGACCAGCGGACAGGTTGCATCCAGGACGGTCATCTTCTTGTCTTGGGCGTTTTTGAAAACCACCTTTGGGACACCATGCGCAGAGAAAACCACGGGGGCACCTTCGGGGACCTCGTCAAGCTCTTCAACGAAAATGGCACCTTTTTTTTCAAGGTCCTGGACCACATAGCGGTTGTGGACGATTTCGTGGCGGACATAGACTGGTGGTCTATATTTTTTCAAACTGAGTTCGACGATTTTAATCGCACGCTCTACCCCAGCGCAAAATCCACGTGGTGAAGCGATATAGACGGCTAGATCCTTTTTCATCGGGACATTATGCTACAAGTTGTCAGCGTGATCAAGATAAGTCAGGTCCGCATCGCTTGCTTTCAGCTCTTTCCATTTTGCGCGGGCATAGGACAGGGTTTCTGGTGCGGAGCCGTTAAAAACCAGATTGACTCGCTCGGTTTCTTCTGAATATTCAAAAGAGCTTTGGTTTATAAACCAGATTTCTGGTCGCTGCTCTAGTTCCAGGGCGGAAAGTGCCAGAAGAACCGGCTGGGAAAAGGCTCTAGGGTCGCTTTCTATGCTGTGCGGGATGAAGCTTGCGGGGTCGAAACTCCATAAATTTTTATCCAGCACATGCATTTGCTGCGAATCCTCGGCAATGATGGCTTGTCTGGCACCGCCTGCGTTAAGGCGATCGCGAATCAGTGCAGGCAGGACATTGTTCAGAAGACGATTATCTGATTGATAAAAGACTATTTTTTGCATATCAGCAGCGAAACCTGGTGTCTTGGCTTAATAGAACAGATCAGAGATACTGCTCTCTTCGCTGATCCGACGAATGGCCTCGGCGATCAAGGGTGCGACTGAAAGGACGCGGATTTTGTCGCATTTTTCTGCGTCTTCACTAATCTTGATCGAATCGGTGATTACCAACTCCGTCAAGTTGGAGCGTGCGACCCTATCCACAGCAGAATTGGACAATACTCCGTGCGTGGCGTAAGCGACAACGCCTTTTGCGCCCGATTCCAGCAAAGCCGTAGCAGAATTGCACAGTGTTCCGGCGGAATCGACGATGTCATCCATCAAGATGCACTGTTTCCCCTTGACGGAGCCGATGACATTCATCACTTCGCTTTCGCCTGGTTTCTCCCGCCGTTTGTCGACGATTGCTAAAGGAGCATTGTTTTTTAGCCGCTTTGCAAGCGCACGCGCCCGGATCACTCCTCCGACGTCCGGGGAGACGACGATTACCGATTCTTCAGCCCAACGCTCAGAGATGTCCGCGCTGAAGACCGGGGAGGCGTAGAGGTTATCCGTGGGGATGTCGAAAAAGCCCTGAATCTGGCCTGCATGGAGATCCACGGTCAGCACTCTGTTGGCGCCTGCTGTGGTGATCAGGTTGGCGACTAGCTTGGCGGATATGGGCGTGCGGGGGCCAGGCTTCCTGTCTTGCCGGGCATAGCCGAAATAAGGAATGACTGCTGTAATCCTAACAGCGCTCGACCTGCGCAGAGCGTCGATGGTGACCAGGAGTTCCATGATATGATCGTTGGCCGGGGCAGATGTGGACTGAATGACAAAAACATCTTCTCCACGGACATTTTCATGAATCTCGACGAAGACCTCCCCGTCGGAAAAGCGCCGGATAGTAGCGTTGGCAAGAGGTGTGTTGAGGTATTTTGAGATTGCCTCTGCCAATGGTTTGTTCGAATTTGTTGCAACAAGCTTCATAATGCTGTTTATCCCCGATTGATTATTATGCTGCCTTAAATGATGGTCTTTTAGGTTCTATAGCTAAAGTAAGGCTGCTGCAAACAGGAAATATGCGATTGTATCGGCAATGTTCAATCACTTTAAAATCATGGACTTTTCACCGAAGATCGCCTATGCGTCGGACCGGCCAGGCGCCCGTAGCTCAGCTGGATAGAGCGCTGCCCTCCGAAGGCAGAGGTCACAGGTTCGAATCCTGTCGGGCGCACCATTTAAATCTGATATTTGGCAATTTCTCCTTTGTTGCAAACGCAGTAAATTCGTGATGGGAGCGACCGGCACAGAAATGTTAACACTGTAGTACCAAGGCTCATTTTTTCCTCAAATGTTTTTCGCGAAGCGTGGGCCAGGGAAAGATAGATTAAAGCTTCATGCGCTGTTCGTAAAAACCTCATGGTTTTAGCTTTGAGCTTCTCCGCGGTAATATGCGTGTGGGATATTGCCGGAACCTTGAGGATTTCTTGCCAGTCTTCTAAGATGCGAAAAAAGCTTGTTTAAAAGTCTCCGGGTCGCGGCACGCCAGCCCATTTATTTTCGTTGATATTCCATGACTGCTCCCCTTCTCTCCCTGGAAGATATTCACCTTCACCAAGGCTCCGGCATGTTGTTTAAAGGTCTGAATATGTCTCTTCGAGAACAGGAGCGGGTCTGCCTGATCGGGCGCAATGGAGCCGGAAAGTCAACCCTGCTGCGTCTTCTCGCAGGGCATTTGGAGGCAGATCGCGGGCGTCGTGTAATTCGACCCCGGGTGAGCCTGGTGTATCTTGAACAAGATCCGGTCGTCACCGGATTTACAACCCTGGCCCATTTCTGTAAAAGTCCGCTGCCGGATGGGGTGTGTGCCCCGCAGCACCGGATTGCTGCTTTGGCAACGGATCTTGCGGTTGACTTGCAGACGCCTTGCACCCACGCATCCGGGGGAGAGTTGCGACGCGCCGCTCTTGTTCGTGCCTTCGCACACGATCCGGATATCTTGCTCCTTGACGAGCCAACCAATCATATGGACCTGGCTGGAATCGACTGGCTGGAAGAGAGACTTGAGCGTTATCGTGGCGCCTTTATCATGATTAGCCATGACCGGATGCTCAATAGTAGGATCACGCGCACGACCCTTTGGCTCAGCGCTGGAAAATTGCGTCGGGCAGAAATCGGCTTCGGTGGTGTTGAGGCCTGGATGGAAAAAGTCTGGGCCGATGAGGATAAGCTTGCCGCCCGGTTGAATAGCAAACTGAAACAGGAGTTGAACTGGCTGGTTCATGGTGTAACGGCGCGGCGGCGACGTAACCGCGGCAGGTTGCGTAAGCTTGCGGATTTACGTGAAGAGCGCCGCACTGCGTTGAAGCTGGAAGCCACGCGACACAAGGCAAAGATCGCTATCAATGAAACTGTACATAAGTCGCAGATGATTATGACCTTAGATCATGTCGGCAAGCGCTTTGGCGAGCGTGTCATCTTGAAGGATTTCAGTTTCCGGGTCCACCGCGGCGATAGAATTGGAATCATCGGCTCCAACGGATCGGGAAAGACGACATTGTTGAAACTGATGAGCGGAGAGATCGCTGCAGATTCGGGCCATATTAGCAGATCGCCGGCCTTGAATTATGTCAGCATCAGCCAAAAGCGAGATATTCTAGAGCCTGGAAAAACAGTGCGCGATATCATCGCCGACGGCGGCGACTGGGTTGAAGTCAATGGCAAACGTAAACATGCCGCAGGTTATCTTAAGGAATTTCTATTCGACCCGAAGCTGATCGATACAGCGATTGATGCCTTGTCCGGTGGAGAGCGTTCCCGCTTGCTTCTGGCGCGAGAGTTCGCACGCCCATCAAACATGCTGATTCTCGATGAGCCCACGAACGACCTGGACCTGGAGACATTGGATTTGTTGCAGGAAATTATCATGGACTATGCTGGTGTTGTCCTTCTGGTCAGCCACGATCGTGATTTTCTCAATCGCACGGTGACGGCTGTCATCGGTTTGACGGGCAATGGCGACGTGCGATCCCTTACCGGAGGGTATAGCGCTTGGGAGGCTGATTTGGAACGCCATCCGGTACGGGCTGCTGGATCGTCTAAATCAGGCATGTTCAGTGATTCAAGCAGGGAAGTGGCGATAAGAAGCATCGCTAAACCAGAGCGTAAAAAACTCAGCTATAAAGATCAGCGAGATTACGATCTGATCCCGGACCGGCTTGAGGGCTTAACTGCGCGTAGCTCCGATCTTGAAGTGCAGCTTGCCGACCCTGGCCTTTATCAACGGGACGTAGATGCCTATAGCAAACTAAGCGAGGAGCTGGAGAAGCTGAAACAGGAGATGGCCCGACTTGAAGATCGATGGCTGGAGCTTGAAGCGCTTCAGGAATCCTTTGCTCGCCGTTTGTGAAGAATGGATTTCGCTTTTGGAGTTGGAGCTTTGGCCCCCAGGCTGGTATGGGCCTTAATTGCTTTCGTCGGGCTCTGTCCTCCCCTCCCCATATGTTCAGGAATCAAGGACCGTGACGCCGGGCAGGCTCTTGCCTTCCAGCCATTCTAGGAACGCACCGCCCGCAGTTGAAATAAAGCTGAAATCCTTTGTAACACCGGCATGATTGAGCGCTGCAACCGTATCGCCGCCGCCGGCGACGCTCAGTATCCTTGAATCCTTGGTCAACTCGGCTACGGATTTGGCAAGATCAACGGTCGCTTGATCGAAGGGCGGGGTTTCAAAAGTTCCAAGAGGACCATTCCAGACACAAGTGCGCGCATCCTTCAAAACTGCCTTCCAACGGGAGATGGTCTGGGGCCCAAGATCAAGGATTATCTCGTCATCCTTGACGTCTTTTGGGTCAATTGTGCGATTTGGGC
>Ga0056124_1000101_pt1 | contig 35327 bp, 25 predicted proteins | sample WorMetHEROISLAND_2_FD_70069 | JGI IMG/M metagenome (GOLD analysis project Ga0056124, IMG submission 70069) | Marine gutless worms symbiont microbial communities from Max Planck institute for Marine Microbiology, Germany - Olavius sp. 4 HERON ISLAND | ecosystem: Host-associated > Annelida >... | reverse complement strand
CTTGATAGGCGGAGCGTGAGCGGAGCCTGTCAAGTGGGTTAGAGCGAAGCTCGACAGCCGGCCGATAGGCGGATGGCCGAAGGCCAAGCGAGCTTTAGCTCGCGGTCCGCCTATCAGTGCCTTCCAGCCTCCAAGCTTTCAGGCCTTCCAGCCGACTGGCTTTCCCGGCCTTCAAGCCCAGGAAATTCGAGAATCGCAATTACGCTGAAGCTATAAGGCATTTTACTTAAACTCAAAAGGCATGCGGGTATGACCAACGTACTAGTTACCGGTGGGGCCGGCTATATCGGATCGCATTGCTGCAAAGAACTGCGCGGCAGCGGTTTCAACCCGATTACATTCGACAACCTGGTTTATGGCTATGAAGAAAACGTCCGGTGGGGGGACTTCTACCGGGGCGACCTGGGCAATCCGCAGGATCTACATGACTGCTTTACGCGCTACCGCATCGATGCCGTGATCCATTTTGCGGCCTACGCCTATGTTGGAGAATCGGTGGTCGATCCGTTGAAATACTATCAAAACAATGTCGGCAACACCATCCGGTTGCTGCAGGCGGCACTGTCCAAGGAGGTGCGCTCTGTTATCTTCTCTTCATCCTGTGCGACTTACGGCATCCCTGAAGCGACGCCCATTGATGAGGCCCATCCCTTAAATCCCATCAATCCCTACGGCCGAACCAAGCAGATGATCGAACAAATTTTAGCGGACTGCGATTCGGCCTACGGGCTGAGATATGCCAGCTTGAGATATTTTAACGCCGCCGGAGCAGATCCCCAGGGCGAGGTCGGGGAAAACCACAATCCCGAGACACATCTGATACCGCTGATTCTGGACGTGGCGGCCGGCAAAAGCAAGGAAATCCGAATTTTCGGTGATGACTATCCCACCGCGGACGGAACCTGCATCAGGGACTATATTCATGTTACCGATCTTGCCCGGGCCCACATCCTAGCCCTCGAACGCCTGCTGGACGGCGCCCCCAGTGATTTTTACAACCTGGGGCAAGGCCGGGGATTTTCGGTCACAGAAGTGATCGACCAGGTATCGGCCGTTACCGGGCGGGACATCGCCTCGGTCCGCGTTGACCGCAGACCGGGCGACCCGCCGGTACTGGTGGCATCGAACACAAAATCGAAGGAATGCCTGAACTGGCAGCCCGAATACACCAACCTGGAGGACATTGTTCGCACGGCCTGGAATTGGCACCAGACGCTTTGATCAATGTATGCTTGCCGAGATTTCGTATCCACTGATGAGGTGCATAGCAGGCTGATATTTATTTTTATTAGGCCGCCGGGAGAAATAAACTTAAAATTCCCGCGCGCAATTTACATCTCGGCGCTAAACGAGTTTACAATCAATACCTAGCAACTTGGGTTTACGGGGAAGAAAATTGACAACCACCTCCAACATTCAAATTGAAAAAAGCGCCCGGCTTCTGGTTATCGGTCAGCAAGAGCAGGAAACCAGAAATTTGGCTGACGCCCTGGCGGCCGACTATCCCATCAGCGCAGCGCCCAACGTCCCGGAAGCTGTTCGACGCCTGCAAAAAGAAGCCTTCAGTGCAATTCTTTTCGACTATGCAAATGACGGATCCAGTCTGGTCGAAAGCATGGAAGAGCTGCAGACCTATGCGCCAAACACTCCGATTGTTGTGATCGGCCCTCAGCACGACTCCGAGTTGATTGTAAGGGCAGTCAAAGCCGGGGCCTTTGATTTCGTGACCAAACCCTTTGCGCCGGAAAAAATCAAGCTGTCGGTTCATCAAGCCCTTGAACACCAAAGCATGAAAAACGAAATCGATTACCTGCGCCGGGAGCAGGATGTTGTTTATGACCAAAACCAGATCATTGCGGTCAGCCCGGCCATGCAGGCAGTCATGCAGACCATCAAACGTCTGGCAGGCACCGATTCAACGGTTCTGGTAACCGGGGAGACCGGCACCGGGAAAAGCTTCTTATCCGGCAACATCCATTTTAACAGCCCCCGACGCAACAAGCCTTTCATCCAGGTCAACTGTGCCAACATCCCCGGGACTTTGCTGGAAAGCGAACTTTTCGGTCATGAAAAAGGATCGTTTACAGGGGCAGATAAATCGCGGACGGGACGATTTGAGCAAGCCGGCGGCGGAACGATATTTCTGGATGAATTCTGCGAGCTGGACCTGGATTTGCAGGCCAAACTCCTGCGGGCCATCGAGGAGAAAGCCTTCGAGCGTCTCGGGGGTAATAAGACCATCCACGCGGATACGCGCATCATCGTGGCCACCAACCGGGATGTCGAAGCCCTGGTGCGGGAGGGAAAATTCCGCGAAGATCTGTACTATCGTGTCAATGTGCTCAGGATCCATATGCCGCCGCTGCGGGAGCGGACCGCCTGCATTGAACCACTGGCCGATTATCTGCTGAAAAAATTGAGCCGCACCGTCAAAAAGAAGATGACATCCATTGATCCCGCCGTCATCGACATGTTTCGCCGATATTCCTGGCCGGGAAACATCCGCCAGCTTTCCAATACCATCGAAAGAGCTATTCTGCTGGAGGACCAATCGGTTATCAGCAAGAATAGCGTTTCATTGCCCAAGAACCAGGATCTGGCCCCCTCACGAAAACAGCCTTCGAGTCTCAAACTCTCCAAAGATGAGGAAAAGGAAATGATCGCCAGAGCCCTGGAGGACAACCTCTGGATCCAGAAAGACGCCGCACTCAAATTGGGAATTTCACCCCGCGCCCTCAATTACCGCATTAAAAAACTCGGCATCACCCACCCGCGCTGGCGAAAAAACCGCTAGAACTGTGTAATCAAGGTAAAAGTGTGGAATATATTCCACACTTTTAGGGTAAAAATATACCCACTTTTATCTTGAGATTTATTCGATTAAGGCATATACTGATGATATAATTATGTATTTATTTAGTATTGCCCAAGCGGAATATTTTTTGCAGATGTCCAAATAAAAGAACATTTTTGCTGTACAAACCAAACTACTTGTGCTATAGATGTTGTGCCCGACTAAAATTCGGGTCGAAAACGGTTCGGTAATCAAAAAAGATAGCGCCGGGCTGCAACTAACCGGGATCAAGGGTCTAACACCCTATCCATAGCAACTACATAACCTCCCAAAATGAAATCCGAAGGAGATCTTTGCCCTCCTTCGGATTTCGACGTTTTGAACTGCCGGGAGGTAGTTCGTTACGAGTTACTACGGGAGACAGGGGCAAGGTTTAAACCCACCGTCTACCTGGTACAACTCAACAAAGCCTAACTAAACACGAATGTCAGTGCCCTTCTTCATCAGGGGTGAGTCCCAACTATCTTCCACAAAGCTGCGAGCCTTCCTGTGGTAAAACCGTCTTCTACTGTAAACAATCTTGCCGATATATCCGATCAGGATCAGGACGAAAAGAATCGCCAGTTCCCGACCGCGGACTTCCGTCCAGAAATTCCACCCGACTGCCGGCTGCTGAATTGCAGTGGAAATAAAACATCCGACCTTGGGCAGGAGGCCGTCCACGATGTCTTCTACCGCCTCGACCGGATTCGACGAACCTGAGCCAAAACTCACGGGAACTTCCGTGCCGATAGTCAGCGGATCGACAATGACGCCGTTTTCGAGTCCGTCTGCATCGCCGAAACCGCCGTCTTTCAGGGTTAAATAGACGGTTTTGCGGTTGGGGCTGAACTCGGCGTAATCGGAGTAGTCCAGCCACTCGTCGTTCACCGGGTCGTATTTGTATATTGTACTGGCTTTAATGGCTGCATGGGACAAATGAATAGATACCTCTGTTTCGTCCCCCGGGCTGTCGACCCATATTTTGAAATGAATCAATCCCAGCTGGGCGTATTTGGGCTTGCCTTTCGATTTCGTGTTTTTAATCGCTTCACCGGCATCCTCGATTTCGGCGGCATCGATGGACAACGCATTTTCAGAATCCTTGATGCTGACCCCGATCTGGACGTCTTCAGCCGAGTTGTCGACGCACTTGATGTCGGTCTGTTCGCTGTCCATGACGCCGTCGTTGTCCAGGTCCAGGTCGGCCATCACCTCCTGGGTATCCGGGACACCGTTGCCGTTCGGGTCGTCGCCGGGAGATTCCGTCGAAAAATATCCGGAATCCGACCAACCCGAGACGGCATCGTGGTTGTTGATAAACCGCACTTTCCAGCTATAGGCAGTATCTTCGGCCAGGATCAGCTTCGGGACCGTTAAGGCCGTCAGCGAGGAGGTGCTGGTAACATCCATGACACAGAAATTGTCGCTGGCCCTGAAGATTTGCCACCGGGAGGCGGCATGCACATCGCCGCTGTCCGGATCATAAAACGTGTCTGTGGTCAATTCCGGTGTCAAGGAGACAAGCGTGTTGTCAACCGGCGCCAATATGACCGGGGAGTCCGGCACGGAAGAATCTTCATAATTTTGCGGGCCGGTTCCGGCGTTGTATTCCTCCAGATTGGTGAACCCGTCACCGTCAGGATCGCCGGCGGCATCGTCTACCAGCGGATCGAGGCTATGGACGATTTCCCAGTCATCGGGCATACCGTCGCCATCGTCGTCTTCATCGGCATTGTTCCCCGTGCCGTCCCCGTCGGTGTCCGTGGTTTCGCTCGGATCCGACGGGAAGGCGTCCTGAGCATCCGGCACCCCGTCGCCGTCGGTGTCCGGATCCGGGTCGACATAGACGAAACTCGCTTCAATCGTGTGATTCCGGGTGATGTTGTTAAATGTATATGAACTGGCTGTTCCGATCAGGGTGCCATCCACCCGAACCCCCAATATCTGATAATTTTGATCCGCTGCGATGGTGAAGGTCTGGGAGCCGCCGTGGTTGACCTCTATGGTTCCCGCAGGCGTGATGCTGCCGTGGGCATCGGCCGACGCTTCAATGCCGTAGATTCCCACAGTTGTGGATATCTCTTCGGAATAGGCACTTTCATTGCCGTCCGCATCATAAGCGGTGGCGGCAAAATAGTATTTGACGCCTTCCTGGAGATCGGGAACGGTATACTGGGTGACCGCGCCGACATCATGATTATCGGTATAGTTGCGGCTCGATGTACCCCAATAGAGGATATAGCCGGCCGGAACCGGGTCGTTTTCGTCCCATGCCACGGTAACCGGCACAAGCGCATGCGCCATCGCCGGCCATAATAGTATCAAGGAAAGAAGTGCCGTTAGGGCGGCAACCCCCCTGAATATCCGGTTGTTGGTACGGCGTGGATTCGTCTTTGCATTCTTCATACGTAGACCTTTCAAATCATCTTGCTTTCCGCGCAACGCGCAGCATCATTGAAAGGTGCTACGATTGCCCGGCAACCCTGCTATCCTCTGTCGTATGAAGCTTTAATGGATATGCTTTAAGGTCTTAGGCCTCTCGGCGAAGCTTCATGCGAAGTAGGACCAGTGGCTTTGCGTCCCGCCCTTTCAGACGGTTTGCCTTTTTCGAGCATTTACCTTGGTGGATTTTTTTGTATCCATCTCATTTCCCGCAATATAATTATTCTTTAGTGCAAACTGTGTTTATTTGTGTTCAGCTGTTTCGGGCTCAGGCTGCAGTCTAACAATCATTAAGACTCTATTCAGCAATAGCTGTGCCAATGCCCAAGTTTGCAAAGTTTCTCCTAACCCACTTGAATTAAATGAAATATCGCTGAAGGCGATTCCTGTGGAAAATTCACATGTATCTTTTTGTAAAATTCTAAGGGGAATTTGAATTACGCTAGCGTAAGAAAAAGGAAAGGATTTACAATATCATTAAAAAAAGTTTGACTAAAATCCTATTGCAAAGTAATATTTTCAGGATATCTTATAGTAAGGAAACAAGGAGATAATAAATGCTGGCAAAACTAACGTCCAAAAACCAGATCACCATCCCCAAAAAAATAATTTCTCAGATTCCTGATGCAAAATATTTCGATGTGGATTTCGAGGCGGGGATTATATTACTCAAACCACTAAAGATTTACGGAGCCAATTTGGATCAAATCAGATCCAAAATAACAAAACTGGGACTCAAGGAAAACACAGTTTCCGAGGCGATAGAATGGGCCAGAAGAAAATGATCCCAGTCGTAATTGACACCAACGTTGTTGTTTCAGCACTCCTTTTTGGTGGGGGTCCTGCGAAGCTAATCGAACTATGGAAGGAAAAACGCATAAAGCCGCTGATATCCGAAGAGATTTCAACAGAGTACCTTCGAGTCTTAGCGTACCCGAAATTCAGACTATCGGAAGAAGAAATAAATTTTATTATCTATCAAGAAATACTGCCGTATTTTAAAGTGGTCAAATGTGTTTTCGGTCCGCCCATCATCAAAGAAGATCCAGATGACGATAAATTCTTGAGGTGTGCCGAAGCCGGAAACGCAAAAGCGATTATATCCGGTGACATCCATTTGCTTTCGCTTGAATCCTATCGCAGCATCCCCATCCTGACTCCCACCCAATTTTTCGAGATATTCGCAAAAAATCAGATCGTTTAATAAACGATGACGCCAGGTGATAAAGAATCTTACGCAACAGACTCGCGAAAAATCAGCCTTGTCGGCCAATAGCCGAAAATTTTTTTGAACTCCCCTGCTCCATGCCGCTTATTCTCGGCTCTATGCCCTCGGCCCCATGGGTCCTGTTTCTCACGTCATCGGCCTAGACCTTGCACCCTGAACCTTACACCTTTCAGTCCAAAGCATCCAACTGCATAGAAACTTTAATACGCCGAAACCCATACCAAATCGTCAAAAATGATAACATTCCGAATACCCATGGCAGGGCAGCATGGTCGAAAGCCGTCAGGCTGGCTTCTTGGACGCCGGTTTCTATGAAGCATTTTACGAACACCACCGTGCCGCTCTGGCTGCTATGATCATGATCTCTGGACGTCCCGGTGCTGGCGACGACAAAGCCTCCCTGGGCGGCAGAAAAATGATACACCTGGATTTCAACAAGCGGCGGTATATTCTGCGAGTGGTTGATGCGGGAGCCGGGTACCATCCATCCGATTCCATCCGGCAGCACTTTGCCGCTGCTGTCGCAGGCCGGAAGCCATCGGGTGCCATTGTGATAGAATATATCCATCTGTTCGATGTCGCTGTCTTCCGGAAAAGGAATAAATAGCTTTACAGGAGCATTGAAAACGGTGTGGGGCAACAGATTTAACGGTACACCAACGCCTTGTGAATCTGCAAGATTTAGGGCCTCAATTTCATCCAGGGGTCCAAATCCCGGTGTCAATGGCTCCTGGTGGTTGTAAATAATCCGGGCGCCTTGCAGTTGACCGCTTAGGATTTCGATGCCTGAATTGTAGACGCCTTCAGGGCTGAATTCGTCTGATTCCATAAATTCATAATCCGGCAAGCGGTTAAAATCCACCAAATTTCCGGGCTCAGGTTCAATTGTAAAACGAAAATGCTGCCGGGACAGGCGGTTTCGGGCCACGTCCCCGACTTCCACCCCGATGTGCACGACTGTATCCGGGAGATATACCGGCGGCAGAAAGGATTCCAGGCTGCGTTCGTAAACGGCCCAAAGAAGGGTCTTTGGCGGGTCGGCACCGGCGACTCTAACCACCCGCACAGCATCGGAGCCCAGGTCGCGCCGGTAGACATGATGAATCCCGTCATCGATGGAAAAGCGAATACTTCCGGTCTCGGCCAGGTTGATTGCGAGCCTGGATTCGATCAATACAGCGAATAATGTATCATCGGGTACCGCGGTTTGTTCGACTGCTCCGGCAGGTTGATGGGGAATACTGTCGATTATGCTCAAAAAACGGATTCGACCGCTATTGGAACTGCGATGGGGGCTGTCGAATGCTGCCGCCCGCTGAGCACCGACAAGATCGCCGATATATAGCGTGATCGCTAAGAGAACTGCTATTATGCGGAATAATCGCGCCATGATTGGCCGTCTTTTGTCCCCGTGTAAAAGGTCAGGCTCGAATTCACGTCTTGCTATCGATACCAAGGCGGTCATTTATTCGAAAACTCGACAACGTCTATTCTGAAGAAGGATCCGAACCGCCCAGGTTTCAACTCAATCGAATATGACTGCCCGGGTATCTACGCATACCCTAAAACACAGGCGGGAGTCAAATCTGACTTTCCCGGCGTGTGCCAACCAGTGTTTTTCTTATCAAGGTGTATTTTTGGGTCGAAATTCTCAGGGATATAGCGGTTGTCAAAAAAATGTTCCGTTATCCAAACGCTTCGGTACGTTTTTTTCTACAAACACCTATACCACCCTTTCCGTATTTCGGAACATTTTTTTGAAAAGCGGTATAAATCCGGTCGTGCGGTAAAGGCCTTTCATGATAGATTTGATCTCGATGATTGTGTTATCTGCAGGTTTAGTCAGCTGGAGCTTCTGCAGGGTGCGAGAGACGAGAGAGAATGGGATTTGCTCAATGATTATCTTTCTACTCAATATTACCTTGAAGCCTCTGAAGATACCTGGCGGCAGGCAGCCAGGATATACTTTGAACTACGGCGCAAAGGCATCACCATCAACGGCCCAATAGACTGCTGCATCGCGCAAATCGCTATGGAGCATGGTGCAGTTTTGCTTTACCAGGATCAGGAATCTATAAGAATTGCCCGCGTGCGGCCCCCGGAGCAAGAGCAATTTAAGGTAACCTGATTTTAAATAGAACCATTCCAACTCAACCTGATGGGCTATGCAATTATAAATAAAGACTTAATTGAATCAACCACCCGCGCTGCGGTGCGTCCGTCCCAAAGATCGATTTTGCCGGTTTTGACCGCTTTGCCGTCAAGCACCTCCCCTACGTGCAATTCAATATTGTCAATGGTCGACAAACGATTGGTGCCCTGGTCGACGGTGACCGGGCGTTCAGTGTTGGGCCGCAACGTCAGGCAGGGGATTCCCAGGTAAGTGGTTTCCTCCTGGATGCCGCCGGAGTCCGTCAGGGCAAAACGGCAGTTGAAGACCAGGTTCATAAAGCGGATGTAGTTTATAGGTTCCGCAATCATCAGCCCTTTCGCCTTTTCCAGCCCTGTCATCAATTGCAGATCTGCGATGTTCTTGCGGGTCCGCGGGTGAATCGGAAAGACGAGGGGGATGTGCTGTGAAATACGAATCAGTGCGTTACAGAGTCGTTCCAGGATTTCGGGATCATCGACATTGGACGGACGGTGCAGGGTTACCAGACCGTACCCACCGGCTATCAAGCCCCATTTTTCATAAGTTGACTGGCTCTCGATCATCTCTCTCAACATTTCCAGCGAATCGATCATGATGTTGCCCACCCGGTGGATCTTTTCAGCCGCGACGCCTTCCCTGATCAGGTTTTCGTCGCCATCCGCCGACGGGGTCCAGAGAATGTCGGCCAGGGCATCGGTCACCATGCGGTTGATCTCCTCGGGCATGCCGCGGTCAAAGGACCGCAGTCCGGCCTCCAGATGCGCCACCAGCGGCCTTCCGACCCTTCGACATTCTCTGCCCTCGCCTTTGCAATCGGTTATCCGTCCTCTGTCATCTGTCATCTGCTTTCTGTCTTCTGGCTTCTGTCCTCTGTTTTCAGGCATCTTCACAGCGGCGATGGTGCAGGCCATGGTGGAGTTGACGTCGCCGACTACCACGACGAGGTCGGGTCGAGTGTCGTGGATCACTTTTTCATAGGCCATCATTACCTGGCCGGTCTGCTCGGCATGGGTACCACTGCCAACACCCAGGTGGATGTCCGGCTCCGGCAGCCCGAGGTCCTGAAAGAAGACATCCGACATGTTCAGGTCATAGTGCTGTCCGGTGTGCACGATCACGGGCTCGGCCCACGGTTCCTTTGCAAGGGCATGGTAAAGGGGGGCGACCTTCATAAAGTTCGGTCGTGCCGCTGCAATCAGGTGTATGCGCATTCGGTATTCTCCGTTTTTGATATGATCGATTTAGGTCTATTTAAAACCGCAAAGATTCGAGTTTGCTTGATCAATCAAGATCAAGCTTTGCTCACCGGCTTCAGGTGGGATGTCACAGGGGATTTCAAGAAGACGAACGTAGTGGACTAGTGCGCCCGCCTGCGATGAATAATTCTCTGACGCATTAGCCAGGGTGTTAATCCCAGCAATCCAAATGCACTCACCGCCCCCAATACAGTCATCAAACGCGATGAACCAGTGTCCCCTGCACTCGAAATAAAACATCCGCCCCCGCCGCCGCCCCCGCCGCCGCTGTCGCTATTGCCAGTGGTAACGCTTTGCGCGGTCTGTCCCAGCCCGGAAGGATCCACAATCATTCCATTGGCAGCCTCATCATCATCGCCTATGCCGCCATCGACCAGGGTGATGGTAACCTGAGTTCTGGCAGGATTGAATTCGGCATGGTCGCTGAAATCCATCCATCCGTCTTTTGAAGTATATTTGAACCAGCTGTATCCCACCGGTGCCGGTGCATCCAGGTGGACGGTGACCCTGATCTCGGCGCCGGGCTCGTCAACCTTGATTGCCATATCGACCAGACCATAAATGAGATTAATCGGTATGGTATCGGTGGCCGATATATCCGGCACTTCTTCGGGGCTCATGGTCGTAAAACTTACCAGGTGTCCGCCCCGTTCGGCCCCTTCTTCTTCTACAATTTCAATGGCAATATTTTCTCCCGTTACGGAGACCGTGGGAATCGCACCGTCTGGGAAAACATCGATCCCATTGTCTTGGACATCAACACTGGCGGTTCCGGTATGCGCAAGCCCACCGCCGTCGATCACCGCTAGTAAAAATTTCAGGCGTTCACCGTTGGAATCAACCGGCGGTGTCACGAAAGTAGGTCGCATAGCCCTGCTGTCTGACAGTGTTACCGGAGTGCCGGCAGTCTGTGTCCAGATATAATGTTCAATTCCGTCATCAGGATCGGCTGAATCCGATCCGTCCAACGTCACGGTGCCGCCTTCTGCGACGATTTGATCCAACCCGGCATCGGCCGTGGGGGGGCGTCATTGATCCAGGAGACATTGACGATACAGGTATCGGTAGACACCAGGCCGTTGTTATCGGTTACGCGAAGTTCAAATTCCAGATAAATGCCGTCCGCGGCAATAAAAGGTGAGGTAAAGGTTGGCTGCACGGATGTGGCATCATTTAAGATCACCTGAATACCGGTAGTCTGTGTCCATCGAAAACTGTGAATGCCATCGTCCAGATCGCTTGATCTCGATCCATCCAGGATCACCGTAACGCCTTCGCCCACCGTTTGATCCTCGCCTGCATCGGCCGCAGGAGGGTTGTTGTCCCAGGTTACATTAATAATACAGGTATCGGTATCCTCGTGGCCACTGCGATCGGTGACTGTCAACTCGAATGCATAGGAGGCGCCACCCGGGCCGACCTGTGGAGTGGTGAAAGTCGGTTGAACCGCATCCGGGTTGGACAGAATAACCGGCTCGTCTCCTAAATACCGCCAATAATAGGCCTCAATATCATTGTCCGGATCGCTTGAATTGGATCCGTCCAGGGTCACCGTATCACCCTCGCTCACCGTTTGATCCGGACCGGCATCGGCGGCAGGCGGCAGCGGTTTTGATTCGGGATCGTTGGGCCGGGTGCCGTATACATATTCTTCCAGGTTGGTGTAACCATCGCCATCAGGATCGAGGGCCGCATCATCTGCAGCAAGATCCAATCCGTTTGACTGTTCCCACACGTCAGGCATCCCGTCGCCATCGCCGTCAAAGGATACATTGACCACTTCCAGATCGAAAGCAGCCAGGGATGCACTGGCGCTGCCATCGGTCACCGAAATCCTGATGTCACCGGTAATCCCGACATCCGCTTTGGCAGGGGTACCTCTGAGTGTGCCGGTGAAGGGATTAAAAATCGCCCAGGCAGGTCGATTGATAATACTAAAAGTCAGGGAGTCACCGTCGATATCGTCGGCGTTGGGCGTGAAACTGTACGCCGCATCCTCATAGACCCTGGAGACGGGTGTACCGGAAATGCTCGGCGCATCGTTGACCGGTTCGACATTGACGGTTACGGTGGCTTCCTCCGAGATGGCCCCCAGATTGTCTCGGACCGTATAAGTGAAATAATCGATTCCGTTGAAATTAAGCCCTGGTGTATATACCACATTACCCCCGGCATCGGCGGCTGCCGATCCGTGAGCGGGAGGAACCCTGAATGTCACCGTGCCCGGATCGATGCTGCCGTCGGCATCCGTATCATTGCCGAGGATCTGGATGGGGGCTGTGGCAGCATCTTCAGCCGTGAATGCGGCATCATCACCGGCAACGGGATACTCGTCCCGGTCCACCCGAAAATCAACTCCGTTCCGGCCCATGCTTGAAATATCGATGGGCCCTGCATCCTGGCAGAACGGACTGCTTTTGTCCGCCGCCCACCACACATCGAGATAATCGAAGGTATTCCTCTCAGTTTTCAGATAAAATGGTCCTGCGGCCGGATCCAAGCCCTCGAAAAGATAGGTCCCTGTATCGGTATTTATACCGGTCCGTTGAATGAACTGTGCGGCGCTGCAGTGGTCGCCGGCGTAAAGCTCCACATACAAGTTTGTCCCGCTAAGTGGTATTTCGTTGACGATCTCGATTTCCAGACTGTTATCCGCCCCGGTATTCAGCCAGTTCGCAGGAGCTGAACCTGCAGGATAACTATTAAAATCGGCTGCATACAGAGTATTTGATGGATCCAGCGACTCCACATTCAGATCGTCCCAGTATTTGCTGCCTGCTGCATAGCTCCACACACCGACTTTCCCAGTGGTCAGGCGTGTCGGGCTGTCATCGAATGCGTTAGCCTGCCAGTCAACCGGCTCGGCGGCGGCCTCCGGCCAGACCTTGGCGCGGATTTCCGTGCGGCTGCCCGTATCCTGCACTTCAATCTTAAATATGTACCAGGTATTGGCTGCCGGAACCACACCAGTATTTGTATTCCCGGCCACCGTGGCCCCATGTGGGCTCAGGTGAAAATCATTGCTGCCATAACGGCGCAAACGGTAATAAGTGTCTGATAACGGGTATTGACTCAAGAAGGTTACTCCGACACCGCCGCTTCCTGCGGAAATCCGCACTCGCCCCCGGTAAACGAATCCGGGCGTTGCATCCAGTTCGGTCCCGGAATAATGGGAGTGAATATTGGTGGCTGTTGAGTTCGTTCCATAAACCATCCCGTCCGCCAGATCTATCACCCCGAACAAATGGTCGTTCGGTGCACTGTTGTCGAACACGGTCCCGGCGATGACACCCGCCGGCACCGAAATGGGATTTGCCGGGTCACTGCCCCGTTGATCTTCGTATCCGTCACGCCATCCATCACCGTCCGAATCGTAGTCGACAAGATTGTGACTGCCATCACCGTCCAGATCTTCATCCCAGTCTTCACCCCAGAAATCAAGTTCATCGGAATCATCGATTCCATCACTATCCGTATCCGCGCTGTATATGTTGGTGTGGTAGATATCAGTTTCATCGCTGTCGGTCAGGCGGTCGCCATCCGTGTCGGTCCCTGAGAATTCAGTCAGCAGAAAATCTATACTCGCAGTGGATTGCGCCAGGTCGACAGCGACAGGTGAGGCCAGATAATCGCGGTAGGCATTGTCGAAATACTCTCCGTAGACGTTATTGTGGTCGGTCTCGGCCAGGACCCTGTAATTACCGCTACGTAACTTGGCGATGATATAAGATCCGTCAGCGAGGGTCAGGCTGCTTGCCCGCCACTCGCCGCTGCCGTAATCGTAGGCATTCACCCTAATATCGGGCAATGGCTGATCGTCCGCCTCGCGTCTTACTACACCCGTGATTCTGCCGCCTTCGACCAGTTCGAAATTGATGTTTGGAGTTTCTTCTTGAACGGTGACCACAATCTCCCGGGCGGAGCCTGAATCGTAAGTGTTCTCGTAATGTTGATCCAGATATACCGTGTCGCCGGTCTCTACATGAACCCCGTAGCTGCCAGTGAGCAGTCGGGCGATGGTATAGGTTCCATCTGACCGGGTTAGAGCACTATCAACTTGGGCTCCGGTGCTGTATTCATAAGCAACAACCTCGATACCAGCAAGGGGTGCACTGTCAGAAACACGGGTCACCCGGCCCGTAATCCTGCCTCCCGCAACAAGGTTGAAATCGATGTTAGTGGCAACCTCCTCTATATTTACAAAAACCGGTGTGGCCGAACTGGATTCGGATGTACCGTCATAATATGCATCAAGATAATCGGTGTCACCGGTCTCCACCGGACATGATAATTCCCGGCGCTCAGACCAGTTATCGTATAAATCCCATCCGCCCCGGTTCGCCCTTTTCCCGCCCATTTGCCGCTATCCTCGTGGTAAGCATTTACCCAGAGTCCCTCTATGGGCTGATCGTCCAGGTTACGGATAACATTCCCGTTGATACTACCTCCGATGGCCAACTCGAAATCGATGTCTGACGCCGCCTGCGCCACTGACGTCGCGACAAGCTGGCTGCCACCGTAATCATCTGCATTATTGTAATATTCGCGAATATAACCGGAATCCAGGGTTTCAGCCCGCAGGCGGTAGCTCCCGGCCGGCAAGCCGCCCACCATGTATGATCCGTCCGGTTGAGTCACCCCCTCGTAAACAAATTTGGTCCCCGAGTCTTCCGCATAGACTAGTGGGTTATCGAGGGGCAGGTCCCCATCGTAAGAAAAAGCACCGCTGATGGCAGCGCCCTGATTTAGAACGAAATTTATGCCCGTCCTTGATTCACCCAAACCAATTGTAATAATACCGGCCGCACTCTGATCAACGGCATCCGGAAAATATTCTGCGAGGAACTCCGTTTCTTCGGCAACGGCCCTGACGATGTAGCTGCCGGCCGGCAAAACGCCGATCTCATATGAACCGTTCGCCTGAGTCCGGGCGCATCCGGCCCAGAATCCGGAATTACTGTCTATCGCGCACACCGGTAGATCAACAACCGGTATATCGGAAACCGGCCCTGAGAACCGGTAGACAGTGCCGGATATCTTTCCCGGAGTCCCGGATGAACTTTTTTTGTAAGTGATTTCTTCGGAATAGTCGCTTTTAGAGCCGTTGCTGTCATAGGCCCTAATGGCCATAAAATAGAGGGTTTCTGCTTTGAGCCCCGAAATGACATCCTCGGTTTTATCACCGGCATCGTGAAAAGAGTCATATTTTCCGGGTTCGGTGCCGTAACAGATTTCATAGCCGACCACCGCCGGACTAAAGCTGGAATTCCAGGCAACAGTTATCTGATGCGTAACATAGATCGTAAACCGCTGCTCAACGAAGAGGTTGCCGCTGCCGGTATCGGTGCTGCGCACGCGCACGCTGTAGGTGCCACCGGCATTGACGTCAATAATGATGCCGGTCTGAAGCTCATCGTTCCCAATTCCGCCAATCGCAAATATGGCGTTGTCATCGCTGCCAGGCCCCGGCACCAGGCTGTAACTGTGGGTGTCACCGGGATCCGGATCTGTGCTGCTCAGGCGGCCCACCGCCGTGCCCGCGGGTTGATTCTCCGCCACCTCGCTATGGTCCAAGCTAAGGGCCACTGGCGCAGAATTGGCTAAAACGGTCTGAGGACATAGTACGCTGGTACCAGTCAAAAGCCAGAACCACAGGATCAATAGCCGGGGACGACGAAGACGACAAGTGTTATAAAAGGCACTGCGCATCAAGAAAAAGCCCTAATAGGCGTACCAGGCATCAAAGCAGAGGCGTTCCGGAAATGATCAGAGATGACTTTTCTTAAATCATAGTCTCATAGGGCGAGGCTGATTCCTAGTATATGAACTACCCGGCAGCTGAATTATAGCCAAAAATCAATTAAAAGATGATAATGGATATTATTGCTGAAGTCAACGTCAGAAATGATAAAATCGTGTTTAATACTAGGCGGTTATGCAATAATGATACCAATGCTTGCCAAATATTAATGCCTTGTTCGGATATGGATGCTCTGAAATAGCCATAAATATTAGTTAACATTCAATCCGGTTGGCGAAAGAACTCGGTTCCCCTATGTTGCTCATGCATAATAATAAACTCCTGACTGCCACTCGCAGATAGCGGTAAGACGCACCAGATCGAGATATACAAATTATCATTGTGTAAATCGCGATCTATAATTGTGTAAATTGTTTCATAAAAGCTATGGAAAAGGCTACCCATTTTTTCTATGCGCATCCACCGGATTCAATTTAACCATTTGTTTTTTTTAGTAAATTAAAATATATCAATTTTCTGCACGATTTTTGCAACATGCAAATAGGATACTCTGTAACTACGACCGGTTCATAGTCAAGACCGGACCGGCTGTGAGACAGGGTCGGTGGCTTATGACAGTTGGGGGAAAAAATCCATAGAAATCACGCCAAGGAGACAGCAATGAAAAAGGTCTCAGTACTAATATTTACCGTTCTGGTGCCGATTTTTTTACTGATAAACACACCAGCGTTCGCCCTTCCAGTGGTCGATGGTTTTTTGAGCGTTAATGAATATAGCAATTCATTTGTAGCCGGTTGGTACAACGCGCACAAACAAGCCGACAGTCGCTTCCAAAAACCTGATGATCACGAGACAACCGTGTATTGGGAAAACACCGGAGGGAACTTTTACCTGTATCTGCAAACGCCTTTGGACGCAAAAAGCATGATTTGGGGAGACGGTGTTACCGAGGAAGAAGCGCTACTGTACTATCAGCACTATTCCACGCACCATAACGAAACCTTTGCAGAATTTTGGGGCCCAAAAACCACCTTTAGCAAAATGACAGGAAGCGAAAAAGTCATCTTCGGTCAAGGTGCATTTAAGGAGAAAGACGGCTTTCAAATTTACGATACTAAAGAGTCAAACGGTTTTGCCGGGATCAAGGCCGACCTCGATGGTGACGTGGACATAAAGGGTGGGTATCTAGGATTAAGTCTAATATCTTACGCGGATTCCGTTGACTATGTCACCGCCAACATCACGGGCTGTGACACGACAGACTGCGATGCCGATGACATTCCTATGGCATTCGAGTTTATGTTCGGCAGTCTTACCCAAACTGAGATAGACACCCTCATATCCGATATAAAGACAAATGAATTGGAGTTTCACCTGTCGCCCGAGCGGGCCATCCCCACTCCCGAACCTGCTACCATGCTTCTGTTGGGCGCCGGGTTGATCGGTCTTGCAGGATTCACTAGAAAATTTACGAAGAGTTAATAAAAAATATTCATATAAAACACCAAAGGCGGGGTCGTAAACGGCCCTGCCTTTTTTATGCTCTCCAGCCAAATAAATCAACAGATGGCTGAATATTCTGCCTACAATTTTAAAATGTCATTCAGCAAAAGCAATTCGTTATCAAATAAGAACACCCTCCTGACTGCGGTTGCCGCAATCTGCCTTGTTTTGTTTTTTGTCGCAGGGCCGGACTATCATTCGCCGCGCTCATATATACACTTTTGGAATATAGGGCACATACTTTTTTTCTCGATATTGAGCCATCTTATTATATCGAATTGGCCAACGAAATTAAGAACTTCTTTTTTGCGTCAAAGTATCTTTGTTATTTTCTTCACAATCTGCCTGGGGAGCCTGATTGAACTGGTGCAGATAGCATCATTCCGAACTTTCGATTTAATGGACGTGGCCAGAGATATTAGCGGCTGTTTGATCGCCTTGGCCTTTTATGCGCCCAAAAGAAAAACACTTCCGAAAACCGGCCTTATTACGTTTCAAGCAATCTGCGCGATTTTGGTGTTCATGGCCTTCTTGCCCCTGATAGCTGCTATCATGGATGAAACAGCGGCCCGGGAACAGTTTCCTGTTCTATCAGATTTTGAGACCCGTTTCGAAACAGGCAGGTGGATCGGAGATGCCGATTTTTCAATCGACCGGAAAATTCATTCCCATGGCAAAGCATCCTTGAAAGTAGTATTGAACACCTCACTTTATTCCGGCGTTGAGTTAAAATATTTTCCGGAAAATTGGATTAACTACAAGGAGCTGCGCCTGAGTATTTACAACCCGAGTACAAAACCCATCCAGGTTACTTGCCGCATCCATGACCGCCAACACCGCCGCGGTATCCAACTTTACGAGGACCGGTTCAATAAAACCTTTTCAATAGCCAACGGCTGGAATCCGATCAACATACCCTTCAATCAGATCGCCAATGCACCGCTTAAACGCAAAATGGAATTGAATCAAATCCAAGGCCTCGGGATATTCGCTGTCAGCCTGCCGAAACCAAGAACCGTTTATATAGATTATGTGCGTCTAGCAAATTACTAGTGAGGCAAAAATTAGAATCAATACCCCGGTAATAACCGGCAGGCACACCTTGGTACAACCATTGATTCCCACCACGGCTTGGGCTTGTGTGGTATCTTCCATCTGGAAACATTTTTGACAAGATGTGGCAATGGGTGCCCTTAGTAGATTTGCCAGGCTACAGCATGATCGCCAGAGCGCACAGGCGGGCCTCACTGCGTGCGAGATACCAGCCGCCGATAGAGACGATTTCGCCGTTCTCGAAATCGCGGTGGCATTGAGCCTGGAATGCATTGTGAAGTACCGCCTGGTCGGTCATCATACCCCGCCTATCGCCTTGGGCGCCACTGCCGCCAATCGAGCTCACCAACAACCTGATGTCGGCTTCGTGGGGCCGTTTCTGCAAGTATGCCCGCCCGACGACGCGGGCGCTCTCAGGGAAGCGAAGCAGCGCCACCATGCGCCGGCCAAGTGCCTTCGCGAAATAGGCTTCATGATCGAGCCTGACGAGCGATCCAAGCCACCCGCAGCCCGAACCGACGAGAGCGAGCGCCGCAGTAGTCAGGAAGTGTCTACGTGTAATGGAAGTGACTCGCGTCATGACAGTTCCTCCGTGATCCGGTCGCCGAGTCGTAGGGCCAACGCAAGCAGCGTCAGCGTCGGATTAGATTGGCCTGCGGTCGGAAAGACCGAGGAACCGGCCACGTACAGGTTCGAGAGACCGTGAACCCTGCAGTTCTCGTCCACGACACCTTTCTTTTCATCTCGGTGCATCCGGGTCGTCCCCATGTGATGGAATGAGCCGACCACGCTGTCGACCCACTCCTCCCCGTCCTCAGATATGTCCGCCCGGACCCTGCCTAGCCCGAGACGACCCATCTCAGCCGCGAATAGTCCCAACACAGTCCGTATCGTTCGTCCTTCAAGGGACGGAGTCAAGCGCCAGTCGAGCATGATCTTGGGCTGCCCAAGCTTGTCGAGCTCGCGCGACAGCATGACCCGGCTATCCGGATTCGGCACCGGTTCAATGTCCAGCCATATGTCAAATACGACGTCTGCGTCTCCGCCCCCAAACCTCCGCCAGGCTCTGCGCCAAGCTTCTCTGACGACATCCCAGGCCGACCTGGACTCTTCAGACCTCGACTCTGCTGCGGTACCACGCAATGGTAAGCGAGCTGTGTGCAGGTGTATAGACGAGTTGAGCACTTCGTTCTCACGCTGCCACTGTTCGGAAAGGCCGAGGAAGCCGTTGATGCCGCACTCGGCCAGCTTGTCATTCTGGAAAAAGGGCGCGATCACGCCCGCATCGGCGGGGACTAAGATACCGGAGCGATAGTTGACGCGTTCCATGAAATAGCGGCCCACCAGCCCGTTCTGGTTGCCGAGTCCATCAGCCATCACACTGCGGGAAAGCAGAAGCAGCCGCGCATTCTCGATGGCATGCGTCGCCAGAACATAGTACTTCGCCGACACCGAAAATCGGCCGCCATCGAGGGTTCCGACGCGTACTCTCTGCACCGTACGAGCAGCTTCGTCCGCATCCAGTTCCAAAGCGTTCGCGTAAAGATATGCCGTCACGGACTCGGAGCGCTCGATGTCCTCCTTGTAGGCCCTGCCGAAATGGGTAGGCGGACTGAATTGCGCGATCTGCGGCAAGATGCGCCCGCCATCGATGGGGATGGACTGCTTGCCACGCCGTGGAGTCCAGTATTCTTCCCTGTACTCGTACGGGCCTATCTGGCAAGGCTCATGGGCCCGCCGGTAGTAGGGTTCGAGATCTCTCAAAACCAGAGGCCAACCACTGTGGGGCACCCAATCCCGCTCTTCGAAATCAATAGGATCAAACGGCAGGCACATGCCCCCCCACGTCGCGGTCGACCCCCCAAAGGTCCGGTTTCGTGATCGGTCCAATGGGTAGTAAGCGTGACCGATTATGTCGCCCTTGTAAAGTGACTGGGTCTGCGCGTCCGGCTGCAGCCCACCGCTTTCTAGAAGAATTGTGCGGAAAGGTTTGTTCCGAAACTCTCGAGCCAACGTGATGCCACTGGCTCCTGCCCCAATGATGCACACATCGGTTTCGAGGATCCGGCCGTCAGGAACATGTCGCGCGTCAAGGAGCATTTTGTCTGCCCACTATTTGGCCATTAACCGAGATCAGTCATACATAGTAAATCTTGGTCAATGGCATGATATTCGATTTGATGTCTACGTAACAGTACGCTGCTCTCTAATTGCTCAACCCGAGCCTCTCTTTGTCTTTGACAGGTTCCGCCGGGCGAGGTTGAAGGCTGCGCTCAAACGCCGGGATGTCGCGATGGCAAATCATGCATCGGGGACCAAAAAGGCTTGCGTCACCAGCGTCTAGACCGTGACAGAAGGCACACAACGCTGCCCCATGGCGTTTGACGTAATCCGAGTGACTCCAAGACTCAACCCAGAAAAAATCCATGTGTCGCTTCTGACTTCGAGCGTATCCCTTCTGAATCCTCTCTCGAGCTTCCATAGCGGATAACTCTAGATCTTCTCGAATTTTGCTCCCTATGACAGCAACAGACGACGCAACCAATAACAGCAATATTACGGCCCCTCTAACTCGTGGTGAGAGTTGTTTTCCCGTTATTGAGTAGGCGAGCTTTCTTACTGGCGGCAGCATCAGCAGGGAAATCAGAACCAATAACAAGCCGCCTGTAAGAAACTCTCTAGATAAATGCAAGCCAAGCAGCAAGAAGATAATCCCAAATGCCCAGTTCAAAGCTAGGCAAACATGTTTCACCTCTCACTCTCCCAAGGATAAGAATTCGCTTTTTGAAAGTGAATCAAGCAAGAAAACAAGTTTGATAGGGTGGTGCGACGACCGGGGGTGGGCAACGACATCCTGCCCCGCTGCCAATGCAGCACCAAGCCCCAACCGGCTCCTCTCATTAAAATTTTAGTGTACGGAATGAATTTCGTAATGTCAACCTTGCAAAAGGCTAAAATCGGCTGGAAATATGTAAAAACAAAAATGATCAATTAAAAAAACGCTCGTCTCTGGACTACCAATGCATATCGTGCTCATAACCCAGCTTGATGAGGTCTTCTCCATGTAGCTCCTTGAAGTATTCTTTATGTGAATCGGTAAATTCGTTCTTCCATTGCCCGAGTTTCCCGGATCGAGTGTGAGATTCCTCTTTGACATCTCCAATGCTCCGATCTGTCACGTTTCTGAAACTGTGAGTCTCGGCTATGCGTAGCGACTTGCCAACCGCATCTTCCGAAAATCCATAATGCTCGAATATCTTGCGGAAAATGCCATGTTCGTCGCTAATGATATCTTCATATCTGAATTCAAAAAAGTTCTCATTGGTATAGTCCCAGTTCACGATGTCCCGGATAACGAGCGAGGATGAGCGTTGAATCTCAGCGAATATACCCTCCTCTCGGCTGAGAGAGTTGAGATATTGCTTATAAGTCATGTTGTATATTTCTTTAATGGGTAGCAAGGGCCAGTGGGCTTCAATGTCCGGTCTAAGGTCCTTGATAGGTTTGTTTGCCCACTCCTCGACAGTCCATAGGTGGTAGTAATACCCGGAGATCACTATATCTCGTGGGTCTCGAATTATATGAGAACCCTTGTACGACTCTGGAAGTAAAGAGAAATCAATGTAACTATGATTCTGCAAGAATATGCTGGGGCGATTGGTAAACTTTGACTGATCATTCCCAGTAATGGGCGATCTGTAATCGTTATCCCTAATAAAAGGCAATCCATAATAGTCTGCTATAGAACTCAGCACCCCTCCGAACCACCGTGTCCCGACTCTATGGTGACAGCAGTGCAATAGGAGGTGTCCCGAGTCACCCTTAAATGGTTTGCCAAACAATCTCCTCAGCTTGCCCAGATGCTGCGACGCAAACCGGTAATTCATCATTTTATATGTCTTTGTCATCTTTGCTAAAACTCCTTTGTTTGGTGGTGTGCCAAATTTTTTGTAGGATTATACGATTTCATTCCTGGCTGGCATCTTTTTTGCTTTACATTGTCGATAATTGATGCTGATATTAGCGATGTTTAGTGCTCCAATCAATTTTGATTATTGATCAGTTTCACCGCAGGAAACTGCCTAAGTCAGAAAAAAATGAAATTAACTCGACAAAGGCAATCCATTTTGCCCTAAAGCCCTTTGTCGATAATTGCTACATTTTTTATTTCGCGTCCAAGGAGGCAATAGTATGATCGCTCAAAAACAAGAAGGGGAACCAACTAACTCTTGTTACAGCAAGAAAGCCCACTCGGGTATGAAACGATGCTTGTATCACGGAGGACTCCTTACCTCTTTTTTCGTATGCTTGTTTCTCTTATCCCCGCAGAAGGCGCTGGCGACCAATTACTTCAACTGGGGGGTAGAGGATCTTCGGCCTAGCTGGGGGATTAATGGCACAGCCCAATATGAGGTTCAGTTTAAATCAAATACTGTCCAAGATTGTACTGTTTCACATTCCGGCTCCTGTTCCATGCGAATAAATGTCAGAGGCGACGACAATGGTAACGGTCCTTCGGGTGCAGATTTGATAGGACCGAAACCTACTTATCCATGGAATTTTGTCGGAAGCACAGCATTATATTACCGCTGGTGGATGAGGATTGAGCCCGGGTTCAGTTGGGGATCCGGCACTGCAAAAGTCAAGTCAAGCCGAGTTGGCGGGGTTTCTTATCCGAGAGGCTATACCGGCTATATAATGTCGTATGGATTTCTCATCGGGGAATGTGGTGAGGCTCACCAACAGCCTGGCGGTGGCTGTCTTTTAAATAATGGGGCAACCAATACAGACAGTAATTTGTTTATCCGTTACGATTTTAGGAACATAGACGATGGCGCCTGGCACGAATACATTGTAAAAATAAAACCGAATACCAATGCTGATTGCACCGCGGGAACTAACTGTGATGCAGAGTTCGAAGCATGGGTGGATGGGGTATCTGTCGGACAAAACAATAACTACAAGCTCCATGATGAAACAGGTAACTATTTTAAGGATTTATGGGGTAGTTGGATGGTATATCCCTATTGGCAACTCAACGGCACACCCTCAGATGGTGGAACAATCTATATAGATGATGTTTCTACCGATGATGTTTATAACTCAATTTACTCCGGCGGCACACCTGCTCCCAGTTTCACGTTCTCCGCAAACCCAAACTCAATCACCGGCGGAGAATCAAGCACCCTTGCCTGGGGCAGTGTCACTAATGCAACGAGTTGTACCGCGAGTGGCGGAACCTTTACCGGTAGCAAATCAACCAGCGGAGGCAATCAATCCGTTTCGCCCGGTACCACCACTACCTACACCCTCTCCTGCGTCGGTCCTGGAGGAGCAACTAATAAGAATGCGACTGTCACCGTGGGGGGATCCGGCGGCAGAGAATGCGAGTCGAACTGGAAAACCGTACATCCTGAATGGATTTGGTGTGATGATTTTGAAACGGACAAATCAAGCCTCCATGTAGATCACAATGGCTGGGGAACGACCTTGGTGAGAAGCTCGGGTCAAGGGTACACCGGCACCTATTCCCTGCGCGCGACCTTCCCTGCAGCGCCCGGGTCAACCGCCAATGGCGGTGACTTTACGGTAAGTTTTGGAAAATCTCCAGTCTCTCCAAAGATAGATCCTGCTGATAATACCAAATATCAGGAACTTTATTGGAGAGCCTTCATCAAGACCCAGCCCGGTTGGCAACCTGGGAAAGGTATGAAATTCACCAGGGCAACCTCTTTTGTATCATCGAATTGGACGCAAGCCATGATTTCACATTGGTGGGGCGCAGGAACGCCTGAAAATTTGCTGGCCGTTGATCCAGCCAGCGGCGTGTGCCAAGGGGGTGTCTATCCAGCCGGCTCGCCTGTCTGCACCAACAATACCGTGATTACCAACGGATGGAATGATTTCAACGGGCTTTATTGGCTGGGATCGGACAACGGCAGCGATAATATCATGGGCCCGGCTGCTGCCGATACCTGGCGCTGTGTCGAGGGCTATGTGAAATTAAATACACCGGGGAATTCAGATGGCGTGCAAACCCTCTGGATCGACGGTGTTCAGGAGGCCAACAAAACCGAACTTAATTTTATGGGAACCTACTCGGACTATGGTATCAATGTCTTCCGCCTGGAAAATTACATGAACGAGGGCGTGTCGTCGTCGCAGTATCGTGATTGGGACAATCTGGTGCTCTCTACGACCCGGATCGGATGTTCGGTGGATAGTGGGGGCGGTGCCACACCGCCGGCCGCCCCGCAAGGATTGAGAATACTCGCAACACCATAACCGACACCCTTTGCTGCATCGGTGCGGCAGGAACAACTATCTTTTGGTTTTGTCTGCGAATATTTGGCCATGGGGGGCGCCATTGGGGCACGGTTTAGTTGCTTGTATACCAGAACTGGGGGGCTGCTCCCAAAAAATGTCTGAAATAGTGCAACAGCGTTATTATATATCATACAGATGAAAGGAGTTTTGAATCCGCGAGGGCAGATATTAATGTTGGATACCCACATTTTGATGCTCAATCCGGCTTGTTTAATATCTGCCTTCAAGACCAGCGATGCCGGCGTGCAAAGTCTTAAGATCAATATTGGTCAAACAATTTACTACAGTTCTCCTTTTTCAACAATCAAGCTTGCTCGTCTCTACCAAGGTTTCGATCGATAATTTTCCTGCCGGCCACGATCATAGCGGTAAGATACCAATAATGCGGATAGTAGAGCACAGATACGAACATTCCTGATGCAAAAAACCCCACCACGCTAGTCGAGAATGCCAGCGAGAGGAAGTGGGCAAATCGATGGACATCGTTCGAATCCAACTGCAAGCTTTTTAAATAACGGATGTCACGCACATTCGCCATGAGCAATGACACGTAGAGCAAAAGGCCTGGAATGCCGAGTTCTGTCAAGAGCATAACCAGCAGCGAATGAGCCGCCTTCCCCCACATATTTCGGGCGCCAAAGTAGTCAGACTGGTATTCGGGGAGACGCACGGAATAGTTACCCGGCCCCACACCAAAGGGATGGTCTAAAAACATATACCACCCGGCCTTCCACAACTCCAATCTGCTATCCCTGTTGTAATCCTTCCCGGATTCACCAAAGATCGAGGCCATCTCTTGCCAGTAAGTAGACCCTTTGACCAGAGTTCCCGAATGCCGAATCGGCGCGTTCAACAGAACGATTACGCAAAAAATCCCGACAAAAAGCGTCAACACCTTCCTGGGGGTCGCCAACCACACGGCAAGCGCAACGATGGCAAGACCCAAAAACCCGCCGCGCGAGAATGAAGCAATTATGCTCGCCAGACACACCAGCGCGGAGGCGGTATATAACAGCTTCGTCTTCTTATTCTTCTCATAAAACGACAGAAAAATGCTGAATGGCAGCATCATATTCATAAGGAGCGCGAAATCGTTTTCATCTGCAAGGAAACTCGAACCGGCAGCACCGCTTCCCAAGATTCCGTTAACGGCAATGTAGCCCATTAATAGAATCCAACAGCGCATTAGAATTCGATATCGGTCAAACGTATCAACAAAGGTCAAGATCGAAGCGAATACGACCAATTGCATAAACAAACCCTTGGTCACGAGATACGCCCGGCCATTGTTTACCGCAAAAGGGATATACAGAGCCATCAAGAGCAGCAGCAGCAGTACGCGGGAGGTTTGCGGGCTTGCCACCATTCGTAATCGATGATTGTTGACCAACAGCAACAGAATCAGCGTCGCCATGAGGATTAATCCAAGGCGAAGCGCACCGAGTCCGGGGATTAAATCCTGCGGGCGACCGTACTCGAAACAAAGATAGATCAGCGTGACTACAAAGCCGACGCGGCCTGAAGAGGAAATGCTCAATTCACGATTTTGATCAATGCTGTGTGATACCATTCGATTAGACCAGCTGGGCGCGCAAGTATATGAAGTAGTAACTGGTTAACAGCCAAGCGACGATCAGAACAGCACCCAGGGCAAAGCGAAAGTTAGGGCGTATCCGACCCACGATTATTAAGCCAGCCGCATTAAGGATTAGGAGCGCCAATAGAAACAACGTTACCTTGGCACGATACCGCAGCGACGTGTCAAACGTGCCGTATTTGGTGGAAGCGGCTTTAAGGGCTGAGCGAAGAACCGCCTTTGCTTCAGACACATTTGGCCCGGAACTCAGACGCAGGGACCAAGCACGTCCTTCGGAGGCCAGCATCGTTATGTGTCCATCAAAATACTTCAGCGTGGCCGGACCATTTGCGCCAGGAAACCTCAGCTCCCAATCATCTGCGCTGTTCCAACGCTGCATCGCTGGCGGTCCGGACAAACGAATCTCGTTCGTCTGAGCACTTTCCGGATCGTCTTCGTTCAAAACCCAGGACGAAAGCTGCCAGGCACCGTCCGAGGGCCTTTCGGTTACGATCGCATATGATTCTCGAACTTTTCCGGAAATCACCGACCAGCCTCCAAAGGGCGACTGACTGCCTTTGACTAGCCTCCTTTCCATACCAACGGCGCCGGCGAAGAAGGCAAGCAAAGATCGCCCCGACAGCTCATCTGTCAATTTGTATTCACCACTTGTCGTGCCTTCCACCATCCGAACAGTCGGAGACGTCGTCCATATCGTTCGCGTCCGGGACTCCTTGTCTCCGAAAGAAGTATCAATGACGATCCAAATCCGTTGCCCGATGTGCACTACCTGCCGGCGGGCGCGAAAAGCATCCGGTCCATACCGCTCGAGATCGATCATAGCGAAATTCGCATCGCGACCGTGGTAGCGCAGGCGCGTATCGCGCAAAGATTGCGCAGACTCTCCTACTAAATGAGGCGCGTTCGATCCTTGCCAGGATTCAGCAAACTTCCTACCGACCGCATCGTAAGGCCAGTAGCCCACGTTTTGCCACCATGACGTTCCCTGAGCCCACAGAGACAAACTCAACTCATCGGCGTGCTTGTGTCCCATCCCCGGAAAGTAGCTCCAGCTAATCGCGGTTTGCGCTAAAATCCGGGTGTCGGCCAAAACGTCCGGCCGGTCCCACCACAGAGTGTATCCCGCAATTGGAGCGAAAAGGACCTCGTTGTCGGAAGTCCATGCTCTCGTGTCGGAACGGCCCGCACGGCCTTGCTCATCGATCGGAAAAACAATAGGGCCTGCGCCGTCCGAACCGCCATTTGTGTCGCCGAACATCGGAAGTGATCCGTCCGGACGGCGCAGACCAGCATATACACTCTGCGCCGCGCGATATTTCCTGAGCCAGGATGGCGGGATTTCAATTTTCGACAACGTAATGTATCGCAATGCAATTCCAGCCAATCGAAGCGAGAAACTCTGATATCCGGGGGAATGCTCTAGGAAAAATCCTTCATCATTAATGAAGAATGCGAATTGCTCGTCAAGGCGACTGAATGAGAGTCGACAGTGATCCTCAACGCCGGGCAGTGTCGGAAAAGCGAGTTGAATGTTACACAGGGCAATATTTTGCATCACGCCATGGTTAGTGGCGAACGTAAAACGCACAGGGTCCGACAAAAGTTTAGAGGCACGGCTTACCATACGAAAAATGGCTTCTGCGACATCGTTCTGATAGTTCGGACTATGGCGGTAATGTCTCCAGAATTCGGTCAGAACAGAAACACGCGATGCAACCGCGTGGTCGTTTCGAACCAATTTTCCGAATTTGTCATTCCAGAGATAACCGTCCAAGGCCCAGCCCGAGGCTTCAAAGATATCGTAGGCGACGAGATACTCGGCAGCGGCCTGAAGAAAGGTCATCTGACCGGTAAGATCGTATGCCTCGAGAAGCACCTGAGGAATACCCAGACTCTGGACAAACAGCTGCCACATCCTTGGTCCGGATGCCATGGATTCTGCTGTGAGCGGCATCGTGAAGGTTCCGGTTGCGAATCGAGGAAGTTCGATCTGCCTCACGAGTAACTTCTCCGCCGTGTTCACCAACTGCTTATTGTTCGCCCACACAAAAGATGGGAACAACTCATGACTGCCAAGCTCTGCTAACAAGGCATCATTGGGCACATCTCGTCCATCTGAGACCACCTCTTGCCCGATAGCTGGCTCAGGCAGGTGGTTATAGGTAATCCACGGTCCCCAAATCACGCCGAAAACCAGGGAAACACCCACCACGCTGACCGCTGCAGAAATTGATCTAACCAATTTGTGGGAAGGCAATCCTCTTTCCATTCGTCGTATTTAGGCAAAAAAATGAAGCAACCATTTTTTAGTCTCTAACTCGCCAACCAAGGGGCTCTTCTTCTATAGTCCGCAACCCCCGTCGTAATAACGAGAATACGGTTTGACCGTCGGGAGTCTATGGTTTACGTAGCTTGACATTCACGGCCAATCTAAGAGACCAACTTACGCGCGGTTTCGTTGCTCGGATGAAGCGACCTCCATGTATGCGCCGATGAGTTTTTCGCCAACTACCGACCACGAATATTTGTCGCACACCAGTTTGCGCCCGTTATCGGCCAATTTCGCACGCAACCCCGGATCTGCAAGGGCCCGTAGTATCTGATCCACAAAAGTTTCCGGCGTGTCTGCCAAAAGGACGTGCTTTTCATGCTCGACCGCAATTCCAGAGCAAGCAAATGTCGTCCCTATCAACGGCATGCCCATGGCAAGGGCATCAAGAATTTTGAGCCGCGTGCCCCCACCTCTCCGTATCGGACAAAAATAGACCGCCGATTGTCTAAAATATTTTCGCACATCGTCAACAAATCCGGTTACTTCCACGCATGGGTTCGAGGCTGAAAGCTGCGTCAACCATTTCGGCGGATTTCTTCCCACCACCAAGACACGCGCCGTTGGCAGTCGCCTCATAAGCAATGGCCATATCCGATCAAAGAAATATCTCATCGCTTCGCCGTTCGGATACCAATCTAATCCACCGCAGAACAACAGGGTGCTGCCACCGGGATCCGCCCGGGGAGAGAAAAATTCAGTATCCACGCCGTTCGCAACGACCCTTGTCCGGGTACCTGGGGCAAGCTTTGTCAGCAGTTCTCCGTCTTCAGGGGAGACGACCAGATTGAACGGAAACTGCGGACAGTAGCGCCGTTCCGCGTTACGCAGCTTTCTGGCCTCCAGCGCCCAGTATTGCCTCACACCGAATCGTTTCTCGGCCGCCGCGCGGTCCAACATCATTGAAGACTCGATATTATGGTGGTTTAAGACCACGCCCTCGCCGTTCACCAGCCCTCGGTATTGAGCAAGGCCGAGTGTGTCAAAGTGCACAGCATCATAGCTCGTGCGCGCTAACATGCGTTGAAGACGGGTTGCCATTGACGCAGAAGCAAACCAGTTAACATCGAAAGCATTCCTCGAGAACAATCCCCGCAGACTCAGCCAGTAGCGGTTTTTTCTGTAATCGTCGGAGATTGGAATCCAATCAACTTCAGCGCAAAATTCCGACAGCGCTTTGACACAATCCCCAGGACTGACATGACGCGGCCGCGAACGAAATTGGTCAAATGCGAGGACATGTACCTCACACTTTTTTGCCGCCTCACGCAATAAGTTAAAGTTTCGCTGCAATACGCCTCGAACCGGGGGATACGCAAGATTATGTCCAACCCATAATACACGCAATGTGCTGCCTCACAATATCTGAACTTTTGAAAATCAACCTCGTTTGAACAATCCATGCAGTCTCTCGCCTACGCGGGGACAACCAAGTCGGCGAGAATGCTCTCGAGTTGACAGGCGCTCGTTTTCCAGGAGTACTCGGTTCTAACGAAAGTCTGCCCGTTTCAACCGAGTTGGGCAACCCTGTTAGGATCTTCAACAAGGTTTATGACGGCGGAAGCGAAATGCTCAGGCCCATCGGCAGCAATCACATGCTTTTCCTCGCGAAGATGCAGGCCTTCAAGACTGAGGGGTGTCGCCACAACTGCTTTGCGCATAGCCAAGGCGGCTAGAATTTTGTTTTTCACTCCGGCACCATAGCGCAGCGGACACACGAATATACCTGCGGAGTCCAAAAAGGGGCGCACGGTCGGGGACCCCCCCCGTAATGTGGACGCCTGATCTTCGGCTTAGCACTTTCACCTTATCCGTCGGATCCTTGCCGACCACCCAGAACTGAACTTCAGGGTGGGCTTCTCGTATCAAGGGCAAGATAGCATCGCAAAAGTAAACCACGGCATCTTCGTTCGGGCCGTAATTCATAACCCCGGTAAAGACCAAGTTCGCCACGTCACTCCTTTTGTCGCCCGGCGTGAAAAACTCACTGTCCACGCCGTTTCCAATCGTGACAAATTTCCCGGAAGGATCGAGTGACCTCAAATAAGCCTCATCGACCTTCGAATTGGTAATTATCGCACCAAACCTGCGGCTCAATGCTTTTTCCAACCGACCAACGCTTCTGGTCTCAACACGGAGCATCAACTTGTGCAGCCTATTTCGCTCCGCCTGCACCATCCGCGCGTTCAAAAGGGTTAAGCTGTCGTGCAGATCGATGATGGCAGGGCATTGTAGCTTGGAGTCATTGACATACTGCGCCGTAGCCAAGCCGTCAGCATAGATGATGTCAAACTCGCCTTCTACATAACGATTGCAGATCCTCTCACATTGCTCTTTGTGATATTCAGGACTGCGGTGACGTGTCGCGAAGTGCACTCCTCGATGCAATCGATGAATTTGCTTGCGCCACCAGGTTGGAACCGGTGGGCCGGGCAAAATTACGATCTCTTCAAATACGCCTTTGACCATCGGATCAGCCAAAAAGTTTTGATATCTCTCCCCGCTGCTACTGAATGCAAATAAGGCAAGTTTATGGCGCTGGGATAGGCCTTTGCACAGATTGAACAGGCGGGGTGAGCCCGGCATATTGGTGGTCGCCGGGATGTCCCAGGCAAGGACCATAATCCTCATAAATTACCTCGGGCGACAGCCTCGTTTTTTACAGAAATCACCAACATATACCTTCATATTGAGCAGGCGTCGTGACCTCATCGGCGAGTCGGACAAGATCAATCACCTTTTGATTCGGACGCAGGGATTGCAGCGCCGCGGCAAATTCCGGTGACTTATATCCGACAACGATTACGTCCGAGGCTTCGGTAAGATCCTCGATACGCTCCACGAGAAGTGATGACAGATGCGGAATGTGCTCATCCATATACTGTCGATTTGCACCAATCAGCCTGCTGGTCGAAACATTGCGGTCATAAATGCGCAGTGCGTAGCCTTTGCCTAGCAATGTTTCGATAACACTTACCAACGGACTCTCTCTGAGATCATCCGTCCCCGGCTTGAACGCCATGCCAAGAAAACCAATACGCTTTTTGCCGAAATCGCTAATCAACCGAATGGCTAATTGAATTTGCGCACCGTTGCTCATTAGGATTGAATTTAGCACGTGGCTTTCCAAATCAAAACGCTTCGCCTGGTACGCCAAAGCACGTAAGTCTTTGGGCAGGCATGATCCGCCGAATGCAAATCCCGGCTTGAGATAAGCTGGAGACAGATTTAGCTTTCTGTCCTCGCAGAATATCGACATGACGTCATGACTATCCACCCCCATTTGCTTGCAAAGGTTTCCAATCTCATTAGCGAAACTTACTTTCAGGGCGTGAAAAGCATTGTCGGAATACTTTGCCATCTCAGCGACACGAATTGGAGTTCGAATGATTGGGGCATCGATGCCGGAATAAAGCTCGCATACTGCGTCGCCGGTACCCGTTTCACGCTCGCCAATAACGATTTTCGGAGGATTGTTGAAATCGTAAACGGAAGTCCCCTCACGCAGGAACTCAGGATTGTAACAAACGTCGAATCCGCCTCCCACTTTTTTACCGGAACGGGCCTCCAAGATCAGGGTGAGCATTTCCTCTGATGTCCCGGGCAGCATAGTGCTGCGAAAAACGATAAGATGTTTCGAAGTCTTGTTATAGAGCGCCTCGCCGATCTCTTTACTCACGCGCTCCATGTACGTCAGATCCAAGTCGCCGTTCGCTTTGCTCGGCGTACCTACGCAAACCAGCGAAATATCTGTCGCCTGTATGGCTTCGTCAACGGAGTTGGTAGCAAACAATAGATTCTGATGGTGCCCGGCATCAAACAGTTCCTGAACCTCAGGTTCGATAATCGAAACCAACCCGGCATTCATCATTTCCACTTTGCTCTTGTTGACGTCCACTCCGACGACAGTGTGGCCCCTGGCAGCCAGACATCCCGCACAGACAGTGCCCACATAACCCAGACCAAAAATCGATACTTTCATAATATCTCAATATTTTCCTAAACTGAATTGATTAATCTTTGAGTACAGCAACGTCCTATTATAAGATCATTTTCCTACCATTTAAAAATCATTTTCCAAACCACGATATATTGACGACGATCCCCCTAGTAGTTAATCACATCACGATAAAATGAAGCACACTGTTCGAAATATTTCTCGCCGGAAAAGTCATTTGCTACTCTTTTAAATCCGGCTTCAGCAATTTTCTTTCGATATCTTTCATCACCCATTAGCAACGACAACTTAGCAGCCAGGTCTTCAACATTCTCTGATTCAAAAAGTAAACCATCGACCTTATCCTCAATGACTGTAGGAATACCACCAATATTGGAACCTATCCTGGCCACACCGCATGAAGCCGCTTCCAAAAGAACTCTGCCCATAGCCTCGGTTCGCGATGGCAGAACAAAAATTGATGCCGTAGACATATGCGCCGGCATTTCATCAAAATAGACCGGCGGATGATGAAAGATTTGAGAATGCCCATCCATATGGCTGTTCAGTTCCTGCATCTGTGGAAACCAACCCAGTATTATCAACTTCCAATCCGGGAACTGTACTGCAACTTTTTTAAAAGCTGCAATCAAAATATCAATACCTTTAATTTTAAAAGGAAATCCAGCAACAAGAATTTTATTTAGTTGAACTCCAGGCTTAAAATTCGACAAATCAACGTAATCAGGAAATACCCTAACCACCGGAATGCTAGTTAATCTTGAAAAATGATCCAGCTGTCTATCAAAAAGCAGCTTGGCACCAGTTGCAAACCTCAACACAAACCATTCAGTCAACAGCATTGCAAGTTTCTTAATTCGTCTTTTGAGGGCAGATTTATAGTCAAGATAATTTGCATCTGAGGCAAAATCACCGTTAACCTCAACGGCTAAACGGCAGTTATTCAATTTGGCCAGCAACACACCCATCAAACCTATTTTCAGCGGGTCATAGGCCACGACAAGATCTATGGGTTTCCCTTGGGCTTTATACAATCTCATCAGTTCATTAGTTTTTCGAAACATCTGTACGGTTGACTTCATGCTTGTGGGTGCATCGGACCCAATCAATAAAACTTCAAACCGGCCTATCTGCAGGCGCTCGTCATTACCGGAAATAGTTACCAGAGCACCCTGAAAATGCTCGGAAAGGTTTATCAACCGCTCCTGAAACAATGACCTAATTCTATACTTGGGCCCTGGGAACAACAGCAGAACTCGCGGCTTTTCGGCGTTCATAATTCCCTATTTGAATATTTTGACTTTCAGCGTGCCGACAAAGCGTTTTATATTGACAATGGCTTCAGTTGGCGGGCTATTGGCTCGCAGAGGCGATCTGCGCTTGACAACCCCCAAGCCCGGTGGTTGGAGATATAATTGCGCCATATCTATCGATGGACGACGGAAACTTCGGCAACGTTGACCATGTCATCCAATCATTGTCCGGTAGATCTCAACATATTGGGTTACCATTTTTTGTAAAGAAAACTTTTCCCGGGCGAGTCTGAGAGATAATTCACCGAAATCCTTCCTGCGTTCTTCATCGTCAATTAGAACCTGTATTCTTTGAGCCAGGACATTCGGATCATTAGGAGGAACAAGATAGCCCGATTTTCCATCTTCGATAAGCTCGAAATTACCTCCCACGTTGGTTGCAATCGCAGGTAAACCGGATGCCATCGCTTCGATTATACTACAGGAAAGTCCCTCGGAATGGGATGAAAGCACAAAACAATCACTAAGTTTGAGGAGTGAGGGAACATCATCTCTTAGCCCAAGTAGTTTAATGTTGTCTATCAAGCCCTTTTGTGAAACCAGCGCTCTAATGTGATCCATATTTGGTCCATCGCCGACAATAAGCAGCTTTAATTGTTTTTCAGATTTCAATCTACTGAAAGCCTCAATAAGAATATCATGCCCCTTGATATCGACAAGCCTTCCGACACAAATCAAAATAATATCATTGGAATTTAGCCTAAGTTCATAAGCCAACTCCCTCTTAATCGGCCTGTCAAATTTGCGCAAATCGACACCGTTTAGTATTGTTTGGAGTCTGCGTTTAGGAAATTTCCCGGATGTTTCCAACAACTCCCGCATTTTTTCTGATACAGCAACTAAACGAGCGCCAAGGAAAGCGGCCAACAGGAGTGAATAGATTCGTATCTTTTTTTCCTCAATTGTATAATTGTCATGAAGAGTGCCAATATGAGGTATATTACCTGAAAAAGCTGATAAGCAGGCTCCGGTTATAGAGCCATACAAGTGTGAATGCAGCATGTTGATGTTTCGTTTTTTAAGAAAACGACAAAAGGACAAAGCGAAGATAGGAATCGTCCGAATGGACTTGTAAAATCTATGGCCTGGGACGATTACAGAAGGAATCGCAAGCTCATTACATTTCTTATCTAACCATGCGTTTCCAAAATGAAACACTTCAGGCATAAAACCAAAACGACCGAGATTTTTGCTGATTTCAATAATAAGCGTTTCCGCTCCGCCAGGATCACTACTATCGATAAAATGGGCAACTTTCTTTATAATCGAGTCCCCTCTTGCGAATGGGTTTCACAACAATAATGTTCTGTAAAAGTGCGAAAATTCTCACAGATAGAAGCTTTTGTCTACCTCTCCGATGGTGTCCACATTGCAATCCTTTGCCCGTTTAAGAAGCGCCACCAGGCAATCATTATGGCTGTATTCACGGTGACAAAGTAGGTGGGAACCTTAATTAGCCTGAATATTTCATAAAAAAGAAGCAAAACCTCCTATAATTTGTTATATATCAATTGCTTAGATTGAAAAACAAAGGAGGTTTTGCCGTGACAAAATGTAACACAGAAACCATCG
>Ga0056124_1000098_pt1 | contig 36369 bp, 36 predicted proteins | sample WorMetHEROISLAND_2_FD_70069 | JGI IMG/M metagenome (GOLD analysis project Ga0056124, IMG submission 70069) | Marine gutless worms symbiont microbial communities from Max Planck institute for Marine Microbiology, Germany - Olavius sp. 4 HERON ISLAND | ecosystem: Host-associated > Annelida >... | reverse complement strand
CTCGGTGGGTGGGCATAATTATTACCTTGTAACAGCGGATCTGGAACTGCCTCTGGGATCAGCCGCGAGCGAGATGGGCTTGCGGACGTCGGCTTTTGTCGACGTTGGAAGCGTCTGGCGCATTGGGACGTCTTTTCCGCTTGCAACCAATGTTACAGAAGTGGTAACTGGCGACTCGTATCGGCCACGGTTGACAGTGGGGGTAGGCGTTTCATGGAATTCGCCATTTGGACCATTCCGTATTGATTTCGGAAAGGCGCTTATCAAGCGCCAAGGTGACGAGACAAAACTATTTCAATTCAATGTAGGGACACAATTTTGATATGACCTTTTTTTTAAAAAACCTGCGCTTCTTTTCCGCATCGACACTTGCGTTAATTGCCTTGCCGTTTTTCATGGCAGCTACGGCACAGGCACAGTCGGCTCCTGCTGCTGTTGTTTTGGTCAACATGCAGCGCCTAGTTGGTGAGTCTGCTGCTGGAAAATATGCCTATGCTCGACTCAAGCCAAAGATCGACGCCCTTCAAGCACGTGAAAAACAGCTTGAACAAAAGTTCAAGTCGGAAGAGAAAAGCCTGTTGAAAATGCGTGATCAGGCTAACAAGGGGATTATGTCCCCTGACGTTTTTCAGGCCAAGGTCGAAGATTATGATAAGCGCAAAAGGCAGGCAGCCAAGACGTTGCAAGACCAGCAGGTTGCAATAGAGCGCAGCAGAATCTATGCAACGCAGCAGATTCAACAACAGGCGTTGAAAGTGATTGAGCCGATCATGCGCAGACGAGGGGCAAGCATCGTATTAAGCAGTGCTGCAGCGGTCTTGAACGCCAAATCTGTTGACATTACCGCTGATGCAATCGTCGCTCTTGATAAGACTCTCAAAAGCGTCAGTATGACTCCGCCAGTGCAGAATAAGGCTAAGAAAAAGAGGAAATAATTAAGGCGGCATAGCCATGAAATCAGCTTCAATGGAATCCGTTATGGACATCCAGGCTATCCTGGATGTCCTACCGCATCGTTACCCGATCTTGCTTGTAGACCGTATCGAAGAGATGGATCCAGGGGTTTCAGCGACCGGAATTAAAGCTGTGACGATGAATGAGCCCTTTTTTCAGGGCCATTTTCCGGGAAATCCGGTTATGCCCGGGGTCCTGATTATCGAAGCCTTAGCACAGACGGCTGCAGCTCAAGCGATTTACGCGCAGGGGAAAAAAGCCGAAGATGTTCTTGTGTATTTTCTGGCGATTGATAGCGCTAAGTTCCGCAAACCGGTTATGCCTGGATGCTTGCTGAAGCTGCATGTTCGGATGGAGAAACAACGGGGTAATGTTCAAATCTATAGCTGCAAGGCATGTTGTGACGACCAGGTGATGACGGAGGTGCGCTTTACGGCAATGGTTGTAGATCGGGAAAGCTGATGCCCTGGGATATTCCACCGGGCATGGAGCAGGCTGATGCAGTCCTGGAAATTACGGTTGAAAAGATAAAAAAACGCAAAGGACACCTGAACGTAGAGGTCTGCAGCGAAGAGGCCTATAATAAGAATAGCGGTAAGAAAAATTCACAGCAACAACCGGAAGAGACCATCAATACAAGCTGTATCACGATCAGTGAAGCTGTAATAAATCGCGGGGCCCAGAAGCTTCCCCCACTCAAACTGGCATCTGGAACATGGGCAGTACGTCTGCATCAGGATTATGACGGAGATGAAAGGATGGACTATAATTTTCTAGGTCTGCCCAAAGAGCCGTTTGGTTTTTACCGGATTAAACGGATCCCTTTCTCCGAACCGAAATTCAAACGCATTAATCTTACTGTCGGCGTTGGCGAACATGCAGAAATTACCGTTCGTTTGATTCGGTTCTAGCGATATTTTCGATTACTGGATCAGTTGTGACGTGAAGGAAACAAGCCCTGGCTGGCGATGACGGCGCAAGCGCTCAGCTTTTAGAATGCCAGTTAGTTGCGCCACGCAACGCTCCAGTCCGTCGTTGATCAGGACATAGTCATATTCTGCCCAATGGCTGATCTCTGACCTTGCCCGATTCATGCGCCCAGCGATAACATCCGGGTTGTCCTGGGCGCGGGTTTCCAGGCGCCGTTGGAGTTCAAGCATTGATGGTGGCAGAATAAAGACACGGACGAGGTCGTCCAGACTATGTTGTGCCAGTTGCTGTGTTCCCTGCCAGTCGATATCGAATAAGATATCAAACCCTTGCTCTAAAGAGTTGAGCACCGGAGCTTTCGGCGTTCCATAACGGTGGTCGAAGACATTGGCATGCTCTAAAAAGGCCCTCTGTTCCAACATGCGCGAAAATTGGTCATCCGTGACGAAATGATAATCCCGGCCTGGGACTTCCTCGGGGCGTTGTGGTCTTGTGGTATAGGAGACTGATATGCGGATATCCGGATCTTCCTCAAGGAGACGCCGTGACAGCGATGTCTTGCCAGCCCCTGAAGGTGACGAGAGGATGAACATAATTCCCCTGCGGGGCGTTGTGAGAATGCTATCGGACATTTGCTGGTAACCGCCGGTTGAACAGGAGACGATTTAACGCGCTCCATCTTGCCACAAGATGACTTTTATCGTGTGTAGAAATATCAGAAAGTCCAGAAAAAGGGAATAATTCTTAATGTAATAAAGATCATATTCCAGCTTAGTTCGTGCCTCTGACGTTGAGGCAGTGTAGGGGAAGTTAAGCTGTGCCCATCCGGTAATTCCGGGTTTCATAATATGCCTCTCACCATACATTGGAATTTTCCGGGATAGTTCATCTACGAAATAGGGTCTCTCGGGTCGTGGGCCGATAAAGCTCATTTTCCCCTGAAGAACGTTAACCGCTTGTGGAAGTTCGTCGATACGAGTAGCCCTGATGATCCGCCCTACGGCTGTGATCCTGGGATCGTTTACCTGAGCCCATTTCGGCTGGCCTTCGGCCTCTGATTGGGCATACATGGATCTGAACTTTAAAATTTCAAAGATCTGACCGTATTGCCCGACACGCTTTTGCCGGTACAAAACCGGTCCTTTGCTTGTCAGACGAATGACCAGGGCGACTGTCACCAACAGAGGTGTCGTCAGTACCAGCAAGAGGATGCTAACGATGATATCAAAAACGCGCTTCAAAAGCATTGCTGGAATTTCCGGTGATTTAAAGCCGTCAGAAAAGATTAACTGACGAAAAGTGACAACCTCCAGATCGACGCGCCCGGCGACCTGTTCAATAAATGTTCCGACTTCCATGATTTTAAGGCCGTTCATTTTCGCAGCCAAAAGATCCCGGATGGGAAGTTGGGACTGCTGGTCTTCAAGCGTCAGGATAAGATTCTGGGCGCCTTTCATTTCACAAAAATGAGGAAGGGACTGGATCCGGCTAAAATCCACTGCTCTTTCGATCTCCGTTTCTTCGGGGCTCATACGAATATAGGCTGCTACGAAAAAGCCGACGTTTTTATACTTGGTCAATTCCTCAATCTTCAAGGCTCTCTTCCCTGCTCCCAGGACGACAACAGGACGTTGCAGTCGCCTCCAGCCGATCAAGCGATCAAGGACGAACCGGACAAATAAAACACCAAGAAAGCTCAACTGGATTGAGGCAAGGAAGATCGATCGCCAGATCGGCACGATATTCAGCAGATAAAATAGAACGGACAAGGAGATCAAACCGATCGTCAAGCCAACGATCAGCCGCAAAACTGATTGCCGCCCGGATCTGAGGGTTCCGATTTCATAAAAACCGGCTCCGATTAAAGCTATCGACATGACACAGGCATAGGAGAGCAATGCCCAGAGCCTGGTCTCTATGGGCTCATGCGGAAGACCGCCTTGAATCAAGCGCCAGCGCCATGCAAGATCGCAGGCAAAAAACATCATAACCAGTTCGGCGAAGGCGGTTACCAAAATGAATGACGGAATATAATGCCTGAATATTCTAATCATGAATCTGTTTGTGGGTCATAGCCGGTTTTGCCAATAACTGCCAATTATGTTGTTTTTACAGAAATTTATTTTTTATGTTCTGTAAAGCGTAAATGGTCGGTTAACAAACATAGCAATGATTTTAATATTTGGACTTGATTTGGGGGGTTGGTTCCCTATCATTCGGTTCGTTATCGCAACCTAAAAGTTGCGAAATATTGGTTTTTGTTGATAAATATCATATCCTGGTGACTGGCCCTTTAGGGAATGGTATGAAGGGGGCTAGTAGGTCGTTGTGGCCAGGATTGTTACTTCCCTAAACATTGGCCAAATGATTTACTTGAGTGGTTTTTTGGTTTCGGCGCATGTCGAGTATTGGGTGATTCAAGCGGCTTTAAAAGATGGACAGGATTGTTATTCAGGGGGGACGAACTCTAAACGGTCGCGTCCCTATCTCCGGGGCCAAGAACGCCGCACTGGCTTTGATGCCCTGCTCATTGTTAACCCATGAGTCGCTGACCTTACGTAACCTGCCGCGTCTTGCAGACATTGACACGATGGTCCATCTGCTCAATCGGCATGGGGTCTCCATGACCCTGGAAGGCGGGAGGCAGGGCTGCTTCAACAGAATCATGAGCCTAAAGGCAACCCAGATCGGTTCGACGACTGCGCCTTACGATATCGTACGACGGATGCGAGCGTCGATTCTTGTTCTGGGTCCTTTGCTTGCGCGTTGTGGAGAAGCCAAAGTATCTCTGCCCGGGGGGTGCGCCATTGGCAACCGCCCGATTGATTTACACCTGATGGCTATGGAGCGGCTGGGCGCGGAAATTTCATTGAGTGATGGCTATGTCCATGCCAAGGCACCCAAAGGCCTGAAAGGTGGGCATGTGGTCTTTCCGACCGTATCCGTAGGGGCGACCGAGAATCTGCTGATGGCCGCAACTCTGGCCAGGGGTGAGACGGTGATTGAGAATGCGGCGCGGGAGCCTGAGATTGTCGATCTTGCTGAATGCCTGACTAAAATGGGCGCAAGGATTGACGGAATTGGAAGTTCCAAACTGGTAATCCAGGGCAGGGATGAGCTGCACGGTGCAACCCACGTGGTTCTTCCGGATCGTATTGAAGCAGGCTCCTATTCTTGCGCAGTCGCTATAGCAGGAGGTGTGCTGGAGTTGACTGGGCCCGGTGACCTGATGCAGGAATCGCTGATCAAAGTCTTTGAGCATTGCGGCGTGACGATTACCCCTACCGAAAATGGCCTTAGTGTCTCCAGAAGTGGCGATCTTTTGGGCTGTTCTATCGTCACTGCCCCTTTTCCGGGATTTCCGACAGACATGCAAGCGCAGTTCATGGCGATGTTGTGCCTTGCAAAATCGGATTCCACTATAATTGAAACAATTTTTGAAAACCGGTATATGCATGTCCCGGAACTGTCTCGTATGGGGGCGGATATTTCCGTACAGGGTAGCCAGGCGATCATTCACGGTGTTGAACGGCTTTACGGGGCTCAGGTGATGGCAACCGACTTACGGGCGTCTATGGGTCTGGTGATTGCCGGGCTTGCCGCGGAGGGAGAGACGGTTATCAATCGTGTTTATCATCTCGATCGGGGGTACGAACGATTAGAGGAAAAGCTCCAGGCAGTCGGAGCGCAGGTCGAACGTGTTGGATCGGACTGAAGATGGCTTGGCTTGCTCAGGATAGGGAAGACCTTCCCGTGATGTCTGCGCTTGTACAAGACGCTATTGTGCAAGCAGAAGATATTGCTTGGCAGCTACGAGCCCGACGATTGGTGATGATGTTGACCCGCTATTGCCACGAGGAGGCAAGGCCGCTCAGGATCCGTTCGGCCCTACGGATTGAAGACGCCATCCATCTGGCTTCGCGTAACTGGCCTCGGTTGCAGCACGCAAAAGGCGCCCCGCCACTTTGTCTGTTGAGCATGGAATTGGACGACAATCTGGGCTTGATCGTGCATTTTGCATCGCATATCGATTTACGCCTGTCTTTGGACTGCGTCAACCTGGTGTTGGAGGATGTAACACCCTCCTGGCCTGCGCAAGCGGTTCCTGACCATAGGCAGTGAAACAGATCATTGTACCAGCGGTTTATGCAATGCCAGGGGCAATGGAGGGCATGTCATTTTGCGACGCATGTCTCGGGGGCAGTAGCTTGGCTCTTGGACGGTGGCGGTCGTAGATTTGTCCGGGTGTTGTGAATTGCCCGCCCATATCTTTTAAGAACCATTCGAACAGCGATTCGATTGTGCATAGAAATTCTGTAAGATTCCGATCGTTACGGACATAGGGGGTACATCCTGGCTTGAAGGAAGGACTATGCAGGCTAAGGGTCATCAAGGGGATGCCCTCTTCCTCGTATAGGGTTTTAACCAACGCTTGCAACTCTTCCAGGCAATGACCCTCTGGAGACAGGCGTATGGCGTACAGGGCATTGATGCGTTTTAAAAAAAGGCTGCTGTTTACCAGGCGTGCTACCCCGGTCCGGGTGATGGCGTTAAGCGAAGGCGCCAGATTGCGCAAGAAACCCTGCCAGCCAGCGCTTGTAGGAATGGACATCAGTTGTCGCTTGGAATCGATCCAGCGGATATGATTGTCAAAATTCGTATAATCAGGGCCGCCTTCCGCGCTGAAATCATAGCATGGGCAACAGCTAAGATCGACTTGAAAACCAAGGTCGGTCAGGTTTTTCCAGGTGCTTGGGGATATGCCGTATCGCCCTGCTTTGAAAATTCTTGGGCGAATTTGCAGATGGTCTTCAAACTGCTGGACCATCCGTTGTAATTTAAACCGCTCCAGATCGCTTCCGATGTTTCCGGAGAAGCTATACCAGTGATCCCGCGGTTCGACGAAAGGCGGTGTGGTCCAAGTTTGGAAATGCAGGCCCAGTTCGCACCCATCCTGATTCAACTCCCGCAGAATGCCGATGCTCTGATCGTTGGAAATCATCGGGTAATCAACCACCAGGCATGGTTTTATTCCAAAGCGGTTCAATCTGCCAAGTGCCGGCTGCATCCACTCAATGGCAGTGATTTCTCCGTGATCATAGGCATGCCCCAGACCCCAGTCGAATTCTGACTCGGTATCAATGACCATCATCATTTCTGGCATCATTTCTGGCATCATTCCCGGTGAAACGCGCCCGATAACAGTGTCTGTGCGACCTCTGTTGATAAAAGGATCAACTCGCACTGCAGGTTCAGACAGGCGGCTGCAAAATTGCTGCTTCCAGTAATTTTCTCCGTAAGTTGGAGGGGGGGTGCTTCTTTTATAAAGCGCATGGAAGAGATGGCGGATATTGTTCCAATCGAATCGCTCCCGGACAAGGGCATGCCCGGCATCACCGTAAGAGATGCGTTTCTTGTCATCGTCCAGTAAATCTGCAATTTGTGGGATCAAGCGGGTGTAATTACTCGCATAGACACCGGTGGTCTCCAGGTCGATATAGCTCCCGGTGATGCCGGCAAGATAGCTCCCTGCCAGGGAAAGACGATAGAACAGTGCCTTCAATATATACTCGCGCGCTGCTTCGCTGGATGAGGAAAGAATATAAATATCCGAAGCTGCACAACAGGCAATTAGCATGTCCGGATCATAGACGGGAATCACTGGAACAACCCCTAGGAAAGGTGGGGCCTTATAATGCTCTGAAAACCACAAAACGCGCACATGATCACAATCGACAAGACCTTCAAAGGTAATGCTATACAAATTCTTGTCCCGCTCGGCCTGCGGTGTGACCAGGATAATCTTATGATCAGGATCAAGGTCAAGTTGGCTTCGCGCTTCCTCTTTGGTCAATCGCGGCAGCCTGGCCATATCCAGGGCGTCCGGGATCAGATGGAAAGGAGTGTTTTTGAATTTCTGCTGCCAGCTTACAACGGCATGAGCGGATGTATAGATCAGATCATTGATCAATTTGCATCCGATCTTCTGTCTAATACGTCCCAAGCGCGAAAAAGGAAGAAAACTGTCTTCCCGTATATCGCTGTCTGTTGCACTGAAGATGATTCTGATAAACAGGCACCGCGCCAGGGCCATTATCCAAATTGCGGTGGGGAAGGTTTGGTAGAAATGAACGGTGGAACCGGCGCGCCTGATAAGAAGTGCCAGCCACCCCAAAATGGTTCCCGGATAACAGTTTACGATGATACCCGAATTCAGTCTTGACCGTATAGCGTCGGTCCGAAGCTTGTCTTTTGCCCTGCGCCTGACCAATACCAGCGAAGATACCAGGCCGTCATTATTGAGTTGATTGATATAGTTACAGAAATCCAGATCTCGCATATCGATACCATTGCCATCGATGATGCGTACGTGACAGATCGATCGATGCTGTCTTGCATTCTGGTTTTTCAGCATAGCCATTTCCAATCCCGATCCATCCATGTTATATACCCGTAAGGAATAGATTTGTGGATAGATTCTGTCAGGATTACTTTCAGAACGTAACAACTTTATTAATAGAGGCAATTAAATGGCATATCAATCCGGGGCGCATCGTACCGGACGCGTCGTTTCCGGCATTCAGCCAACCGGGAACTTGCATCTTGGAAATTATCTGGGGGCTCTGGTAAATTGGCGACGCATGCAGGACGATTATCATTGCCTGTTTACAATCGTAGATTTGCACGCCATCACCACATGGCAGGATCCGACAGTCCTGCGTAAGCAGGTGTTGGAGATGACGGCAGGCGTGCTTGCATCGGGGATCGACCCTGATCGGGCAATCCTGTTCAATCAGTCCGCGGTGCGGGAACATACGGAGCTGGCCTGGATCCTCAATTGTACAACGCGAACAGGCTGGCTAAACCGCATGACCCAGTTCAAAGACAAGTCGGCAAGCGATCGCGAAGGGGCCAGTGTTGGTCTTTATGCCTATCCTGTACTCCAGGCTGCGGACATCTTGGTCTATCATGCCACACATGTTCCGGTTGGCGACGATCAGAAACAGCATCTGGAGCTTGCACGCGATATCGCACAGAAGTTCAATACGGATTATGGGGTTGAATTTTTTCCGCATCCTGAGCCAGTTATTGGCAAGAGGACTGCTCGGGTTATGTCGTTGCGCGACGGCTTTGCAAAAATGAGCAAGTCAGACCCGTCGGATATGAGCCGTATTAACCTGATCGACTCTTCGGATGCGATCGCTAACAAAATAAAAAAAGCGAAGACAGATCCGGCGATGCTGCCCGATGATCCCAAGCAATTGCATGATCGACCGGAGGCAAAGAACCTTGTGGGAATTTACGCAGCGTTGAACGGTCAGACAGAAGAAGATGTACTCAAAACTTTTGCCGGGAAGGGATTTGGAGCCTTTAAACCGGCTCTTGCGGATTTATGTACTGCGACCCTGCAACCTGTTCGAGAGGAGTTTTGCCGTTTGATGGACGATCACGTGTATCTTATCAGTGTTTTGGATCAAGGTGCGAGAAACGCTCGAAAATTGGCGGGGCCGGTGATGGAGCAGGTTCGGAAAATCATTGGCCTGGATCTTGCCTGAAGCGGAATTGATAAACACAATGTCTGATACAATCACAATGTTTCTGGTCTGGATTATCACTGCCTATCTGATTGGGTCGATTCCCTTTGGTCTGATCCTGACCAGGATTGCTGGGCTTGGTGATATTCGAAAGATTGGATCTGGCAATATCGGGGCAACCAATGTGTTGCGTACCGGTCGGAAAAAACTGGCAATTGCGACCTTGATTCTGGATATGGCCAAGGGTGGAGTGACCGTTTCCGTCGTTGAACAGATCAGTGGTAAGGAAAGCGCCTGGGCATGTGCAGTCGCAGTTTTTTTTGGCCATCTCTACCCTGTCTGGCTGGGTTTCAAGGGTGGAAAGGGTGTTGCGGTCTTTTTCGGAATTTTGCTTGCTCTATCGTGGATGTTGTTTTTCGTCGCGGTCGGCACATGGCTGACTGTTGCGGTTGCATTTCGTTTTTCTTCTCTCGCTGCGTTGAGCGCGACTGTAGCCGTACCGATCGCAGCCCAGGTCTTGTTCAGGATGCCTCAGCTTGCCTTGCTGAGTATGATGCTGGGGGTGTTTATTTTCTGGAGACATCGCAACAATATCCGTCAGCTTATCGATGGGAGCGAACCCAAGATCAACATGGGGAATCGTGATGTTAAGTGAAACAGAAAAACATGCGCGGCTCCGTCTGGCCCGATCGGACAATGTCGGACCAGTAACCTTCCGCCATTTGCTCGAACGATATCAAACCGCTGAAAAAGCCTTGCAGGCACTCCCCGGGCTTGCGCGTAAGGGTGGCGCGCGCTCAATCCGGATTGCCGATAAGGAAGCGATCGACAGGGAATTCCAAATCGCCAGAGAAATGGGCGTGATTCATCTGTTTGCCGCTGATATTGGCTTTCCCCGTCAGCTTTGTCATATTCACGACACGCCTCCGGTTCTTCTTTGCCGTGGGGATACCCAGCTTCTAAAGCAAGACTGTATTGCAGTTGCCGGTGCCCGGAACGCCTCATCCGCTGGGATCGCGTTCGCCCGGCGCTTAGCACGTGGTCTGACACAGGCAGGGCTGTGCGTTGTTTCGGGATTTGCCCGGGGCATTGACACCGGAGCGCATGAAGGGGCATTGGAACATGGTGCTACAATCGGTGTCCTGGCTTCCGGGATAGATGTTGTCTATCCGCGGGAAAATATAAAGCTCTATGACAGGATATGCGCAGAAGGATTATTTGTTAGCGAACATGCACCGGGAGAAGAGCCCAAGGCGAAGAATTTCCCTAAGCGCAACAGGATCGTCTCTGGCTTGTCATGCGGAGTTGTCATCGTCGAGGCAACAAAGCGATCCGGTTCTCTTATTACGGCGCGATTGGCCCTGGAGCAGGGACGCGAGGTGATGGCGGTCCCTGGTCCTCCGAACGATCCGCGAAGCGATGGAACAAACAGCCTGATCCAGCAAGGTGCTGCTTTAATCCAGAATGTCGATGATGTCCTGGATGCAATTCGCTTGGGTGGTCAGCAAGAAACTTCTGAGCCGGAGATTCTCTACCATCAGCAGACCACCAATTGGCAAGTTGACGAAGACAAACGGCGGGCGATTCGAAACTGTCTGTCGCAGGCTCCTGTAGAGGTCGATGAGATCACACGTCAGACTGGCTTTGGTGCACATGTTGTCCATACGGTTTTGTTGGAGCTGGAGCTTGCAGGGCGCCTGCAGCGCCATGCTGGCGGTCGTGTATCCTTGGTAGATGAACTCTTGTCCTAATCTTCAGACAAGACCCGGAAGCATTTTGGCTCCGACAGTAGTTTGGGCAATTATGTTAACCTTACGGAAAGATAAAGAAATCGCCTTAATTTCCGCTTAGCCCTATCTTAACACGCTAGTTTAAGACTCGGCCGCTATGATCCTCAAATCTGATAAAAAATCAGTGGAAAGGGATCATATGGAATGCGCGTCTCATAATCTATGGGCGTTAGGTTATCGCTTGACCTACGCAGAAATCGAAGTTGAAAACGAATCTAATCCGGGAACGATGAAGACCATCCTTTGGCAAGAGCTAGATCGTGCGCCCGATTATCCGGTTCTTAGCAGTTATCTGACACAATGGCAGAGCAGTAACGAAGCAAAGCTGTCATCGGTTCGGGTGATGACATTGCATGATGTGACGCAAGACGATCTGCTTCACAAGGCAATCAGCCTGTCTGTGCATTAGACTCTACGATATATTACCGTGCGATTATGCATTTTGTCGCATAAAAGATGGTTGCCGAACCTGACGTCTTTATACTATCCTAGCAATATGGCTTTAAGCCGTTATTCATAAATTCGATAATATATCTGGCAAATATGTTTGCACGGCGCAAAAAACATACATTTCTTCAACGTCTGCGTGAGATGATCTGGCCACGTCAGGGCATGTTGCGGACAATATCTTATTATTGGCACCGGATTAACCGGTTGCCCGGATCGACCTATTCGATCTCCGCCGGGATTGCGTCTGGTGTGTCGATGTCGATTATGCCCCTTGGGATTTCCACGGTCTTTGCAGGGCTTTTAGCGCTTTCCGTTCGAGGCAATATTGCAGCAGCCTTGATAGTGGCTGCAATTATCGGCAATCCTTTTTTTGCAGGACCCATCGCTGCAACAGAAGTAGCGCTTGGAAATTTTATTCTGGGGGGGCTTGCCGAAGTTGACCGTGTTGTTACCATCAGCCTTACTCAACTTTTTTCCGATCCCGTGGGGGTATTCAAAAATATTGGGCTTTCCTATATTGTTGGAACTTTGACAATTGCGACGGTCAGTTGGCCGATTATCTACTTTTCCGTATATCGGGCCGTTGACAGGTTTCGCAAACGCCGTCTTGAGCGTATGAAAAGACGTCAAACGGTGTCAGAGATTTCAGCCGTTGACGCTGGCGACCCAAAGCTGCTCTGATTGACAGAAATCGGCCCTTTTTTTATAAAGGCGTCATGAATACACCTATACGCCTTGGCCTGAATGTTGATCATATTGCGACCTTGCGCAACGCCCGGGATGTGGCCTATCCGGATCCTGTAAGCGTTGCTTTGCTTGCGCAAGAGTATGGTGTTGACGGAATTACTGTGCATTTGCGCGAAGATCGCCGTCATATCCGCGACGATGACGTTACACGTTTGGCTTCTTGTCTGACGGTCCCTTTGAATCTGGAAATAGCCGCGACTTCGGAAATGCAGACGATTGCGCTTGAGGTGGCACCACATGCGGTCTGCCTTGTCCCGGAACGTAGGGAGGAGCGCACGACGGAAGGTGGACTAGATGTCGTGGGGCAGGAATCCATGCTGCGTGATTTTATCGCTCCAATGCTGGATCGCAAGATCAGGGTCAGTCTGTTTGTCGAGCCTGATCTTGAACAGGTCGATGCAGCGGTGCGGACCGGTGTGCCAGTGATTGAGCTTCACACGGGGGCATATGCAAATGCAGCGCAACTTGGCGACCCTAAATCCCGGAACATTCTGGATAATATAACCAGGGCCGCCGCGATCGGACATGAAGCTGGCCTGGAGATCCACGCAGGCCATGGACTGACGGTTGACAATATACCGCCACTTGTTGTCATTCCCGAACTGGTGGAGTTGAATATTGGCTATGCCATTATTGCCGATGCCATTCCTTATGGACTGCGTGAGGCGATTAGCCGTTTTCGCCGGGCGATGGATCGCTAGGGGCCCTAAAGGCCGTCATTCCCTAAGGATCGTCGTCAGGGTTCTGATTTGTTGAAAAGGGGAGCATAACGCGCATGATGGTGCGTTCTTCGTTGTGGTATCGTTTGCGCTGCACCTCAATCAGTCCATTGTGATCTCTGACGACCTTCGCGCACAGCGCCAACCCGAGTCCTGTTCCACTGTCCTTGGTTGTCACAAACGGTTCGAACAGATGGTCTGCAATCTTGGAGTCGATTCCAAAACCATTGTCGATTACACAAATTTCAATCGACAGGGATTGTTGCTGATTTTCAGGGCTGATGCGAATATGCCGCCCGGCACGCCAGGAGGTCGTCAGGATGATTTCACCATCAGGGCGTCCGGAAGCCTGGATCGCTTCGGCTGCGTTCTTGATCAGGTTTAGAAATAGCTGAATCAAGTAATTCTGATTTCCAAGAATAAATGGCAAAGACGGATCATAGACTTCCCGGATGGATATATCCCGTGCGAACCCTGCGGCTGCAAGCACTTTGACGCGCTCTAAAACATCGTGAATGTTAACCCTCTGACACTCGAGTTTGCGCTGATCGCTGAAGACTTCCATGCGATTGATCAACCCCTTGATGCGGTCAACCTCCTTGCAGATTAACTGGGTTAATACTTTTCCGTCCGCATTCTGATCTTGATCAAGAAGTTGTGCTGCGCCCCTTATTCCAGAAAGCGGGTTGCGGATTTCATGCGCCAGCATTGCTGACGCTCCTGCAACGGACAAGGCTGCACCTTCACCAATTCGTTTGTGCAAAATGCGCATTTCATTGCTTCGGTCGGTTAGAAAGACCGACAGCTTCCCGGTTGTGTCATCAAGCGGCAGGATTCGAATGTCGATCACTGTGATATCAGTTTGACCCCATTGCCACGGCAGAGCATATTCGGTGCGTGAGGTCTGATCGTTTGTCGCCTTTTTGATCATGGGCCCAAGAGGGTTGTCCGATGCTAGCAGGTCGTTTAGATTCCTGTCCAACAATTGGCTTGGCGGCAGGTTCAGATAATCATAGATCTGGTTGTTTGCGAATATGCATTTTCCTAAGCTGTCGATGCATAACAGACCAGACGGCATGGACATGCAGAGTTTATGAGCAAGGCTTTCTAACGGCTTCGTTTTTGGTTTTTTCAAGCCGACTTCCTCTCCAGATGCGGGGTAAAAAAGCGATTCATGATTTCTAATACCGTATCCGAACGCTCTGTGTTATTGACGGCTCTGCGAAATTCGGCGGCGCCACGAAGGCCATGGACATACCAGCCCAGATGTTTACGTGCTATCCGAACTCCGCGCAGCTCTCCATAATATTCAAGCATATGACGATAATGCTCCGTCATTACTGAGAAGCGTTCGCTCATCGACGGGTCCGGCAGGGCTTCACCGGTGATCAGCCAATGGGCCGCCTGCCCTGGAAACCAGGGACGGCCATAAGCGCCACGTCCGATCATCACGCCATCGGCGTTTGAGCGCTCCAAAGCTTCCCGGACATGGTCCAGCGTTGTTATATCACCATTGATGACCACAGGAATTGATACAGCCTGTTTGACTCGGGCGACAAACGACCAGTCAGCGGACCCCCGATACATCTGGCAACGCGTTCGCCCATGGACCGTGATCATCGTCACCCCAAGGTCTTGGGCGATTCTTGCAAGCTGCGGTGCATTCAGTTGGCGATGGTCCCAACCCATGCGCATTTTAAGCGTTACCGGCAGGCGGACAGCGTTTACAGTCGCTGCTATCAGGCGCGCCGCAAGATCAAGATCGCGCATCAGCGCTGACCCGGCTTGTCCTTTGACGACTTTTTTAACCGGACAGCCCATATTGATATCAATGATATCAGCGCCGCGATCTTCGTTGAGTTTAGCAGCCTCCGCCATGCGTTCAGGGGTGCAGCCTGCAAGCTGGACCGAAATTGGTTGCTCGCATGGGTCCCAGCTGGCCTTGGCCAGGGACTGGCGCGTTAGGCGGATCATCGCTTCGCTTGCGATCATTTCGCTGACGGTTAAGCCGACGCCATAGTGCTTGACGATGCGCCGAAATGGAAGATCGCTCACTCCGGTCATCGGGGCCAGAATGACAGGATTGGCGAGGGTGATTGATCCTATGTTCATTACTGTTGTTTATCATGGGAAGTCTGGTGCAATTCAAGGTTTTTATAATGTTCATGAATTTTGTAGCTTGCGTTCGTGACGGATGGTTTTTATAAATGAGGGATGTCGCGGATATTACCATTTCTAATACTGTCCGTTCCCGTTTGTCTGCTTCTTGTATCCTGTGGGCAGCCGGGAAAGAATGATTTGCATGAGGCCTGTTTAAGCTCTCAGGCGTTCAAAGCTACGGATTGCACTTGCTTTACGAGGCAGGCGGAGGAGAAGCTGACCGACAACGAACAGGCACTTGTTGCACGGGTTATTATGAAAGATCGCGATTACGGAACGGAGCAGCGTCGCTCGGTGCAAGAAGAGCTTGGGGCTGAAACCGCATCCAAGTTAGAGGTTGCAATTATTGCATCGGCAAAAGCTTGCTCAAAAATCGGCTGATTCCAGTTGTTTTCATTCTAGTTACAGGGTTCCTGTGGGGGCCCGGCGCCTCAAAAGCCAAACTATCGCGAACACGATCGTTTGAAATTGAAAGCTCTATCTCCAGCATTAGATCAAAAGCCCAGATAGGCGATGTTATCTTTATTGGCAAAACCGGGGTGTTCTGGAATGATCTGGCACGCAGATTCTCTCGAAAAGACCAGGGTTTTGGTCATGTAGGGATCATTACGACCATAGCAAAGACCGGAGCCGTCACCGTTGTGCATGCCGGCGGAGATCCTGAGCGCGGCGGTCGGGTCATGTCGGTTCAGCTAAAACAATTTCTTAAAGGAACTAGCCGGATTGCGCATAAACGACCATATATTTCCGATGGTCAGCGCTTGCAGGCGGTGCGATATGCCAGAGCCGCTGCACGAAAAGGGATTGCGTTCGATGCTGATTTTTCTCTTGAGGATTCCAGCGCATTATATTGCACGGAATTGATTTGGGCCGCCTTTCGTTCCGGGGTTGGCCGGGATCCTGTTCCGCAAAAAACACGCTTGCACGGGCGCGTTTATATTAGTCTTAGCGATCTACACGATGCTGTCATTTTCATGCCGGTAAAATGATGACAGTGTAGCGTGGCCTATGGGTCAGGTCATTGTGTATCGTACAAGCCAGGCCCAACTGTTGTGCTAAAGCGATAATTTCTTGACTCTGGTTGATCCCGATTTCCATCAAGGCGTGGGCACCTGGTTTCATTAAGGTCTGGAGTTGCGGCATTAGTGTTTTATAGGCTTCCAATCCGTCTGCTCCGGCAAACAGGGCGTCATGGGGCTCATAATCGCGGACATCGGTGGTTAGCGTAGCACGATCTGACAAAGCTATATAGGGCGGATTGCACAAGATCAGATCGAATTGTCCCAAGTCGTGCAAGCCGTTGCTCCAGTCACAAACCTGGAAGGCTGCCCGGTCCTTAAGCCCAAGCCGAAGGGCATTATCCCCGGCAACTTCAATGGCTTTGGGCGACTTATCAATTCCCAGTCCTGCCCATGCGCTGCGTTCATGCAACAGGCTTAGAAGCAAGCAGCCGGATCCAGCTCCAAGATCAAGCAGGTGTTGGGGCGCATTTGGTCTAAGGGACAGGGCTGTCTCTACCAGAAGTTCACTCTCCGATCGCGGGATCAGAACATCGGGAGTGACCTGGAAGGTCAGACTCCAAAACTCTTTTTTGCCTGTAATCTGAGCAACAGGCATGCCTTGGCTACGACGGGCAAGAAGTTTTTGCCACTGCTTGTATTGCTCTTCGCTTAGATATGACTGCACATGGCTTAGCCATAACTGCTCCCGGTTGCAAGATAGCAGATGCGCAATCAGGCATTCGCTGTCCAACCGTGGGCTAGGGCTGATGGCGACAAGCGCTTGCGTTCCTTCCTGGCAGGCCTGGGAGACGGTTATCATGATTTTTATCGCATCCGCATGCGGTTTGCCTGAGAGCGCACTAGATAAATGATCGACCCTAAAATCAGGAAAGAACCGATCGCGGTCATCCAATCGATCTTTTCGCCGAGAATAAGCCAGCCGTATAAGATGACCAGACAAAAGCGCACAAAGTCATAGGGCATAACCTCGGATGCCGGTGCACGCTTGAAAGCGTTTGCAGTTCCTAACTGACCGATCAGGGCCAGCACGCTGATTGCTGCGATCGGTGGCAGGCTTTTTGGATCAAGAAACTCTATAAACGGAAGCGCAAACAAAAAGGAAGGCGGGAGCATCAGGAGATAGGACCAGATGACCAACGCAAACGTATCTTCGCTATATGTCAGAGCTTTTATAAAAAGTAGAGAAAAAGCCGTGAATACTGCTGCGATAACGGCACTTGCAACCCCCAGGTCAAAGGGTAGCTGTGATGGTCGAAGGACGATTAGAACGCCTAAAAATCCTAAGAACAGGGTCAGAACCTGTGGACGATTCATCCGTTCGGATAAGAAAAGGACTGAAAAAGCTGACGCAATCAGTGGGGCAGCATAAGTGATGGACAGAACCGTTGCAATCGGTGCGTGGGCAATGGCGTAAAAGGTCGTGAAAGTTGCTATCGTTCCGGAAGTTGCGCGATAGGTGTGGCTCTTCAGGTTGCGTGTTTTCAGGATGCGGCCTCTACTGGCCAGGATCCAGGGTAACACCAAAATACATCCGCCAAGGTTACGGTAGAAGACTAAAGCGAAGGGGTGAATGGTTTTACTTCCGAAGCGGATTGCAACCCATAAGGTTGCAAAGGCGACACAGCTTAGCAACAGCCATGAGACAGCTTGCCAATAGGCCGGGCTTGTGCGGGTAGCGCCTTTGAAAAACTTCATGCGTTACGCCTGAGAGCCTCCAGGACATCCCAGAAACCCTGGACGGCTTGTGGGCCGGCCTTTAAATACGCTTGTCGCATTCTCTCTTTCATGGGCGCATAAAGTATGGCTTCCGCCTTCTGTCCTTTTTCCGTAAGCCGGATCAGGCGGATGCGCAGGTCCTGGGGACTTGTATGCATTGTGATTAAATCTTGCGATTCCAGACTTCGCAAAATCCGATGCAAGCTCTGCTTGGTGATATGCAGCCGACTTTGCAGATGATTAACAGGGCTATCGGGAAATCGGGAGATAAAATATAAGGCTCGCTGATGTGCGTGCCCCAGCCCTAGGGCTTTTATTTGTTCATCTATCAGAGCATTAAAGTCGCGCCAGCCGAAGTAGAACAACTCAATTCCGTGTTGTAGTTCGGCCTCACGAAGCATCAGAGGCGGCGTCACGGGTCTATGTTTTCCATTGGGCATGAGTGCAACCGTCATGAGGCTGTTGTTTCAGTTCGTTTTTTTTCGCACAATAAGGCGATCGTCTTCGACCATGAGAGTCAGGCGTCCCTCAATCAGGTCCAGGGCTTCATATCCGAACAGATCATAACGCCATCCATCCAGGAAAGGCAAGCCCTCCCGGACCCCCATGACCAATGCATTTAGGTCCTTCTTCTGGGCGACCATCCGCGGCGCAACCTTCTTCTCCTCGCAGCGCATTTTCAGGAACAAAGAGAGCAGGTCGGCAAGATATCCCTGGGTCTTGTTCAGGGGCTCATTTCTGGAACGTCTGGCCTCCACTTCTTCAAGACTTAAAGGTTCGGAAGCGTTCAGGGCCTTTAAGAAACGATTGCCGATATCCTTGTTTTTCCAGCTTCCTGGAACACCCCGGGCACGGGCGAGCTGTTCACGGTCTTTAACCGGTTGTTGCGCCAGTCCGGCTAGCACATCATCGCGCAGGATTCGCCCTCTTGGGACATTGTGGTTTGCAGCTTCGGCCTCGCGCCAGGCGACCAGAGCTTTCAAGCGCCCCAGAACGTCACGTTTTCGGCTGGCGATTTTAATACGCTTCCAGGCTTCATCGGGATTGAAGCGATAGCGTTCCGGCTTGACCAGCCCTGCCATGGGTTCCGCTATCCATTCTAGGCGGCCTTCCTTTTGCAACTGCTTCAAGATAATGGGATAGGCCTGGGTCAGGTAGATTACGTCGCTTGCAGCATAATCCAGCTGTTTTTTGTCAAGCGGGCGCTTTGCCCAGTCACTGAAACGCGCTGTCTTTTCGATCTGGATCTTCAGCAGGGATCCTATCAGACTTTGATAGCCGACCTGTTCTCCAAAGCCAATAGCCATCGCTGCAATCTGGGTGTCGAACACCGGATTCGGTATCCGTTTTGTCATTTCGTAGAAGATTTCAATATCCTGTTCCCCGGAATGAAAGACCTTGGTCACCGGACAATCGTTCAATAAGAATAATAGGGGGGCAAGGTCTATATCATCCGCTTTCGGGTCAACCAAAAAAGCCGCCTCCGGGCTTGCCAGTTGTACGAGACACAGGTCGGAATAATAGCTGCTATCACGGATAAACTCACAATCGACGGCAACATGAGATGCCTGAGCCAGGTCGTCGCAGGCACTTTGCAATTCTTTTGTCGTGTTGATGATGCTATAATCCAGAGGCATGATCACCTGCCCCTTCCACAAAGCAGTAGGATTGTCAATCCCGGTCTTGGTTTTATCCGCAACCTGCTCGGCAGACGGTTGCCAGAAGGGCTGCTATGGTCTATTGAGCAAGCGAAACAGCTGTATGCAAATGCGGGGGGAAGATGCTCCAATCGATGAATACGGATATTCTCATCATCGGATCGGGGGCCACAGGTCTGACCGCTGCCTTATCCCTGGCGGAAAAATATAAGGTTACTATATTGTCCAAGCAAGGTCGGTCGGCTGGAGCGACAAGATGGGCTCAGGGTGGGATTGCAGCAGTCCTTGAAGAAGGGGACAGTTACGCTGCCCATATTGAAGATACGATTTTAGCCGGAGCCGGACTCAACCACCGCGATGTCGTAACCTTTGTGGTTGAGAGTGCTCCTCGGGCAATTGCGGCTCTTAGCAAACTTGGAGTGCCCTTTACGCGCAGCGCGGACAAGGGTCGTCCCTTTCATCTCACCAAGGAAGGGGGGCATAGTCACCGGCGGATCGTTCATGTCGATGATGCAACCGGTAAGGCAATCCATAAAGCCCTGGTCTTCAAAGCGCTGCAAAGTGACAATATTCATTTTATGGAGCATTGCGTAGCTGTAGACCTAGCGACCAATCGCCATCTGTCCGGGGGTGGGAGTGAAAAACGCGCCTATGGTGCCTATGTCTGGAAAGAGGGTCGTGTCATCGCGATCAATGCGCCCGTTACGATCCTTGCCACCGGGGGGGCAAGCCATGTCTATCAGTATTCAACCAATCCCGACAGTGCAAGCGGCGACGGAATTGCCATGGCCTGGCGTGCGGGATGTCGGGTCGCGAATATGGAATTCAACCAATTCCATCCGACATGCCTTTATCATCCCCAGGACCGGAATTATCTGATTACAGAAGCAGCGCGCGGTGAAGGCGGATTGCTTAGGCTTCCCGTTGAAGGTCCCGATCCAGGGGAGCTATTCATGCACCGCCACGACCCAAGAAAGGAAATGGCGCCTCGTGATCTTGTCGCCCGAGCAATCGATTCAGAAATGAAACGTTTGGGGCTTGACTATGTTCATCTGGATATGACTCACCTGGATCCAGATTTTGTTCGCAGTCATTTTCCGAATATCCACCAACATCTTTTGAACCTTGGAATCGATATGACATGCACACCGGTTCCGGTTGTTCCTGCGGCGCATTACACCTGCGGAGGGATTGTCACCGACCTTGCTGGAAGGACGGATCTACCTGGTCTTTATGCTATTGGCGAAACGGCGCATACCGGTCTGCACGGCGCTAATCGAATAGCGTCCAATTCGCTTCTGGAATGTCTGGTTTTCGGACATGCTGCGGCTGAAGACATTTGTGCCAAATATGAAAAAGACAAAGAGCATAAAGCGAAGCATAACGCGATCCTGCCTTGGGATGAAAGTCGGGTTACAATCGCCGATGAGGAGATTGTCGTCAGCCATAACTGGGCTGAGCTACGACGGTTCATGTGGGACTATGTAGGAATCGTCAGGACGAACAGGCGACTTGAGAGGGCTGCAAATCGTATCGCCTTGTTGCAAAGCGAAATCATAGAGTATTACGGCAATTTCCGCGTACATCCGGATTTGCTGGAATTACGCAATTTGGTGGAGGTTGCGGATCTGATTGTTCGCTCTGCTCGAATGCGTAAAGAAAGTCGTGGATTGCATTTCACCACGGATTATCCGGATCTCCTACCCGAAGCCAAGGATACGATCTTATCCCCTCATGATGAAGCGGGTGTAAAAAATTAGGGCTGCCCTAAAGGCAGCCCAAGGTGCTTGAACAGGCCGGTCAAGCTGTTTGAACGGTCACGTTCAGTTTTAATTGCCAAACAAACTCAAAATAGTCTGCGGCGCTTTATTTGCAATCGATAGTGCCTGTGTTCCAAGCTGCTGTTTGACTTGCAAGGCTTGTAAGCGTGCCGATTCCCTTGCCATGTCAGCATCGACCAAATTGCCGATACCTGCGGTTATTGTATCGGAAAGCAATGTCAGATAGGTCGCCTGGGTATCCAGAGATGTCGACCCTGCTCCCATCACAGTCATGCCGAGGCTAAGGTTTTTAATCGACTGGTCAACGAGTGTAATCATGGACTGTGCGGATGCTGCGTCGGTAAATGTACTGTCTTCCGCTAGCTGGACAAAATCGCCGGAAAAGTCTTTCGTTACCGGATCTTGTACGGGATTGGCAAAGGTGGTTGTTCCTGCCGCAGCAAGCTGCAGATTGATTCGAGATATTTCAATACGATTGATTCCATCGGGAGAGACAATAGCGATCAGCTTCAACGGGGCTGTAGCTGACCCTGCCACACCTGGTCCGTTGATCATATTGGTTCCGTTAAAATTGGCGTTTTTTGCCATATTTACAATCTGGTCACGGAGGGCATTAAAATCGTGCTGCAAGGCTTTGCGGCTGTCTGCATCAAGGCCCTGGTCCGAGGCTGCCACCACTTTTTGTTTCATCTGCATCAAAATGCTCTGGATTGATTCCGCAGCGGCTAAGGATATGTCCAAAATCGATTTTGCACGATTGATAGAGTTGCTGATTGCAACCAGGCTTGCCTTGTCGGCGCGCAGCGTCTGTGCGATGGCGTAGACGGCGGCATTGTCTTTGGCTTGGTTGATGATACGACCGGTACTGATGCGCTGTTGCGTTACAGACAGCTCTCCGGTCGTCTGGTTTAGATTCTGCACTGCAGCCATGGCTGAATTATTGGTATTGATTGACAGGGTCATTATGGCTCCTATGATTTCTGTATAATCTTATAGTTCCGTTTTGGGACTATATTCTTTGCGTGCAGGTCGGCAGGCATAGGTAGTGGTTTCATCAGGTGATACAGCACACAGCATGCCAAGTTTAAAGATTTTCTATCTTGCTGATTAATAGATAGAATTAAGCGCTGCTATTCTCTGGTCTTGCTGTGCATGTGGAAAAATTTGCCGCTTTGATCATGGTTTTTCTACTGTTGGGCAAAAAGTTTACACAAAAAGTTTCAGGGTATCTTGGCAATTTGCTATGATCGTTCACTATGGCACCGCTTTCGACCTCTCCACTTCTCGCGCTGGCGCAGGCCTTGATCCGCTGTCCTTCGGTCACTCCAAAGGATGCCGGAGCCTTGGACCTGGTAACCGGGCGGCTCGACGAACTTGGGTTTGCAGTCCACGACCTTCGCTTTGGAGACCCTGAGGTCCGCAATATTTATGCGCGTATAGGAGATAAGGCGCCCCATTTTTGTTTTGCAGGCCACACCGATGTGGTCCCGGCGGGTGACGAATCCGCATGGTCGGAGCCGCCCTTTTCTGGTCTGATCGACCAGGGCTATTTGTTCGGGCGAGGTGCCGTGGATATGAAGGGGGCGATAGCAGCGTTTATGCACGCCTTACCCGATGTGCTCGATTCTGGTATTCGCGGGTCGATTTCGCTTTTGATTACCGGGGATGAGGAAGGGGCAGCTATCCACGGGACACGCGCCGTTGTCGATTGGCTTGCTGAAAGAGGGGAAAGGCCGGACCATTGCCTGGTTGGAGAGCCGACATCGGCGCGCTATATGGGTGATATGATCAAGGGGGGGCGTCGGGGCAGTTTACACTGTACAATCACGGTAACCGGAATCCAGGGCCATGTCGCCTATCCTCATCGTGCGGACAACCCTGTAACAAGGCTGGTTCGGATCTTGAATCGATTAAAAGCGCAGCCTCTGGATGATGGGGGCGATTTTTTTCAGCCGTCCAATCTGGAGATTACAGACCTCCATGTCGGGAACCGGATAGAAAATCTCATCCCGGCCAAAGCACAGGCCCAGGTTAACATACGCTTTGGCAGCGAACAGACTGAGCAGAAATTGCGAGAGTGGATTCATGGAATTGCTCAGTCGGAGATCGCGGCGGGAAAAGGTGATCATGCCAGTGTTGATCTTGAGTTCCGTTTAAGTGGCGATCCATTTTTCACGCCTCCTGGGGATTTTTCACAAATGCTGGAGCGGGTCATCGTCAGGCACACGGGAAGAGAGCCGGATTATTCAACCACCGGGGGCACGTCCGATGCCCGATTTATCGCAAAAATCTGCCCTGTGATCGAATTTGGCCTGGTAGGCCAGACGATGCATCAGGTAGATGAACGGGTTGCAATCGCAGATTTGGAATGCTTAAGTCGGATCTATCATGATCTTTTGCTCGAATATTTTGACCATTTTGACTAATTTTTTTAATGCCAGTGTGCCTTGACCTTGTTAAGGTGCGGCCAGGCTCTTCGCAGAGCATGGCCTCCGGGGGGCCTTAATCAGGTAGATGGAGTCGTATGATGTGGGATAAGATCAAGTCAATTTTTGCAATTCTGTTCACTCCAGTCAGGCTGTTGTGGAGATTTGCAGCGGCCTTGAAAAGCCAATTGGGTACGGCGCTTGTTTTTTTAATCCTGCTTATTGTCATCGTGGCCATCATTGGCATGTTCTTTAAACCGGATAAACCGGTCAATAGGATCCCCAAACAGGATGTCGCTCTGGTTCTTAGGCTGGATACACAGATTATGGATCAGCCGGGATTAAATAAGGTCGAATATGATCTTAATCGTATGCTGGGAGATCGCGGTACTCAACCCTATATCCTGAAGGACCTTATTCAGACCATTGCAAGAGCAGCCGATGACGATAAGGTCAAAGCTCTGGTTCTGGACTTCAACCAGGGGGGGCTGATGGCGAGCCCAGCTACGCTAGCCAGGGTGGGTGAAGCCATTAAGGCGTTTAAGAAAAAGAAGAAGCCTGTCTATGCCTACAGCCTTTACTATGACAATCTGGAATATTATCTGGCGTCCTTTGCCGATCACGTCTGGCTCGAACCCTTGGGTTTGGCGTTCCCCCGTGGTTATGCCATTTACAATCCCTATTTCAAGGATCTGTTCGATGACCTGAAGGTTACCATGCATGTGTTCAAGGTTGGGAAATACAAATCAGCGTCCGAACCGTTCAGCAGAACAAATATGTCCCCGGCAGCCAAAGAGGAATATAACGCATTACTTGAAGATATCTGGGGTGACTATCTTGACGTTGTCAGGAAAAACAGACCAAAGCTTTCTGTCGGCAATTATCAGAAAAATTTTGCCGTAGGTGTCGTCCCCGGCAAAGTCAACATGGCGGATCTTGCGTTGAAGAATGGCGCCGTCGACAAAATTGAAAACCGCCAGGAACTAATCGAGCATTTGATCAACGAGATAGGCGAGGGTGTAGATCAGCACGGGCTAAGGAGCTTCAGCCAGGTAAGCTACCGCGCCTATTATAAGCCGGAGAAACCTCTCTCGTCCAAGAACCGCATTGCCGTGGTCTACGTCAACGGGGAGATTATTGATGCCGATGTTGAGGATGAGAATGTTGCATCGGGCCCTGCCGTAGTTCGTTTGATCAAGAGAGCGGAGGAAGATGACAATATCAAGGCTTTGGTGCTGCGGGTGAACAGTCCGGGCGGAAGTGCTACGGCTTCGGAAATGATCCGTCAGGCGATCTTAGACTTTAAGGCAACCGATCGCCCTGTTGTCTCCTCCTTCGGCGGGCTTGCTGCATCGGGTGGTTATTATGCTGCTGCCAATTCCGATGAAATATGGATGCAACCGACAACGATCACGGGCTCGATCGGGGTTTTTGCTCTTATTCCTAAATTTGATCGTACGTTGAATAGCATAGGCATTCAGGCTGATGGTGTCGAGACGACTCCGACATCTACCTGGTTTATGCCTGGCATTCCCCTGCAGAGGGATGCGAAGGCCGCAACTCAGGCTATTGTCAATGATCTCTACCAGAACTTCATCGGTATTGTCTCCGAGGGCCGCAAGATTGGCAAAGAGAAGACGCATGCGATCGCCCAGGGGCGAGTTTGGTCCGGCAAAAGAGCAGTGAAGATTCGGCTTGGAGATCATCTGGGTGACCTTGGTCAGGCTGCCAAGGCAGCAGCGAAACGTGCAAAGATCAAGGACGACGATTATAGTCTGGTCCATATGCAAGAAAAAACCTTCTTTGGCCGCGCCTTGCTTCGGTTTCTTCAAAAAGCATCCGTATCCGCGTTCCGGTTCAACGATCTTGCGCTGTTGCAGCAGGTTAAGACTGTCAAGTCAAACGCAGGAGTTGGACAGTCCCTTGTTGAGCCGCTTCGCTATCACCACGTCGTTAAACGGATAACAAAACAGGCAGGGAACCATCCGGCGCGGGCTCAACTTCTGTGCCTTGCCTGCAGTGCCTTTGATCACTAAGCAAGGGAGTGTGGCTTGACCTATAATGATCGATTAACTGCCAGGATCTACCAACCAGCGAAGCATGTTATGCAATCTGGGAAAGGCTCCGATGCTTGGGTGTTGGAATTTGAGCCTTGCGACTCTCAGAGGCCGGAGCGCCTGATGGGATGGATTGGCTCCAGGGACACGAACCGCCAGATTCGTTTGAAATTTCCCAGCAAGGGTGATGCGATTCGCTATGCGACAGGGCGTGGTATTGCCTATACGGTTCAACAACCCCTGGAACGCAGTTTTAAAATACGAAGCTATGCGGAGAATTTTCGTTAGGATCCTCTCAGACCTGAGGCATTTTCTTAAAAAAATCTGCAGCGTTCTATTATTGTTGCAGAGGTTCTGCCAGGTTCTTTTGGCTGAGGCTATATTTTCGGACGACTTTGCCCAGTTCGCCCAGCGGTGGAAGGCGGCGGCCATTGAGCGAAATTTCCAGGCCGCCAGCGTTGCCGGTGGATAATAACAAAAGCGTATCCACTTGTTTCAAGGAATAACTTTCCCCCTTTTTGAGTAGTTTTTCAAAGATGATGGCGCGGTTATCTGATCGTTGGATTCGAACCCAGCTTTTTTCCAGTGCGAATAATCTGATCGTGTCCTTGGCTAATGCCCTGTCACCCGCTGCTTTTTTCGTTCGGTGAAGAAGGGCCGTTGCGCCCTCACCTTCCCGTTTGTCCTGCTGCGCTAATGCTGCGGCTCTGCCGTTGGCTCCCGTGTCCTGAATAGCTATAGGCGGATAGGTCGATTTGGCAGGGTCAGATGGGGCAGGGTTGCTTGTCTTGCTTTCAGCATTTGTCAGGCTTTTTGTAGAACCGTTTAAGGGTGCAGCTTCAGAATATTCGGAAGTTGCGGATTCACTATTGGCAGGGTCTTCAGAGGAGTCGCGCCCGATATTGTTTTTTGCTATCCACGCAATGGGCAATAAGATAGCGATTGCACAAGCGATAAAGATCGTGCGCTTTCTCGGTGTCCTGTTTTCTTCGAGGACAGCTTCGTAACTGGTGGGCTGTTGTGCATAAAGCGCTTCATTTTCTTGGACCTGTGTCTTAAACTGCTTTACCAATGCATCATCGGGCATCTTAAGAAATCTGGCGTAGCTTCTAATAAATCCTGCTGCATAGGCAACTGTAGGTAGCTTCTCGTAAGCATCATCTTCAATTGCCATCAGATAATGCAGCATGATCCGGGTTTCGAGGGCAACTTCGGTCAGGTCTATTCCAAGCTTGTTTCGTTGCTGACGAAGCTGCTCGCCGACGGTCAACTTATCCAGTTCATGTTCGCCTAAGGGTTGTTCTTCGCTCATAGCACCAAGTGTCCACAGTCAAATAAGTAATTCAAGTATAAGTGCTTTCAATGATAGTTAGCATTAAGTTCTAGCGATTTGTAACAATAACTCAAGTAATATTCATTTTTGTAATCAAGAATTCCAGGAATTAGGTCGAATACATATATATAGTTAATATAGCAAAATGATTTATTAATAATTATTAAATTTATATTTTAAAATTATTAACGTTTAGGGGTGTTAATAAGGCATTGGGCTTTTCAAAAGCATATGCCAGTCCTTAAAGGATCATGGGCATTGGAATCGATTGACCGTGTTTGTTTTTCTACGTATGGATTACTGCGTATATGACTGAAGAAAATCCAAACAATATTTTGATTTTAGGTTCCGGCCCTGCCGGGCTGACTGCTGCGATCTATGCTGCGCGTGCCGGTCTCAACCCGGTCGTTTTGGAAGGTATGCAACCGGGTGGACAGTTGACGCTGACGACCGACGTTGAAAATTTTCCAGGATTTGCAACGGCTGTGCAGGGCCCGGATCTCATGGCGGCTATGCGGACTCAAGCAGAGCATATGGGGACACAGATCATCACCGACCATATCCACCAGGTTGAACTGTCGAGCGAACTGTTTGTAGCCCAGGGTAGTCAGCGTTATGAAACGCGCAGCCTTATCATTGCAACAGGAGCCAGGGCCCGTTGGCTTGGCCTGGAGTCTGAAGAGCGTTATCGTGGCTATGGGGTTTCCGCTTGTGCCACCTGTGATGGATTTTTCTTTCGCGATCGTAAGGTTGCTGTTGTTGGAGGAGGGAATGCGGCGGTTGAGGAAGCGCTCTATCTCACGCGCTTTGCAAGCCATGTAACGGTCATCCATCGCCGTGATAGTTTGCGTGCCGATCGGATCAATCAAAAGCGGCTGCTGGAAAACCCTAAAATCTCCATGTGCTGGAACAGTGAGGTCGATGAAGTGCTAGGTGCTGATCAGCAGGTGACCGGGGTACGTTTGCGCAAGACCACCGGCGGAACCGAGATGTTGGAGATTGACGGCTTGTTTGTCGCAATTGGCCACGTCCCAGAGACCGAGCTGTTTAAAGGACAGTTGGATATGGACCAGGATGGTTATTTGATCACCCGCCCCGACTCAACGGCGACCAACGTTCCCGGCGTTTTCGCAGCCGGTGACGTCAAGGACAGGCTTTTCCGCCAGGCGGTCACAGCTGCAGGGATGGGTTGTATGGCTGCACTGGAAGCGGAAAGATTTTTGCTGGAAGACTAGGCCATGCATCAGATCGACTGGAACAAATTGCGCCTGTTTCACGTTGTAGCAGAGGCCGGTAGTTTCACCGAAGCGGCACGGCGGCTACACGTCAGTCAACCGGCTTTGTCGCGCCAGATTAACAGCCTTGAGAATATGATCGGGTCTGCTTTGTTCAGCCGACATGCACGAGGACTAACACTGACTAACGAAGGGTTGGTCCTGCGCAAAGCGGTGGATAAAATGGTTGAGCAGGCTGATTTGGCACAAAGCAGTATCATCAATTCCCGGGACAAGCTGACGGGGGCCATCAGGCTGACGACAACCATTGCTTTCGGATCGTCTTGGCTGACCGAAAATCTGCGGGAGTTTTTTGATCTTTACCCACAGATCCAGGTGGAGCTTGTTTTGAGCGACGAAGATGTAAATCTTTCAAAACGCAAAGCAGACGCTGCAATCCGATTCCACTTGCCGCAACAAAAAGATTTGATTTTACGCAGACTGGGTCAGGTGCGCTATTCATTCTACGCATCATGGCAGTATATCCAGAAATATGGAAAGCCGAACGATTTGGAAGACTTGCGGCACCATCGCCTGATTTTGTCTACAAAACACCTGCCGGATGTAGTGCTGCAGGCCGACTGGTTTGGTGAATTGTCCTCTATGGAACCCAATGTGGTTTTGCAGGGCAATACTATGCTCGGTATTTGCAGCGCAATTGAAACCGGTGTCGGGATTGGTCTTCTCCCGCATTATATGGTTTGCAAAAAGGAAAGCAGCAATCTGATTTCCGTTTTGCCGAACCTGGAGACTCCACCACAAGATTTTTATTTCGTAACTTCCCAAGAAAGCAGGGATACGGCGCGCATCGCTGTGCTGCGCGATTATCTGGTAACCAAGATACAAAGCTTTGCCTTTTAGTCACGACCTATCTGCTTACCGCGTAGCAATCAGGGGATTAATCGCTTGTAATAGCCGGTTTGTAAAAACGATCACCAGGCAAGATCGCCGAAGTCTCCGGGCCAAGGACGGCTAATGTACAGGGCTGTTGATAATCATTATTAGTTACCCCTAGATGCGATTAATAATTATTATTATCTATAAAGATACGATTGCCGCTAGCAGTATTCTAAGGCTTTGGCTCCCGCTCTGGTTTTGCATGACCGGCTAGATCTGGCTAATGGACAGGTGATGGGCAAAGAATTAACAAGGGCCATAATAGATCCGCGACAAAAAGGATCGTACACATAAGCTCACTCCAAGGGGCTCGCCCCCATAGGGGATATGAAAAGTATAATTTCTTCTTTTAAACGCGCTTGCGATTGACTAGTCCTGTTCGTGATATAGCGACGGGAGCGTCCTTTATCACATGCAATGACTATGAGGTTCGTCTCAGACGACAAGACTTTTCATGGTTGCGAGATGAGCAACAACAGATGACAGTATATCAATTACAAACCCACTATGAAAAAATCATCGCCGACAGGTTAACGCCTGTTAGCATTTATTTGAAGATCAGGGACCGGTTTCAAAACAGCATTCTTCTAGAAAGCAGCGACTTTCACGCCCCTGACAACAGTTTTTCCTATATCTGCTGCAACGCAATCGCGTCAATCGAGGTCAAAGACGAAATAATCAATAAAAAATTTCCCGATGGCAAAGTAGAAGTCCAGCCTGTCGATCAGCAAACCGACGTTGTCGATCATATCCATGATTTCACCAAACGCTTTGGGCTGGACTTCAAGGATGATTTCAAATTTATCAGTAATGGCATTTTCGGTTATATGGGCTACGACGCTGTGCGCTATTTTGAAGATATTCATATTCGCAAAAAAGCCGACTCCATCGACATTCCCGAAATATTTTATGCTGTTTATCAAAACATCATAGTAATCGATCATTTCAAAGATGAAGCATATGTTTTTGCCCACTGTTACAACCAGCCCTCCAACCTGGAATGGCTGTTACGAATCATACAGGGGAAGGAAAGCGCCGCTTACGGCTTTAAGGCCGAAGGAAAAATCGACTCCAACCTGTCCGACGAAGCATATCTCGATCATGTCCGCTCAGGCAAAGAACATTGTGCCAGGGGCGATGTCTTTCAATTGGTTTTGTCACGTCGGTTCGAACAATCTTTCAGTGGTGATGAATTTAATGTCTATCGGGCGTTACGAAGTATCAACCCCTCGCCTTATCTATTCTATTTCGACTATGGAAATTTTAAGATTTATGGAAGCTCCCCTGAGGCACAGCTTATTATTAAAGACGGTCAGGCTGAAATTCACCCCATAGCCGGCACCTTCCGCCGTACCGGAGATGGTATCGAAGATGGCAGATTGGCGGAAAAACTCCTAAACGACGATAAGGAAAACAGCGAACATGTGATGCTTGTTGACCTTGCGCGAAATGATCTCAGCCGTCATGGCAGCAAGGTTAAGGTAGATACCTTCAAGGAAGTGCAATTTTTTTCGCATGTTATCCATCTCGTCAGCAAGGTCATAGCCAGTAAACACCCTGAGACGAATAGCATGCAAGTTGTTGCAGATACCTTCCCGGCGGGTACGCTCAGCGGTGCTCCAAAACATCGGGCAATGCAACTCATCGACCAATACGAAAAGACCAACCGCAGCTTCTATGGCGGTGCGATCGGATATATGGGTTTTAACGGCAATTTCAACCATGCCATTATGATAAGAACATTTTTAAGCAAGGATTTTAAACTCTACTGGCAAGCGGGGGCAGGGATAGTCTTCAAATCCAATCCCCAAAGCGAACTGCAAGAGGTGAATAACAAATTGGCCGCGCTTACCAAAGCCATAGAACGCGCTGAGGCATTATAGGCTATGATAAAATTGATGGTAATTGACAATTACGACAGCTTTACCCACAATCTGGTCCACGATTTGCGTGATTTAGGCTGCGATGTTACCGTAAAGCGAAACGATAAGATCAGCCTTGAAGAGATCGCTCCCTTTGACAGAATTTTATTGTCACCGGGTCCTGGTATTCCAGATGAAGCCGGACAGTTGAAATCCGTTATCGAAGCCTGTGCGGAACATAAGAGCATTTTGGGCGTTTGCCTGGGTCACCAAGCCATAGGTGAGGTCTTTGGCGGCACCCTGGAAAACCTTGAAGAAGTCTATCACGGCGTAGCGACTCCGATTACTACCGTTGTTGATGACGAAATGCTTTTTGAAGGGCTTTCTAAAAGCTTTAATGTGGGACGCTACCACTCCTGGGTTGTAAGCGGACAGTTGCCCGAAGTCTTGGAAGCGACTTCCTTTGATGAGGAGGGCCAGGTCATGTCGCTCAGACACCGAAAATACGATGTTAGAGGCGTGCAGTTTCATCCTGAATCCATTCTTACGCCATGCGGCAAGCAGATTCTTAAAAACTGGATTGAATCGTAGGTCTCTAAACGAAAAGTCCGAAGATGAAAGATATTTTAAACAGACTGATCAATCACGAATGTATTTCTTCCGAAGAAGCCAGGCAGGTCTTAGTCGATCTGTCCCGTGGATGCTATAACCAAAGCCAAATTGCATCTTTCTTGACCGTGTATATGATGCGCAGCATTACAGTCGAGGAACTTGTCGGGTTCCAAAAAGCCCTTCTTGATCTTTGTATTGCTGTGGACTTTACGTCTTATGAAACCATCGACCTGTGCGGCACCGGAGGCGACGGAAAAAACACTTTTAACATCTCAACCCTTGCGTCTTTTGTCACCGCCGGTGCCGGGGTAAAGGTCTCCAAGCACGGCAATTACGGGGTCTCTTCCGCCTGTGGCTCTTCCAATGTCTTGGAAGATTTGGGGCTGCGTTTTTCGAACGATGCCGACTTCCTGAAACGCTGTATTGAAGACTGCGATATTGCGTTTTTGCATGCGCCCTTGTTTCACCCGGCCATGAAGCAAGTCGCCGCCATAAGACAAGAGTTGGGGATGAAGACATTTTTTAATATGCTGGGCCCCGTGGTCAATCCGTCTTTTCCCGTTTGTCAGATGGTCGGCGTTTATAATCTGGAATTGCTGCGTCTCTATGCATATTTATACCAAAGAACAAAAAATCGTTACGCCATTGTCCATGCTCTTGATGGCTATGACGAAATTTCCCTGACCGGGGACGTCAAAATCATCACCAACGACTGTGAGACTGTTTTCACACCGAAGGATCTGGGTCTGGATTTCGTGGAGCAAAGCGCAATTTCTGGAGGTGACAGTATTGCCGGCGCTTCAAAAATTTTCATAGACATTCTGAACGGCTGCGGTTCGGATGCTCAAAATGCTGTGGTTTGCGCAAACGCAGGACTTGCGATCGCCACCGTTCGGAAAATAACACACCGTGAAGGATATGCGCTGGCCTGTGAATCGCTTCACTCGGGCCGGGCATTCGGCGTTCTTAAAAAATTGATAGAAATCGGTTCTGCGTTATGACTATCCTGGAGCGCATCATAAGCGACAAGCGAATCGAAATTGCCCATAAAAAAGCGCTTATTTCAAGGAGCAGGCTTGAGAACGAACCGCTTTTTGACCATTGCCCCATATCGATAAAAAAGCGTTTTACAGATAAGCCTGGCATTATCGCCGAACATAAGAGGCGCTCGCCTTCTAAAGCGGTGATCAACCAAAACCATAGCGTCGTTGACATTGTCAAAGGCTATGAACTTGCGGGGGCCGCCGCTATATCGGTTTTGACCGATGGCAAATATTTCGGCGGCTCGCTTGATGACCTCGTATTGGCGCGGGCTAGCTGTTCGCTTCCTTTGCTGCGCAAGGACTTTATCATAGACCCCTATCAAATTATCGAAGCCAGGGCTTTTGGCGCCGATGCCATTTTGCTCATTGCCGCAGCGCTCAGTGCTAAGGAGATTGCATCGCTGGCTAGTGAAGCCAAAGCGCTCCAATTGGAGGTCTTGCTGGAGGTCCATAGCGAAGATGAACTTGAACAAGCATTGAGCTTGCATCCGCCCATAGACATGCTGGGGGTGAATAACCGCAATCTCAAGACATTTGAAGTCAGCCTTGATATCAGCAAAGAATTGGCGTCAAAAATTCCGGACTGCTTCGTCAAAATATCGGAAAGCGGGATTAGTCAGGTTGATGCCATAAAATCGCTCCAGGCATACGGCTATCAGGGATTTTTGATTGGGGAATATTTTATGAAAGACGAAAACCCCAAGGCAATAGCTTGCGATTTTGTACAAGAGCTTGCCTTATGACGCAGCCTAAGATGCGGCAACTTAAAGTCTGCGGCATGAAGCATCGCGATAATATTCAGCAGATTGCGACTCTCAATCCTCAGTATTTGGGATTTATTTTTTACGAAAAGTCGCCGCGTTTTTTCAGCGGAGTCATCCCGGCGCTTCCCAAGAGCATAAAAAAAACCGGTGTGTTTGTGGATGCTTCTTTGGATACTGTATTGGATACAGCAAAAAGCCATGATTTGCAGGCGGTGCAGCTTCACGGCGATGAATCTCCTGAATTTTGCAAAAGGATTTGCGAAGAAACCTCCCTGGAACTCATCAAGGCATTTTCGGTGAGTGATCCGTTTGATTTTTCCGCACTTGAGCCTTACCTGCCATATTGCACCTATTTTTTATTCGACACCAAGGGGCAAGTTCCCGGCGGTACGGGGTTGCGTTTTTGTTGGACGCTGTTAGATGATTATCCTTTTACAAAAGCTTATTTTTTAAGCGGCGGTATTGGCCTGGATGCGATCGACAAGCTTGAGCAATTTATTGCAAGCCCTGCATCCAGCTATTGCGAAGTAATCGATATAAACAGTAAGTTCGAATACGAACCAGGATTGAAAAACTACGAAGGTATTAAAAGGTTTAAAAGTGCACTCCCCTTTGTTTAACAGGCGATATTAAAATGCAGTATCATGTCGATTCGAACGGCTATTATGGAGCCTTTGGTGGCGCTTTTATCCCGGAGATGCTCTACCCTAATGTTGAGGAACTGCGCCGGGTGTATCTGGATATTATTCAAGATGCTTCGTTTCAAAAAGAATTTCGTCAGCTTCTTAAGGATTATGCCGGGCGTCCTTCTCCGCTATATTTGGCTGAGCGTCTTTCGGAAAAATACCAAACGAAAATATACCTCAAACGCGAAGATCTTAATCACACCGGGGCTCATAAGATCAACAATACCATCGGTCAGATCCTCCTGGCCAAACGTTTGGGTAAAAAAAGAATCATTGCCGAGACAGGCGCCGGGCAGCACGGAGTAGCGACGGCTACTGTTTGCGCTCTGGCCGGGATCGAATCTGTTGTCTATATGGGCGAAGTTGACATTGAAAGGCAGGCGCCAAACGTTGCCCGTATGAAAATGCTGGGTGCCACGGTCAGGCCGGCGACCTGTGGGAGCAAAACGCTCAAGGATGCGACTAATGAAGCCATCAGGGACTGGATCAGCAACCCGGTGGATACCCACTATATCATAGGAAGCGTCGTCGGGCCGCATCCATACCCGGATATGGTCGCCCGTTTCCAGTCAATCATTTCCGAAGAAATTGCGTGGCAGCTTCAAGAAAAAGAAGGGGTCCGGGCCCCGCACCATATGATCGCCTGCGTTGGTGGTGGCAGCAATGCCGCCGGTGGTTTTTTTCACTATCTGGAAGATAGTAACGTCAACCTCATCGCAGCAGAGGCCGGCGGAAAGGGTGTTACCACCGGACAAAGCGCAGCAACATCCAGATTGGGGCATATAGGGATTATACACGGCAGTAAAACGCTGCTAATGCAGACCGATGATGGCCAGATCATTGAGCCTTATTCCATATCCGCGGGGCTGGATTATCCGGGTGTTGGGCCGCTTCTTGCGCATCTCTACACCACGGAAAGAGCCGAATTCATCCCTGTTACCGACGATGAGGCCATGAAAGCCGGAAGGGCGCTTTGTCAACTGGAAGGGATAGTGCCGGCCATCGAATGCGGCCATGCGCTGGCAGTCCTCGACAAAAAAGCGTTCGATCCAGATGATATCGTCTGTCTGCTACTTTCCGGCAGGGGCGATAAAGACCTGGATACCTATATCAACTATTTCCGGTTTTGAAATGCCCCAGGGACGCTTCTTATGAATAGAATTCAGACCAGACTCGAAGAGAAATCCAAAATACTCTCAGTTTATTTTACAGCAGGTTATCCGGCGCTTGCCGACACGGCGCCTATCATCAGAGAGCTGGAAGCTTGCGGCGTTGACATGATAGAAATTGGACTGCCTTTCAGCGACCCGCTAGCCGATGGCCCGACCATACAGGAAAGTTCGACCGTAGCGCTAAAGGGGGGCATGACGTCCAAAAAGCTCTTTGAGCAGCTAAAAGATATCAGAGTGGATGTCGGCATTCCGCTGATTATAATGGGTTACTTCAACCCTATCTTGCAATATGGTGTGGAGGCTTTTTGTCAATCTTGTGCCGAGGTCGGGATTGACGGACTTATAATTCCTGATCTACCCTTAGAGATATACGAACGAGACTATCGCTCAATTTTTGAATCCTATGGGCTTTTCAATATTTTTCTGATAACTCCGCAGACATCTGAAGAGCGAATCCGACAAATAGATGCCGCATCCAAAGGCTTTATCTATATGGTGAGTAGCGCCAGTACGACCGGTGCAAAAACCAGCTTTGGCGAGGCAGAGCAGAGCTATTTCAAGCGTGTTGAAGCTATGAAGTTGCGAATGCCGCTGATTGCAGGCTTTGGAATTAGCAACAAGGCCACTTTCAATGACGCCACGGCGCATACCCGGGGGGCCATCATCGGTAGCGCATTTATCAAGCACTTGACATCTTGTGGCACTGGGCATATCGCAGATTTTATAAAACAGATCCGCTAACGCGAATAACCTGACCAGGGTAGAGCGGCCAGGGTAGAGC
>Ga0056124_1000058_pt1 | contig 56594 bp, 46 predicted proteins | sample WorMetHEROISLAND_2_FD_70069 | JGI IMG/M metagenome (GOLD analysis project Ga0056124, IMG submission 70069) | Marine gutless worms symbiont microbial communities from Max Planck institute for Marine Microbiology, Germany - Olavius sp. 4 HERON ISLAND | ecosystem: Host-associated > Annelida >... | reverse complement strand
ACTTGATAGGCGGAGCGTGAGCGGAGCCTGTCAAGTGGGTTAGAGCGAAGCTCGACAGCCGGCCGATAGGCGGATGGCCGAAGGCCAAGCGAGCTTTAGCTCGCGGTCCGCCTATCAGGTTCGCTTTGAGGGGATCTAACAAAAAAATAACTTGATGAAATAATATAACAAATGTGGTCGGGGCGAGAGGATTTGAACCTCCGACTTCCTGCTCCCAAAGCAAGTGCCCTCCTGGCACGATTTGTATTGTAACCTACTAAAAACATTGGGCATTTCCGATTCCCTGGTTTCATAACTGACCCTGTGCATAGTGTGCACGGTGTCAGTATAATCAGGTACTTGTGCATGGTGTCGTTCAGAAAGGGGATAAAAAAGGGAGAAAAAATGGTATCCGCGACCGGCTGGCTTTCACCCCTCGGTTTTTGGGGTATCAGGGAGCTGAAGAGCATGGCCCATTAAAGAACCCGCACCTTGCCGGCGGGGGTTGCGGTATTATTTCCGCGCGTTTTCGATTGCCTTCCTAAGAATTTTTCTTAATCGCCTTTTAGTGCAATTAGGACACCACCATTGCCATTCCGGGTCTTTCAGCCACCACATGCCTTTGCCATGATTCCTTCTAGGGTCTCCTATATGGTTCGGGTTTTCGCATTCCATAATGATTTGCGCTGGCGGATAGATTTCAATCATCGAGCGCCACTGCCCTCAGCTAACTCTGACCTATCAGCGTCTGCAGTCACATGGCATGCATGTATAAAAAATGTATAATTTATACATATTCATGAATTCTCGCCGCATGGAGGTCGCCGGCCCGTGGATTTGTCACCAATCACATTTTGATTTATTTAACTTGAAGATCACTGATGAATTCAATTCGATTGGATTTTCATTACATATTGCAAAATTGGATGAAACTGTGTTATTGGATACATGTACTCCAAGCCTGGTTATAAAGCGTCTTCCAGCATTATTTAGACAAACTGAAAATTACAGCCAATAATTAATACCAGGTCATCTGGATAACAATACAAAATGCATGTTATGTGGCTTTTTATCCTTGTAATTTGAGGAACAATGCCCGTGAAATGTAAAAGCTTCTTTTACATTTTTGTATTCATGATTATTGTACCAGTCTATTTTTCTCGCCTGGACTATGTTTATGCTCTGGAAACTTCTATCGTTGATAATTTTGCAGACCTAAAATACCTCATAGAGGTTAACAGGAAGTTTTCCACAGGTGAAAAAATAGCTGCTTTATGGCGTTTCCTAAAACAAAAACCAATAAATAGTTATGAAAGGAAGCTAAAACGGGCCGTTTGGGAAGGGTTTTTCGGGTCAGCACTTCTTGTTATTGTGGCTATTATTGGTTGGGAAGTGGGACGTAGACAAGGAAACAGCGTTGCCTATTTTTTTTCAATGATATTTATTCTCCTTGCAATTATGACCTTTTTGGCAAACCTTGACTCAATAGCTCGGAGATATTAATTGTCATAAATATTTATCATTGTAGTTATTTCGTGTTGTTTGAAATAATGATGCGCAATAATTATGAGCATAGCTTCTTCAACCTCTAATTAATCAGATATAGTTCTTTTGCTTTAAGGGGCAAGGCTATGGTTGATTTTAGAATACTACATAGAGATCCTACTTATGAGCGTCTCCGTGCCTTAAGGAAAGCCAGGGCCCGTTTATTCTTTGGGTGTTTTTTCATAATAATTGGCCTCTCTGTTTTTTTATTTAACGATTTTTCAACTGAATTTAATAGTATTATTAGTCCAATTTTATCTTTCGGCTCGGTTACTCTCGGTATTATCTTTCTAATCGTTGGATATTTCCTTAAAATAAAATATGACGAGTAATCATCTCGGTCGGGTGTTATTTCGGCTCCCTTGCTCTCGTATCACACCCCGTACCAATCCTCATGAAGCTCCGGGCAAAACCGCTTGCCGCCCCGCCAGTTAGTCCTTCTCACCCTCTGAATCGGGAGCCCGCATATCTCGTGTTTTGAGATTTTGTGTTGGCAGATTTTCGGTCTGTGAGCTTTCCACCATGGATTTTTACTCATCTTTCCTCTCCCCGAACGCCTCATTAAATAGTTGGGTGCCGGAGCCCCCCGGCTGGGGGGCTGGCTCGGTTGGTTGGTCGGTTGGTTTTGGTTCTTCTGTGGTTGGTTTTTCGGCCAAATCTGTCTGTTTCGCCTCCACCCAGTTCGCCCTGTAGTAGGGGGAATACGCTTGTATCAACAACCTTCCTGTTGGGTATTCTTGTGTCGTCGTCCACGTGAGGCTGGAAGAAAACCTTCCACGCTTGGATTGGGCATAATCTTTCTCCGGAATATATTTGCCGTTGACGTACCGGACTTTCACTTCCTCCGACATTTCGACAATCGTCAACCCAATCGCAACAGTGCCAATGTAGACAACGGTGCAGCACCAAAGTGACCATAGCCTATGGTAATTGTAATTTTTCGGTACTTCATGCTTTTCGAAGCTTTCTCTTTGAAATTCCTCTGATTTTGGAGCGATAACGACATGATGACCTTTGGATTCTAACAATAGGAAAAGCTTATTGGCAAATGACAAAGCTTTGTCAAGGCATGGTTTGGAGACAACCAGATCCACAAGAAGTTTCTTTGTTGGCTTGAGATATCCCACATCATGAAAATAGATTTGATGTTCAAAATGGTGTTTTGCACCGCTTATTAATGGGTGTTTTCTTAGTTTAGATGCAGATGGTTTAATTTTTTGTTTGTGTCGTTTGGATGGCGGACGTGGCAAGGTTTTGCGCTTCCTGGAATATGGTCCACCGCCTTTTGTCCATACCGTTTCATCGCCTGGTCGAGCTTCAGGCAGGGGTGGTTTCGGTGGGGCCTTTCCCACGGCCAGTTTCGCCCAATATCCACGCTCTGGTCTTGGAACGTTCAAAAGGGTGCACACTCGAGCCATATAGCTGGATGAAACGTCATATCGGGCCGCCACTTTCAGCATGGGCTCCGACCAAACAAATTCATATAGCTGTTCACGTGTCAGGGATGAAGGCGCCAGAATTATATCCTTTTTCTATTATTTAAAGAGATTAGAAATAAGGTGAATAAAGATTTAGAATAGGCGATATCAGCCCCGATCAAATTGTCAAATAAAATGTTAGTCGTTGAATCAAATTGTGGTTGACAAATTGTAAAAATATGATAAATTTGTCAACCAGGAGCCAACCGAGAACATTTTAAACGTCAGAAGGGAGGTCCGCGTTATGGATGGTTTTGGGACTAGACTGAAAGCCGCACGAAAAATGGCTGGAATGTCCCAGCAGAAGCTTGCCGATGCCACTGACAATCTGATCACCAAACAGGCTGTCAGCAAGTATGAGAAAGGCAAAATGATGCCTGCATCGGATATCCTTATTGCCATTTCAAAGGCCTTGGGGATAAAGAGCGGATATTTCTATCGCCAATCCCAGGTCAAATTGACCGGACTCGAGTTCAGAAAAAAATCCAGACTCTCGAAAAACGATGAAAACCGCGTGAAATACCAAACTTTGGATTTCCTGGAGAGGTATATAGAAATTGAAAGCATCATGGGGCAGCAAGCCTTATTCTTCAACCCGTTAAAAAATATCACCATAAAAAGTCAGGATGATGTCGAAAGTGCCGCTTTGCGCCTGCGCAAAGCATGGGAACTCGGCAATGCGCCCGTCTCTAATCTTATGGAACTATTAGAAGACAAAGGCGTCAGAATTTATGAGGTCGATCTGCCTGACACTTTCGACGGACTTTCCGCATGGGCCGACAACATTCCTGTAATCACCATTAACAAAAACAGCGATCTCGTCAGGAAAAGACTGACCATTGTCCACGAACTAGCACATCTGATTATCAATTTCGGTGAATGCAAAGACCGGGATCCGGAGAAACTTTGTCACAACTTTGCGAGTGCCTTTTTATTGCCGAAAGATAAGATAATTGAAGAAATTGGTTCCAATCGTTCCAAGATCAGTTTTCTCGAACTGAAGAAATTAAAGGGCATTTATGGTATTTCCTTGATGGCGCTGATTGTACGGGCTAAGAATCTAGGGATTATTAACGATCATTTCTTTAAGAATTTCTTTATTAATGCGAATAAGAAAGGATGGAGATCCGGGAAAGCAAAAGAGCCTGGGGAATATGTTGGCAGGGAATACGCCAATCGTTTTCGACAACTGGTATCATGGGCGGTTGCTGAGGATATTATCACCATGTCAAAGGGAGCGGAGCTGCTGTATGTTAGTTTACCTGAATTTAGAAAAGGGTTTCAAATCGCGGCATGATTATCGCCATAACAGATGCGTGTTTCCTGATTGACTTGATAGATATCAATCTGTTCGATGAATTCCTTGGATTGGGATACCAGATTCACATTACGTCATCCGTGTTCGCGGAACTCGAAGGCCTAATGCCGATGGATGAATTATTTAAGATTATATGGAAACTTGGTGGGGAGGAAATAAGCTCTCTTCCTGTTCATAAAACGGCAAAGGTTTACTTTGAATATATCCAAGACAAAAAAGCTCTATCTTCACGTATAAGACAATTAAATAATTCGGACGATCAATCACCTGAATCTTATAAGCTATTCCATTTATTAAGATCGATTCATGGTTCTTTTAGCTTTTGCTCAAGGCATTTTGAATTAGCTGAACTTGCCGTTCAGCTGAGCTAATTTCTCAGAATCTTCTAATCTGAATTTAAATCACATCATATTGTCAAGATTTGTGTCGAGGTAAATCAGCTTAAACGGATGAAAAAGGCCAATTCCTATGAATTGGCCTTTCGTTCAATTCTGACTAACTCTCTTTGATTGATCTTAATATTGGTCGGGGCGAGAGGATTTGAACCTCCGACTTCCTGCTCCCAAAGCAGGCGCGCTACCAGGCTGCGCCACGCCCCGATTCCGGTAGGGGGGGATTCAGTATCACGCTATGGGTTGGGTTGCAAGCGAAATACTGGATACTGGATGCTCGGATGTTCTGACGGATCCGAACTTTCATTTTCGGTTGTCCAAGCAAGGATCGGCCTTATCGTGTGAACGCGATCCACATCGGCGACCTTAATGATAATCATGTCCCGCCAAATATCCAGCAAACTTTTATTCGTTTTGAGCGATAAAATCCTCGACTCCCAGGCGGATTTGCTCGGCGAGATCCGTCAGGTATCGGCTGTCGTTTAATTGTTTCTCCTCGGCCGGATTGGTCAGATGGCCGACTTCGATCAGAACAGCCGGCATGGCCGCCCCCTGCAGAACGGCCAGGGGTAATCCCTCGGTCATGCTTTGAACCGTGCTGCCGCCATCCAGGCGGTTATAGATCGCCCGGGCCAGAGCCCGGCTTTGTTCGATGTGTCTGATTTGGATGTTTTCCCACAAATCTGTTCCGCCGGGATCCGAATCATCGGACGGCGCACTCTTTTCCGGCTGCGCTGAGGGTTGTGACAAACTGCGGTAATAAAATATCGTGGTGCCGGTTTTGCTGTGAACGAATCCGGCTCCGGTGTGAATGCTGATCAGTATCTTGGCTTTGAGGTTGTTGGCCAAAGCGGTACGCTGGTTCATTTCGACCCGGTAGTCATCGGTTCGTGTCAACACGACTCTGAATTCGGGTTCGAGTTGGGCGGCGATCAAACGTGCCAGCGTCAGGGTGACCGTTTTTTCTAAACTGCCGTCCGGTCCCTGCGCCCCGACATCCTGGCCGCCGTGGCCGGGGTCGACTACGATGACAGGTTTAAACGCCTCGAACAGGGGCGGCCTGTTGGCGGCTCGGGCCGTATAGCCGAATATCAGCAGCAACACTGCCAGGGTCAGCCATAAGTGTCGATGGGAACGGGCAACATGGTTCAACGCGGTTATCCTCCGGTGATCATTTGTTTCGAGTTTCTCGAAATGCAGGTGCTGTTGGTTTTACAGAAAAAAACCAATATTTCCTGTTGAATATCGGTTGATATTGATCTATATTCATCTACTTTTGTCCTGGATCCGTGAAAACGGGTAGCGGCGGTGTCCCCGGCCGCTATTCGCATTGACAATATCAGGATTGTCTCTTATACTGGTATCTAACGAAATCGGGTATAAAGTCAAGAGTCTAGGTTTGGCCGGGGGTACGATTTCGGTAATCAACCCACGATTTGTATAACACGCGAGAGTGGCGGAATTGGTAGACGCACTGGACTTAGGATCCAGCTCTGGCGACAGAGTGGGAGTTCAAGTCTCCCCTCTCGCACCAATTTGAATATTCAGCGCTAAGTACCTGGGGGGTAGGTGTCATGTCAGGTGCTTTATTATTTAGAAAGGATGAAAATGCAATATTCTGTTGAAGAAATCAACAGCGTTAAAAAAACGCTTCACATTGAAATTCCCGCTGAGGATGTGGCCCGTGAACTCGACAAGGCCTACAGGTCCCTCAAAAAAAATGCCAAGGTCAAAGGTTTTCGGCCCGGGAAAGTGCCCCGATCGGCCTTGGAGCGCCTGTTTAAAAAAGACGTGCACGCCGACGTGACCTCCAAACTGATTCAGAGCTCCTTTCTCGAGGCTATTAAGGAAACTGAACTGAAAATCGTGGGAAATCTCCAGGTCGATCCTCCCGAACTGGAGGCGACGGGACCCTACAAATACGATGCCACCGTTGAGATTTCTCCTGAAATTGACGACATCGAATACAGCGGACTGGCGCTCAAACGCACCAATTACAAGGCTTCCGACGAGGAAATGGAGGCCCAGCTGAAGATGCTCCAGAAAAACTTTGCCCGCAACGAGAAAATCGATGAAGATCGCCCAGCCCAAGAGGGTGATTTCGTACTCATTGATTTTGAAGGCTTTAAAGATGGTCGGGCCTTTGAAGAGACCGCCAAAACCGAGAATTTCAATTTGAAAATCGGCCAAGGCCCCGTCCTTAAAGAATTCGATGACCAGCTGGTCGGCATGAACCCGGGAGACCACAAGGAATTCGAGCTGAAGTTTCCCGATGACTATCACAATAAAAAGCTGGCAGGCCTGGAAATTTCCTTTCAAGTCACCCTCAATGAAATCCGGCAGGAGGTCCTGCCTCCCATTGACGATGCACTCGCCAAAAAAGCGGGTCAGTACGAAAACCTGGACGACTTGAAGAAGGTTATCCTGGACAACCTGGAACAGGGCTATGCCAAACGGACAGAGCAGGAAATGCAGGAGCAGGTCTTCACAGAGCTGATATCCAGATCTGATTTTGAAGTACCCGATGCCATGGTCGACATGGAGCTGGAAGGCATCGTCGAAGAGGCCGTGCGCTCATTTTCCTATCGCAATGTCGACATGGAAGATCTGGGCCTCACCCGGGAGTCCATTGCAGAAAAATACCGCGACCTGGCCGTCAAGCAGGTCAAACGCCATGTTCTGCTCGGCAAACTCATCGACCAAGAGGGCCTCGAAGCCTCCGATGAGGAGCTGGAAGCGGGCTTGAATGAGATGGCCCAAAATTTCCAGCAGCCGGTTGAAGAGATCAAAAGATACTACGATCAGAACAAGGATAAGCTTGAGTTTTTTAAACACACGCTACTTGAAAAAAAGGCGATCAAGCTTATCATTGAGAATAGCAAGATCGAGGATGTAGAGCCTGAAAAATCGCCGGTTGAGGGCGAAGCGAACCCGCAAAATGCCGACAGTGATTAGCGACCGGCGACGCGACGATAGACGGCTCAACCTCTATTGAGCGAGATATAATTCAAAAGGAGAATATTCGTGCCTCTAATACCCATGGTCATCGAGCAAAGCAGCCGCGGCGAGCGCGCCTATGACATCTACTCCCGACTGCTTAAAGACAGAATCATTTTTCTCGGAACCGCAATGAATGATGAGGTTGCCAATCTGCTGATTGCCCAGCTTCTGTTTCTGGAGTCCGAAGATCCCGACAAGGACATCAATTTTTACATCAATAGCCCCGGGGGCCTGGTTACCGCCGGCATGGCCGTCTACGACACCATGCAGTACATCAAGCCGGACATCACCACCGTCTGCATCGGCCAGGCCGCCAGTATGGGCGCCGTATTGCTGACAGCCGGCACCACCGGGAAACGGTATTCATTGCCGAATTCACGCATTCTGATCCATCAGCCCATGGGCGGATTTCAAGGGCAGGCCTCTGACATCGAAATTCAGGCCCGCGAAATCCTACGCATGAAGGATACCCTGAACCATATTCTGGTTTATCATACCGGCAAGAAATTAGATCAGATACAAGGGGATACGGATCGCGACTTTTTTATGACCGGTGAAGAGGCCAAAGAGTACGGACTCATCGATCACGTTATCACCAACCGGGATGACCTTGACAAAATAGATGGGGCGGAGGCCTAGCATGGCAAACAAAAAAGACGAAAATGACAATCTGTTTTGCTCTTTCTGCGGGAAAAACCAGTCGGAGGTCAGAAAGCTGATAGCCGGGCCGGCGGTGTATATCTGCGATGAATGCATCCAGCTGTGCAGTGAAATTATTGAAGAGGAGAGCGAAAAGGACAGCAAAGATTCGGAACAGGTCATGGTTCCGAAGGAAATCAAAGGCAAGCTGGACGGCTACGTCATCGAACAGGAAGCCGCCAAAAAGGTGCTTTCCGTCGCGGTTTACAACCACTACAAACGCCTGGACCCGAACTTCAACACCGGGGAGGTCGAAATCCAGAAAAGCAATATTCTGCTAATCGGCCCGACGGGCTGCGGCAAGACCCTGCTGGCCCAAACCCTGGCCCGCTTCCTGAACGTGCCGTTTACCATTGCCGATGCCACCAGTCTTACCGAGGCCGGGTATGTCGGCGAGGACGTCGAAAACATCATTTTGTCCCTGCTCCAAAATGCCGACTACGACGTCGAAAAGGCCAAACGAGGCATCGTATACATCGATGAAATCGATAAAATTGCCAGCAAAACGGACAATCCCTCCATCACGCGTGATGTTTCCGGTGAAGGGGTCCAGCAGGCCTTGCTGAAAATAATCGAGGGAACCACCGCCAGCGTGCCGCCCAAAGGCGGCCGCAAACACCCCCAACAGGATTTTGTCAAGGTCGACACCTCCAACATCCTGTTCCTGTGCGGAGGGACGTTCACCGGACTGGAGAACATCATCCAGCGCCGGCTCGGTTCCAAAATGATGGGATTCGGCGCCAAAATCGTTCAGGAAAAGGAAAGAAGCATCGGCGACATCCTTAAACTGGTGCAGCCGGAAGATTTGATCAAGTTCGGACTGATCCCCGAGTTTCTGGGCCGCCTGCCGGTAATCGCCACCCTGGACGAGTTGAATGAGGATGCCTTGATCCGCATCCTGACGGAACCCAAAAACGCTTTGCTCCGGCAGTTCAAAAAGTTGTTCGAAATGGAAGGGGTCAACCTCCGGTTAACCGACAGCGCCCTGTCGGCCATCGCCAAGGAGGCCACCAAACGAAAGTCCGGAGCCCGCGGTCTGCGCGCGATATTGGAAGGCTGCATGCTGGACATCATGTATGAACTGCCGTCGGCTGAAAACGTTAAAGAATGCGTGATCGGCGAGGACGTCGTATTGCACAATGAAGACCCGATCCTGCTCTACGAGCAGACCAAGAAACAAGCCTAGAATTAATATTCGGACCGCTTCTGAAACAGTCGAGAATAGAAAACCATGGTAAACATTCCCAAATTTTTCAAAGACGATGACTCCAGTGCCTCAAGAATACTGCTTCCCTTGCTGCCGCTAAGGGATATTGTGGTGTTCCCCCACATGGTGGCGCCCCTTTTCGTGGGACGTGAAAAGTCGGTCAACGCACTGTCCGATGCCATGAACAAAGACAAAAATGTCTTCCTGGCGACCCAGACCAAAGCCGGCATCGACAACCCCGGTGAAGAGGATATCAGCCAGGTGGGAACTATCGGAAAGGTGTTGCAGCTGTTGAGACTGCCCGACGGCACGGTCAAAGCGCTGGTGGAGGGTAAAACCCGCGCCAAGATTGTCAGCTTTATCGATAACCAGGACTTTTTTCAGGTGGAGCTTGAAAAAATCGCGACCCAGGGCCTGCCCCAGGCCGAAGCCGAGGCCCTGACCCGCTCCGTTCAGGACGGTTTCGAGGAATACGCCAAGCTGAATAAAAGTATTTCCAAAGAACTGCTCAGCAATGTGGCTTCAATCACCGACCCGTCCCAGATGGCCGACACGGTGGCGGCCCATTTTTCTTTCAAAATCGAGGACAAGCAGCGTTTGCTGGATACGACCGATTTGTCGGAAAGAATGTCTCTGCTGCTGAGCCTGATAAAAATGGAAATCGAAGTGTTTCGGATGGATCAGCGCATCAAGACCCGGGTCAAGGAGCAAATGGAGAAGACCCAAAAAAACTATTACCTCAACGAGCAGATGCGTGCCATCAAAAAGGAAATGGGCGCCGAGGATGACGCAGCCGACGAAATCAAGGAACTTGAAGACAAGATCAAAAAAAAGAAGATGTCCAAGGAGGCCACCGAAAAAGTCGAGCAGGAGTTGAAAAAATTAAAAATGATGACGCCGATGTCCGCCGAGGCAACGGTTGTCAGAAACTACATCGACTGGATCATCAGCCTGCCCTGGTCCGACAGCACGGAAGTGCGCGACAATATCGATGAAGCCGAGGGCATCCTTGACGAAGACCACTACGGACTGGAGAAACCCAAGGAAAGAATTTTAGAATATCTGGCGGTTCAGGTGCTGGTCAAAAAGATTCGCGGTCCGATCCTGTGCTTCGTAGGACCTCCCGGCGTCGGCAAAACATCTCTGGCCAAATCCATCGCCCGGGCCACGGGACGCGAATATGTGCGCCTGTCGCTGGGCGGCGTGCGGGATGAAGCCGAAATCCGGGGACACCGCCGCACCTACATCGGTGCCATGCCGGGCAAGATCATCCAGTCATTGAAGAAAGCCGGCGTCAACAACCCGGTCTTCTGCCTGGATGAGGTCGACAAAATGAGTATGGACTTCAGAGGGGATCCGTCGGCGGCCTTATTGGAAGTACTGGATCCGGAGCAAAACTTCAGCTTCAATGACCATTACCTCGATCTGGATTATGACCTGTCCGACATCCTTTTCATCACCACCGCCAACACCCTGCCGGATATCCCGCTGCCCCTGCAGGACCGCATGGAGATTATCCGGCTTCCCGGTTACACCGAATATGAAAAATATAAAATCGCCGAGGGTTTTCTGGTTCCCAAACAGATAAAAAACAACGGCCTTGAAGATAAAAATGTGGCCTTTTCCAAGAATTCCATCCTGACCATCATCCGACGCTACACGCGCGAAGCCGGGGTGCGGAACCTTGAAAGGGAGATCGCTTCCGTCTGCCGCAAACTGGCCCGTGAAGTATTAAAAGAGCAGGACAGGAGCGAGTTCAAGGTCAATGAAAAATCGATTCCCAAGTACCTGGGGCCCTTTCGATTCCGCCAGGAAGAAGTCGAGCAAAAAGACCAGGTCGGCATGGTGACGGGTCTGGCCTGGACCCAGGTCGGCGGCGAACTGCTGTTTATCGAAACACTGATTATGCCCGGCAAGGGCAAACTCACGGTCACGGGCAAACTCGGTGACGTTATGCAGGAATCCGCCCAGGCCGCGCTCAGCTATGTCCGCTCCAGGGCGGAGAATCTGATGATCGCAGAAGAGTTTTACAAAAAATATGACATCCACATCCACATACCGGAGGGCGCGATTCCCAAGGATGGACCCTCCGCCGGCATCTCCATGTGTACCTCCCTGGTGTCGGCCTTGACCAAGCGCAAAGTGCACCGGGACATCGCCATGACGGGTGAGATAACATTGCGGGGACGGGTGCTGCCTATCGGCGGATTGAAGGAAAAAATCATCGCCGCGCACCGGGGCGGAATCAAAAAGATTCTAATTCCCAAGGAAAATGAAAAGGATTTGAAGGACGTCCCCAAGACCATCTCCAAACAGCTGGAAATCGTCTCGGTGGAGCATATGGACGAAGTCCTGACCCATGCCCTGATTCTGGATGAAGGCGACACCCTTTTCCAGAAGGTGGACATTCCCTTTGAAATGAAGGTGGAGAATCCGGAAGAACCCCGCCGGCTGGTATAAATCCGATCGATCGGGGGTCGGTAGTAAGCAGGGTGCATTTTCCCATCGTTATATGCCGGATCGGCCTAATTTGCGCTTGACAAGACGGTTTGAAATTGTTACCTGTAGCGTTCCCGTGGATGGACACCAGATAGTGGTTTGGGGGCGGGTAGCTCAGTTGGGAGAGCGGCGGCCTTACAAGCCGTAGGTCACAGGTTCAAGCCCTGTTCCGCCCACCACCTTAATATGCTGAAAGTGATGGCGCGAAACACTGCGGGTTAAACCGGAACGCAGATTCAGGGGCCTGAATCGAATATCCCACGGGATAAATCGGACCAAGAAGTATTGAAAATCGGGGGCGTAGTTCAGTTTGGTTAGAACGCCGGCCTGTCACGCCGGAGGTCGCGAGTTCGAGTCTCGTCGCTCCCGCCAGTTTCTAAGGAAAGGTTAATCAACGCGTTGATTAACCTTTTTTAGCTATGGCGTTTTTTGTCTACATTATTAAAAGCGAGATTGATGGCAGCTACTATATTGGATCGAGGCAGAATTTAGTTGAAAAGCTTAAACGCCACAATCAGGGTCGATCGAAATTCACCAAATCTAAAAGACCCTGGAAGCGCGTTTATTCTGAAGCACATACAGATAAATCCGCTGCGGTAAAAAAAGAAAGCGGGATAAAAAACCGAAAAAGAAAAAACTATATAGAATCCTTGATTGGATCAACCTCTCCAAAATCGCCAGGAGGTCCACACCCACCCTCCCGGTGCGGAGAATATTACCTTGAAAAACATGGCCTGTCATCTTGATGATAGGCTTTTTGTTATTATATTGAGGCTATTATGACCAGTTCAATCATAACCGGAACCGGTTGCTACATACCTGCGATCAAAGTGCCCAACCGGCAGTTTCTTGAAAATGAGTTTTACCAAGCGGATGGGACCCCGGTGCCCAAAGCCACCGAAGACATCGTTGACAAGCTGCAGGAAATCACATGCATCCGTGAAAGGCGATACATCGAAGACGATCTAAACACCTCTGATATGGCATTTCTGGCTGCTGAAAAGGCTCTGGACGGCATCGACCGCGAGAGCCTCGATTACATCATCGTCGCCCAGAACCTCGGGGATGTCCGAACCGACAACATAACACCCGACATGGTTCCCACCATTGCCGCTCGGGTTAAGCACAAACTGAGGATTAAGAATCCCTATACCGTGGCATATGATATCCCTTTTGGCTGTCCGGGGTGGCTGCAAGGCATGATAACGGCTGACTATTACCTGAAATCCGGTGATGCCCGCAAAGTGATGGTTATCGGCGCGGAGACCCTGTCGCGGGTGTCGGATCCCCATGACGTCGACTGCATGATATATTCGGACGGGGCCGGTGCCACCGTGATGGAATCTTCCGAAAATGGCGGCGGGGTGTTATCCCATGTCACCAGATCCGATACCTATGACAGTGCTTACCTGCTAACCCTCGGACAATCCTATGACCCCAGCCGCAACGGCCGTGACTTGTTCGTCAAAATGCACGGTCATGACATCTACAAATACGCGGTCCGAACCGTGCCGAAGGTCGTAAAACTCAGTCTCGATAAGGCCGGACTGACGCTAAGCGATGTGAAAAAAGTCCTGATCCACCAGGCCAATCAGAAGATGGACGAGGCCATTCTGGCCAGGCTGTTTAAGCTCTATCGGATAGATGATATCCCCGCAAACATCATGCCGATGACGATTGCCTGGCTGGGCAACAGCTCCGTGGCCACGCTTCCGACCATGCTGGACCTATTGCAAAAGGGCAAGCTCGAAGATCATGAACCCCTGCAGTCGGGAGATATCGCCGTGTTCGCTTCGGTCGGCGCCGGAATGAACATCAATTCGATGGTTTATAAAATGCCGTGAGCCGGGGAGACCACCCGTTAGACAGGGACGCGGTCAGACCGTTCCCTGGTAGGTTGCAAAACCGGCCGTGGACAGGTTGGCAATTGCTAGGATGGATTCCGGAAAGCGCCGGCGGATAGGTTGTTGGCTTCTAGATAGGCCTCCAACTGCTGATGGACGTGGGCGAGCATGTCCGCCAGATGCTTGACGGATCCGTCCTGATTTAAATCGGCCGCCGTTTCCAGTTCAGCGGCGACATCCGCCATCCGGTCGGCGGTGAGATTGCCGGCGGCGCCTTTGATTGAATGGGCTTCGCGGGCCACAGCCCGATAGTCCCGACTGCGGACGGCCTGCTGGACGGCCTTGATCTGAGCTCCGGCTTTTGCGGTAAATTCTTCCAGCAGGCCTGCCAACACTTCCCTTGCCCCCATAAATTCCTGCAATGCTCTATCAAGGTCGAGCGGCCGGTCGCTCGGCGATGCATTTGAGGGCGGTGACCCGGCTTCAGCCGGTGTCGTGCTGACTGCCGGACTGCCGGCATCTGCCGCGGTCCATTTTCTTATCATCGCCAGCAATTTGTCCGCAGACAGCGGCTTGCCGATACAGTCATTGATACCCAGCTTGCGGCATGTTTCCAACTCAGCCGCGACGGCGTTACCCGTCATGATCACGATGGGAACCTCTTTGAATGGGGATTGCGGAATGGGGAATTCGGAATTTGAATCGGAATATTCTCCCTTGCCATTCCGCATTCCGCATTCCCACTTCCGAATTCGTTTCGAAGCTTCGTAGCCGTCCATGAGCGGTATCTGGATGTCCATCAAGATCAGATCATATTGATTCCTGGCGGCAAGTTCCACGGCTTGGCGACCGTTGTCCACCATGTCCGACCGGCAGCCTGCGATTGCCAGAATTCTTTGAACCACCTGCTGGTTGATTTCATTGTCCTCGGCCACCAGAACCCTGAGTTTTTGACCGTGATCTTCCCCGGCTTCATGTCCTTCCATGATTCAATATCCTTTGCTCAAAAAGTTGACGCCCCAACCCAATCCGGACTAACCGGAATCGAAAATTGAATAGTTAGTATACCCGGTAAGGCCAAGATACTACCGTAGATGCCTGTGGGAGCGGCCTTCCAGCCGCGAATTCAAACGACCGCGGCTGGAAAGTCGGCACCACAAAATCCAAGACACTTATACAATCCTGGCTAACCATGCTGAATCTTCGACCAACAATCTTGATTCATGGGCGCAAAAAGGCACAAAAAGCACACCAATAAAACTTTACATCTAATTATTTCAATAAGTTATGAAGCCATAATTTGATAATTTTGAATTTTTACGAGGTTATCAATCTTGATTCATGGCCTACCGGCGTTAGATGATATATCGGCATATTTACCAATTGGATAAGCCGTGATTTATACCATCCGGTGGACTGCTGGAGCGAGGAAAGAGGGAAGTATCGGGTCTAGTTTTGCGTCTCAAAAATAAATACGAAAACCTAATGGCTGAATTGCAGTTTGACGACGATCTTTTAATCGTAGTGGCGGGGTTTCCAGCATCGCTGGATGACCCATTGATCCCAATTGTTAAAGGTGGGCCTCATCCCCGCCAGCAAACCCTCATGATTACTGATCCGGGCGGGGATAAACCCCGCCCCTACTGCGTCCTGGTGTGGTTGCGTATTGCAATAAATTGACACAGCTTCATTGACGGTTTTTCTGGGACATGACACCGGAATACGGATGAAATAGTCTGCCGTGAAATCCCGGCAGCGGGCGATGAAACCTGGATGGAAAGAGTATTCAGATCGTGGATGAGAGCCCCTCCCACCCACAAAATACTAACTACGAATCCGGACCCGGATGTCTTGAAGCCTTTTCCAAAGCGCTGTATGATGCGCCTAAGCCCCCTGACACCCGACACCTGAAACCTTCACCGGATTTCTAAAATCCCGATAATATCGCTTACACACATACCATTGTTTTTTCTTCAAATTCCGAGGTCAGCTCCGATAGAAATCCTGCAGGCACTTGTATCGGGGGGCATTATGGCTGCGGGCTTTGAGGCCCCGCACAATCGCTTCGGCCGCCGACAGGGTGGTTATAAAAGGCACTTTGTTTTTGATGGCCGTCCAGCCGATGGTGTACTCATCGGATCGTGAGCGCTTGCCCAGGGGCGTGTTGATGATCAGGTCTATGCGGCCGTTTTTAATGTCGTCGGCCACATTCGGCCGGCCTTCTTTTATTTTCAAAACGGGTTCCACCGGCAGGCCGCGGTCGGCAAGGTAGGCCGCCGTGCCTTTGGTGGCCGCCAATTGATAGCCGAATTTAACCAGACCTTCGGCGATGGGCAAGACCCGCGCCTTGTCGTTGTCGTTAACGCTCAGAAAGACGGTGCCCGATTGGGGAATCGTGACCCCGGCCGCTTGAAAAGCTTTGAATACGGCTTCACCGAATTTGGGGGCGATGCCCATGACTTCGCCGGTAGACCGCATTTCCGGGCGCAGGAAGATGTCCGTGTTGCCGAAGCGTTCAAACGGGAAAACGGATTCTTTGACGGCGACGTAGGGTGATTGATCATCGAAGCGGAAATCGAGTTGATCCAGTCTTTTGCCGGACATGACCTCGACCGCCAGTTTGGCGATGGGAATCCCCGTGGCTTTGCTGACAAAGGGAACGGTCCGCGAGGCCCGGGGGTTGACCTCGATGACGTACAGGGTGTCGAACATGATAGCGAACTGGATGTTGATCAGGCCTCTGACGTTGAGGGCTCTGGCGAGCATGCGGGTATATTCCCGGATGTCCTCGTGCTGATCGCGGCTCAGCAAGAAGGGCGGCAGCACGGCCATGCTGTCACCGGAATGCACCCCGGCCTCTTCGATGTGCTGCATGATGCCGCAAATTTCCGCATCCTGCCCGTCGGCGATGGCATCCACGTCGAATTCGTAGGCATCTTCGAGGAAGCGGTCGAGGAGAACGGGATGTTCCTCGGATGCGGTCACCGCGTGCTGCATGTAGTGCTGCAGCGCTTCCAGGTCATAGACAATTTCCATGGCACGGCCGCCCAAAACATAGGAGGGCCGGACCACCAGAGGAAACCCGATGCGCCGGCCGACCGCCAGGGCCTCGTCGACGGAGGCGGCCCTACCGTACTGGGGATGGGCGATATCCAGCGAGTCCAGCAGGGCGCCGAAACGATCGCGGTCCTCGGCCAGATCGATGGAATCCGGTGAGGTGCCCCAGATCGGCACCCCGGCCTTTTCCAGCACCAGGGCCAGCTTCAGCGGGGTCTGGCCGCCGAACTGGATGATGACGCCGTCGGGTTTTTCCAGCTCGGCAACGTTCAGAACATCCTCGTAGGTCAGCGGTTCGAAATAGAGTTTGTCGGCGACGTCGTAATCGGTGCTGACGGTCTCCGGATTGCAATTGATCATAATGGACTCGATGCCCAGTGATTTCAAGGCCAGAAGCCCGTGGACACAGCAGTAGTCGAATTCGATGCCCTGGCCAATGCGGTTGGGACCGCCGCCGAGGATGATGACCTTCTTTTTTTCCGAGGGGAAGGACTCGGTCTCGCTGTCGTAGGTCGAGTAGTAATAGGGTGTAAAGGATTCGAATTCGGCCGCACAGGTGTCGACGATCTTAAAGGCGGGCCGGATGCCGCCGGCCTGCCTGAGGCTGCGTATGGCGGCTTCGCTCTGAGCGGTCAGCAGGGCGAGGTGCCTGTCCGAAAAGCCCAGGCGTTTGGCCTGGTGCAGGCTCCGGGCGCTGATGGTATCGCGGGACTCGAATTCGGCAATGATGCCGGCCTCGAACTCATGCAGCTGGCGCAGATTTTCCAGAAACCACAGGTCGATGCCGGAGACTTGCGCTATTTTTTCCCGGGATATGCCGTTTTTGAGCGCCTGCCATATTTTCAGGATTCGATCGGGTGTTCCGAAGCGAAGATCGTCCAGCAATGCGTCCCGCGACATGTGGCCATAGCCTTGTCTGCCGTTGGTATGAAAACCCGACCAGCCGTTTTCCAGAGAGCGCAGGGTTTTATTCAACGCCTCCTTGAACGTCCGGCCGATGCCCATGGCTTCCCCGATGGATTTCATCTGGGATGTCAGCCGCGGGTCTTCATCCGGGAATTTTTCAAAATCCCAGCGGGGGATTTTGACGACCACGTAATCGATGGCCGGTTCGAAGCAGGCCGGTGTTTGACGGGTAATGTCGTTGGGGATCTCATGCAGATGGTATCCCACGGCCAGTTTGGCGGCGATCTTGGCGATGGGAAACCCGGTGGCCTTGGAAGCCAGGGCGGAGCTGCGGGAGACGCGCGGGTTCATCTCGACCACCACCATATCTCCGCTTTGCGGATTCAGCGCGAATTGAATGTTGGCCCCTCCGGTTTCCACGCCGACCCTGGCCACGATCTTTTTGGCGGCATCGCGCATGTTCTGGTATTCTACATCGGTCAGGGTCTGGGCCGGCGCGACGGTGATGCTGTCGCCGGTGTGGATGCCCATGGGGTCGAAATTTTCTATCGAGCAGACGATCACGAAGTTGTCGGCTGCATCCCGCATGATTTCCAGTTCGTATTCTTTCCAGCCCAGCACCGACTGTTCGATCAGTATCTCGGTGACCGGGCTGGCACTCAAACCCCATTTGGCGGCCCGGTCGAATTCCTCGCGGTTGTAAACCACGCTGCCGCCGATGCCGCCGAGGGTGAAAGCCGGCCGGATGATCAGCGGAAAGCCGATTTCCCGGCACAGGCTGCGGGCTGCCTCGATAGTGTGGACGCACCCGCCGTCGGGCACGTCCAAACCGATTTCGCCCATGGCGTTGCGGAACAGGGCCCGGTCTTCGGCCAGCTTGATGGTCTCCAGCCTGGCACCGATCAACTCAACCCCGTACTCCTCCAGGGTTCCGTTTTCCGCCAGCTCGACGGCCAGGTTGAGGCTGGTCTGTCCGCCGAGGGTCGGCAGCAGGGCATCGGGGCGCTCCATGGCGATGATCCCGGCCACGGTCTCGGCGTTGAGCGGCTCGATGTAGGTTCGGTCCGAAAATTCGGGATCCGTCATAATGGTGGCGGGATTGCTGTTGACCAGAATAACGATAAATCCCTCTTCTCTGAGCGCTTTGCACGCCTGGGTGCCGGAATAGTCAAACTCGCAGGCCTGTCCGATGACAATCGGCCCGGAACCAATCACCAAGATTCTTTTGATGTCTTTGCGTTTAGGCATTGAATTGTCTCATCTCCTGGATAAAGTTTTCAAAAAGATAGCGGCTGTCCCGGGGACCGGGCGCCGATTCGGGGTGGTACTGGACCGAGAAGGCCGGCAGCTGCTTGTGCCGGAAGCCTTCGAGGGTGCCGTCATTCAGATTGATGTGGGTGATTTCGACATCGCCGGGCGGCAGGCTGTCGGCATCGACGATAAAGCCGTGGTTTTGGGAGGTGATCTCCACCGCCCCTGTGGACAGATGGCGGACCGGATGATTGGCCCCGTGATGGCCGAACTTCAGTTTGCTGGTTTTGGCACCCAGCGCCAGTCCGAGGATTTGGTGGCCCAGGCAGATGCCGAATATGGGTTTTACGCCCAGCAGCGATCTGACCGTTTCGACCGCGTAGGCGACCGGCTCGGGATCGCCGGGACCGTTGGAAAGAAAAATTCCGTCCGGCTGCCAGGCAAGAACCTCGTCGGCGGGGGTGCCGGCCGGGAACACCCGCAGATCGCAGCCATGCTGATACAGGGCTCGCAGAATTGAAAATTTAACACCGAAATCATAGACGGCCACCCGGAAAGCCGTCGGTTGACCGCGATCGACGTCTTCGTCTACGGGCCAGTCGTAGTGCTCGGCCGCGGTGACTTCCCGGGCGAGGTCTCGCCCAACGAGCTGTTTGCCCGCCTTGAGCCGCTCGAGCAGGACATCGACGGCTTCTTCGGAAGTCGTGATCATGCCCATCTGAGCCCCGTGATCGCGCAGGTGACGGGTCAGCTGGCGGGTGTCGATGTCGCTGATGGCAACCACCCCGTAATGCTTCAGGTACTCGTCAAGGGAACGGGTGGCCTGCCAGTGGCTGACCACGGGGCTGTATTCGCGAATGATAAATCCGGCCGCGACGATGCGGCGGGATTCGAAATCCTTGGGGTTGATCCCGTAATTTCCGATCTGGGGATAGGTCATGGTCACCAGCTGATAATGATAGGATGGATCGGTTAAAATCTCCTGGTACCCCATCATGGCGGTGTTGAAGACCACCTCACCGATACCCGTGCCCATGGCTCCGAGGCTAAGGCCCTCGAAGGTCGTGCCGTCGATTAAAATCAAACGTGCTTTCATCGGCTGAATCCTCGTTAAATGCCTAAAATGTCTAAAATGCCTAAAATTGAAGATTTGAGTTAATGATTTAGGTGTCAGGTTTCAGGTGTCAGGTGTCGGGTGTCGGGTGCGCAAGACCCGATTTAGCCTGACGGCTCCAGGCTTCGTTGAAACTATGCCCCGACAAGTCGCCTCGGCAAGCAGATGCCTCATGACCATTCTCTGCTTGAAAGCGTCAAGCTTCGTTCCCCAGATAGTCGGCCTCCCAATTGTATATCTTACGCCCTATCTGTCTTCTCGTTTTCCAACTACCGCATTCCCACTTCCACATTCAGATACCTTAAACCCTAAACCCTATACCTCTTGGCTATCTGCAGCCCGTAACCCGAGGACAGATGCCGGAGGTCAGAAGTCAAATATTTTGGCCTCAACCCGCTATGCCCCATGCGCTATGCGCCATGCCCTCAATCCGCAACCAGCAACCAGCGACCAGCAACCAGTGACCAGAGACTAATCTCTTTTAAACCGACTGTAATCCGGTTTGCGGTAACGGCTTTTGCCGCCGCCGTCGATTGCCAGCAGCGATTCGACCTTCAGCGGCAGGCCGAACAGCTGGATAAACCCGTGAGCATCCTGCTGGTTGTAGACATCCTCTTCGCCGAAGGACGCATAATCTTCCCGGTACAGGCTGTAGGGGCTTTTGCGTCCGGCAATAATTATATTGCCCTTGTAAAGCTTCAGCCGCACGGTGCCGGTAACCGTTTGCTGGGTGACCTTGACGAAAGCGTCCAGGGCCTGGCGCAGCTGCATGAACCACATGCCGTTGTAGACGAGCTCCGCATATTTTACGGCCACGGAATCTTTGTAATGCATGGTGTGCTTGTCCAGGCAGATGCTCTCGAGGGCCTGATGGGCGCGAAAGATCACCGTGCCGGCCGGTGTTTCATAGACACCACGGCTTTTCATGCCGACCAGCCGGTTTTCTACCATATCCACCCGCCCGATGCCGTGGGCGCCGGCAGTTTCGTTCAGGCGGACAAATAAATCGACCGCCGACAGCTTCGCCCCATTGAGGCTCACCGGATTGCCTTTTTCGAAACCGATTTCGACGTACTCGGGGGCATCGGGTGCGTCCTCCGGGCTGACCGACAGTTGAAACATGGCGGCCTCCGGTTCGTTCCAGGGGTCTTCCAGCAGGCCGCCCTCGTGGGAAAGATGCAGAATGTTGCGGTCGCGGCTGTAAATATCCTTTTCGGTCTGTGCCAGGGGAATGTTGTATTGCCTGGCATATTTGACGGCATCTTCCCGGCTGCGGATTTCCCACTCGCGCCAGGGGGCAATCACTTTGAGTTTGGGATTGAGGGCCATGACCGTCAGCTCGAATCGAACCTGATCGTTGCCTTTGCCGGTGCAGCCGTGGGCAATGGCGTCGGCGCCTTCATTCTCGGCGATTTCCACCATTTTTTGGGCCATCAGGGGGCGGGCGATGGATGTACCCAGCAGGTAATCACGCTCGTAGACGGCTCCGGCCTGCATGGTCGGGAACACGTAATCTCTCAGGAATTCCTCCTGCAGATCGAGCACCACCAGCTTGGCCGCACCCGATGCGATGGCCTTCTCCTCGAGACCGTCGAGTTCTTCCTGCTGGCCCACATCGGCGGTGAAACAGATGACCTCGCAGTTATCGTAATTGTTCCTGAGCCACGGAACGATCACGGAGGTATCCAGACCCCCGCTGTATGCCAGCACCACTTTGCGAATTTTATTTTCCACCATTTCGCCTCCTTTTCTGAAAAAAAAAGCCCCGGCAAATGCCGGGGCTTTTTTTGATATCCATCTAGGAATTATGATGATCATGTGCAGTACCTAAGACACCCGGCCAATCGCTGCCTGCAACGGCGGCGACGGTAACGGATACGGGTGTTGGCTGGATTTCGCATCATCTTGTTAGTCTTTCCATTAAAAAATTTTTGCGAATATGACAGACAGAAATAAGGCTGTCAAGAAAAAAATAAAATTGTTGTTTGCGATCTTTTCCGTTGATAGCTATATTAACTCACCTAACCCAAACCGGCTATAGGTAAACAGATTGAATCCATCACGAAAGCACGAAAGGACGAAAATACGAAAAAAAGAGAAAATAGTTCGTGCTTTCCAAATTTCGTGTTTTCGTGATTAATAAATTCCCTCTTCATTGGGATTGTCGGAGTAAGAGGGAAATAGTATTACACTTCTTTAAGCTTGAGGAGATTACCGTGAATGACCACCACATCGCCCAGCTGAAACTACCGCCGGGCTTAATCGACTTCAGTCCCGGCCAGCCCAGCCCGTCCCTGCTGCCGTTGGAACTGATGAGAAAAGCGGCCGGGCACCGGCTGGAAGGGGGCGAGGCGCCGTTTCTGGCTTACGGAGCCGAACAGGGTGACGGCTATTTTCGTGCCGCACTGAGCGCTTTTCTCGCCGAGCACTACCGCGCCCCAGTCGATTCCGATCAGCTTTTGGTTACCGCGGGCGCGTCTCTGGGATTGGATCTGATCTGCACCCTGTTTGCCAAACCCGGCGACACGATCTTCGTGGAAGAGCCGTCTTATTTTTTAGCCCTGCGCATTTTCTCTGATCATCACCTCAAGATTGTCAGTTTGCCCATGGATGGCGACGGGCTGATGATCGAGGCTCTGGAAGAACAACTGATCCGGCACAGACCCGTTTTCGTATACACCATCCCCACATTCCACAACCCTGCCACTGTTACCCTTGCAGCCGAACGTCGGGAGCGGCTGGTTGATTTAAGCCGCAAGTACGAATTTTTGGTCATTGCCGATGAGGTATACCATTTGCTGAACTATGGGCTTGAAGCTCCGGCGCCGCCCATGGCGAGCTTTGTCGACTCGGATAGCGTTTTTTCCCTGGGCTCGTTTTCCAAGATCCTGGCTCCGGGGCTGCGCTTGGGGTGGATTCAGGCCGGGCCGCAGTTATTACAGCGCCTTGTCGGCTGTGGGCTGCTGGACAGCGGCGGCGGACAGAATCCCTTTACTTCGGCCCTGGTGCGCAGCGCCATTGAATTGGGTTTGCTGCAAGATCAGCTGCACACCCTGATCACCACGTACACCGAACGCAAAACCGCCTTGAGCCGGGCGCTCAGGGAACATATGCCGGATAGCGTCCGGTTTTTCGAGCCTGAGGGAGGCTTTTTTATCTGGCTGATCTTCCCCGACGGTGTGGACACGGGGAAAATGAGGATCGAGGCGGGTCGCCAAAATGTCGGCTACCTGCCGGGCGTGAAGTTTTCCAGCAACAGGAAACTGAATCACTGCGCCCGGCTCAGTTTTGCCTATTTCGACACGCCGCAGTTGGAAGAAGGGGCCCGGAGGTTGGGCGAGGTTGTCAAAAGGTATATGAATGACAAATGACGATTGTTGAATGTCGAATTAAGGAATACTTTCGATTTGATATTGGAAATTTTATTGATTGAGGGAAACGATTTTCACTAAACGTCAATCATCCTTCGACATTTAACCTTCACTAATGGCTAAAAGGATTCGATAAGAATTCTCAAAACATCATACACCCGCTTGAGGCTGCCAAGGCTGACCCATTCGTCCACCGCATGGGCGCCGTGCCCTACCGGGCCGTACAAAATCGCAGGTACACCCGCAGCGCCGGCCAGGGCGGAGTCGGCCCAGAATGACAGCCCCACCTGTTTGGACTGCGGCGCTGCATTTTGAAGGTGTTCCAGAATCTTTGCATCATCCGGGACGCGGTGCGGCCGCCTGACGAACAGCTCACGGCCCGATACCGAGTGTTTGCCGGGGTGATCTGCGACCGCTTGAACAACTCGCTCCAGTTCAATGTTAAGATCCCGGGCAGATTCACCCGGGCGGGTGCGCCGCTCCCATTGAATGCATGCTCGCCCGGGGATTACACTTAACTCGGAGCCACCCTTGATTTTGCTGGCGTGAAGGGACGCATGGCCCAGTAGAGGATCCGGTTCGCGGCGCAGCAGTTCGGCCTGAATTTTACTGAGTTCTGCCATCACGGACTGCAGCGGTAGAATCGCGTCGATGCCCTGCTCGGGGCGGCTTCCGTGGGCGGCTTTGCCGGTCACGGCAACCTCATACCAGGTAAAACCCTTGTGGCAGACACCGATATCCTCCTCGGTGGGCTCCAGAAAGAGCGCGCCGACTAGTGGCGGAGATACCTGCGGAAGCCAGTTTTCAACCAGGAACTCCATGCCCCTGCTCTTATCCTCTTCGTCAGCTACGAAAGTGAGAAAAACGTCCAGCGGGGGCGGATGGCGGGTAAAGTGATCGGCCAGCAGCAGCATCAGTGCAACGCTGCCTTTCATATCGTAGGTACCGCGACCATAAAGCCTGTCGCCCTTGCGCCTCAACTTGAACGGTTGGTCCATTCCATCGACACCCACGGTGTCGAGGTGGGCGTTCAACAGGAGTGAGCGATTTTGTTGTTGGCCTTCGATCCGGGCGACGACATTGCTCTGGCTGGACCCGACCTCCTGGATTTCAGCATCCAGATTGAGGGATTTGAGATGCCGGGCCACAAATTTCGCGATTTCCTGCTCTCCGGGACCGTCCGAAAGGGTCCGGTTGATGGAGTTGATCCGAACCAGTTCGCTTAGAAGGGTGCTCAGGCGATTTTCCATGAATTCGTACTTCCTGTTTTCAGATACAGATCTCGTTGATTGGTTAAATGATGTTCATAATTTCAAATTGTTGCGGTTATTGAAAAGTTTCGGGATGCCTCGATATCAGAGTTTCTGAACAATCCAGGCAGATTTGGACAGATTATGGATACCTAAATGTAAAATGTCAAACATCTATTGGAGTCAATAATCGGCAGCCACCTTGTGTTCGACTTTTTTCTTTGGTATATCGCTCCTTCAATCAACGGGTTCTGACACGCAAGAATGGTATAAGCGCATGCAGAAAAAGCGTTCCAATGACGACCAGGCAATGATAAATAACGGCCAGTCGAGCGGTTTTTGTTCAATTGGCACCTGACTTATGGAGCCGAAACCACTATGAAGCAAAACTTCAGCGGCGTCATGTTCGACATCGACGGGGTGCTCGAATTTCAGGGAGAAGCCTATCCTGGAGCTGTCGAGCTGCTCGAATCTTTACGTAGAAAGGGGATTGCTATCCGGATTTTGTCCAACAGCACCCTGAAAAGCAGGAGGACCTGCACCGAAAAACTGAACCGCCGCGGATTCGGGGTCACCGAAAAAGAGGTCATAACCGCTTCCTGGGCCACGGCCCGTTACCTGAGAGCTTTGAAGCCAAAGTCCTGCTGGGTGATGTTGAAGGGTAAGGGGATCGAGGAATTCAGCGAATTCAACCTGGATGAGAAGACCCCGCAATATATCGTTTTGGGCGATTATCGGGAAGAGTTCAGATTCGAGAACATGAATAAGGCCCTGAGCTTTCTGTTGCAGGGGACCAGGTTGATTGTCATGATACCCGAAAAGGTCGATCACAGCCTGGGTGGTGTGGAGTTGACTGTGGGTGCCTACGGCAGGATGCTGGAGGATGCCGCCGGAATCAAAGCCACCTATATCGGTAAGCCGAGCACTTTTATGTTCGACATCGCTCTGGACAGCATGGGAATGGACCGCGCCGATGTTCTGATGGTCGGCGACCGGGTAACTACGGACATCACCGGTGCTAAACGGGCGGGAATAACCTCGGCCTTGGTTAAAACCGGCGAATTTCAAGAATCTGATTTGGACAGCGACGTGCAGCCCGATTATTTATTCGACGCAGTTAGGGAAATTGAGATATTGTTCTGAAGCTTCGACGAAATTCAGCTTCGGGTATTAGGCCATATTCGACCTAAATTCCCCTTTCGATACCCTCCAGCTCATGTTTTGTTTAGCGAGAAAGCCGATTCCTTTAAATAATCCTGCCTTTTTCAAGCACCACCAGGCCCCGGGCGGAGAGATCCTTTACCGTTTTACACCGGCGGTACTGCAGTGCAACCGTTGTAAGCGCATATAATCTCCGTCAATGATATGGCTAGTTCCATTGCTTCAACCGGCTACCGGCACCGGCATAAGCCCCGATGAGTTAGAATCTAATGGGCTATTCGTGATAGGCAGATAGCCAATAGGTTGAGTGGCAGGTTATCCGGTCTTATATTTCGTATATCGGATGGTATCGATCGGTTGCGGCTGTAAAAATCAAACAAGGAATAACAACTCATAGACAAAACATGCGGATACGGGCCCAATTGAACGTTCTTCTCAATAAGGGCAATACTAGTAGAATAAAAAAAGACAACTCTGTATTAGAGTTTTAACAAGGTAATCAACAGATAATATGCTGCCCGCGGGAGTGAATCCGGCTTCCGGCTTCACTTTAATAGGTTTTTACTCTCAGAATGCCAGGATTTTTCTCGCATTGATTTACCTGACGAGATGTTAAGCTTTACTCTATTACGGCCCATTAGCAGCGGGTAGGCAAAGTCGACAGGACACAAACAGTGCTTTTTTGCGGCAACTTAATTCCGGGCATAAGCATCCTGTACCGGCAGTAACTCGACCGACCTTTTAGTGCCCGCTGAGAAATTATCCTTGATTATCTGAGAGTAGTGGTTAAAATGTTAAAAACATTGGCAAAAGGGCATTCGTGGCGATTGGCGGTGCGACCTGAAAATAACTGATATGTATGCCGGATAGCGGCAAAAAATTTACCCTTGAATATGGCAGGGATGCTGGTAGTCGACAGATTACCCCGCGATGTCCGGGAACGTTCCGGCGGATATGATCACCATCGCCTGGGAGGGCTGTTATGAATTAGTTATCCTTTACCGATAGGAATGATCTGTAACAATCTGAATCTAAAAACATTACTTGTGTTTTTATCGATGCTGGGGTATCTTGGGGGGTAGCGGACAAATTATATAGGGGAGGGCATGAAATTCAGCAAAGCTTGGGTCGCGGCAGCGGCGGTCGGCATCGCTATCTGTTTCTTTTCTCCACCTACGGTTTTCGGTAAGCTCAGCGTAAAACCCAAACTTACGACCGGCTGGCAGGTTGAAAGTAACTTCTGGAAATCCGAAGATGATGAACAGGAGGTATTTACTTATCTCATCCAGCCCGGTGTCGAACTCGGGTATGAGGGCGGCAGAAGTCTGGCCTCGCTCGATTACACCCTTAATGCTCTTTTCTATGACGACCAGGAAGAGGTGCCGCCGGGGCAGTTAAAAGCTTCTGAGGGTGATTACGTCGGGCATACGGCATTATTAAAAGGTGATTACAGACCTTCCGCGCGCCTACTTTTGGGTCTGGATAATTCTTTTTGGCTCACGCGTAATTCGGCCCAAACCGACAGCTTGGGTAACTTCACGGATCGGGACAAATATTCGCTTAACCAGTTCCTGACCCGGGCCTACTATCATTTGGGGCGTCGATTGACCGTCGGTGTACGGTACCGCAATGAGCAACTCAGATGGCTTGAAGGCATCAACGAGGACTCCAACGAAAACCGGGTGTTCGGTGACCTGATTTACAATATTTCACCAACCGCCCACTTGGACCTGGAAGGGCAGCGCTGGCAAAGGGAATTTGAAGAAAATACATCTGACTACACTTCGAATCAGCTCAGGCTTATTTTGAGGAAGCAATTTAAATTTGTTTCCTTCGAAGCCGCGGGCGGGTACCAGGATCGTCAGTTTGACGATCCCGATGAGGATGATATCAGCACCCCGGCATTTCTGGCGGGTATTGCCGGACAGTGGCCGCCGGCCCCCGATGAACCCAGAACCCAGTTTGCGCTCAGATTCGATCAAAATTTCAATGACAATGGGCTGGGCGCCGGCTACTATGTCGCCCGCCGGGTAAGCCTGGTTGCCGGGCGTGTGTTCTTTAAAAAGATCGAAACATCTATTACCGGCTGGTATCAAAACAGCGATTACGAAACCAACGTCGGCGAGACGTCATCAGGGACTCTCGAAAAACGGGAAGATGACTTGTATTATATCCTGGGTCGAATCGGGTATCGCATAGCGGACTGGCTGACAGTCTATGCCGGGGGCGGTTATGAAGAACGAAAATCAAATTTAAAGGGCTTCAGCTTCGATAATACATTTTTAAGGGCACGGATTGACTGCGGGTTTGAGTTTTGACTTACTCATCCGCCGGTCAATGCTCAATGATGCGGACTGTTAATGGCAGTCAATTATTACCAACCTTGAAACCAAAACAAAAAAATCCAGCCGCTCGTTGCGGCCAGTAAGAAAGTGAAAGCCTGTCGCCATATAGCCAAGTTCATTAAATTGTTCCTGTTATTCGGCATTTGTGTTCCGGCCCAAGCACAGATGGAAGCCTACCGGATCGGCCCCAGAGATGTGATAACCCTGACCATCTCAGCCGGCGGTGAGCTCCAAAACAGCTTGGATCTGACCGTATCCGAAAAGGGAACCATCAATGTGCCGTTTCTGGGTTCGGTGCAGGCTGAAGGCCGCACGATTTTTGAGCTCGAAGCCCTCATCACCAAACCTCTGGCCCAGGACTATTTTGTAAATCCGGAGGTAAACATATCGATCAAGGAATACCACAGCCTGCAGTACTTTATTTCCGGTGCAGTCAAGTCGCCGGGGCTATACAAGATGACATCAAAGGCGACCCTTCTCGAACTGATTGCCAAGGCCGGCGGGGTGATGCCGGAGCGCGGCAATGTGGCCTACATTCAGCGAGAATCTGCGGACCACGGCGCGGCGTCCAAGGGGAAAAAAAATCAAGAATCCCCCAATGGGTCCATCAAAGTTGACCTGAAAAAGCTGCTGGACCAGGGCGACATGACCCAGAACCGGGGGCTTGAATCCGGCGATGTGGTTTACATCCCTCTGGAAAAAGCACTTAATTTGGCCGAATCCAAGATTTACGTGGGCGGAGAAGTCAAAAGACCCGGTATATTTACCTTCCAACCGGGGCTGACTGCTCTGAATGCCTGCATCATGGCGGGTGGCTTTACCAAGTTTGCCGCTCCCAACCGCACCCGCGTGTTTCGGAAGCAGGGCGAAGAACAGAAAATCTTTAAGATAAACCTGAACGACGTCAGAAAGGGTAAAATTGGAGACATAAAGCTTTTGCCGGGGGATCGGATCCACGTACCCGAAACCTGGTTGTAGCGTTGGGGTACGCACGGCGCAGAGCTGAGAATATTATCCGGGCCAACGAGCGGTGATCCAAATGTCGCGCAGCGAGCGAGCCTAATCAGGAGAAAATATGGACGACCAGGAACAAACCATTAACTTGACGGAGTACTACTATACCCTGCTCAAGCATAAATGGCTGATTCTTGCCTCGTTGATTCTGGTAAGTTCGCTGACGGCCTTTTATACCTTCAGGATGATGCCGGTTTACCAGGCAACCTGCGTCATGGTCATCGACAAGGAAAAGACCACCTCACCGCTGACCGGTGAACGGTCGGAATACGAAGACTGGTACAGCCAATAGGTCAAATTCAGCACCCACGTCGAATTGATCACCTCCCGTCCAGTGATTATGCAGGTGATCAAGAAGCTTAATCTGAATCAACCGCAAGAAGAGGAAAAGCTGGAGATCAGCCCGATCAAGGCGTATTTTTCCGGTATCAAACAAAACATCCGCAAGTTGCTGGGCGAGCCTGTAAGGGAGCCAACACCTCGGGAATTGCAAGACCAGCTGATCAACGGTATCAAGGGCACGATTAGTGTAGAACCCGTCGAGGAAACCCACCTGCTGAACATCACAACTTCCAGTCATGATCCGGAACTGGCCAAAAACATGGCCAATGCAGTGGCCGAATCCTATATCGAATTCAACCTGGAGAACAAAACCAGCGCATCCCGCGGCACCTTGCGGTGGATGAGCGACCAGTTGTACGAAACTAAGAAAAAGCTCGAAGATGCCGAAGAAGAATTCCTGGCTTTCAAACAGCAGGAGAAGCTATTTTCTCTCGAGGGCCGGCAGGAAGGCATTGCCGATAAGATCGGCAACATGAACGATATCTACATCGAAACCAGAAACCAGCGCTTGGAGGTGGACACCAAGCTGAAGGAACTGGGCCGCGTCGATCCGTCCCAGGTAGATGCCCTGCACGTGCGCACGCTGATCAACAATCCGCTGATTGAAAGCCTTTACAGTCAACTACTTGAATCCGAGATCGAACTTTCGCGTTTGAGCAAAGTTTACAAATCCAAACATCCCAAATATGTCCAGGTCAAATCAGCGGTTGAAAATGCACGACAAAAGCTCCGGTCTGAAATCCAAAAAGAGGTGGAGAATTTAAAAGCCGAGCAGACTATTTTAACGCAAAAAGAATTGGCTTTGAAAAAAACCATCGATGATTTCGAATCCGACGCGCTGACCACTAACCGCAAGGAACTCAAATACACTATTTTCGAGCGCAACGTCGATACCCACAAACGGCTGTACGATATGCTGTTGCAGCGAATTAAAGAGTCCAATATTACCGGCGATATCGATGTATCCAATATCCGCATCGCCGAAGCCGCCGTCACCCCCCCGGCGCCGGTCAGACCCAACAAACCCCGGCAATTGATGCTTGGCGTAATCTTGGGCTTGATGGCCGGTATTGGGCTGGCATTTGTGCGGGAGTACCTGGACAAAACCCTGCGTACCGAAGAAGACATTCAAAAATACCTCGAGCTCCCGGTTCTAACCGTCGTTCCTGAAGCGGGCAAAAGCAATCACCTGCCGCCCAAAAAGGCCGTCTCGACAGATGCGCCGCCGATGAAGACCAATCTGCCCAAGTCATCAAACGGCAAAAAACGGCAGCATGTTTTTCTGGACAACTATGCGTCGCATTCCAGTTTTGCGGAGGCCTACCGCCTGCTTCGCACCAATATTCTGTTTTCTTCCGTCAATAAAAGAATCCAGTCAATGGTGGTGACCAGTGCCGTCGAAAGCGAGGGCAAAACCTTAACCGTCGCCAACACGGCTTATACAATCGCCCGCTCCGGCAAATCGGTGCTGATGATCGATGCCGACCTCAGAAAAACGGGTCTCAGCAACCTGCTTAATCCGTCGGATTCACCAGGGCTTTCCGGATTGCTCGCCGAAGTCTTTGGAACCGAGGTCAGCGAGGGCTCCTTGGCACAGTTTCAAATCGGCGATCTGTTCAGATTGATTGAAATGCAGAAAAAGTCCGGTGTCTTGAACCTGTCCCATCAAAACGAAAAGATAGAGCTTCTGTTCTATGCAGGTAAGCTGATTGATCTCAATTGGCTTACCCGGCCGGAAGACAAACGGCTGGCCTCGGTTTTAATTGCCAACCGACTGATCACGGCGCCACAGGCCAAGCAAGCCTTCGCTCAGCACAAGGCCACGGGCCAGAAACTGGGTTTTATCTTGCTCAAAAATGGAACCCTGAAAAGGAAGGAATTGGCCGGTCCGCTCTCCATGCAGATGATGGAGGGCCTGCGCCTGGCCTTAGGGTTCAACAGCGGACGCTTCTCTTTTGAGGATCGCCCGGAATCCGATTTCGGGCCGCGGGCTTTTGACCCGGTCGATTTTCGACAGATCTACAAACAGCTCATCATTGGCGAGGAACCGATTGCTTTTTTAAAGCAAAAAATCAACGAGGCTGTCGTCAAGACTTCCATAGAGAATCTTTATGTTATCCCGGCCGGCAGCATTCCTCCCAACCCATCGGAGCTGTTGAGTTCAGACCGGATGTCGTTTCTGCTGTCAATTTTGCAAAACAGGTTCGATTTATTGGTGATAGACTCTCCACCGATTCTACCGGCTTCGGACGCCCTTTTGATTGCACCTCATGTGTCCGGGGTGTTGCTGGTAGTTAAAGCCGGCAGTGCCAACAGGGATTTGGTTACTAAAACCGTGGGACAGCTCAGAATGGCCCAGGTCAATATCGTCGGTACGGCCCTGAACAGCATCGACATTAAGCGGTCAGGGTATTACAAGTACTACTATAAAAATTACAGCAGCTACTATGCTGATGACCAAAGAGATTCTGAAACGGCTGAAAAACGGCTGAATTTATAAATGCACACCGTTAGATTTAAGCAGAAAATAAATGGATATCACGGTGTCCGCCAATCCACACCACCTTCAATCCCTAATCGAATTGGCCACAAACGCTACACTGTTTGTGCCATAATTCTGCTTCTGTCCGCCCTGTCCGCCTATGTCCTTGTCCAGCGATTGCGCTCCCAGATCTATTACCTGCGCGCCAAAAACCTCATGCAGGAGGGCTATTACGGCCTGGCCTCAAATGTTCTGGAAAATGCCGCCGCCTATCAAACCGGGGATTATAAAATTCGGCAGCTGTGGGGAAATGCCGTCAACAGTTTAGCGGATTTGAATCCATCGGCCAAAGGGGCCTACACTTTGTCAGAAAAGACCGGTGCCCACTACCGGGAGGCGTTGCGGCTAAATCCGCTTGAGGCGCAAAATGCTTATGGTCTGGCCTGGCAGGAAGATCGGTTGGAGCTGTTGTACACCATACTCAATCCCGGAGAGAAAAAGAATCCTCATAGCGCCCTGCCTTACTATGTAATGGCCAGCAGCCTGAGGCCTAACGGGATCCAATACCATTATGCCCTGGCGAGGTACCTTCACCGCAAGGGACGGCAGGATGATTTGTACCGGGTGACCCAAAAGCTGGCGCGTATTTATCCACCGGCATATAAATATTTGAAAAAAGAAAAATTTTGGTCGGACGCTGTCAAGGCTGCCTGCCGGCAAGGACTTCAGGAAGCCGTCAAGGAGGACATCCTGCCGGCTGAAGCCTATTTGGGGCTCGCCGACATGGCGATTGACGAAAAGGACTGGCCGGGCGCCATTGACCATTTGCAGCAGGCGCTTGAATTGCAGCCCCTCAAAGCAACAGACCAGGCCTTGTTAAGATTGGGTCACTTGTTTCTTAAAAATGGCGCTGAAAAACAGGCCCAGATCAGTTTCGGGAAAAGTCTTTCACTTTCCCGAAATCGGGTGAAGTTTCTGGAGCGTATTTACCGTGTTTACAAATCAGAAGGCGTGCTGAATGAATTCAACGAGTTCTACAGGGCAGCGCGTCAAAAATTTTCCCTGCCGGTTCAAACCGATATCCTTCTGGCCCGGTCCCTCCTCGAATTGAAACAATACAACCAGGCCCGGCAGGTTCTCGAAGCGCTGAACTCCAATGAATCCACAGCCGCAGCCTATTACTGGCTGGCGAGGATTGCAGACAAGCAAGGCGATTGGCATGAAATGGAGCTGACGATTCAAAAGGCCACGGTTCTCGAACCGGAAAATAACCACTACCGTCAGATCTTTTTCAACCTGCTCAAAAAGATGAAGAGATATGAAAGCGCCGAAAAACAGCTCGATCTGATGGTTGGCTATTCAGAGAAGCCCTCTGCCCGCCTTTTTAATGAAAAGGCTTGGCTGCGGTGGAAGCAAAAGGATTATGAAGCGGCTGCGCAGGCATGGCAGTCGGCCATCCTTATTGATTCTGACAGCGCAGCCTATTATGCCCGCGCGGCCGAAGCCTATGTTAAGTTAGGGGATTGGTCCAAGGCCGTAGAGTTTTATCGAAAAGCCACTGGCCTTGATCCCGAAAACAAGCAGTACAAAAAACGCTACCTGCAGATTTTGGGAAGAGATTCATAGGGAGATGGTGGCTTAATTGAGCGCAAGCTCAATTAGGTGTTCTATGTTATTCATTAATAATTTTTTTGTAAAATCAATAATTACAATTAGTTATTATCCTCCTTGCTGAGTAATTCAGAAACCGGAGGTTTATGCGCGTTTTGTGCTAAACAACAGCACCAACTCATTGGTAGGGCCAGTTTTCAGGATCGTTTAGTAACTTCATCCACAGCCCTTTACCGCTATCTATCTCTTATCAGCTATGAGCCATCCGCCATCGTCTAATTGGGTGACACGCTGTTCTCTTTTTGCATTGCTTATTTTCACCCCTCTGGCCAGAGGCTCCGTACAGGATTGGGCCATTACCACGATCCATCTGCTGACATTGATTGCCCTTGCCTCATTTCTATTAGAAAACAGCCTCGTCTGGCGTTGGAAGTGGATCAAGACCCCATTAGACAAGCCCATTTTAGTAGTGATCATACTTTCGATTCTGTCTACCATATTTTCGGTGCACAAATACACCAGTATTTGGTCCGTCGTCTTGCTTATAAACTATGCTGTAATCTACTATCTGATTATCCATACGTTCCGCACGCGCTCGGAACTCAGACAACTTGTCTACCTGGTTATCGGCGTGGCCGCATTTATCTCCCTTTTTGGAATTTTCAAATGGTCCGGTGTTAATCCTTTCTCATGGTGGGAGTACACAGATATACTACAGACTCCCGGCCGCTTGACGGCTACTTATGGAAATGCCAATCACTTGGCCGGCTATATCGAAATGACCCTTCTTTTGACCATCGGGTTTTCGCTGACCGGGGTCGGAGGCGGAAAACGGATTTTGATAATTCCTATCACCATTGTTTTGTTGGCTGCACTGATCCTGTCTCTATCAAGGGGCGGCTGGTCAGGGGCGATTGCAGGTTTGGCACTTATGATCACCATCCTGATGACAGCCCATCGTTTGAGGAGCAAAAAACTGGTTTTGACCCTTTCCGCCGGGATTGTGGCGGCAGCGATTATCGTTTTATCCACCGGCCCGGTAGTTGACCGCATAATTACCGTGACGGAGGGAAATCCCGAGATAAATATGTATTCCCGCCTCGTGGGATGGCGAGGTGTGGTCAATATGATCAAAGATTATCCCCTCCTGGGGTCAGGGCCGGGAACTTTTTCAACCGTATATACTCAGTATCAGCCGCCCGGTCTTGGCAAGCGTCGCTTTTATGCCCACAACGACTACATGCACTTCATCTCGGAGGTCGGTATGGGCTTGTCAATCGTCATCGTCTGGCTGATCGTTGCCCTTTACGGGAGGGGCCATAAAAAAATCAAGAATCCCAGCCGTCTGGTCCGGGGAACCACCTTGGGAGCCCTGGCAGGAATCACCGCCATCCTGTTCCACAGTTTTGTCGATTTCAACCTGAACATTCCGGCCAATGCAATTCTTTTCACAGTTCTGGCGGCGGTAGCAACAGGTCCCGTACCTGTAAATAACCGCTTTCCCATCCGGTTAGATCCGTCTATGAAGAAATCGGCTAATGTTCCTGCCCGACACAGAGATGTTGATCGAATCAGATAGCAGATCATTCCAATTGGACCCACGCCCATTAACTGAAATCACGGTAGATAGATTCAGCGCATATAATTATCCAGTTGATCCGTGTTTTTGGTTTAGTCGGGCCGATCTCACAGAATCGCAAAAATCGGAGTCATTATGAAAATATTGGTTACAGGCGGAGCAGGGTATAAAGGTATCAAGCTGACAGCTGCATTGTTGCAGAAAGGGTATGATGTTACGGTGGTTGACAATTTTATGTATGGCTATGATCCGATTATGCACCTTGTCGAAAACCCGAAATTGCATATAGTCAGGCAGGACATACGAAACGGGATTGAAAATTTATCAAAATTCGATGCTATTTTTCACCTGGCCGGCATCAGTGGATTCCCGGCTTGTGCGGCCAACCCACATTCCGCCCAATTAATCAACGTTGACGCCACCAGGATGTTAGTCGAGAGCCTGAGCAAGGAGCAGTTGCTGATTAATCCCTCAACCACATCCATGTACGGTAAAAAGGGTGTGAAATGCCACGAAGATACCGAAGTCAGTCCGGTGAGCACCTATGCTTTAACAAAATACGAGGCAGAGAAGATTATACAGGATCGCGAAAATTCCGTTAGTCTGCGATTTGCTACAGTATTTGGCGTGGCCCCAAAGATGAGACTGGATCTCATGGTGAATGACTTTGCTTATAAAGCTATACATGAAGGGGCGGTGGTTCTTTTTGACAGTTTTGCAAAACGTACCTTTATTCATATAGATGATACTGTCAGCTCCTACCTTTTTACCCTCGAGCGGTTTAACGATATGAAAGGGCAGGTATTTAACGTGGGAGGCCGGCATTTAAACTATTCGAAGAGAGAAATTGCAGATATCATAAACGAACGTGTACAGTTCGATATCATCGAATCGGAGTTGAGCGATAAAGACTTGAGAAATTTTATCGTTTCGTTTGAGAAAATAGAAAAGGCTGGGTTTGTGCCGCAAAAAAGTGTTGAAGCCGGTGTGGAAGAGCTTCTAAAACTTTACTCTTTTTATGAATACTATTCGCACTACAAGGTCATTTAAATCGGGGAGTCCAACTCTTATGTCCCAAAATGATAATTCGCTGGCAATAAATGGCGGGAGACCCGTCAGCAAAAAAGTGATACCTATTCATAAACCTTATCTCGACAAAGACGATTCCGAGGCAGTGCGCAAAGCAGTTGAATCCACTTTTCTTTCCGGTGACGGCCCGGCCTGCAAGGAGTTTGAAAAAGGCCTCGCCACCTATCTCGGCGTAAAGCATGCATATTTTACAACGTCCTGCACAGTGGCATTGGATCTTGCATTTCGCATAAAAAATTTCCCGCGAGACAGTGAAGTCATAATTCCGGACTTTACCTATACCTCTACAGCTTTAGGACCCTTGCTGAATAATTTAAGAGTTCGCCTAGCTGATGTCGATTCTGAAAATGGGAATATCGATGTAAACAAACTAGAAAATTTGATTACAGAAAAGACCGTAGCGATAGTGCCGGTTGATTATGCCGGAAATCCGGCCGATATGGATAAGATAAATCAAATCGCGAAGAGATATAATCTATATGTAGTTCATGACACAGCTCAATCGATGGGATCATCATATAAGGGGAAAAAAACCGGGACACTTGCCGATGTTTCCACCTTCAGTTTCCATGGTACCAAGAATCTGACAACCGGTGAAGGGGGCGCCATTGTAACGGACGACGACGAACTGGCTAAAAAAATAATAATAATGCGTGAGAAAGGAACGAATAAACATTCCTTCTTAACAGATAATATCTCGCGCGGCTATTATGAATACATGGATATCGGCAATTCCTATGTCCAATTCAACATACTTGGGGCCCTCGGTGTTGCGCAGCTGGCCAAGATCGAGAGGATGAACGCTGAAAGAGCTAAAATCGCAAATTTCTACATCCAAGAATTATCAGATATTGCAGCCATCAAAATGCCCAAAATTTCCGCAAAGGCGAACACCAATTGGCACATATTTTATATATTGGTTCCAGCCGGCCAAAAGTACTGGATACTTGATGCACTCAGGGCTGAAGGCGTATACTCAAATGTCCATTATACACCGCTGCATAGAAACAAATTCTATTCCCATCTTGGTACTGATGAAAACTTCAAAGGGGCAATGAAGTTTTTTGGAGGATTGTTGAGGTTGCCTATATATCCCTCGTTGAACGAAACCGAAAGAACATGTGTTACCACAGCGGTCAGGAAAGTTTTAGGATATTCAATTTAATGAAAAAATCTGTTTTAATCTTCGGAGCCGGGTTGAATCAATTAACCTTGATTAAGGCTGCTAAGGAATTAGGTACAACTTCCGTGGTCATCGACCCGAACCCCGCAGCTCCCGGGAGGAAAATGGCCGATTTTTTCTACTGCGTCGCTGCCGATGACTATAGAGAGACCAAAAAGATAGCAATAAAGAATAAGGTGCATGGAATTGTAACCGGTCAGATGGAGCAGCCACTGAAGATAATGGCTCGCCTGGCTGCAGACCTTGGATTTATTTTCCATTCCCCTGAAGTGGTCGAGCGCTGCAGAAATAAATATCTGATGAAAAAGGTATTTCAAAATAATAATGTCGCTTCCGCCAGGGGTAAATTATTTCGCGCTGATGAGGTTATTCGGTCTGAATCATTAAATGAATTGGGTTTCCCATTGATTTTGAAGCCGTCCGATTCGTATTCCAGTCGGGGTGTCTTTAAAATCAATACGTTTGCAGAATTAAGTAATTTCATCGATAGAACTCGCGCTTTTTCCTCAGACAATTCAGTCGTTTTGGAAGAATTTATCGAAGGGCCCGAATATAGCATAGAAGCCATAACATATGAGGGTAAAACCACAATAGTCCAATACACTGAAAAGATAATTACACCTTTTCCAAATACGGTTGAGATTGGACATATTCAACCGGCGCTGATCGGTCACAACCAAAAAAGGCAAGTCGATTCCATTGTTAAAATGGCCCTCAAGGCATTAGGGATCAACAATTCAGCTTCTCACACAGAGCTTAAACTTACCAGCAAGGGCCCTGTAATTATCGAAATCGGAGCACGACTGGGCGGTGACTTCATACCATCCTATCTTACTTTGGCATCTACAGGTGTTGACATGGACAAAGCCGCCATTCAGGTAGCTTTGGGCCAAGAGCCGGACCTGAAGAAAAAATGCAGCAGACATTCGTATATCAAGTATCTGGAATTAGAAGAAGGCAGATTGGTGACGGAAATTAGAGACTATTCAGATATATCGAATCATCCGGAGGTTGTTATTGCTCATGTCTTTGTGCAGCCCGATGATGTAATTGCCGGACTAACCGACAGCGCCAAAAGGCCAGGCTGCGTGATGGTTCACGGCGGCAGTAATAAGGAAGTCCGGAAACGTGGAGAAAAGTTGGCAGGCCTTTTAAAGTCACGAATTGTGTTGAACGGGGATTGACTATGATTGACGGGATAAAGGTATTCCTGCGGCCTCTAAGAATTGAGGACTGGCGGACGACGATTGCCTGGAGAAACGATTTGACCTTTAATTTATACATCAAATCCCATCCCTTTCCAGTTACCGAAGAATTGGAACAGGAATGGATAAAAAACGTATTGGAGAAAAAGAATAATCAATCTATTTATTTTGCAATATGCTCAATGAGCAATAAAAAAATTGTAGGAATAGCTAATATATATCGAATTAACTGGGTGGCGCAAACCTGTTTTTTTGGCCTGTATATCGGATCTGAAGCTGACAGGCAAAAAGGTTTTGGACATGAGACTATACAATTAATTCTCAGATATGCCTTTAATAACCTTAATTTGAGAAAGATATCATTGGAAGTGATCGCGGACAATCACGCAGTGCTAAAAATTTATAGTGATATCGGTTTCGTTAAAGAGGGACATCTTAAGGAGCAATTTTTTGCTTTCAACGAGTATCATGATGTCGTCATTATGAGTATATTTAGAAAACAAACAACAAGCGCTTGAATGCGATGGTGGATAAATCGGAGTCTATGGCAGGGCTCGCCGGGCCGGGCGGATCCAACAATGATTGTGAAAATGATCGGTTGCAAGGATTAGAATGAAAATACTGCTGCTGATGCCAAACAAGTATGGTATCGCTCAGAGCCTCGCAAATATTCTCAGCCTAAGAGGCTCTGAATGCCTGGACCTTGATTTCCGGGATTATATAAAAAAATGGCAGTTAGCCTCCAATGTCCAAATGTTCCGGTTCCCCGACAAGGTGAGGATATTATGGGAGAGTTACTATTACACGGCAATTAACCGTTGGTACAAGCGACAATTCAGTGCCCACCATCCGGATTTGGTGTTCGTATACAACAATGAAATGCTGCTGCCCGATACCCTATCATGGCTGAAGGAAAAAAAAGTAAAAGTAGCCTTTTATCTGGGGGACAATCCGCTATACACGCCTACAAGCCGGCACAACCTTACCGTGCTTGAATATGCGGACGCCGTATTCGTTCCAGATACATTTTGGCAGGAACAGCTAAAAAAAATAGGTCTGCCTTCAGTATTCCACCTGCTTCTGCCTTTAGCCGAGGATCTTTATTTTCCGGTGACCAATCTGGGAGCTATCGATCACGAGCAATACAAAACAGAGATATTGTATGTCGGGATGTCCTACAACAACTCCTGGGGGTATAAAAAGGCCAGATTCTTGAGCTACTTTTCAGATTATGACCTCCAAATACATGGCAACAAGGCGTGGAAACGCTGGTTTAAGCATTTCCCTGCCCTGAGATCTCATTTTGTTGAAAATAAAGGCCTTATTCCAGTGGAAAGGCTAAATAAGATGTACAACTGCACCAAAATTATACCTGTTGACGGGAATCCGGGTATTTTACACGGCATCCATCTAAGAGCCATAGAGGCGCTTTCAGCAGGCGCCCTTCCCTTGATGGAATGGAATGCCGATATGGATTTTATTTTTGAAGGGATCACCGATCTTCCGGCTGTAAAGGATTACGGAATCATACCGGAGATGTTAGGCTATTACTTAAACAATGACGGAAAACGTCGAGAGTTGGTAGACCGGATGACCAATTCTTATAGACGGAGGTACTCGACGGAGATGGTCTTCAATTTTATAATGGAAAAACTCGGCATCTAGTTGGTTATCTGCCCTTAAATTAAAAAAGAATGAATACCTCAATGTGGAAAACTTTGTTCCTCTAAGAAAATTGGCCAACAAAATCATCCGAAAAGTTCTATGGATATTGGATGGCTTGGTCTGGTACTTGTGTGTGCGCATCGGAATCACACCCGGAAGGAAGGTCGCCGCAGGCTCTGTTTCCATAGGTATTGCAACTTTCAAGGACCGCTATTGGAACTGCCTGGTTCCCTTATTGAGGAAATTAGCCTATCTATTCCCCAAAAGCGAATTAATTGTTGTTGCAAACGGACATGTCAGGCAGGAGGAACAAAAGACCTATCTTTCTAAAATACACACTTATTGTTCACAGTTTGACAACATTAAATTAATTGTGCATCAACATCCTGTTGGTTTGAGCGCAATCTGGAACCAAATTATCAGAAATGCGAACAATGATCTCATACTCATATTAAACGACGATGTGGATATCAAAATCAATTTTCCCAAATTAATTTCCCAGGTATTGGATTTTAATCCGACATTATTGACGATTAATAAATCCTGGAGTCATTTTGTGATTTCAAAACCCGTCTACGATCAGGTTGGTGATTTCGATGAAGGTTTGCTTGAAATCGGCGGCGAGGACGATGATTATGCGGCTCGAATGGCACTCAACAAAATACCGATAGGAAATGTAAAATCGTCCTTGATCGCAGCCAAGCTGAAACTAAAAGATCGCAAGCTCAAATTAAATAGTTATGGGAAAAATATGAGCAACGAAGCAAACGGCTACAGTTCTTATAATTCACGCTATTTGGCGCAAAAGTGGTTGTCAAGCGATAAACCGTTCGATGGCGCGGTTTATGTGCCCAGCAGGAAGATACGGTATTGGAAACTAAGAGGTTAAATCGGCATGATTTATCCAGATCGTGGGAGGAGCTTCCAAAGCGTCGCCCCAAGGCTATGTATTATTTTAATTGGGCCCAATTAGATTCCTATGCAGCAGCTTAAACAAAAGACGATAAAAGGAATTTTCTGGAGTGGGATTGATTCATTTGGCGTGTACTTGATAAAATTTGGATTTGGAATTGCCATAGCGCGTCTGCTTTCGCCAGTAGAATATGGAATAGTCGGTCTGATGGCTATTTTCATGGTGATGGCGAGAATGATCTCCACAAGCGGGCTTTCCATGGCATTAATCCAGAAGCGCAACGCAACCGACGAAGATAGTTCGACGGTTTTTCTTTTTAATCTGAGTTCAGGAATTATACTCTACATTATCCTATTTTTCTGCGCACCTCTAATTGGGAGGTTTTTCAACGAACCCCAAGTGGTAGCCGTTGCCAGAGTTGTTGCGCTGGCCTTGATTATAGACCCGTTTGCAAACATACAATCGACGATTCTCAGCAAAGAGTTGAATTTTAAAAGACAGGCAATAGTACAGCTGCCTGGAGCGCTGGTTACCGGAAGCACGGGACTCACCATGGCATACAGCGGCTTCGGCGTGTGGGCGCTGGTATTTCAAACATTATCCGGTTCTATATTTCGTGCTGTCTCCTTGTGGATTGTCTGCAAATGGAGACCTTCTCTTTCTTTCGATTATAAATCTTTCAAGTCATTATACCACTACGGCTGGAAAATATTTCTGCAGGGATTGTCCAATAGTATTTTCGATAATATCTATTATCCGATTATCGGCAAGGTGTTTGGGGCCTCCCTTCTAGGCTACTATACAAGGGCGAGAAGCTTTTATAATATTTTTGTCGTACAGTTTTCTATCTCATTCGGCCGAGTGATTTTTCCGGCATTATCCTCGATTAGCGACGATAAAGAAAGAATGCGCAGAGGCTATTTCAAGTCTTTTCAATTGTTGATTTTTTTTGTGTTTCCGGCAATGACAATATTAATTATAACGGCGGAGCCGTTTATTAGTTTAGCGCTTACGGAAAAATGGCTGCCGGCTGTGCCGTATGTGAAATTGTTGTACGCCGAGGGCTTTCTTTTCCCATTGTTTTTGTTGAATCAAAATCAATTTGCCGCTTTGGGAAGAAGTGACTTAGTCTTAATTCTTGGTGCTACAAGACAGCTATTGATGTTGATCGGATTGGTCACAATTATATATTATGATATCAGGATATTGCTTGTTTCCTACCTCATTGCGAGCCTGTTTTCATTTTTAATCTCGATTCCGTTGATAAGATCAAGCTTGGGATTATCCGGCGTTGGCTTATTAAAAAGCATATTATTGCCATTAGTAATTGTGTCCGCCTCAGGTTTGGTAATTTCCAATATTGCCGACAGGTTACTTTCTTCGGAAATATTGTTAATAGTTTTTGAGGCCACGGCATTTATTATTGTTTATGCGGGTTGCAGCCGAACACTGAATAGAAAAGCTTATGACGATGCCAAGCTGTTGTTGAAAGGATTTTCTCGCTATAGAGATCAATAAGCAGTTATTAAAAGCACTGTGACTGTGGATAATGCAGAAAGACTATTTTAAAATAATCATACGCTGGCTTACTAGGATACACGGGCTTGGACTTATTAATTCGTTCAGATTATTTCAAAATCTAAAGAAGGATAAATTATTTTATATTGAGATTGATAATCGCAAAATATATTTAAGGGGAAACAGTACCGATTTTAATGTGCTTTATTCAATACTGTTTAAAAACGAGTATTCCTATTTGTCAGCCCTGGATCTGAAACGGGTTGAGGTTATTATCGATGCCGGGGCAAATATAGGTATTTCCACGTTGCTCTTTAAAAAGAGGTTTCCCGATGCTGCCATTTTCGCAATAGAGCCGGAAAAGACAAATTTTGACCTACTAAAGAACAATTTAGCCGGCCAACGTAATATCACGCTGATTGAAGGGGCTCTCTGGCACGAAGATGCGCACCTCAAACTTAAAACTCATAACACCGAAAAATACGCATTTCAGGTCGAAGAATCATTAGAGCAGGGTATTAATGGGTATGCCCTGTCAACTTTAATTAAGAATTATAGTTTAAAAAAAATCGACATTCTGAAATTAGACATTGAAGGCGCTGAGAAGGAAATATTCATGAAAGATAGCTGTGACTGGATGTATATTACAAAAAGTATTATTATCGAACTTCACGATATGATCGAATCGGGATGCGGCCACGCGTTTTTCAGTAAACTGAGTAATTTCAAATATTCGTTATATTCCCAAGGTGAGAACTTATTTGTTAAGCTTGATTCATGACCAAGGAAAAAGCCAATTTTCTGACCATATTCCTTCCCTATAAGGATTTTCATTTTTTTAAAGATCCCGGACAACTTCCATACCGCTTCCAGAAGAACTTCAATTGTAAGAGCAAACTCCTTTCGTTTAAAAACGGAGATGACTATTCCGTCACGGAGAAGCATCTGCAGATAGAGTTTATAGAAAAGGGCCAATCCTCTCAAAGAAATCGCAACCGAATTTTATGGTATCTGATCAGAAAAGGGAGGAAAATTGACATATTAAATCTTTTTCATATCGGCTGGTCTAACTTTTTAGTTGCTTTTATCTATAAGGTTGTCAACCCTGGTGGATTTGTCTACCTGAAGTTAGACAACTGCTTCTCCACGGGGCCCTACAAATGGGAGGATTATTTTTCAAGAACCGGTAAAGCAGGCAAAGAATCGATTAAAGCGTTGCTGGTCAGAAAACTACTGCATCGCTCTATAGATTTATACAGCGTTGAGGATGAGGATTCAAAGAAAGAATATGAAAATAGCTACCGAATTTTCAGGAATAAGATCATATGTTCATATAATGGATCAGCCTATGATCTGGCTGCTGGAAAAACAATCGCCCACAAAAAGGAAAATATAATTTTAACCGTAGGCAGGTTAGGTACTTATCAGAAAGCCACCGAGGTTTTATTAGAGGCCTTTGCGTCTATAAAAGATAAAAATGATTGGTTTCTGCATTTGGCAGGAAGCATCGATCCGGCGTTTAATGACTACATTGAAAACTATTTCAAAAGATTTCCAGACCTATCAATCAGAGTTGTATTCGAGGGGGTATTGTCCAGATCTGAGCTTTCTTCATTGTACAGCAGAGCAAGGATTTTCTGTCTACCATCAAGGTTTGAAGGTTTTGCGATTGTACTGGCGGAAGCTATGCATTTCGGCAATGCTGTTCTGACAACAAAAAATGGTTCCCTGCGCAGGATTATCGAGGGCGGGGCCGGATTGGTAGTGGAAAAAGATGATGTCAAGGCTTTGTCAACAGCCTTGCAGCACTTGATCGTAAATCCTGCTATTACCAAAAAGTTCGGCGGACATGCCGGGGACTTCGCAGCCAAAGAGCTAAACTGGGACACGATTGTGCAAAAACTGCATAAAAAGATGCTGGATAAGGGATTGTGCATCTAATGCATCTATTAAACTCGGCCGATTGCGCGCCTGACCATACCTCAAGAAGTGTTGATTAACTGTCCGGCTGCTGGAACTTTAAACACAGACAGCATCGCTGACCGGCAAAAAATTGGCCAAAAGGAAACCACCGCCCATAAATGGATAACTCTGAAAAACGATATTTTAATATTCTGCCTGCCGGCATAGTTAGATTTATTACAGTCATCGCCGGTTCAATAGTGGCGGTATATTATCTGCCCAATATATTGAAGAGTATATGGTTTGTTTTTCTCTTGGTCCTGTATTTCAGGAGCAAGGACGAACCTTTCTGGCTTGCTTTTTTCCTGGTCCTCTCGGATGGCTTTATCGGATTTTTTGGTCTCTATGAAGCCATACTGACATTATTGCCCGGTCTTCCCGGAATTGAAGTGGGACAGTTTTATATTGTCTTAACGGGCGTCAAAGCCATAAAAACAGGACGCAGACCCCCTGTTTTTTTTAATAACATACTTAAAGCTTGTCTTGCATATTTGATTTTGCTTATCGCAGTCGGGCTACTTTTCGGCTTGTCCGGTGGGCTCAATGTCTATTTCAGGGTATTTAAGCTAACTTTGCCGTTCCTTTTATTTTATTCAATCCCTTGCCTGCTGAAGGGAAGGCATGACTACGAGAGATTTTTTGGATTTATTTTCTTTGTTTGCCTGATTGCATCTTTAAGTCAGGTATTTAACGTAATGAGCGGTGTCGGCCCGGCCGCGATGCTTCGCGGAAGAACGATTGACAGATATTCGCAAATTTACCTGGACATGACCTTCGGATACCGGGGATTCTACAATCCAGCCATTTCCCTGATAGGCTTTTTCGGAACTTTTTATTATTTAACCGGACGACGAAAAATATATGCTTCAAACTATCTATACATCATTATGGCATCGATTTTGTTGAATGTATTTCTTTCGGCAAGCCGGGGTTGGATGATCAGTTTTGGCAGCATGCTCGCTCTTTTTATGCTTGTTGCCCTAAAGACCGGTTCGAGAACGAGAAAGCTGTCTATGTTGGTAATATTAATAGTCGGAGCAAGCTTTTTAATTGCGAACCAACCACGAATAGTAAAGCAAATATCACTTGCTACCGAAAGGCTGAGTACCATAAAAACTTTTGTGAAAGGCGACCCTACAGCGGGCGGTACACTTTCTAGAATCGATAAGCGAAGACCGAGGGTGTTGAAAAAATGGTATGAAAGCCCATTGGTAGGGTGGGGTTTTTCAAACGAGTTTTTTGAATATAACGATGGACATGTGGGAAACGCGAACATTTTACTCCATTCCGGTATTTGCGGTGCAACATTATTGGCCATATTTTTTACGTATTTCAGCCTTGGAATGGTGAACATCGGAAAAATTGCCGAGCGTCAAAGACTTTTTCCCGGCGGTCAAGCCTATGTTTTCGTGATTTTTCTTTTTGGCTGGTTTGTTCTACACAGCAGCAGCGGTCAACAGTTTTCATTCTCCACAAGTCCGGCAAATGCAATTATTCAAGCAATTTTTTTTAGTTTTGGAGCTTATAAATACACAGAAGTAAGAAAATTCGGAAAGAAAAAAGTTTCCTTTATAGTTGAATCAGGTGGCAGGGAAACTGCGGAAGTCCAGTGAAGAATAATAGAATTATTTTTCCTTTATGGCAGGATAAACCAGGCGGAATCGAGCTCTCATTGCCAGAAGTTGCAGCAAAGTCTCCGAATTTTGTGTTTAGTGCTTTTGTATGTAGACCGAACGATAAAGGAATTTCTGTCTTTGACGGTACAAATGTAAATTTTCAATATGGCTGCTCCGATAATTTAAGGTTATATATTCGCTTTTTTTTGTTTGCATATAGAAACCGTCACAAAGTATTTCATACTTTCAATATCGGACCTAGTATGCTCATATTGTTAAGAGCCGCTGGTGCTAGGAAAATAGTATATTCTATTCGAGGCACGGTATACTGGAAGACTTTAGTTCATAAGTTTTTTGTGAAAATATGCTGGCGGGTTGCACTTGGCAATAAGATCGTCTTTATGGCTAATTCAAAATGGAGCAAAAAGGTTTTCTATGAAAAGATTTCGAGAAAAGTCAATGTTAGGGTGACCTATAATTACATTGATAGTGAACGTTTTAGGTGCTCTTACAAAAAAAGGGAAAAGCCTTATAAGGTTATATATTCCGGCCGTCTGGCTCATGGGAAAAATCTCTTTAAATGGCTGGATTGTGCAAAAAAAATTCTAGAAGTACATTCAAATACATCATTCAAAATTTATGGGGAAGGGCCATTAAAATCAGAACTCGAATTCTATAGCCGTTCATTGGGAATCAGTGATTCTGTTGTTTTCGAGGGATTTAAACCTGACATCGAAAAAGCCTATCAGGATGCGAGTTTACTGCTATTTCTTTCTGAGTATGAATCATTTGGCAACGTTGTTGTTGAAAGTATCATGTGCGGAACACCGGTAATCGTCTCACGCATTCCATCAATGGAAGAAATATTCCAGAATTACAATGAATTTCTGGTGTCGCTGGATGATCAACTAGAAGACAATATAATCACCAAGTTATCCAACCATGATGAGCTGAGTAAACTTGCATTAAAGGTTCGAAGTGAGTTTTTAATTCGGTTTTCCCTCCAAGAACATCTGTTGAAATTACACTCCTTATACAGGAGCTTTGAAATAAACTAAAATTTGTTTCTAAGCTTCTAATCATAAGGATTTAAATTAAGCTGTAACTGTAATCTAATAAAGTGGATTCCTTGCATAGAGATCGAACGCCTGTTGTATATTATCATTCTGTCGGAAAAAAAAATCCCAACTGGAAAAAGAATTTTCTTACAATTCCCTTGCCTTTTTTTGAAGATCAGGTCGAGTATATCTCACACAAATTCAGAGCAATAAGCATAAAAGAATTTTGGGCAATAAGAACAGGTCGACTAAAGCCGATAAAGAATTCAATTGTTCTGACATTTGACGACGGGTATCTTGACAACTGGATATGGGCTTATCCGGTATTAAAAAAATTCGGGCTTAAAATGACAATTTTTGTCAGCCCTGATTTTGTCGATAAAAAAGGTGGTGTAAGGCCGAATTTGGACGACGTGTGGGATAAAAGGGCAGAAATAAGCGACTTGAATCAGGCCGGATTTCTTTCCTGGCAGGAGATGAGAAAAATGGAAGCTTCCGGGTTAGTGGAGATTCAATCGCATACTATGACGCACACTAAATACTTCGTTTCTGATAGAATCGACGGTTTTCACCATCCAGGATCTGATTGTCTTTACCCCATCGGAAATCTTTTCCCCGAAAGGAAGCCCTATTATATTGGCGATCCAGAGTTTGAGAAATTATTGCCGTATGGATACCCTTTTTTAGAACAGGCTTCTTCCGTTATCGCCAATAGAATCAAGATAAAAAAAACATTTATCGATGCGGTGGTAAACTCTTTGGAGGATATTGATTGGACGCAGGCATACAGTTTCCCGGCGCTCTACAGCAAGGCAGAACCTGTCTACCGTGATTTTAAGAACAAAGGCGCCATTATCGAAAGGATCGAATCCGAAAAGGAATATAAGAAGCGGGTATATTTCGAATTGGAAAAATCTAAAGCGATTATCGAAAAGATGATGGATAAGAAGGTTGAATTTCTATGCTGGCCTCATGGGGACAGCAATAAGTTCGCGCAAAAAGCGGCTCTGGATATAGGCTATAAGGCAACAACCCTTGGAAAATCGACTGCAGATAAGGCAGATGCACACAGATTTGAGAGGTTTGGTTTAGGTACGGTTCGGAATAGACGAATTCTCTCTATAGCCAAAGCTAGGTTTAAGCTTAGGAGTTATATGGGCAGGCAGCCGGACATGGCGGCGAAAAAAATTTATGATTTCTTGCGAGACCGATTTTGAAAAATAAATCCTTTGTATTGAAGAGAAAATACTCGACAAGCGGTTTATTGTCGATAAAAAAAATAGATGAAATTAGGGGCGATGAAACCGACTACCTCGCTTTTGCTGAGACCGGCCTGGATAACGAGATTTATCAGCAAAGCAAAAAGGTGATCATTATTATCGGAGACCTGGTCGTCGGGAAAAATGTAAAACGAAGTTTTGAGCTGTTTTATCAAGCGGTCAAGTATAACGCCGTCCATGAGTTTGGCGGCTTTTTTTATTTTATATATATTGATAACCATCGACGTATTATAAAATTGTGGTCAAGCTTGTTTAACATCCTGCCCATTTACTATTGCAAAGAGAATAACGGCGTTACCATATCATCACGAATAGACCTAATTCTTAGGTTCGGAGACACAAAAAACCATGAAATTGATAAGCAATACCTTCTTGAAAGGGTCTTGTTTAACTACGGACTTTTTAATCGAACATATCTTAAAGCAATAAAATTGGTTGGTGCCAATAACTATGTAGAAATTGGAAACAACCATTTCTGTGAGCCATCATGTCTAGATATCGTCGACTTGTTCCATAGTGAGTTTAATAAAGGACAGGCCGTATTGACTGCTTTGTCGGAAAAATTTATAGACTTGACTGAAAAATACCTGCCGGAATCCAATTTTGCTGTTTCCTTTACCGGAGGATTTGATGGTCGCACCCTTGTGGCAGTTTCAATGAACCATCAAAAGGACTTTTTTGCTTATTCATTTGGAGCTCCTGAATCAGAGGATGTTTCAATCCCGATGGTCCAATCAGGGAAGATTCCTTTAGAATTCAAGCCTATTTATTTGTCCGGTTCGTATATAGAAAATAAGTCGTATGACTGTGGAAAAGACTTGATAACAAAGACGGAAGGCGCAGCCTCTTTCGCCAGAGCTCACTATGTCTATGCAGCCAGAATACTTTCTGAAATGACCAACTATATAATTACCGGCAATTTTGGAAGCGAATTGTTTCGTGCTATGCACAATCCCGGCGTAATGGTTTCTCGTGAGTTGATAACATTTTTTGACCCGCGTTCAAGCGACAATTGGAAGGCCGCTCTAACATGCTCGAAAAAACTGAATTTTTTTCGCAAAGACAGTATCAAAAATGAACTATACGGCGTTATAGAGGATTTGGAGGGTTACAAACAAAGCTTTAAGGGGCTGGAAACAAACCGATTTTTTTATACGTATGTTTTAGGCGAAATATTCAGAAAGTATTTTGGACCTGAAATTGTCATGCAGCAGTTCTTTTTAACAAACCGTACCCCTTTTCTCGACTTTGGATTTATTGTAGAACTGTTCCGTTCATATTACTGCGGCGTATACAGTGACTTTTTTACAAACAATCCACTGAAAAGGTACAAAGGACAGCTTCTGTATGCATATATAATAAAAAAAGCCTGCCCAGTGTTGCTATCCATGAAGACGGGAAAAGGCTATCCGCCGGAGGCACTGCTAACTTTGAGGGGCAAGCTGGAACTGCTAACAAATTTAATAACCAAAAAGGTAAAAGCAGCACGAAAAGGCCCTGAGGATCCGCAGGCTGTTTACCGAGCGTTTCTACATAACAAAAATAACTGGACAAAAATTGATTTTTTTAGTGGGATTTACAATGAAGGCTATATCCGCGAGCGTTTTCAGCGAGACCGCCCAAAGTTCGATATTTTAAGTAATGTGATTTCTTCGAACTATTATTTATCAGCGGTTTATCCGAACTGCATTAATTAACTATGAATAAAATAAAAGCCGGCATATTGAGAAATGAGGTTGATGAAGATCATAATTTATGGGTAAAGGCATGCGAAAATTATAAAAGCAAAATAGACTATGACGTTATTGATTTGACAGCATCTGGTTGGATGGAGAGACTTGAAAGGGGAAAATATGACGTTTTGCTGGCAAAACCTTCTGCGATCACAGCGCGATACAAACGTTTATATGATGAACGAATCTATCTTATCGATAAAGTATTAAAAATTCCTATATTTCCAACTGCCCTCGAAATATATATATATGAAAACAAACGATTCTTCTATTCTTGGCTAAAAGCAAATAAATTGCCCCATCCACGAACAGATGTGTTTTATAATAAAATAGAGGCCATTGATTTTTTGAAAAAAACTACATGGCCTCTCGTCGCCAAGGTCAATATCGGCGCCTCCGGCAGCGGGATAAAAATCTTAAATGACAAGCGTGAAGCTTTGGAGTATATCGAGCGAGCGTTTTCGTCAAAAGGAATTAAAAGACGTTGGGGACCCAATTTGAGTTCGGGTAAATTGCTGAGTAGAGGCTTTTATTATGTCCGTTTTCCCCGGGACATAAAGCAGAAAACTGCTAAATACAGAGCGGTTAAAGCCGATAGGCAAAAGGGTTTTGTTATTTTTCAAGAGTATATTCATCACGATTTCGAATGGCGGGTTGTGGTTGTCGGGGAATCCTTCTTTGCGCACAAGAAAATTAAAATAAAAGACAAGGCCAGCGGCTCTTTATTAAAGTCCTACGAAAATCCGCCGCTTTCTCTTTTTGATCTTGCTAAAGAAATAATGGATGAATTCAAATTTTCCTCGCAGGCGATTGATGTCTTCAATAAGCCCGACGGCAGGTTTCTAATAAATGAAATGCAATGTATTTTTGGTCAATCTGATCCGCACCAAATGTTGGTAAACGGAAGGCCCGGCAGGTATTTTTACAAGAAAGGGCAATGGATTTTCGAGAATGGTGATTTCAACAACAATGAGTCCTATGATCTACGTCTGGAATATGTGATCAAAAAACTAGAAAATAGCTGAAAATGAAAGTTTTATTTGTGAGCAGTGGGAATTCGCGTACAGGAATCAGCCCGATCGTTCGAAACCAAGGCGAATCCTTGAGAAAAAATGGGATAGATTTAGAATATTTCTTAATAGTCGGAAAGGGGCTTAAGGGATATTATAAAAATATTCTGCACCTCAAAAAATTTATCAGGAAGAATTCTTATGATATTATTCATGCGCATTATGCGCTCTGTGGCTGGTTGGCGATACTTACTTTTTCAGGCTTACCGATTATCGTATCTTATATGGGTTGTGATGCATATGGTGACTATAACGAAAAGGGCAGAATAACCGTGAAGGGCTACCTTTTAATGCTATTCGGATTAACTTTACAAATTTTTGCAAAAACGATCATTGTGAAGTCAAAAAATCTTTTGAAGTATATGTATTTCAAAAAAAATTCATGTTATTCCAAACGGCGTGGACTTTGAAGTGTTTAGACCGGAAAGCAAAATTGAAGCTCGAAAATTGTTAGGTCTGGATATAAATGGAAAATACGTTTTATTTTTAGGTAGCAAGGATGACAACCGCAAGAATATTAAATTGTTGAACAAGGCCAGAGATCTACATCCAGATTTGTATGCAGTATTATGTCCATTTCCAATTGCACACCATAAGGTGCCAACCTTTCTGAACGCATGTGATGTGCTTGTGGTTACATCCTACAATGAGGGATCTCCCAACGTAATAAAAGAAGCGATGGCCTGCAATTGTCCTATTGTTTCTACAGATGTAGGTGATGTAAAAGAAATTATCGGAAATACTTCTGGCTGTTATGTCTGCTCTTTTAAGCCCAAAAATTTAAGTGACAGCATAAAATTGTCACTAGATTTTGGTAAAAGAACCAATGGTCGGAATAAAGTAGCCCACCTCGAGGAATCACAGGTTGCAAAAAGAATAACGGATGTTTATCGCAGGGTTGTACATGGTTCTGGGACTTAATACTTCACTTTATCGCAATAATTTTAATAGAAAATAATTTTTCTCCTAAAATACCAAAGGTTTCGGAGGAAAACTATGTTTATGATCCAAGCATGAGAAGCTTAGAGATAATTACCGAAGCTAACTGTATTGACCAGGGTAAATGGGACGTCTTTGTCTATAACCACGTCAGCGGCAATATATTTCAAACACCTTTCATGTACCGAGTCTATACGATATCCAAGAAATTCGAGCCTGTTGCCTTAGCAGTTATTGATGGGAATAAAGATATTCAAGGAATCTTACTAGCTGTTGTCCTAAAATACTATGAAGGACCTGTTGGAAATTTTACCGCAAGATCAATCATACATGGCGGACCTCTCGTCAAAAACAACGATCCAATTGTTTTGAATCTTTTACTTGGTCAATACGTTCAAATTATAAAGAAAAGGGCTATCTACTCGCAATTCAGGAATTTTTGGGACTGGGGTTCTTCAAAGCAGAAATTTTTCGATAACGGATTCACTTATCAAGATCACCTAAATATACTTGTCGACCTGACTAAATCGGAAGAACAGCTATGGGATGAAATGAATCCAAAGGGAAGGAACAAGGTTAGAAGATCTGTAAAAAAGGGGTCTTATTTCAAAATTGAACAGACGGAGGACGCACTCGGGCAGTGTTATGATATACTGCGCCAAGTTTATAACCGGGCGAAATTGCCACTTCCCGACTACAATTATTTCTTAAATCTATTCAAGGTCAATACGAAGTCACATTTGAAAATATTTTGTGCTTATTATGATAATGAAATAGTAGGTTGTATGCTTGGTTTGGCATTTAAAGATTCAGTTTATGATTACTACGCCGGAAGCAGGGCTGAATATTATGATAAGAATCCCAATGATTTAATACCTTGGGAAGTCTTTAAGTGGAGCAAAGAAAATCGATACAAAATTTTTAACTTTGGAGGGGCAGGTAAACCGAATGTACATTACGGGGTAAGGGATTACAAGAAGAAGTTCGGGGGCAGGTTTGTTAATTATGGTAGATTTGAGAAAGTTCATCAGCCGATTATGCATAATTTTGCCAAATTCGGATTTAAAATGTGGCAGCTCACAAAAAAATAGTTATGCGCATACTTATAGATATAGGCCATCCTGCTCATGTGCACCTTTTTAAAAACTTTGCCTGGCTGATGCAAAAAAAAGGTCACGACGTATTGTTTACTACGCGAGATAAGGAATTTGAAATTGATCTGTTAACAAAATATGGATTTCAGTATATTTCCTTTGGGAATAAATTTAAATCCAGTCTCGGCAAACTAATCGGGCTGCTCCAATTTAATCTCAGGATGTTAGTTGCAGCGGCTGGATTCCGGCCGGATATATTTCTAAGCCATGGCTCAATCTACGCTGCTCAGGTTTCTTGGCTATTGAGAAAACCCCATATAAGCTTTGAAGATACAGGAAATATCGAGCAGGTCAGGTTGTATAGACCGTTTACCCGGGTTATTTTAACATCCGATGTTTTCCCCTATTCATATGGGGAAAAGCAAATTCGGTACAAAGGGCATCATGAGCTTGCCTATCTTCATCCAAATTATTTTAAACCAGAAACTAGTAGCTTTAATAGTTCTATTATTAATATTGGCTCCAAATATGCTGTTATTAGATTGGTTTCCTGGAATGCCACCCATGACAAAGGTCAGCAAGGAATAGACGAAAAAGTAAAATATGACCTAATCCGTCTGCTAAAAAAGAAAGGCTTTCAAATACTAATCAGTTCCGAGGGGGATTTGCCGGAAGACTTGCTTGAATATCAGATCGCGTTTCCTCCGGAGAAAATTCATGATGTTTTATATTTTGCCAGGCTTTTTATTGGAGAAGGAGCAACAATGGCAATGGAAGCCGGCGTTCTAGGTACGCCATCGATATATAACAACTCGCTCAAGAGAAGCTATTGTATCGACTTGGAGCAATATGATCTTGTTCACAATTTTTCTGACTCTGAAGGCCTTGTCGACAAGGTTAGTCAACTGATTGATGAAGAACTTCCCCAAAGCTACTACCTTGAAAAAAGAAATGAACTAATTAATAACAAAATTGATGTTACAGCTTTTATGGTTTGGTTTGTTGAAAATTATCCGTCAAGTTTTCAGATAATGAAGGATGATTCAGGTTATCAGAACAGGTTCAGGTCTTCTTTCAAAAGATAATGAAAAGGCATTTTACATTTGAAAGCTATATGCAGTTGCTGGATACATTCAGAAATTCGGGGCATCATTTGCTCACTTTTATCGATTATATATCAAATAATTGTGATATCAACAAATGTGTAATATTAAGACATGACGTTGACAGAGCGCCGAAAAACTCATTACAAATGGCTAAACTGGAATTTGGAAAAGGAATTAAGGCAAGCTACTTTTTTAGAACCGTTGGTCCGGCCTATGAGGAATCGATTATTGAAAAGATTGCGGACCTCGGCCATGAAATTTCATACCACTATGAAGATCTTAGCTATTGTCTAGGCAACTACGAAGCCGCCATCAAAAATTTTGAATCCAATCTTGAAAAACTGAGAAAATACTATTCAGTAAAAACAATTTGCATGCACGGCAGTCCTTTAAGTCGAATTGACAACAAGAAAATTTGGGAAAAATATGATTTTAGGGACTATGGTATTATCGCCGATCCCGCCTTCGATGTTGATTATGACGAGGTGTTTTACATTACCGATACAGGAAGATCATGGAACAATACCAGTGCAAGTGTCAGGGATAAAGTTAAATCAAAATTCGAAATAAACATTAAAAACACCCACCATTTGATTGAAAAGATAAAAAGAAGTGAACTTCCTGATAAGATTATGCTCAACGTGCATCCGCAGCGATGGCATGATGCGTTTGTTCCTTGGGCCAGCGAACTTGTCCGGCAGAATTTTAAGAATGTTCTGAAAAGATGTTTGGTTAAACTCCGGTCCGCAGATTACGGGTGATATGATCTCAAAACTCCTATTCTTCTCCTGGCTTTCCGGTATTACCATTGCCTCTCTTGTTGATTATTCGACCGTTACTGGGTTGGGTTTGTCAAAAGGATTCGGCACGGGATTCTGGATGCATGCCGGTGCGTATTTCTTAGCCGGCTGCCTCTTTGTTGTAGCATTTGGGGGCAGCGGTCATAGAATTTTCCTGCCTGCCTTGATTGCCCTATTTTTACTTGGCATTATTTTTGAAGTTGTCCAGCTGCGGCTTCCCAGGAGAACCTTTAATCCCATCGACATTGCCGCCAATGGCATAGGGTTAATTGCCTTTTACGGTTGCTACAGCTTAAACCGCATAAAGTCGAAAGCTACTATACCTAAATCCTCGCGCAATGGCGCAGAGACGTTAGAAGATGGGCGTAAAATCAGATAGAAGCAATCTTTGCCTCTTGGCGCGATGGTGTTTAGCACCGATAACGTGATAATCGAGGGGACGACTTGCCCGGATCGTCTAATTTTCCCGAATTGACAACCCGGTCGCTATGAAATAATTTTCCTATCTGCTGTGTAATCGAATTCCTATCCTACTTGCGGAATGGGTTGAAATATTGCTATAAGCGATTAAAATAATGTAAGATATAGCTGAATATTTTAAGTTTGCATGCTTTTTGCTAAAACCTGAGATTAGACGTTTTTTTCAAAAAATGTCGCTTCCAAAATAGGGTTGGAATAATTCTGGTACAAATCGAAGAAGAGTAGCATCATGGATAATCGTAAACACACCCGACTGACAGCCCGAGGGGGCTCCTTTGTATATTTTAAAGGCGAGGGCGTCCAGGTCGGTAAGATATCCGATATTAAAACGTAACAAAATGATGATTGACCCTTAAGCGGATAAGGTTCATTATCTGTCTGATTTTTCTATTAAAATAGAAAAAGGAGGCCGATATGAACCACGATCACCGACTATTTT
>Ga0056124_1000018_pt1 | contig 115739 bp, 80 predicted proteins | sample WorMetHEROISLAND_2_FD_70069 | JGI IMG/M metagenome (GOLD analysis project Ga0056124, IMG submission 70069) | Marine gutless worms symbiont microbial communities from Max Planck institute for Marine Microbiology, Germany - Olavius sp. 4 HERON ISLAND | ecosystem: Host-associated > Annelida >... | reverse complement strand
AAAGAACCGGCCAGCTTTTCGTTTTAAATATGCGTTACAATGGGTTTTTCCTGTACACAATTTTCGATATGAAACAAAAACAAGTAGTTCTCATCAATTTCGTGCAACATCCGGGCTAGCGGCTGTCAAAAAGTCCTTCTGCCATCCAAACCCATCCGAACGATTTTTTGGTGCAGCCGCCGATGCCGCCCGTCCGTATTTTTGAAGCATCTTTTAAAGCGGTATATCCGCCCGGATTTCACGGCGGATCTAAAAAGATTCGTGCTGGGTTCTTGTGATGATCTCCTGCTGGTGATATTCATCCAGATCGACGAAATAGTCGCTGTAACCGGCGACGCGTACCAGCAAATCCCGGTAGTCATCGGGGCGGGCCTGGGCTTTTTTGAGGGTCTCACTGTCGACGATGTTAAATTGAATGTGATGGCCGTTGAGCCTGAAGTAGGTGCGGATCAGCTGCGCAAGCTTGGCGATGTCGGCCTCGGTTTCCAGCACTCCCGGCAAGAAGCGCTGGTTGAGCAGCGTCCCGCCCGATTTAACCTGGTCCATCTTGGCCAGGGATTTAAGGACGGCCGTGGGGCCATTGCGATCGGCACCTTGGGACGGCGAGGTGCCATCGGATATGGGGCTGCCGGCCAGCCTGCCGTTGGGGGTGGCCCCCAGCATTTTACCGAAATAGATATGGCAGGTCGTCGAGAGCATGTTTAGGTGATACACGCCTCCCTTGGTGTTGGGCTTCCCGTCGATAGTGTCGAACAAGGAGCCATATACCCGCTGCATGAGACGATCCGCGCGATCGTCATCATTGCCGAAAAACGGTGTTTTGTTCTGCAATCGGCGGCGCAGCGCTTCGCGGCCTTTAAAATTGTTGCCGATGGCATCCAGCAACTCGGTCATGCTAAGGGTATGCCGGTCGAACAGATGGGTTTTGATGGCCGACAGACTGTCGGTGATCGTTCCGATACCGCAGCACTGGATGTAGCTGGTGTTGTAGCGCGGGCCGCCGTCGTAGTAATCCTTGCCGTTGGCGATGCAGTCGCTGATGACCACCGACAGAAAAGGTGCCGGGGCATGGGCGGCAAACATGCGCTCGATATAGTTGTTGACCCGGATTTTCAGGTCGACGACATGCACCAGCTGTTTTAGGAAGGCGTCGTAGAGTTCATCAAAGGATTCGAAATCCCGGGGGTCGCCGGTCTGCAGGCCGGCGATTCGGCCTGTGAGCGGATCGATCCCGTTAAACAGCGCCAGCTCCAGAAGCTTCGGCACATTCAAATAGCCGGTGAGGATGTAGGCTTCTTTGCCGAAGGCACCGGTTTCGATACACCCGCTGCAGCCGCCTTCACGGGCGTCCTCGGCGGATTTACCGGCTCTGAGCTGCTCCATGATGACCGCATCGGTGTTGAACACCGACGGATACCCGTATCCCTTGCGGATAACCCGGCAGGCCGCTTTCAGAAAGCGCTCCGGTGTCTGGCTGCTGATCTGGACGTTGCATTGGGGCTGGAGCAGGTGCAGCTCGTCGAGGACTTCCAGGATGAGGTAAGACACCTCGCTGACCCCATCGCTCCCGTCTTTTTTCACTCCGCCCAGATTGATGTTCGTAAAGTCGTTGTAGGTGCCGCTTTCCTTGGCCGTTACGCCGACCTTGGGCGGGGCAGGGTGGTTGTTGAACTTGATCCAGAAGCTGCCCAGCAGCTCTTTGGCCTGCTCCCGGTTAAGGGTTCCGGCGGCCAGATCGCTTTCATAAAACGGTGCCAGGTGCTGATCCAGATGACCGGGGCTCATGGAATCCCATCCGTTCAGCTCTGTAATGGTGCCCAGGTGTATAAACCAGTACATCTGCAATGCCTCCCAGAAACCGGCCGGGGCGTGGGCCGGTACCCGGCGGCAGATGCGGGCGATGTTCTGTAATTCTTCTTTTCGATGCGCATCTTGCGCGGTTTTGGCCAGCTGATCTGCCAGATCGGCGTGTCTGGCGGCAAAGACGATCACGGCATCACAGGCGATGTCCATGGCCCTTAACTGCTCGGCCTTGTCCGCCGCCGCAGGATCGTTGAGATAATCGAGAAACGCTATGCTTGCGGCAATCTCCTGCTTGAAGTCAAGCATGCCCTTTTGATAGATCATCCCATCCAGGGCGGTATGACCTGGCGCACGCTGCTCCATGAACTCGGTAAAAAGCCCGGACCGATATGCGGCCGACCACTGCCCGGGGACCCGGCTGAAGACGCGGTTCCGCATGCTGCGGTCCTTCCAGTAGGGTCGGACCCGGGTTTCATAAGTGTCGATGTCCGTTGCGGCAATTTCAAACGGGGTCATATCCCGGGTGTTCAGAATTCTGAGATCCTCGCCGCTGTGGCAGGTCAGTTCCGGAAAGGTGGGAACCGCCTTTGGTTCGGGACCGCGTTCGCCGACGATCAGTTCGTCCCGGCCGATGAATATGGTCTTGTGTTCGCAAAGGTATTTGAAAAACATCGCCCGCATGACCGGGGTCGAATATTTTCCGGAATTTTCCCGGTAAAACTCGGTCTCCAGCAGGGCCCGTTCGATCGATATGCGGGGCAGCGCTTCAAAGCTCTGCTTCCGCAGCCGTTTGATTCTTGCCTTCATTTTGCTTAACCTCCGACGGCCACATCGAGGCCGAAGTTTTCAAGGTGTCTTTTTGCGTCCAACAGCATCTGCCTGGTGGGCGGCGGAATATCCGTGCTGTGATAGCGCATCCCGAAGCGGATATATTTGGTTCGCTGAAATCCATGGTAGGGCAGCACCTGCACTTTTATTGCGCCCGGCAGGTGCTTCAGAAACGTTCCGGTGAGATCCAGGTTTGGCACATCGTCATTGATGCCCGGAATCAACGGCAGCCGGATGATCAGGTCGATCCGTCTGCTTGCCAGGTGCCGCAGATTGTCAAGGATAAGCTGGTTGGGCACCCCGGCAAATTTTTCGTGTTTGTCTGAATCCATCAATTTCAGGTCATAGAGGATCAGGTCGCTGTGTTCCGCCATCGCCATAAGGGCGTCGCGCGGCGCATAACCGCTGGTGTCGACAGCCCTGTGGATGTTTTCGTCCCCGCACAATTGGAGCAGTTCGATTAGAAATTCGGCCTGCATCAGCGGTTCGCCCCCTGAAAGGGTAACGCCGCCCCCTGATGTGTCGAAAAAAGGAGTATCTTTTCGAATCTCGGCCAGCAGTTCCGGTGCGGTTAAACTGCGGCCGACTTTTTGACGGGCCTCGGCCGGGCAGATCTCGCTGCAGGTATAACACAGGGCGCAGGGCGAACCGGAAGGAACGACACCTTGCGGTGCTAGGCCAAGCGCCTGCTCGGGGCAGCCCGCGACGCACTCCCCGCAGCGGATGCAATGATGCTTATTGTAAGCCACAATGGGTTGCGGCTCGATACCTTCCGGGTTGTGGCACCATTGACAGGCCAGCGGACATCCTTTCATGAAAACCGTGGTGCGAATGCCCGGGCCGTCATGGATGGCATAGCGCTTAATGTCGAATATGATACCTGTCTTGATGTTGCGGGTTTCCATTATTTAATTAATAAGTTAAAATTGATTCTAAGTAGTTCCCATTCCGAAACTCAAGTGATTAAATTCCAAATCACAAATACCAAATTCCAATATAGGTGTGATTCAGAAACTTTGCTGCAGCCCTCGCAGTGCTCCAGCGGGTGCCGCCAGATGACTTCACCGCGGATGGCTAGCGTTTTGAAGTTATCCTAATCGTCAACTTTGATCACGTCTGTGGGGCAGATATTCACGCAGGTACCGCAGCCGCTGCAGCGATCCTCGACGGGAACGACGTATTTCATCCGGTCTGTATTTTTATTCGTCCAGATGCCTCAGACAATCCTGGGGGAAGCGATGAGTGCCCTTGCCGACTAAGCTGACTTCGACCAGCGCTTCGGGATCGTTAATGGTGGCATCCGGATCGGTGATGATGCCGTGCAGTCCGATGTATTCGTCCATGTAGCTCTCCCAGCTTTCGTCTGCCGAAGCCCTAAAAATCTCGACCTTCTGACCGCGACGGAAAACCATCTGATTTCTCCTTATGAATAGATACTCGTTTTTCGATCCTGGATACTCGATACTGACCCTGATACTCGGATTCCGATATCGCATCTGATATCCGGCATCCGGCATCCGGCATCCGGCATCCGGTATCTGGTATCCGGTATCTGGTATCTGGTATCCGGTATCCAGCATCCAACATCGAGTATCCAGGATCGAGATCCATGCCTTTTTCACCGGTGCAACGTCGGCATTCAATTCGGCCAGTGATTTTCGGGAGCACGCATCACACAGCCGGCGGTTGTGCGCAGTCCGAGAGATGGAATCGGTTCGTTTTTGTACGAACTCGAGGAACTGAGCCGATCCCAATACGCCGCCGCAGCTTTCACATTCCAGTAAATTTTGGCGATTGAGCAAGGTTCCGCACAGGCTCAGAAATCTCTCACCCCCGTGGTCCTCCATTTGCATCGCCCCGGTCGGGCAGTTGGTGGCGCAGGCCCCGCACAATATGCATCTGTCGGCCGTAACCCTGAAGTCGGTTGCAACCGGATGGTCGAAATCGAAATAGCCCATCTGCAGGGCATTGATGCCCATCTTGTCCCGGCAGACCTCCACACATTTACCGCACCTCAGGCAAACATCGCACCGCAGGCAGCGCCGCGCCTCCTGGCGAACCTTATCTTCAGGGTAGCCCAGCTCGACCTGCTCAAAGGAGGTCCGCCGCCGATCGATATTCAGCAAGACCATCTGCGGTCTCTGCAGGATCATTTTGTCGCCGGCGGAAACTTCCAGGTGGTCGATTCTGCCGCGGCGGGACGGGACCGGCGGCATTTTCGGTTGGGGCAGACCGGTAAGATAACGGTCAATCGATTGGGCGGCCCGCTTGCCGCCGCCGATGGCTTCGATGACGGTCGCCGGTCCGGTAACCGCATCGCCGGCTGCGAAGACGCCCTCCATATCGGTTTCCATGGTGGCCATGTGTACGTTGATTGTCCGGCGGCGTGTCCATTCAAGTTCATCCAAAGATTCCAGGCAGCCGGAATCGACCTGCTGACCGATGGCACAGATTACTACATCCGTGTCAACGGTAAACTCACTGCCTTCTATCGGCACCGGGTATTTACGATCCTGACCCTCCTTGGTGACGAGCTTGGCTTTGAGGCAATCCAGGCCCCGCACGCCATCTTTGTCGCCGGCAACTGCGGTGGGCACGACCAGAAATTCGAACCGGACGCCTTCCTCTTCGGCCGGCTCGATTTCTTCTGCATCGGCCGGCATTTCGGCCCGGGTCCGGCGGTAGGCCAGGGTCACCGATTCGCATCCCAATCGCAGACAGGTGCGGGCGGCATCGATGGCCACATTGCCGCCGCCGATGACGACCACCCGATTACCCGGGGCCTGTCTGTCGCCCAGGGCAACCCGGCGTAAAAACTTTATGGCGTCGACGACCTGGGGATATTCCGCTTCCCCGGGGATGCCCAGCTTAAATGACCGATGGGCGCCGATAGCCAGGAAGAAAGCCTCGTAGCCTTCTGCGCGCAGTTGTTCAAAATCGATGTCCCGGCCGAGGCGGGTATTGAAACGGAATTCAACCCCTAATTCCTCCAGCATGGCCACCTCGCGGTCGATGACGTCCCGAGGCAGGCGATAGCGCGGGATGCCCAGCAACAGCATGCCGCCGGCCACTGACTGCTCTTCGACAACACTGACAGTGTAGCCCTTGACGGCCAGATAATAGGCGGCACTCATCCCGCCGGGCCCGGCCCCGATGACGCAGACTTTCCTGTTTTTGGACGGCGCCGTCGGCGGGTTTTTGTAGCTGCCCTCCGCCATTGCCCTTGCGGCCGCAAAGCCTTTCAGGGTTTTGATGGATATCGGGGTGTCGATACGTGCCCGCACGCACATGAATTCACAGGGCCGGGTGCAAACCAGGCCGCATACCCAGGGAAAGGGACAGTCCCGGCGGATGACATCGACCGCATCGGCATCACGTCCCATGCCGATCAGGGTAACATAGGTCGGTATGTCCAATCCGGCCGGGCAGGTCATCTGACAGGGAGCAGGAGCCAGTTTGACACAGTCTCCGGTGCCGCAGTTGTGGGTGTCGATATGACTGGCAAATACTTCCCGGTGTCGGCCCAGCACGGTGCTCACCAGGTTGCCGATCCCGGCCGCCGGTTCGCTTCTGCTCTCCCGCGTCAGTTTGTCGGCCAGGGATACCATCGTCGGCATATGCTGGTCGTCGGCGGCACCCCAGGCAACATCCCGTAAAAGGCGCAAAAGATCTTCCGCCCGACGCCGATCGCGGGGATGGATCAGCTGGCCTGACTCGATAGCGGTCGCCAGTTCATCGATTAAATTTTTGACCGGGCATGTTTTTGCGGTCATTTATATCCTCTTCTAGTCGAAATCGGCGACCAGCCGGGCGTGCCTCGCGCGGGCCGTGCGGCTTTTGGCCGATGGTTCTCCAAAATGAAGGCATTTGGTAATACACTTGGTGACGCAGGCCGGTTCCAATCCCTGGTCCACTCTGTCCATGCAGTAGTCACACTTGACGGCCTTGCCGCTGGCCGGATTCCACTGGGGCGTCCCCCAGGGGCAGGCTGTGATGCAGGCCTTGCAACCGACACACAGATCGTCATCCACGAAGACAATGCCGTCCCGGGGTCTTTTCTGCATAGCCCCCGTGGGGCAGGCCGCCACGCACCAGGGATCCTGGCAGTGGAAGCAGGGCATAAATACATAGGCCATGCGCGGCAGGTTGTTAACCTTCCTGGGGCCCACCGGGATGATCTGAGTCAGCCGGGGTCCGATGGGCAGATTATGCTTCGTCTTGCAGTGGGATTCGCAGCTGTAGCATCCGATGCAGCGCTTGGTATCCTGGTAAATATAATACTTGCTCATACCTGTTCCTCCAAATTATGACTTCCAATATATTGAGCGAATAATGACTCATGAATGTGTTATTTGTTATCCGTTATTTGTTATTAGATTCTGAAATGCGTGGTTCTGATATTTGGGACTTCACTGAAACAATTAACCATTAACAAATAACCAATAACTTCATTCCGCTTTTTCGACTTTTACGAAGCATTCCATCAGGGAGTTGGCGCCGCCGACCGGATCATATACATCGAGAAGCCCGGTTTCAAAACGGTAATCTCCCAGCCCCTTGTTGTAGCCCCTGGTTTGCCAGGGCACTTTGCGCCCGAAACCGTGAACCATGAAGACCGATTCCGGATGAATGAATTCGGTCACATAAGCGTTGATGGTGCCCGAGTGGCTCCCGTCCGACGACGTCACCCGCACCAGGTCGCCGTTGGCCACCCCCATTCTGGCCGCCTCTTCGGCGTTGAGCCACAGCTGATTTTCGGGCATTATTTCGCTGAGAACCGGGTTGTTCTGGGTGCGTCCGTGGGTATGCACCGGGCTGCGCCCGAAAGCCAGGCGATAATGGCCCGCATCGGGTTTGACCGGACGCTCGTAGGGCTTAAATGATTCCAGGTTGCTGGCCTGCAGCCGGCTGGAGACGAATTCAATTTTTTTCGAAGGTGTCTTGAACTTGAGCTCCTCCATCCGATCCCACCAGATCGGCTTGTCGGTCAGCGAGACCGACCCCGTTGTTCCCAGATCGCTGACGCTGACGCCGGTTCCCTTCAGCTGGAATTCCCAGAATTCCTCCATATCCTCGAACTGGAAATACTCGCCGGCCCCCAGCCGTTCGGCCAGGGATTTGAAGATCCACCAGTCCGGTTTGACATCGTTGCGGGGCTCGACGGCCTGCTTGCGCATGCCGAAGGAAGGCTTGAGACCTTTGCCGGTGGTCAAAATGCTTGATTTTTCCAGATATGTGGCCGAGGGCAGCAACACATCCGCGTACCAGCCGGTTTCGCTGTAGTTGGAGTCGATGGCCACCAGCAGATCCAGTTTGTCGAAGGCCTTTTTTTGGGCCTCCGGATCCGGCAGGCTCAACAGCGGGTCGTGCCGGAAGGCGATGTAGGCTTTAACCGGATAAGGATTTCCGCTCAGAAGGGCAGGATAAAGCAGGTGCAAAAGCCCGGGGCCGGCCTCGAAATGCTTCAATTCCGAACCGCAGCCGTCAACCCTCGGCTCCTCCGGTTTGGGTATGGTGTCCAGCAGGGCGTTGAGCCCTTTTGATCCTGCATCCCCGGGACCTTTTTGAAAGAACAAGCCGCCGGGGGTTTCAAAAGCGCCCATCAGGGCATTGAGCATATAGGCGGTTCGAACCGCGTAAAAAGAATCCGAATAGCGTGCCACCATCCAGCCGGGATGAAAAATGACGGCCGGCTGGTCCTGGGCGATTTCATGGGCAAAGGCAACGATTTCGTCAGCCGGTATGCCGGTCTCCGCCGAAGCCCACTCCGGCGTGTAGGGCACGACGAAGGATTCCAGTTCGTTTAATCCGTCCACCCAGCGATTGACGAATTCGGCATCATAGAGCTTGTCGCGCAACACGGTGTGAATGATGCCCAGGTTAAGGGCATAATCGGTGCCGGGGCGGATGGCCCAGTAGCGTGTGGCCTTCATGGCGGTGCCGGCGGCCCGGGGATCGATGTAGGTGATTTTGCCGCCCCGATCCAACATGTTCATTATCGTGCCGGCCGCTTTGACCCGCAGGGATTCGAACACATTGCGGCCATAAAGCACCAGGTGTTTGCAGTTGCCGAAGTCGTAGTTAAAAGTTTTGCGCCCCGCGCCGAAGAGCGACAGGGAGGCATGCTGGACATTGCGTGCGCAGGTGCAGTCATGATTGAAGTAATTGGGAGAACCGATGGCCCGCAGGAAACTGCGGTGAATATCCCGAAACGGCCCCCCCCGGTCGCTCAACGCGATCGCCTTGGCGCCGTGATTCTTGATAATGGCCTTTAATTTGTCGGCAATGTAATCCAGGGCCTCTTCCCAACTGGCCTTTTTCCACTTGCCCGCGCCCCTTTGGCCCTCACGGATCATGGGGTGCTGGGGGCGTTCATAGTCATAAAGCATCGCCAGGCCGGCGGAACCCTTGGCGCATAGACGTCCGGCCATACCGGGATCGTTGGGATTGCCTTCGATCCATTTGACGACACCGTCCTCGATGTCGACTTTGATTGGGCATCTGACCGTACACATGCCGCAGATACTGAATACCGATTCTTTCATAGCCGTTTTTCTCCTTCTGAGATCGTTGACAATTTTAGCTAGTCGATACTAAAAAAAAGTTTGCTGACTTGCAATCTTTAAATTAAACGATCCACAGCAATAATTGTACCAGCGATCCAACCGGATTAAACCGCATCCATATCACTGTCGGTAAGCTGAAATCTAATATTATTTCAGATAGATGACTATTAAGCGGGTAAATAATTAAAACCGAAGATAATTATTTAGATAGCCGGCGGATCTAATAACCGCAATGTTTTAATTGCACTGCAACAAATTTTATGCATTTATATAATTCTAGGTTTTCCGCCATCCGCTTGCGACTATAGCTCGGCAGCATTATTTTTATTGCACTTTATCATTGCAACCCGGAACTGAAAAGGGTTCTTCTGTTCGCACCACCATCTCAGATAAAACATATTTTACAATAATATCAGTTTCATATGAAAAATTATGGATGACGCGGTTACTCTGAATTCGTCGCCGGAACCCTGGCATATTCATTGCTTATCCCAGGGATGTTTTAGCGTAAGGAAAAACGATGCAGATACATGCCCGTCAGGGCTTCAGATAATTCCAATATTATTAAGGAGGAAAATATGAGGAAGAGTATTTTGGTATGTTGTTCATTTTTCGTGCTGATTACCGTTGCCATCTCGCTTCTCGGACCGGCTGACGCCTTTGCCGACCCGTTGGCGGATGCCATTGCCGCCGCACCGCAGGGACCGGGCAAAGGGCAGATCGATCCGAAAGCGGAGCCCGGCTACCTGGGCATTACCGGCGCACCCCAGATCAATCTGCTGATCGGCCTGGTGTGGGCGATCTGGGTGGGCTGGATTTTTTCAACCGTCGGCGCTTTCGGTGGCATCATGGCCGGTGTGGGTCACATGACCATTTACGGACTGGGTGCCTATGCCAAGACCTTCAAGGACACGGCACCGGGCCTCAATAAATTCATCACCGACAGCATCCGGGTTTCCAACCAATGGCTCGTCGGTCTTTCGGCCGCCGTTTCCAGCTTCAATTACCACAAACAAAAAAGGCTGGTGCCTGCACTCGGCCTATTTCTTGGGCTGGGAGCGCTTTTTGCCACACTGCTGGTGGTTTTTACCACCGCCGGCAAGATCAAATTTTCCCAGTACCAGGGATGGTTCGGCCTGTGCGTCTTTGTGATCGGCGGGTTCATGATCTATGAGATGACCCCCAGGGGACAGGCCTCCAAAAAAGGCGCCCAGGCGGCCGCCAAGGCCTTTGAAAATACCATGAAATCCAAAGGCAAGATTGAGGACCAGGGCGTAAAAACCGTTAAATGGAGCCTGGCCAAAACGGAAATTTCCTTTTTCGGTCAGACCTTTACCTTCAGTCCGATGTGGGCCTTTGTGGGTGGCTTTTTTATTTCGGCCATAGCATCATTTTTGGGTATCGGCGGCGGATTTCTATATGTGCCGTTTTTGACCTCGGTCGTGGGCCTGCCCATGTTCGTGGTGGCCGGCACATCGGCGCTTTCCGTTCTGATCGGAATGATCTTTGCCATTTTTAACTTTATGGTTCTCAAGGGGGTTATGGTTTTCTGGCCGATGATCGGTGCCGAACTGGTCGGGATATTCATCGGATCGATGATCGGCCCGCGGACCGGAAAATATATACCGGCCAAAGTACTCAAGGGCATCTTCATCTTCCTTGCAATCTTCATTGGTCTGCGCTACACCTTGAGGGGATTTTTCGGTATTAACATCGTCTAGGTCATAGACGATAATACCTCAATTGAGTTGAAAACCAATTGAGCGTTACTCGTTATTAGTTATTGGTTATTGGTTTGAAAGGAATCAGGTCGTTTTTTAATGTCGCAGGTGATGGAAATATAAAATCAGGTTCCCAACCTTTTCGAATAACGATTAACAAATAACATCTAGGTGAGACTTATGGCTCAATTAGGGTAAAAATGGGCATGGATCCCGGAGCCGGGATCCATGCTTATCGTTTTAACAAATTGCCACCGGCAATTCAGGTAACCAGATTCATGACAGCCTTTTTCGCAAATTTTAATTACCATATCGACGGTTTTCTGATCTTCTTTTACCGCCTCACCGGTTATGCATTCGTGGATTACATCATTGGAACCCTCTGCCTGGCTTTCATCTGTGTAATCATCGGAGAATTCTCTGTTTCTTTGGCCCTTAAATTTAATCGGCGGTACTTCAAAGAAATGGAAGAGGAGATGCTGACCAAGGAAAGGTTGTCTATGCATGCATACAAGGCCGGGGATGTGGCTGGTTATAAAGCATTGAACAAGGAGGCCACCGATGTCTGGGGCAGGCGGTTTTTTACCATGGTTGGATATTCTGCCGGAATCCTGTGGCCGATACCATTTGCGCTTGGCTGGATGCAGACGCGATTCGCCGCTGTGGAGTTTGATATCGCCTTTCCACTGACATTGATATTCGGCAAATCGGTTGGATATATTTTTACCTTTATTCCGCTATATATTCTTTGCCGAATTATATTCAAGTATTTGCGTCCGCATTTGCCTTATTTTAAAGGTGTCCAGAAGATTCTTAACCAATACGACACCAAGAAATCCCACTAGCCGTCCCGAAATCTTTCAGCGGGCCACTACGCACCGGTCTCTCGATTCGCTAGATCCCCGGTTAAAGATCTGCATGTCAAGTGCGCCGCCCATTGAGACGCAAGTCTTCCATTAGGGCTGATCCCCGATGCCGCCGGCAGCTTGACACAATTGCTGTGAAAAAACCTTAACATCATTAAATCAAGCGCTAGGAGCATGGCCAATGGACTGGACCAAGTTTATTAAAAAATCCGGATTGATCGTCGCAGTCGTTTGCGTTACGGACCCGGCGCTGGCGACCCAGGCCCACAGCGCACCGGAAGGTCTCTATGCTCACCAGCTTGCCCATATATTCTTCATCGTTTCCATGGGGGTTTTGGCTTACTGGCTGCGGGAGAGAAAGCTGGTGCAGGCAGCCGGCTGGCGCTACATACAGTATTCTGCGCTGTTTTTCATTCTATGGAATGTGGATGCATTCTTCGTGCATCTGGTTGAAGAACAGCTTGCCCTAATCGATATCCAGCGTGTCGGTTTGTGGGAAATAAAAATATCCAGCACTGTAAACTCACCGGGCCTTGTGTGGCTGTATTATGCAGCCAAGCTGGATCACCTGCTTTGCGTGCCGGCATTGCTGCTTCTTTTTTTCGGATTGCGGCGTCTTCTCAAAGACGCAGAACCGCGGCCGACACGGACGGTGCAGCCATGATCGTAACCACCCTGCCCATATGGATTATCGACATGGCGGGCTCGGTCCTGATGATCATTTTCTCTTTTCTGTGCCTCAGCCTTGTCAGCACCCTCAGAACCCGGGATAAAAGCAATGTTATCTGGACCTATCTTTTCTGGGTCTGTCTGGGTCTGGCCTGTTTTGCCGTTTCGCGATCCGCCGGACATATCCTGAAACAGATCCTGGTCTTATCCGGAAACGAAGACCTGTGGTCATTTATCCGCCCTTTCAGCGGTGCGATCAACTCGCTGATGTTTGTCTTTGTCGCATCAGTGACCCTATTCTTCGAACGAATCTGGAAAATTTACCGGCAGATATCCAAAGACAAGCGAGCCCTGCAGAGTGCGCGCGATGAGCTGTTGTATCTCAATCAAAACCTGGAAAGCCTGGTTGCCGAACGCACCAAAGAACTGGCCCTCTCCGAACACAAGTATCGCCGCATTTTCGAGGTTTCACGGGACATGATTCTGGTCACCCGCCCGGACGGCACCATCATCAACATGAATCCGGCCGGCCGCGACATCATCGGTTATGAGAAAGACGACGATTCCCTCTACCGGAAAAATCTGGCCGAGTTTTTTGTCCATGAAGCCGAGTGGCAGGCGGTCCGGCGTGCCATCGACCGCCATGCCTTTGTGGCCAATGCAGAGGTAAGCTTAAAACACAATTCGGAAAATCAGATCCGGGTGCTGGTCAGCGCCAGCCGGGATGCGGGATTTTCAGGCAAAGGGGATGCCATCCAATTTTTTGTCAGGGACATCGAACAGCGCCGCCGGATAGAAGAGCAGATCGCCCAGGCGGACAAACTGGCCTCCATCGGACAGCTTTCGGCCGGGATTGCTCACGAGATCAACAATCCTCTGGGAGTTATTCTGGGATACACCCAGTTGCTGATTCGCCATGAGACGGCTGAAACAGAAAAATTCAACGACCTCAAAACCATTGAAAAGCATGTGCGCAACTGCAAATCAATCGTAGAGGACTTGCTCAATTTTGCCCGCAGCTCCAAACCCAACGAAGATGTTGTCCGGATGGATGAGACCCTGGATGATGTTATCAATTTCATCCAGCAGCACGCGGGGCTGGAGAATATCGAGATTAAGCGGCAATACAAAGCAGCGGTGCCCGAAATGGTGCTCGACGAGAAAAAAATCAAGCAGGTTTTTATGAATCTCATCATGAATGCCAAACATGCCATCGGCCCCAGGGGCGCCCTGACCATTTCAACCGATTTCAACCCGGTCGACGGTCAGGTTATTGTCAGAATTGCGGATAGCGGTCACGGAATCGAGGAAAAAAATCTGGCCCGCATATTCGATCCCTTTTTCACTACCAAACCCACCGGAGAAGGCACCGGTCTGGGTCTTTCAGTCAGCTATGGAATCATCAAGAATCACGGCGGCGACATTATGGTCGAGAGCAAGGTCGGCGAAGGCGCTACCTTTTCGGTTGTTTTGCCCCTGACTGCGGCCAATCCAAGGTTTAAGCATGCAAAAATCCATTCTTATCATTGATGACGAGCACGACATGCTTCAGCTGTTGAAGCGCAGTCTGGAGCCCGACATGAAATGCCGGATTCTGACGGCCCATTCCGGCAAAGAGGGTCTCAAAATACTCGCACGCGAGCCGGTCGATCTGGTTCTGGCCGACATAAAAATGCCCGAAATGAACGGTCTGGAACTGCTGGCTCTGATCAAGCGGGATTATCCGGACTTGACCGTCGTCATGATGACGGCTTTCGGCGGTGTCGAAACCGCCGTAGAAGCCATGCGCAATGGTGCCTATGATTTTATCACCAAGCCCTTTGATCACGAAACACTTCTGGTACGTCTGGAAAAAGCGCTGGAGCGCAGCAGTTTAATTCGGGAAAACTACCGCTTGCAGATGGAATGCAAAGGCCAGGAGCCTTTCCAACAGCTGGTCGGCAGCAGCGATACGATGAAGCGTTTGTATGAAACCATCCAAATGGTGGCTAAAACCGATTTAACGGTACTGATCACCGGTGAATCCGGAACCGGCAAAGAACTCGTTGCCCGGGCGGTCCATGATTTGAGTCGGCGCCGTCAAAATGATTTTATCGCCGTCAACTGTCCCACCCTGCCTGAGAATATCCTAGAAAGCGAATTGTTCGGATACAAAAAAGGGGCCTTCACCCATGCTTCCAGGGATAAGATCGGCTTGTTTCAGGAGGCTCACCGCGGGTCGATTTTTCTGGATGAAATCGGAGATATTACGCCCGCCATTCAAACCGCTGGGTGACACCAAATCGATAACGGTGGATGTCCGGATTATTGCATCAACCAACCAGAACCTGGAGGAAAAGATAAAAAGCGGTGAATTCCGGGAAGACGCTTTCTACCGCCTCAATGTGCTGCCGATCAAACTGCCGGCTCTCAGGGAGCATGCCCGCGATATCCCCTTGATTGCCAACCACCTGCTCGAAAAACATTGTCTTCTGCTGGACAAACCCCTTAAGGTTGTCTCCCCTGAACTGATGGAGATATTCGTTAAAAAAGCCTGGGAGGGCAATGTCAGGGAACTGGAAAATGTCATCCGCCAGGGAATCCTGTTTTCATCGACCAATGAAATTAAACCTCAAGATGTCGATCTGGACGGCGGGCGCAATGTTTCCCTGCCACTTGAAAACGCCCCTAGCCATCTACCCTACAAGGCAGCCAAGGAAGAGATCTTGAAATCATTCAATCACAGCTTCATCGGCCGCCTGCTGGAAGCCAACCGCGGCAATGTCTCCCGGGCGGCCCGTCAATGCGGCCTGGAGCGGCAGGCGCTGCAGCAAATTATGCGCCGCTATCAGATCAGGGCCGACGACTACCGGATCTGAGGCAGACACAGCCAATTCCATAAGGCCTTTGATTACTTCGCCTCCACCTCATCATCCCTAAGCAGGGTTTTTTACCTTTGCATCTTAGAACCGAGCATGTTGATACCCGCGTTGTTATAATGCAGCCCGTAAGCCTTATAAGAAATAGCGCATAATCGGCCTGGTCTCAGACCGCCGGGCGCATTCCACGAATCCGGCCTTTCCAAAAAAGGACGCCAGGCCCGTCCAGGCAAATGCATCCGCTGTTTTGCCCTTCTTGGGTTCAACCGGATAGCCTTCGACAATCTTGCCGCCCTGCTTTCTAACGTAAGCCGTCACGGCCTCCAAAATCCTGACGCTCAGCCCTTGTTTGCGGTAGTCCTTGTGAATGAAGAAGCAGGAGATGGACCACACCGGCTCATCGTCGATCTTTTTCAAAATCCGCGAGCGCTCCAGGGCAGGGTAATTTTCCCGGGGCGCCACCGCGCACCATGCCACCGGCTGCTTGCCGCAATACGCAAGCAGGCCCGGTATCTCGCCGGATTTGACAATGCGCTGCATGGCCCGGCGGTTGCCCTCGCCTTTTTGGGCTTCAAACTCTTTGCGGGTCAAGCGCCACAGCATGCACCAGCACCCGCCGCAAGCCCCCTTTTCACCGAACAATGATTCAAAATCAGCCCACCTTTGAGGGATTAGCGGATAAAATTCAAGATTTAGGTTTTCCATGTGCTGTTTTTTGATAGCTTTTTCAAAAAAATATGATCGTCCTGGATGTCATTGCCGACCTTGAATTTTACGGCACCGACAATCTCAAATCCCCATTTTTTATAAAAGGCATTGGCGCGGTGGTTTTGTTCCCACGAACTGAGCCAGATGGATCGGTACCCTTCGGCGAAAGCCAAGAGCAGACAGGCTTCCATCAGCCGATTGCCGATATTGCGGCCATAGTAGTCCCGCCGCAGATAAAAACGGACCAGTTGGATGGGATCGGGTCCCGTTACACAGTTCGGCGGATTGTCGGGATACAGCAAGGCGTACCCGGCCGGATCGGCGTCGACTTCAATGAGCAAAAGCAGTGATCGATCGTCATCTAACTGTTTTTGAATGTCCTCGACCTTGAAAGCCCGTTGCAGATGTTCCGTCATGTCCTCCGGCGTGGTCTCTTCTGCGAAGGCCTCATAAAATGACGACCGGCCCAGTTTGGAGACCAGGGCGGCGTCCGCCGGGCCCGCCTTTCTGATGCTGACTTCAGGCAAATTGGCAGAATCCTTGTTCATGTTACGATGCCGGGACATGGGTCGTCGTTACTTCAGCCAGGAGTTGTCCCTGGCCCCCTATGACCCGGGTACGAACGACGCTTACCCGACGGCCTTGCCGCACATAACGGGCCTCGGCATGGATCTCTCCACCGCGCTGATTGCTGACGAGGTTGGCGTTGATATTGATCGCCAGCGGGAAGCCCTGGCCCTTTTGGCCGAGTTCCGTGGACCCGATGGCCAGCACGGTGGCCGTTACGTCGGCCATCCAGAGCATTGCACCGGCCTGGATGGTGCCGAAGGGATTGAGGGTGCCCGGTTTCACCGGCATCCGGCTGATCACCCGGTCAGCGCTGCGCTCCTCGATAAAGAATTCCAATTCCCCCGCACGTCTGGCCGTTTTGAGATGTTCCTGGATGTCCATCTTACCAAATAGCTCCCTTGACTCCAATTGGTGTTGATGAGTTCAATTGGATTAAAAAATCAATCGATACTCGATATTCGATTCTCGATACTCGATGAGTGTCAGAACAAACTGAATTTGCGGAACTGCGAACTCGAGTATCCAGTATCACAGTATCGAGCATCGGCATCCGGTATCCGGCATCAAGCATCCAGTACCCGGTATCCGGCATCCGGCATCAGGCATCCGGGAACCGGCCTCCGGCATCTCGGCCTCCAGTATCGAGTACCCAGATCTACCATTTTTCAGTGTCCTTGAAAAAATCGCTGATCAGGACAATCTTCCCTTTTTCCAATTCCAGTAAGGTGACGCCCTCGTTTTCGTAAGGTTCTTTGCGCCGGTTTGTCCCGCGGTTGGTCCAGTGAACCGCCGCGCGCTCCCCCTGGCGGATTACTTTGACGACCGTAAAGGTCAATTGAGGCATCTGGCGGAAAAACACCTTTAAAAACTTTAAAATGTGTGCTTTGCCGACCATCGGCTCGGTTTTGGGGAAGAAAAATTGCGTTTCGGCGGTCAGCAAATTGTCAGCCTCAACCAGATCACGATCGTTTAAGACCTGGAAAAATTTTAAAAATGTTTGCTTCTCGGACATTAGATAAAATCTCTTTTTTTAATACGGATAAACACAGAGAAACACGGTACAGCCTTTACTTCTTACTGGGGTAAGAGAAACCGGCAGTACCAAAATCCGTATTTATATGTGTGAATCCGGGTCCTAATTTCTGATGGTTCGGCTGTCCCGGATGCTTTATTTTATTCTGATTCAGTCTTGAGAGCGCCGAATTCAACCCGGACACCCTCACGCTGCGCGCGCATTTTTTTGTAGATATAATTGGCCGAAGCCACGTCCTCCACGGCCAAGCCCAGGGACTTGAACAGCGTGATTTCTTGCGGTGTGCTGCGTCCGCTGATTCGATCCAGAAGGATGTCGCCTATTTCCCCCCGGATATGGTCGTCACCGATGACCCCTTCTTTATTGGGGATAAGAAAATCGCCCGCCTCGTTGAGGGCCGATTCCCTGCGGTCCACGAATAGGGCGGCATTAGCCACGGCTGCCGTGTCCAGTTCCCGGGCGAAAGGTACGCTGGACCCAACGGCATTGATGTGGGCTCCCGGTGAGATCCAATCGCCCTGGAGCACCGGTTCGGTAGCGGAGGTGACCGTGCAGATAATGGCGGCCCCTTCAACGGCTTCCTGGGCGGTTTTACAGGCCCTTGCGGCAAGCGGCTCTCCCGGGCCGGCCTTCACCTGCGCGGCAAATGCGCTGGCATGCTCGAAATGCCGGCTCCAAACCCGCACAGCGGTTATTTTGCGCGCCACGCGCATGGCTTCAAGGTGGGTCCGGGCCTGTACCCCTGAGCCTAAAATGGCCAACTCGCCGGCGTCTTCTGCGGCCAGCAGGCGGGTCGCCACCCCGCTGACAGCAGCCGTGCGGATGGCGGTGATCTTGCCCGCATCCATCATGGCCAGCAGGCGGCCGTGGGCGGTTTCGAACAGCATCACGCTGCCTTGATGGGAGTCATAGTCGGTAGCGTGATTACCCGGAAACACGCTGATGGCTTTTAACCCCATTACCCCGGCGTCATCCAGACTGGCCGGCATCATCCCGATAAGACCGCTTTGGTCCGGCAGCCACATGATATGCCTCAGCGGATTGGCGGCCTTGCCCCGGGCCAGCATAATCAGTGTCTCCGCCATGACCTCCATGCACGCGCTCATCGCAAGCTGCCGGGTCACTTCGCGGTGGTTGACGATCAGAACCTGCATCGTATGGGCCCTCCTTCAAAGAACCGTTTTTAACGTTTCGATACTGATATTTCCGCCGCAGATAATAACGACCACATTCCTGCCGGCAAAACGATCGGCCTGCTTCTTACAGGCAGCCACGGCAACCGCCGCGGAGCCCTCGATCAGCATACGCTGGGTCTGGATGAATTCCTTCAAACTCTCCCGGATCTCCGTCTCGCTGATCGTGATGTAGTCATCGACGTAGTTGCGGCAAAACTCCAAAGTGATCGAATCCGGTTCGACACCGCCGGCCGTGCCGTCGGAAAGGGTCGGCAGAGACGGCAGATCCAGAATCCGGCCCGCTATGACCGACTGGATCATTACCTGTGAATTTTCCGGCGAGCAGCCGATTACCTGCACCTCCGGATTAATGAATTTGAGGTATGCCGCAATCCCGGAAATCATTCCGCCGCCACCCACGGCGACATAGACGGCGTCGATTCTTTCCAGCTGGTGGATCAATTCAAAGGCGATGGTTCCCTGACCGCCGATGACTTTTACATCGTTGTAGGGGGGCAGGTGGGTCATAAGGTTTTCTTGGGCGTAAAGCCGGGCGTGGGCTTCGGTTTGACCGCTGTCGACGCCGATATGACGGACTTCGGCTCCCAGGCGCTCGATGGCCGCCACCTTGGCCGGGGATGCATTTTCAGGTACGAACACCACGCCGGTGCCCTTGATCTGATCGAGGCCGTATGCAAAGGCGGCGCCGTGATTGCCGGTTGAGGCCGTTACCACCCCCCGGCTCCTTTCTGCATCGGTCAAGGACAGGAGCTTGTTCATCGCCCCGCGCAGTTTAAACGAGCCGGTATGCTGCAGGTTCTCCAGCTTGAAGTGCACCCGGGCGCCGGTCGTGCCGCTGTAGTAAGGTGAGTATTCCAGATAGGTTTGCCTGATGTAGGGTCGGATCGCTTTTTCGGCAGAGATTACTTCAGCGGCCATGTCCATGGATTTTGATACCTTTAGTCTTATTTTTGCCGCAGCTGATAGTCATTCAATGCTTCCAGCAGCCAGGCCGCGGCGGTCATTTTTTGGCCATTTTTCAATATTACATAATACATCTTGCCGCTCAAAAGGCTTTTGGTGGCAGTCAGTCGGACAAAGTCTTTGGCTGTTTTGATCTCATTTTTGAAGTATTCATATTTTCTTTCGATGTGGGCCGCAGCTTCAGCGGCGCTGTTTTCCTTGTCGTTTCTGATAAAGCGGCAGTCCGAGTTTTTTACGAAAGTGAGCAGGTACTGAATCGCCGCAGACCGCCGGGCGGCAGCGTCAGCAGTTTCGGTTGGGTGACCGGATACAACCATCATGGCGAACATCATCGCCAAGCCGATGATGATGGTTAAACATTGCTGCATGGCTTTTGCGAGCAATCGGCGGGTATCCTCCTTTGAAAAAAAAGGGGTCACACCGCTATAGCATTCAAAATGTGACCCCTCGGAGAATTTATCTTATCTGAAGATCACTTTTTTCTGGATTTGAGACTGTTCTTGAAAGTATCCCAGAAATCTTTGTCGTTGTCTTTCCAGGCCGCTCCCCAGCGTCTTTCGAAGTAGGATGTCGGTAGTTTTTCCTGCCAGGTTGCCCAGGGATTGCGCCCCTCTTGTTGGGCGGTCAACACATCGACCAGATATTCGGCTATTTCGGTGATTTCTTCCTTGGGAATATACGAAGCCGCGCCCTCTTTGATGGATTTAACCAGGTTGTCCGGAGTGAAGGCGTGGGCGGTCAACATGATGGCCGGTATCTTTTTTCGCCTGGCTATTTCCAGCAGCCCATAGCCGTCGACACCCATGATGTCTAAAACTGCAATGTCAAAGCTTTGGATTTCCAAGAAAGCTTTGGCCTCTGCGAAAGAAGACGCCTTGACCAGCTCGCACATGTCCAGCAGTTCTTCCAGTACGGCCAAAATATCCGGCTCATCGTCGACGATGAGAATCTTTTTACCTGTCAACAATCTGGTGTCCGCCATAATATTACCCCCGGTATCAATTTGCGAATTTTAGAGATCCAATCATCAGATCACCATTTATATCGGGAATTAGACCGAAGGTCAAATAATTAGATGCTATTTGCCTGCCTGCTTCTGCATCTCAGCTTCTTTCAGCTTGCGCCGGAGAATTTTGCCGACCGCGCTTTTGGGCAGTTCCTCGATAAATTCGATCAATTTAGGAACCTTGTATGCGGCCAGATTTTCCTTGCAGTAAGCGACGACCTCATCTTCGCTGAGTTCCTGGCCCTCTTTGACGACAATGAAGGCCTTGACGGTTTCCCCCCGGTACTCATGGGGGATGCCGATGGTGCAGGCTTCCAGAATTTTAGGGTGGCCCATTAGCACATCGTCCAGTTCCACCGGGTAGATATTGTAGCCGCCGGCGATAATCATGTCCTTTTTACGGTCAACGATGCTGAGATAGCCGTCTTCGTCGAACTTGCCGATATCGCCGCTCAAATACCAGTCGCCGTGAAGCGCCTGAGCGGTTTCCTCGGGTTTGTTATAATAGCCCATCATGATCTGGGGGCCCGAGATGGCGATTTCGCCCTCTTCGCCAAGGGCAAGCTCTTTGTCGGCATCGCCAATATCCACGATCTTGACATCCGTATCAGGCAGGGGTACTCCAACGGTGCCCGGCTTCACCTGGCCCCCCCAGGGCGTCACGGTGGCAAAAGGCGCTGTTTCCGCCGATCCGTAAACTTCGCACATTGTGGATCCGGTCAGTTCTTTGAGGTCCCGGATCGTGTCGGCGGCCAAGGGAGCGGCACCGGAGAAAAAACCTTTGACACCGGAAAAGTCCAGTTCTCTGAATTTCGGATCGGCCAGCATGCCCACAAACATGGTGGGGACTCCGGGAACGAAGGTCGGCCGGTGCTTTTTGATCAGCTCGACATTGATCTTGGCGTCCGGTCTGGGGACCATCAGGTGCTGCCAGGCCTTCCAGATCATCAGATTGGTCGTTGAAAACCCGGCGGCATGAAAGACCGGATAGTTGCCTACCAGTACCTCTTCCCCGGATTTTAGCTCGGGAAACCAGGCCGCAAACTGCTGCACGTTGCAGCTGATGATGGCATTGCTCTGCATGACGCCTTTGCTGACGCCGGTCGTGCCCCCCGTATAAAGCAGGTTGACCAGGTCATCCCATTGGCTGAGGTCTTCGAGCGGTTCGGTAGAGTGCCCGGCGATCAAATCCTTGAAGACAAACACGTCTTCAGCGGGTTCGACCTTGCGGTACATCTCCTTTCTGACAAAAGGAAAGAGCTGTTTTTTAGGGAAAGGCAGATAAGAGTTGATGTGGCAGCCGATTATCTTTTCGATCCGGGTATCCGCCTTGATTTTTTGCACTCGTGGTATCAACAGCGTCAGGGTAATGATAATTCTGGAATCGGAATCATTGAGTTGATGCTGCAATTCCCGTTCGGTATACAGGGGATTGTTCTGCACCGTGACGGCACCGATGCGAAAGACGGCATAATTGGCGATGATGGCCTGGGGTATGTTGGGTAGGCACAGGGCGACTTTGTCACCCGGCTGGATTCCCATCCCCTGCAGCGCTCTGGCAAAGGCGTTGACCAGGCCGTCAAGCTCCTTAAAGCTGATTTTTCTACCCATGTAGTTTAAGGCGGTATGGTCGGGAAAGTTTTCGGCCGATCGCGTCAGCGCTTGAGAAAGGGTGATCTTTTCATATTCCAGCGTCTTCTTGACTCCTGAAGCATAAGACTTGTGCCATAGCCTGTCTTCCATGACATTCCTCCTTTCCTGTTTAGTTGAATAGTTGATTAAAACCAAAATAATTGTTGATTTAGTTGATTTGTTGAAGCGTTGATTGGATAAAATGATGATATCGGTTTTAACCCTTTAACTTACTCAACTCAACAAACTTTATCAACCCAGTCAACTAATCTACTGCGAGTCCCTTCAATCGATCCAGCAATTGCTCCGCCTCGGTCAGGATGTCTTCTACAACCTGCCGCACGGATTTGATCTCGTCGATCAGTCCGGCGATCTGACCGCAGGCAATCGGCGCCCCGTCCGGATCGCCGTTGTCGTATGCAACCTGACCCTTCCCCCCGGCAACGGTATTGATGATCTTTTCAAAATCGGCGCCCTCGGCTTCGATTGCCAGGCATTCGTCCGCCAGCTTGTTTTTAATGCAGCGAACCGGGTTCATGATCGTCGTCAACAGCAGGGCCGTGTCCGTTTCCTTGGTTTCGAGCAGGCGATCCTTGATATTCTGGTGAATTTTGCTTTCGCGGGTCATCATGAAAGCGGTTCCCATGAGCACCGCCTCGGCTCCCATCGCCAGAGCTGCTAGAAAACCCCTGCCATTGCAGATCCCGCCGCCGGCGATTACCGGGATGTTCAGGGCGGCGACCGCCTTGGGAAGCAGGATAAACGAGGCGACATTGTCGTTGCCGATATGGCCGCCGGATCCGAAGCCGATCATCGTGACTGCATCGACGCCCAGGCGCTGGGCGCTGAGTGCATGCTTGACCGAGGTGAGTTTGTGAATGACCTTGACATTGCCTGCTTTCAATTTCGACATCAAGGGATCCGGGCTCCTTCCGGCGGTCTCAACAACCTTGACGCCTTCTTCCACCACAACATCGCAAAATTTCAAGGTTCTCTCCGGCGGGCCCAGTTCAGGAACCATGGACAGATTGACTCCGAACGGTTTGTCCGTCATGTCGCGGGTCTTTCTGATCTCCTCGCGCAGGTCTTCCGGCGTCTCAAGGCTTTCGGCGGTGATAAAGCCGATGCCGCCGGCCTCGCCGACTGCGGCGACGATTTCCGCGCGGCTGATCCACTGCATGCCGCCGCAGATAATGGGGTGTTCGATGCCCAGCATTTCGGTAATCTTGGTTTTGAACATGGCTGCCATTTTCTATCTTTCTCCTTTGGGTTTAGTCAGTTGACAGGTTGCCTTTGTTGAAAAGTTATTGGGTACTGAAATACTGCTTTTTCTGCCAACTAGTTGAGATGCATGAATCCCGGAAGCATATATGAGCTTTGATACTAGTATATCCATTATATTTAATGACCGCCCACTCGCTTCACGCTTCGCTCTACGAGCCTCCGACTTCGCTTTCAGCTACGACGGGAAAAGACGACCCGACAAGCCGCTCGTTCGACTCACGCAGACATTATCCGGCCGACCGGTCTTCGCACAAGGCTTCACCCCGGCAGGCCAGGCTTCGCGCAAGGCTGCGACCCGGCAGGCCTGACCGGATAGAAATCCTGTTGCCCATCGGGCAAATCAAAAACCGTTGGTTTTGCGCCGGCATTGTCCATAAAAGGTATCAATTGCGAAGCGATGACCAGTGATCACTTGCGTAATCCCAGGATTTCGCGCGCCTCGGTGGTCGTGGCCGGCTCCCGGCCCACTTCACGCCCAATTTTTACCAGCGCTTCGATGAGCTGGCCGTTGGTGGTCGCACGGTCGCCGTCGGGCAGGTAAAAGGTGTCCTCCAGGCCGGTTCTGACGTCGCCACCCATTTCGAGGCAGCGCCGCTGGAGATTCCAGATTTTTTCGCGCCCGGGACCCGTGGCGATGACCTGCCAGTGGGAATCGGCAGGCAGCTCTTCTTTGAGTATCGGCAGCAGACCCGGGTTGGCCGGCATTCCGCTGTCAACGCCCATAACGAATGAAACATGCGGATCCCCTTCAAACATGGCGTTGGCCTTATACATCCCGACGCTGCGAACGATCCCGGTGTCGAAGCATTCGAACTCCGGAGTGATGTCGTTGGCTGTCATGACATCCAGAAACCGCTTTATTTTTTCCACAGGATTGTCGAACAGGGCCGGCGGCCAAGCCCAGTTTCCGTCTTTGCGGATTTTCAGATAGTTTAGCGAGCCTGCATTGCAGGCCGCAAGCTCCGGTTTGAAGGCCTCGAGGCACCCAACCGGTCCGGAGATATCCTCACCCAGAACCCCGGTGCTCATGCAGATAATTATCTCCGGCACCCGCTGTTTGATGGCTGCCAGGATATGACCGACAGATTCCAGGTCCCAGGTGGGGAAAGCGCCCATGCCTGGCCGTTGATCCCGAAAATGACAGTGTAAGACCGAGGCGCCGGCATTGTGGGACTGCTCGGCGGCGTCGGCCATCTCATCCGGGGTTACCGGCACGTTGAACCTGGCTGGATCGGTCAGCAGTCCGGTCAGGGCACAGGTGACGACGACTTTATCATGCGAGGTCATTTTTAGCTCCTTTAAAAAGTATCGGCTTCTTGGCTTGTTATTCTGATCGCTCGACTAAGTGGCGTTCGATATTCGACTCACGGCCCACGGTGAAAACAGATCCAGGAAGACCACGAAATTACCTCAATCGATTCGTTCCGGCTCCATTTCGCCGAATTTTATAATCTGCTTTGGAGCCTTGCGCCGTGCGCCGAATGCCGAACGCCGGGCGGTTACCTCCCTTTAAAAACCGGCTTGCGCTTTTCGATAAAGGCCGTAATACCTTCCCTGGCGTCTTCGGTGGCGGCTACGTCAGCTATTTTGCCGGAAAGGAAAGCCAGGGCTTGCTCAAAAGGCATATCTCCCATGGCATAAAAGGCTTCTTTTCCGATTTTCATTCCGATAGGGCTGTTTGCCGCGAGACGATTCAGAATTCGGGCAACCTCATCCTCCAGCGCCTCCGGGGCGGCCACGCGAGTGATCAGGCCCATGTCCAGAGCCTGGTCGGCGGTGAGCCGTTCGCCCAGAAGAATCATTTCCATGGCCTTTTTGCGCTGTACATTACGAAAAATCAGAGCACCGATCATCATCGGCCAGAGGCCGACGTTGACCTCCGGCGTGCCGAATTTGGCGTCATCTCTGGCGACAACGATGTCGCAGGCAAACATCAGGCCCATACCGCCGGCCATGCAGGCCCCGTTGATTCGAGCGACCACCGGTTTGGGGTAGCCGGCCAGGCGGGTCAGGAGTGCGGCATAGCGTTTGAATCCGTGCTGGATTTCGCCGCCTGCGGCGCCGGCCAGATCTGCTCCCGCACAAAAGGCTTTTTGCCCGGATCCGGTGACCAGAACCGCCCGGACCTGCTGGTCCTTTTCAGCCTCATCCAAATACTCTATAAACAGCTCAATGGCTGCCAGGCTGATGGCATTGCGCTGGGCTTCGCGATTAATTGTCAGGCGGGCGACATTGTTTTCGACGCTATAAAGCAGATCCAATTCAGACATGACTTCAGACTCCTTGGCTGATTAATCCATGCCCCATGCAGCTCCAGTATTTGATTTGCCGCCGAGACACAGAGTGCACAGAGAGGCGATTGCTTTTATCCGCCCGGGAGACGGCGGGCGGATAAAAAAGCCCAAGCCTTTGGGCTATACTCGGTCAACCCACCTCAATGACGAAAATAAGGTCGTCGTCTTTCAGCGGACTTTCGCTTTCCGGTACGATTTCGACCACGACGCCCTTTGCCGGGCTCTTGATTTTTTGAAACACCTTCATCGTCTCCAGCAGTCCCAGCACCTGCTTCTTTTTGACACTGTCGCCAACCTCAACGTAGGCGGGTTGGTCCGGTGCCGATCGGCGATAGAATACGCCCGACATCGGCGCTCTGACTTCGACTCGTTTTGCTGTCATCATTTTCTCCCTATGGAAATTTTAATGGCGTCATACTCGGTAGTAACAGGCCACGAATTAACACGAATAATTTTTTTAGCTTTATTTAACGGCGGTCTTATGGTTGTCATAATTCGTGGTGATTCGTGTCGACTCGTGGCCGGTTGTTTTTTAGAAAGTTAAAAAATTGTTCAATCATACCGGCGGTGTGCTGTGCCCCTTCGCCCGCGGCGGCAGGCTCTCCTTTTTGTGCCTGGTCAGTTCCAGGGCTTCGATTATCTTTGTACGCGTGTCGGCGGGAAGAATAATTTCGTCCACCATTTGGGCAGTCCAGCTGTGGGCGGTGTCATAGACATCGACCTTTTCCCGCGCACGGTTCAGATAGGATGCGTAGGCATCATTCTCGATGCCGCTATTGTAGAATTTTCTGTAGTCCAGCCCGGAAGCTTCAACCCCAAAGCGTGCAATGGGCCAGGCATAGGTCAAGTCCGCCCCCATGCTTTTGACGCCGCCCATGATGAGGCTGCCGGCGTCTGCGTAGGCTTCGCGCAGGACGATGCTGATTTTCGGTACGCTGGCCGAGGCATAGACATCCACTATTTTGCCCACATGCCGGATCAGGCCTGCGGCCTCCTCTGACTCCCCGGGGACCACCGACGGCGTATCCACAAGGTTGACCAGGGGGATGTTGTAGGCATCGAGGGTCTGCAGAAAGCGGTAATATTTATCGCAGGAGTTGATTTCAAGAATGCTTCCCGGGTATAGAGGGTTATTTGCCACGACGCCGACCACCTGTCCGTTGAAGCGCGCAAAACAGGTGATCAGGTTTTTGGCATACTCGTCCTTGATTTCGAAGTAGTCGCCCCCATCGACCACCTGTTCAATGACGGCGTGCATGTCATAAGTTTGATCGTATTCATCGGGCACAACGCCGGTTAATTCGCCGACCTGCCGCCGGGGATCATCGGCGAACTCCAGCACCGGCGGCGAATCCCTGAAGCTTTGCGGCAGGTAGCCCAGCAGGCGCCGGCATTTTTTGATCGTTTCCTCATCGTCGTTTCCCACGATATCGCAGCTGCCGCTGAGCTGCATGTGGTAGTCGGCGCCGCCGACATTGCGGTCGATTTTTTCCGAAGTCGCCGCCTGGGTCTGGCGGGGGCCGCCGAGCCACATGTTGGCCGACACACGGCTCATGAGCAGAAAATCGCACAGGGTCGGCAGGTAGGCACCCCCGGCGATACAGGGTCCCATCAGGACGGTAATTTGGGGAATGACACCGGAATACAGGGATTCGAGCCGGAAATACCAGTCGAAGCCCGCCATGGCAACGTCTTCATAGCCGAGCCGGCCGCCGGAGGAATCCAGCAGGTTGACCATGGGAATCCCCCACTGGGCGGCCATCTCAAGCGGTTTTGCAAACTTGATGATGTGCTGGGCGCCGATCGACCCGCCGAGTACGGTGAAATCGCTGGCGTGGATCATGATCAAGCGCCCGTTGACGCGAGCTGTACCCACGACGGCACCGTCGCAAGGCGCCTCGGGTATGCGCCCGTCGATACGCTTGCTGGTGGTGCCGACGAAAGAACCCAGTTCGCTGAAACTGCCGGGGTCCGCCAGGATGTCAATGCGTTCCCGGGCCGTCAGTTTGCCGCGGCCGTGCTGGCGTTCAATATGTTTGACACCACCGCCGAGAAGGTTCTTCTTCCGGATCTCTTCATAGCGCTTGATGGCCTCGTCCATTCTCTTTCCCATAGCAGGTTACCTCAGCTAATATATTTTAATTTTTGCCATATTTTATTTGAAGTCATTTTATTGCGTTGTCTTTAAACAATTGAAATCCCAAATCACAAGCACCAAATTCCAATATTCAATGACCGAATCTGGCAGGGGAGACATGTTTCGTCCGCCGCAGGCGGATTGGTCATTGGGATTGGTTATTTGAGATTTATACGAATCTCTCACCTTTAAGCTCCAATTTTCCATGTTTATGCTGGTTTGATAAATCTTCTCTTCTCCGGCACTTTCTCGTGTTTGTTGAAGCTGGCTCTCAACGCCTTTATGATTCTGGGGCGGGTTTCCCGGGGGTCGATGACTTCGTGGACCGTGTAGTAAGTCGTAAAGGATTTGCCCATGGTCATGACGCTGAAGTGCTCCTTTAATATGCTGAGAAAAAAGTTGTAGACCTCATCGTAGTTGCCCTCTTCCTTGGCCTTGGCCAGTTCCTTGTGGAATACGGCCTGGACGATGGACTCCGGTCCGGTGGGGGCAAATTCGGCCGTGGGCCAGCCGTAGATAAAATCGGGCCCCATTTTGCTGCAGCCCATGACGATGTTCGACCCGCCATAGGAGCGCCGCAATACGATGGTGACTTTCGGGTTGGTCAGGTGAGAATAGCCGTGCAGGTTCTTGGCCCCGTGCCGGATGACGCCCTTGCGCTCCCACTTGTCGCCGGGCGGAAACGCCGGGGTGTCCGACAGGTTGACCAGAGGGATGTTGAAGGCGTCCAGGAACATAATGAAACGATCGTATTTGTCCGATGAATTCGGCTCCATGATGCCGCTGAGTTCGTCGGGGTTGCTGGCGGCAATCCCGGCAGGCATGCCGTCAAAACGTGCAAAACCCACCACCATGTTGGGCGCGAAGTCTTCTTTTAGTTCCAAGAACTCGCCGTCGTCTACAATCAGCTCGATGATTTCGTGAACATCGTAGGTGAATTTGGGATCATCGGGCATGACATCGAGCAGGGCTTCCTCCTGCCTTTCGGGATCATCGCCGGCTTCAACAACCACCGGCTTCTCCCAGCAATTCTGCGGGGTGAAAGTCAGCAGTTTCCGAGCCAGGTCAAGGGCCTCTTCGTCACTGTCGGCAACCAGGTCGCACTGGCCGCTTTTTTCCATATGGAATTCAGCCGACCCGGCGTCTTCCGAATTAATTTCGCCGCCGAACCACAAAAAACCGGTGTTTTGGTTGAATATCAAAAAGTCGGACAGGACCGGCACCTGGGCGAGGGGACCCGTACAGGGTCCCAAAACCAGGGCTATCTGCGGGATGGCACCGGAATACAGACAATAGTTTCTCAGCAGGCGGCCCAGCCCGTTAAGGCCGACGTAGCCGTTTTTGAAGCTTATCCTGGAACCGGCTGAATCGAACATGCCGATGACGGGAATGCGCTCCTGCCCGGCCAACTGGATCAGCTCGGCGGTCTTCCAAATGCCTTGATCTCCGATTGCCCCTGACATAACAGTAAAATCAAGGGAGTACGCCATTGCCGGCTTAGCGTTGATCTCGACCAGCCCCATTACGACCCCGTCGGCCGGGCTCGGTTTTGCTTTTGTTGCCAGGCCCATGCGAAATTCTCTGACCACCGACCCGATTTCTTCGAAACTGCCCGGATCCGCCAGAATTTCGATCCTCTCCCTGGCGGTGAGCTTGCCCAACGAGTGCTGCAGTTCAATGCGGTCTTTGCCGCCGGCCTCGAGGTTTTTTCTGCGGTTTACGGCCAGTTTGTCCAAATAGCCGTTCATCCACTGTCCCATGCTGCGACCTCCGGTCTTTATGTGTCAAAATTTATATAAATTATTCCAATCGTGAGCAATGCGAACTAAATATTAACCTGTATCCCTGCATTCAATTCCCTGGAATATTATTTCGCAGATCTGTTCCGTGAGTTCGTCCGGATTGATCTCCTGGCCGAAGGTGATCCCGGAAAGGCAGACCTGTTCGATGCTGCCGAGAATGCTGTGCCGGATCAATCTGGCAGGCACGTCGGCGCGTATCTCTCCGCCGCGAATGCCGTCCTCGATAATCTGCAATACGATGTTGCTGTATTCCTTAACCCGGGAATAAGTTTCACTTTTGTAGTAATCCGGATAGTTTCTGACTTCGATTAATAGTATCTTGGCAAAAACCCTGTTGGTGGCGTAAACATTGATGTGGGACCAGATCAGCTTGCGAAGCTTGTTGAAAGCGCCCTTGATTCCTTTGAGATCCTGACCCATCTGGGCCCGGTATTGCTCCAGATACTCGCTTAGCACTTGGTGCAGCAGATCGCGCTTGTCTTTAAAATATTTGTAGATAAGCGCTTCGGTCACACCGGCGGTTCTGGCGATTTCGGCAGTGGTGATCGCGTTGAAATCTTTTCTCTCCAGCAGTGATCTGAGGGCCTGGGCTATTTTGATCCGTCCCGGAGGCAAAGGCCTGTTGTTCAAATTAGTTGCGGTAATATCGACCGCTGTTCGCATGACTTTTCCTCTCAATTTAGAAAGGGTGAAAGGTGTGAGTTATAGGGTGCAGGGTTTAAGGTTGGAAGATGGAGCTTGGAGGCTTGTGGAGGAGTGCCGGGAATTGCATTAGGCTTTCGAGGCACACCTTAATTTTTTGGATAGATGTGTCATCCCGCTCAGCGGGGGCCTTCGGCGCACGGGTTTTATGCCGAATGCCATGCGCCGAATACCGAACGCCATTTCCAACCTTGTACCGTGAGCCTCTAACCTGACACCCTGAGCCTTATACCCTATACCTTACACAAAATCCCATATACCTATTTGGGCAACCGATGCTGCGCGTATTTCAAATCGCCACCCAACTGCTGTCCTCTCTTTTCCTGACACCTGACTCCCGAAACCCTAATTCTATCTACCCTCCCCACGTCGCGGATCTATGCGCTTTGCGCTATGCCCTCTGCGCACTAGTAGCCTTCGAGCCTGGCGATCACATCACTCATGACCTCATCTGCACCGCCGCCGATCGCCAGGCCGCGGGCATCGCGGTAGTATCTTGAAATGGGCATTTCATTCATAAATCCGAGTCCGCCATACATCTGCAGGCAGCCGTCGGCCACCTTGATCAGCACCCTGCTGGCCACCAGTTTGCCCATCGAGACCTCCCGGGTCGGATCCAAACCGGCCTGTTTCATGCGGACGATATGATAGATCATCTGCCGCAGGCCTTCGATTTCAGTCAGCCAGTCGGCCAGCCGGTGGCGAAGCACCTGCTTTTTTATCAGGGGCTTGCCGAAAACGACCCGCTGGCGGATGTGTTCGATGGTTATATCGATGATATCCCTGGCCGCGGTGCAGGCGAAGGGCAGCAGCGAATAGCGTTCATGCTGAAACTGCCTCATCTGGTAGACAAAACCTTCGCCTTCCTGGCCGATCAGGTTGCGGGCGGGCACCCTGACATGGTCGAAAAAAAGCTCGGCCGTGTCGCTGATGCGAATCCCCATTTTGTCCAGTTTCCTACCCACGCTAACACCGGGCAAATCGGAGGGCACCACAAACAGACTGAAGGCGTGATATCCGGGTTCATCGCCGGTTCTGGCCAGAAGGGTGTAGAAGTCCGCCTGGGTGCCGTTGGTGATATACATCTTTGAGCCGTTGATCACGTAATCACCACGATCCTTGCCGGCAGTGGTCTTGATGGCGGCCACGTCGGATCCGGCTTCCGGTTCGGTAACGGCGATGGCGCCGATTTTCTCACCGGTGATGGCGGCCTTCAAGTAGGTTTCCTTCAGGAAATCGCTGCCGAATTCGGCGATGGCGGGTGTTGCCATGTGGGTTTGTACCGTGATGGCGACGGCCAGCCCCAGGGCCCTGATGTGACCGAGCTCTTCTAAAAAAACGGTGTCATACCAGTGGTCGAGGCCCTGGCCGCCATACCGGGGGTCATATCGGATCCCCAAAAATCCGAGATCCCCCATTTTTTTGAAGATATCCCTCAGCGGTGCGATCCCTTCTTCTTCCCACTGATCCACGTTGGGATTCAATTCCTTTTTAACAAATTCGCCCACAGCCCGGCGCACCATCTCGTGGTCTTTGGTGAAGTAGATGTCGCCAGCTGGTCTATTTTTCCCCTTCATGCCACAATTCCTGGATTCCCTTGATAAAGTGGATTCCTGTAACAGGTTTCAGGTGTCAGGTGTCAGGTTTCGGCTGTACGGGACACAAAATACTGACAACCAACCAATTAAGCCAGAGCTCTGAGATACACGCTCAGTGTTTCGCCAAATCCGGTAATGGTTTGCTTAATGTTTATCTCCACTCTGTAGCGGTATTTGATACGTGAATAGCTGCGTTCCACCCTGATATCATTTCATCAATCCCGACACCTGACACCCGAAACCCGATTATCCGAGCTCCATTTTGGCGATAATCTCCCGCATAATCTCATCGCCGCCGCCGCCGATCGAGATCAGTTTGGCGTCGCGGTAGCACCGCGATATCAGCATTTCGTTCATAAACCCCAGCCCGCCGTACATTTGCAGGCAGCCGTCGGCGACCGTTTGGATGACCCGGGCGGCCCAGAGCTTGCCCATGGATATTTCCCGGGTTGCTTCCAGGCCCTTTTCTTTCATGCGTACGATATGATAGGTCAGCTGCCGCAAACACTCAATCTCGGTCTGCCAGTCGGCCAGCCGGTGGCGGAGCACCTGCTTTTTTATCAAGGGCTTGCCGAAAACGATCCGCTGCCGGATGTGCTCGACGGTCATCGCAATCATTTCTTCGGCCGATATATATGACATCGGAATGGCCGAAAAGCGTTCATGCTGGAACTGCTGCATTTGGTAGATGAATCCTTCTCCCTCTTTGCCGATCAGGTTTTGGGCCGGAATTTTCATGTCGTCGAAGAACAGTTCGGCGGTGTCGCTGCTGTGGCAACCCATTTTCTCCAGTTTTCGGCTGACCTGGAATCCGGGCAGATCCGTGGGAACAACAAGAAGACTGAACGAATGGTAACCCGGATCATCGCTGGTCCGGGCCAGAAGCGTCAGAAAGTCGGCCTGGGTTCCGTTAGTGATATAGGTTTTGGACCCGTTGATGATATAGGTGTCGCCCGTCTTGCGCGCTGTCGTTTGCAGGGCGCTGACATCCGATCCGGCGCCGGGCTCGGTCACCGCAATGGAAGCCACCAAATCGCCGGCAATAGCGGGTTTAAGGTAGGTTTCCTTTAGATACTCGCTGCCGAACTCGGCGATGGCGGGAGTGGCCATGTGGGATTGAACCGCTATGGCCATCGGAATACCGGAGCCCTGGATGCGCCCCAGCTCTTCCAAAAAAACGGTGTCATACCAGTAGTCCAGCCCCTGTCCGCCGTATTTTGGGTCATAGCGGATTCCCAGAAATCCGAGATCGCCCATCTTTTTGAACAAATCGTGCAGCGGGGCCTCACCGTTTTCCTCCCACTCGTCCATGTGGGGATTTATCTCTTTGTCGACAAACTCCCTGACCGCTTTGCGGACCATGTCATGGTCCTTGTTGAAATAAATCTGGGTTGCACTTTTCGATTTCGCTGCCATCGGTACCCTCCGGTATTTACCCTCCGGGTGGATGATTGGGTTGATTAAGTTTTCAGGTTTGTTAGATATTTTCCGTTGACCCTAATTAACTAATCGAGAAGTCGGGGAGTTTCTCCACAATTGTCTTTGTAATCCTTTAATCGCCCGGCGCCGTCTGACGCGGTGTCCGGCCGGGGTATGCGCTCGCTCCAGCCGTAACCAATTCGTGCCGGACTGCGTACACGCCCCCTATCCCCTGCGCTGGATCCACAAAGGCAGAGACGACGAGCGCCGCCGTGCAGACTGTCTTCTGGGGCTGGCACGGATCCAATCGATGCGTGATCGCTGCCGTACCCAAGTTGCGCGGTCGTATGGTTACGGCTGGAGCGAGCGCATACCCCGGCCGGACATAGCAGAAATTGAAAAACTCCCCGACCCTTCAACTAATCAATAAATCAACTATTCACCTTTGCTTTTCTTCGATGCCAAAAACAGATTGACGATCTCCTTGTGCTGCGGTGTCTGCAGGGCAATGGATTGGTGGGCAGCCTCCCAGTCTAATACTTGTTTTAATGGCATGTCGAAGCTGTTTTCCAGCCCTTCCTTGATCAGCCGCATGGCCAGCGGCGGTTTCAGGGACAGGGTGTTGGCCAGGCTCTGTACTTCGGTCTCCAGTTCTTCTTCAGGTACGCATTTGTAGATGAGTCCGATCGATGCGGCCGTCTTAGCGTCGAATTCGTCACCGAGCATGGCCAGTTCTCTGGCTTTGGCCAGGCCGACCAGCCGGGGCAGAAAATAGTTGCCGCCATAATCCAAAATGGCGCCGATGTTGACAAAAATTTCGCAGAATCTGGTGTTTTCAGACGCCACCACAAAGTCCGCCGCCAGCGCAAGGTTGGCGCCGCCGCCGACGGCAACCCCTCTGAGCATGGCGATCACCGGCTGGGGCATTTCCCGCAGGGATCTCACAATTCGGCCTACCCCCTTCATGGCAACCACCCATTCATCGGGCGGTATGCTTTCGCCAAAGAGATGGATGTCGGCTCCTGAACAAAAATGATCCCCGGCGCCCCTGAGTACCACCACGTGGACGCTCTCGTCGTCGGCCAGATCCTTGACGGCATCCCGCAGGCCTTCGATCATCTCCTTGGTCATGGCGTTCATGACCGTGGGGCGGTTTAGCGTCAGGGTGGCGATCTTGTCTTTTTTTTCAACGATAACTGGTTTTGATGACATTATTTGGAATTCCTTTTTTGAGACACTACATTTGATTTGCGTTGAAACAAAGGTGTGAATTTTATGGGTAAGTGATATTCACCAAATTAAAGAAGATATAATAATATTGCCCAAAATAAAGCCTTTTTAAGGTTAGTGAATATCACTTATTTAACATTTGTCAAGAGGTTTTCCGAGAGGATGTCAAAAGTTGCAAAAATTAATTGCCTTTAACGTATACATTTTATAACTGTGGGTTGTAATGTTAGGCGAAAAAATATTAAAAGGCGTTTTCAATTAAACCTGATAATTGTGCAGTGGCAAGAAACTTGTATCTTTTGTCAACCCGTATTTCGCGCGCTAGGCAGAACATTCTCACTAGGCCATTCAAGTCTCACCCCCATTCACCGGCAACACCTTTACAAAGGTTCTTAAAGACAACGACGTGGCCATCAGCAAGGATGACTTGGATGTTGCGCATGTTCGTGTACTAACCAACCCCGGTTGTCGCCTGTCGGCCTTGAAACTCAGCATTGCGGAATACCGATACTATGAATTCTTTCGTTGCCTTACCTATCAGTATAGACAGGAGGAAGTGATGCCTATTGAACAAGCCGAAACAGGCCGCTCACAAAAATTATTGTCACAGATTGGTGCTGGATTGGATCAATTTTTAAAATTTGAACATCCGGACGCATGGGATTCCAAGGACACCTGGAAAGATTTCCTCGATATTCCATTGCCTCAGCATGGTGTTGGCATCGACCAGGTTACCAAGGAAATATTAGATCATATAATACCCAACGGTTCATCGGTGCCTAAACCGGGGTTCAGTGGATTTGTTACGACCGGTGCCACAAGTGTTTCCACTCTCGCATCCACGGCCGCTAGTATTGCCGCACCGCAGCGTTATATGATTACCGCCTTTAACTTTCTGGAAGAATTTTCCTTACAGTGGCTGGCAACAATGTTTGGATTAAAAAACATGCAAGGGGTTTACAGCAGTGGTGGTTCCGTGGCCAATTTAATTGCTCTGGGTGGTGCACGACAGCATGCATTTGAAAAAATTGGTCTAGATCCTGCGGCTAACGGTGTTAATAGAGCGGTAAGTATTTATGCCAGTGAAGAATGCCATCATACGATTCAGCGATCGGGCGGTGTTTTGGGGGTTGGCCGACGCGCAATAAAACTTATCGCCTGCGATAATAAGGGCCGAATGCGCGTTGATAGGTTAAAGCAGGCGCTTAAAGAAGATAAAACGTCAGGCATTTTGCCGATGGCCATCGTAGCTAATGCCGGTACTACCAATACTGGTGCAATCGACCCGCTGCAAGATATTGGTGAAATAGCCAAGGAGAATGCCATTTGGTATCATGTGGATGGCGCTTATGGATTGCCAGGAATTTTGGATGAAAAAGTTAACCATCTGTACCAGGGGATAGAATTTGCCGACTCAGTGATTGTCGATCCCCATAAATGGTTAGGTGCTTCAGTCGGCATCGCCGCAACTTTTGTGCATGATCGGCAATTGTTATATCGTGCGTTTACACAAGAGCCATCTGACTATTTAGAGGGGTATGTCGAACTGAATGATGGCCCCGCCCCTGCTGTTGAACATTCATTGGATGACCTCGGTATTCCCTATTTTGACTATGGTGTGGAATTGAGTGCGCCTTGTCGTGGCGTTGTCGTCTGGGCATTGATCCGTGAAGTCGGTGTTGAGGGGCTTCGCCAACGGATTCGGCGGCATAATCAAATGGCACGGCGGCTATCCGAGCAGGCCAAGGCCCACCCCAAACTGGAGGTGCTCAGCGAGCCAACCCTCTCCATCTGTTGTTTCCGCTACCACCCCGCGCATACTGACGATGTCGACCGCTTCAATCAACGGCTGCACCGCCGCCTGGTAAAGGAAAATCAATATATGCCGAGTACGACACGCGTCGGTGGCCAACTGGCGCTTCGCCCTTGCTATATCGGCGCGCGTGCCCATCCAGATCAGGTGGACGCACTGATCGACTCAGTGGTGCGAATTGGCAACGAAATGGAAACCGAAAATCAATCTGATAAAGGTGCATCAAAATTTACTATTTGAGTCTCTGCCAGGTGTTACGATTACTAAAGTCTAAAAATCATCCCAAAAGAATTTTTCCGTGATTTTCAGCAATTGCACACATCTTCCGCCTAAATGTTTTAATTGACGGTTTGGAATTGCGGAAAAAAAGATGTGCCTTGCAGGGGCAGTCCGAGGACCCGAAGCCCGCGAGGGGGACAATCGCTTCCCGAGTGGCCGAAATCGTTTGCGCCCATTGATGCTCGCGGTGAACCGGATCATAGGTGTACCATATTTCGGTCAGATGCAGTAGCGGTCTCAGATAATCTATGTGCCAGTGAGGGCGGCGGGCTTTTGTACGGTGATGGGCCACCCGGGCCTGCAACCCTCCCGGTCCGAAAGCGCTGCCGATGTAGATATAGTAGCCGGGCTCTGTCTGGAGGGCGCCGAGCTTGCCGATATCAACCTCACCATCCTGGGAAGATAGTAAGATCAGTGCATATGTGCCGGGAAGCGCTCGCATCATACGATTGGAAAACAGATCCCCCACCATAAGCAGCTTCCAGGCACGCATTATAGTCGGGAGACTAAGTGCCCCTATTCTTAATTACAGTTACGTATTGGTTGCTATATTTTTTCACCACGAGGCACAGAGCACACGGAGAGTTAATTTAGTATCCAAAGGCCTTCTTTTTTCTTTTCTCGGTGTTCTCTGTGTCCTCGGTGGTAAAATATAGTCTGACCAATTATTTTTGACCACAGAGAGCGCAGAGCACACAGAGACTTCTCAAAACCATAATACCCCTTATTTTTTTCCGCTGGGTTTTCTGTGCCTGTGGTTAGGTTAATTTGGGGTCGGATCTTCAAAACTCATTTCCAAGATAAACTTACCCTTCTCCAATTTGTCTTCTACAATATGCCATCGCCTGCGGGCCAGGGTGTTCAGAAAGCGCCGGTCATGGCTGACAAGCAACAAGCCGCAGGGACAATCGCTTAAAGCCTGCTCCAGACACTCAATGGACGGCAGATCCAGATGGTTGGTCGGCTCATCCATGACAATCAGGTGCGGAACATTGGCGATGCCGGTGGCGAGAAGGACCTTGCGGATTTCTCCAGGACTGGGCCTTACGCTTTCCAACAATCGATCGGGTCGCGACCCCAGGCAGCTGACGACTGTCATCATCTGCCCGAGTTTCTCATTGGGAAGCGCTTTTGCCCGTGTCATTACATCCTGGGATGCACGGGCATCGATCTCCTGGGGCAGGTAGGTGACATGATGGCTGGGCAGATTGAGCGATTGCAGGATATGGCCGATCAAGGTGCTTTTTCCGCTGCCGTTTATCCCCGTAAGGGCGATGCGATCGTCAGGTCTCATCGATAAATCGGGAAAATGCAGCCATCGGTCTCCACCCAGGGCGAGGGAACCGGCAGGTAAAGAGAACAAGGCGTTGCGGTTCGACTTTCCACCGGGCATCCAGATGCCCAGCTTGTATGTTTTCTTGACTTTGATGCTGTCCAGCTTCTTTTGAGCCTGGGATAAGCGACCGCCAAGCTGATTTAGAATTTTTCCGGCGCTGCCGTCTTTTCCGGTAACACGCGCCAGATTGATTTTGTCCCTGGCATCATGGTCCTTCGATTTCAGGCTTCTTTTGGATCGTTTGCGGTTGGCCTGTGAGGCGGTGTCTCGTCGTCCGGCTGCTACGCGCTTCAGTCTCGACAGCTCGTGCTTGGCGTGGGTGCGTTGTTTGCGAACCGCCCGCATTTCCTTTTCTGTTTGCTGCAAGCCCTGGGTATAGTTTCCTGGGCGGAGGACGGCATCCGGCGGATCCACAAAGAGACATTGATGACAAAGATCATCAAGAAGCCTACGGTCATGGCTGACTAATATACCGACACCATGATAGGACGCGAGGGCGTCAAATAACAGATCCTGGGCTTCAACATCAAGATGATTGGTAGGCTCATCGACAGCCAACACCTGCGGCTTTTGCCACAGGGCTACCGCAATCTGTGCCCGTTTACGCTCACCGTGGCTGAGGGTCGCCCACCTTTCCAACCAGTCTTCCTCGATATGTAATCGTCCCTTGATCTTGAAAGCGCCTCCATCGACGGCTTCAATCAGATCGGGTAATTGCTCAGGCGCAAAGTCGGTGCGCTGCTGACAGTAAATCGCCAACCGGGGGGATATCACGCGTCCCTGCTGCGCTGCTAAATCACCGGCGGCAAGCTTTAATATGGTGCTTTTGCCCACGCCGTTGGCACCGACGATACCGGTCCAGCCCCGGGTAAAGTGGGCCGACAAATCACTTATCAAAGGGTGGGTGGCTCTGTCATAGGTGAACGCTACTTTTTCAAATCGGACAAACAATTCGGTCATCAGCTTGTAAGAGGTACAGTAGTTGTTCTATTGGTTCCGCTGAGATGAAAACCTGCGCTTGTAAGGTTGTGCCGCTATTCGGATATATGTTCCGAGATACGACAGGGGGAATAAAGGGCCAAGAAATATTAGAAACGGCCTATGGTGAAGAACTCTTTGCCCCCTGATTGCAACAAGGCTTGAGTGCTACCTTATTTTCAATGTTTGGTCTATTTTTCTGGCAAGCTTTCTCTTAAATTCCATTTCATCGTAAAACAAACGAATCACATCGCCAAGCCGATCCTCCATGATCTCCATAATAACCTTTGGTTGCCGGCTGTGAATTCGAATTGTCGGCAGGACGACATCTCTGATTCTTTTTCTGACAGCCATTTTTTCAATTTTGTCCATCCGCATCAACATACTCAACTGATATTCGAACAGTTCAAGAATTTCCTTGATCGCTTTTTCCTTGTCAACAGATACCATCGTGGACTGAGCCTGGCAAAATTATGTGTCCCCGTACAGGCGGAGCGTGTTTTCAGCAACTGCTTCTAATACCTGTTCTTGGTCAATCCCTTTTAATCCCGCGATGGCCGCAATTGCGACGGTGACATTGGCGGGTTCATTGCGCTGGTCGGGATCGGGTCCCAGCACGGGGCTGTCGCTTTCGACCAGAAGGCATGACAGGGGCAGGTTCTTGACGAGTTTTTGCTTTTGGCGCGAGCGAACCACCGAGGGGGGGATCGAGAAAAAGAATCCCGCTTCCACGGCCGGCAGGGCCGCCGAGGCCTTGCCGTCGAAGGCGTGCATCTGGACCCGGGTTGCACCGGCTTCCAACAGCAGGGCGACGGCATGCCGGCCTGCTGAGCGGGAATGGATGTTGAGCGGCAGATTCAGTTCTTTGGACATGTCGATGAAGCCCTTGAATATTTCTTTTTGAAGCTCTTTCTGGTCGGCTTCCTTAACAACCCAGAAATCCAGCCCGACCTCCCCAATGGCGACAAGCTTCGGGCGCTGACTACGGATAAAGGCATGCATCCGGGCAGCCTGGTCCGGGTCGAGGATGGCCGGATACAGCCCGGCGGCCGGACGGATCATTGGGTACTCGGCGGCCAGTTCTACATTCCGGTGGGCGTCGGCCAGATCCTCCCCCACTGCGATAATCGCGGCTACACCGGCCCCTTCAGCTTTGTGCAGAACCTCGCCGCGGTCTGCGTTAAAGGAGGCGTCACAAATGTGGGCGTGGGTGTCGGTGATTAGGTGTTTAGGCAATTTCAACGCTTTGTGTCTGTTGGGTTTTGTTATTCAGATCATCTGGAATTACGAGGTTGGAGCACTGGAGTGATGGAGTAATGGATTGATGTCATAAAACGACAGCTGTTATTTTCCAGCACTCAATGTTCCGGCATCTATTAGCGATAGATATTTGATTTTACGAGTTATTGGACCGAGTTCGAATTACCCAAAGAAATTTTCCACTTGGGATTTTATCCAGCTATTATCTGCAACTTGGATTATTGCATTTAATCGATTAACGGAAACTTGTCTGTTGCGACCTCGGCCAGGGGTTTGCGCGTATTGGGTGATTCCATGGCCTGGATGTCCTCAGGCATGTGATCGGCGCTTCCTTTACGGCCCACCGCTACGGCGGCCATGATGTGATAATCTTCTTCGGACACCCCCAGAACTTCATAGGCTTTGTTGATGCTGAAGCCGGCCATGGCATGGGCGTAAAGCCCCAGTCGGCGAGCCTGCAGGGCCAGTGAAAACCAGGCCGAGCCGGCGTCGAAGGGCGCGTGGCGGTTCTCCCGGCCGCCCTCTTTGAAGTTGCGGCGCGTCAGAACAAACATCAGCAGGGGACAATTGGCAGCCCAGCGCTGGTTTCTGGGCAGCAGACAGGAGACGAGTTTTTCGCGTTGCTGCGGTTCGGTCGCATATACGAAAAGCCAGGGCTGCTCGTTGAAGCATGAAGGCGCCCAGCGGGCAGCCTCGAATAAAGCTTTTATCTGGTGCTCGGGCAGCGGGTCTGATAAAAAAGCCCGCGGCGACCAGCGGTCCGTAAACATGCTGTCGACTTCACACTCGGCGATGCGTTCATTGGTCGGCTTGCCTTCCATGTTTCCTCCTCTTTGATTTAATCCGAGAAATTATATACTCTGGTTATGTTCTTGAGTTGGCTTATGATAGACTAATTTAACCTCCGTGGAGTACTGGGGTGCTGGAGTCAGGGGATTTCGGATCTCAGATTGCAGATTTCGGAATGAAAAAAATAAGTTCAGGATTCAATTCCTGTCACAAATCCCAAATCCAAAATCCGCAATCCAATAACCCCATCACTCCATTACTCCAGATATTACGGGCGACTGCCCACACTTCAGTCCGGGACTAATACGTCGCTTCCTGATTACTGGTGTCATTATCCCGTCTGAATACCAGGGCGCGCAGCTGTTGAATAATCCCCATGCCGACGCTGATCGGAAAACCATCCTCGCTGGATTCCCTGCGGTTGGTGACCCCGTCGACGCAGCCGTTGGCGACCAGGTAATCGGCGATGGATTGCGGGTCGATCTGTTCAAACAAATCCCGGTTCAGCAGCCGGCACAAGGCGGCGATCACGCCGTAGACGCCCCAGTTGGATACGGAGGCGATGACCAGTTCGCTGCAGGTGGTGATGGATGGTATGATATCCAGCCCGGCCAGGGCTGCAACCACGTTGCCCATGCCGATTTCATTGCCGCCGTCGCCGAACGCGATGCTGGGACATTTGCATTCATTGAAAAAGAGGTCGAATTTGGCGGTGGCCTCGGTAATGTCATTTTTGAGCATGTTGTAATAGCGTCCGTCCGCCGTGACTCCCGGCCTTTCGATCGAGACGATCAGACCCGGCTCCAGATCATTTAGGGCCTGAGTCACAATCGGCTTGCTCTCCTGCCAGCTGACAAGGGGCAGCTCGTAGGTCATAAAGCGCCTGGATAAAATCTTTGATATCGGCCGCGCGCAGACAAAAACCGGTTCACAGCCAAGCTCGGCCAGGATCTGGTACAGGGCAATGGCGCCGATGGGCCCGTCGCTTTCAAAGCTTCCCGAGACCGGAAATCCGGTTCCAATCAGCACAACGCCTTTGTTGTCCAGCATCATTCGGGCAGACCGGGAACAATACCCGGGCGTCAAAGCCGGGCGCACCCGCTTCATTTCACGTCGATCATGCTGTAGAATTATATCTTCTATTTGGCGGGACAGGTCTTCCATAGACGCGTAATCGCAGATCGAATAACATTTCGGAATTTCTATAACTTAAAATGAAAAAACATTGGGTATTGTCTGAGGTCTGAGTTTTTGCCTCAATCATGGAATCGTGAAATGGAGTTTAGCAAAACAGAATCTACCCCTTAGTTCAAACACCGAAGACAATGGGCAGAATAACGAATGAGGGCAAAGGATTCGCCCCAAATGGACAATTTAAGGCTTAATAATTTTGAAAAAATAGATACCTGAATGTCAGCGCACCGTTCCACGCTGCAAGTCCATAGCCGAAGCCGGATTTCCAGCTTCACTGGGGGCTATTCGCAAGAAAATTCAGGTAACTATTCAGACTTCTTTTTCTTCTTTTTAGGGCGGCGTGCACCGGTGGTGCCGCGAGCTATTTTACCGCGCTTCGTTTTTCGATCACCTTTACCCATGGCTTGATTCTCCCTTCGCAACCGTTCAGCAGATCAAGGTTTACCCAACTTTTGATATATCGAAGCAATCCGCGTTGTCAAATAATTAATAATGACGGTCTCGTAAAACGTCGGTTTGGAGAGTGACAATGCCCTTCTCCCCGAAAAGGGCACCTGGGCGTGTCAATTTGAGGTTCTACAAATTCAACAATAGTGAAAAGGCGGCAGCACGTGACTAGGTCTTTTGCAGATCATCCCACTTATTGATGTCAGGCAGCCGGTAACCGGCCAGGCTATCCAACATCTCGGCAGGATTGTCTTTGACCAAAATCATCTCTTTATGTTCGGAATGGAGAAAGTTTTCCGTAACCATATGCTCGAAAAATTCGTACAATGCATTGAAATATCGATCCACATTCAGCAAGCCGATGGGCTTCTTGTGCAATCCCAACTGCGCCCAAGTCAGCACTTCGACGGTTTCCTCCAGGGTTCCGAATCCGCCCGGCATCGCAATGAAGCCATCGGCAAGCTCCGCCATCAGCGCTTTGCGTTCATGCATGGACTCCACAATACGCACCTCCGACAGCTTTTCGTGGACGACTTCTTTTTCCACTAGAAATCGGGGGATGACACCGGTTGCCCTGCCGCCTTGGGCGAGCACGGTGTTGGCGATTTCACCCATCAGCCCGACGTTACCGCCGCCATACACAAGGGTCAAATCCTTTTCGGCGAGCAGCTTGCCAAGATCAGATGCTGCCGCCCGGTAGCGGGAATTGTTGCCGAACCTCGATCCGCAAAAAACACAGATTTTCTTCATATTGCTGAACTATCCTTATTACTTCTTCTGACTGCATGTAGACGTCAGCCCACTTCGGGAATGTTGTTCCAGATGTGGATGGCGTAAATGGTGGGGACGTGATCGACGATTGGTTCAAGAAGCATATCGGTGAAGCCCTTTTTGGTGTTGCCGAGCGTATCGAACACGTTTCTAATTTTCTCCTGGATGTCATCATTGCGGCTTTCCCGGCGGTCGCTTTGATCATGAATGCCGCCCTCACGGTCGATAGTCTTGAGATCTCCGACATGACAGTACATGCTGGCAGGCGGTACCCTGGTGACGATATCGTTGTTGTTGACGAATCGAAAAGCCTTCACCTTGAATTCTGCTTTAAAGCCCTGATCGCCAACACGGGGAGAACCGAAGGTATACAGCCCCTGTACTTTACCGCAGCGGTCGGCCGCCAGGGTGGCCAGGGCCGCACCCAGGCTGTGGCCGGTCAACCATATTCTCAAATTGTTGCTCTCCAAATATGAGATATGCTCTTCGAGCTCAGACCACACCTCTGAGAGCGCTGCTTTAAAACCGCGGTGGACACGTGCGCTCCGGTCCCACTTTTCGGGTAAAAAGTTAAAGTTGGTCATCCAGTCCGCCAGCATATAGCCGGGATCTGACTGCCCTTCTCTCAAACGCGTCTCCGATCCCCGGAAGGCCACGATGGCAAATTCATCATTGCTGGCAGCAAAGCACTGGGTGGCCTGGTCTTCGAAAAATTTCACTTCCGTAAAACCGGCCCTGAGCTTAAATTTTTCGCTAACATAATCCGGATCGGAATATACCAGGGTGGAAGCCTCGATCAGCCACCAGGCATTGACCATATCAAACCCGTCGGCCCGGTAACGGAAAGGGAGTTGGTCGCAGTTTTGAAAGAATTCATAATCATTGTAAGGCGGCGCGATGTTCTCGGAAGTTATTTCATACAGCTCCTTTTTTTTAAACCGCGCCATAGGTATTGTTTTCTATCTTCTATTTTGCCTTACAATGTAGACGCCGGAACACGCAAGTTTGGCACGCAGCACCAGCCCGGAATAAATGTCCGCAGCCTATCACACACTTTTTGCTTTGGCAGCGCCCATCAAGCAGCCGATGGTGCCTGGTCCCTTGCGTGAGGACGCCCGCTGGATCCGGGCGCTCATCGGTCTACTGCCGAAACACCGTCCTAGCCGGGAAATTTAATGGTGACTTTTTCGCGATCGTCTTTTGCCTTCATTTTTACCTGGAGTTCAATACTGTCATTGCGGATGCCGAGGGACAGCGGGGTTTTGCCTTCGTCGCCTTCGATATGGGTGACTTCTCGGACAGCGTCCATGATTTTGGCACCGACGTCGGCTCCCGGAGTCGGTAGTTCGGTTTCACGGTATTTGGCAGTTACCCGCACCTCACCGTCTTTTGAGCGTGTAATGGATACTTCTTTGGCATTGTTGTTGACGCCATGCAGCGAGGCTAAAGCCAGCCATTTAAGCGCTGCTTCATCGTTATCCGGTCCATCCTTAACGACCGACATTTCCTTAAGGGGGTCGTTGGCGGCGTAACAATCACAGAGTTCCTGAACCTTCAGGTGGACATTGCGTTTTTCTTTCATGATATTCCCTCCTTTCATGGGGCACTCGGGAGCATGAGGATTTCGTCACACGATGTAATGATATCTGCTAAATTATGCACTTAAAAATATATTTCAAGTTATACCGGTTGTCATAATTATGATCCGATCATACCGGTTGTCATAAATATGTTCGGTTTGCCAGGTTTTCTAACAGGACACAGCACAGTGTGTAACCATCTGAAATTATTATAAACATGACAACCGCTATGTTTTTTTATGGCTTGAAAAACGTTGGCCTTTGGGAAAATACCTTAATTTGAAACAATACATGATACAGGTTTCAGCTGATTACTGATCTTGAAAAAACGGCGGTACCCAGCGCATTGTAGATTGAATTTGCGATCTCTCCGCATTTCCGCCTCAGCGGGGGCGGGACAAAACCAGAATAAATGGGCGGCGCGGTGGGCAGTGGATTATGAATGCGGCCATTGTATTTCGTAAGGTGGATATATAGGCAAATTGCCGGTAGCGACTATCCAACATTCAGTATTACGTGAGCCCAAAAGACAGACGGTATATCCAGTTGAGAAAAACCAGAGCTATTGTAATTTGCATAGCCCGTTTTGACCACCGGCGGCCGATGGTTGCCGGAATTCGGCGGGTTGCATTCTTCCCTAAAAGGATATTGACGGCATTCCAGGCGAACACGCCGGCCATAGCTGCATAAACCAACCAGGCCAGGGGGCAGTTGACGGTAGCAGCGGTCCAGTTTCCAGCCGAGATTGCCCAGATTGAGCGGGTAAATCCGCACAAGGGGCCGGGCAGGCCGGTAGCAGCCAAGAACGGGCATTCCATCAGGGGCAGCCGGCTTATGGGAACCAGAAAGGACAGCAGCAAAGGGATGCCGGTGATCAAAGTTAAAGCAAACCGGGCAGCTACATTTTCCAAACCGGCTCGGGATTGGGAATATAGCGTGATACCGTGGGTGATTCTATTCACAATTCTTGTCTCTGTTCGCCGTTCGCTGGCTGCTGGGCAGCGTCTTAAGGCGCATGGCATTGGAATCCGTCCTTCGGCATCCGGCGCACGGCTCAAGGCATTAGAAATAGGTGCGGCCAAAGGGAAAGTTAGAAGGTATAAATTTTAGGGTGCAAGGTTCGAGACCCGCAGCGTGTCTGGCGGAATCCTTCATTCCGCATTCTCAATTCCCTGGCCCAGACCTATTTTATGTGGATCATCTATGAAACTCCGCCTCCTCGGGTGTTCCACGTCCGTGTTTTTATTGGATGTCGTTGCACCAGGCGGGCCGAATCAGGCCCTTCTGTCTTCTGTCATCTGACCTCTGTCTTATGTCATCTGACCTCTGTCATCTGACCTCTGTCTTCTGACCTCTGTCTTCTGTCTTCTGACCTCCGTCATCTGTCTTCTGAACCACCGAACACCTCCCGGTAGGTAACTGCCAGAATACATCCCTGGATCGGGATGGTGAGCACGATACCGATGCCGCAGGCAACGGCGCCGAGGCTGCCGATGACTCCGGCGACTGCGGATAAACCGAAAAACGGCCAAAAATTGGTTTTGACAACTTCGATGCTTTCCTTGGAGGCCGGAATCCATTCCATCTGCCGATCGACGATCAGAAACATCCCGAACATCAAATAGGCCTGGGCGGCATATGCGAGAGCGACGGATGCCAGCTGCCCGATAAACGGAATCGTCCCCAGTATCGCAGAACCCACCAATATGCCGCTTCCCCAGATCACTATGAAAAAAAATGACTGTATGAAATAATCAAAGCCTTTGAATACTTTGCCGGCTTCAGGCGCTGGTCTTTTGCAGTCCAGCAGCTGCAGGGTCACCAGGACCAGCCCGGCCAGCATCGGTCCGGCCAGAAGGCCGGCTGTGACGACACCGATTACCACCACAAAAATGGACGCCAGAACCAGGGTTCTAAAATGGGCTTTATACAGTCTGAATCCGGCTTCAATCCACTCTCCGAATTTTACCGGTACCTTGTTCATTATTGCACCTCCCTGACCTTAGTTGATTTGTTGAATAGTTGATTGGTAAAAAGCTGGTTGTTGATAAAGTCGGCTCGTTGACTGGCGGATTTCGGAAATAGTCGATTAAGTTGAACCGCAATAGAAAAAGTATGATTGATAGGTTTAGTGGGTCATTGGTTAATTGAGGTTAAGAGAGATATCTATTTGAAATAATCAGCCTGTTCAACTAAGTCAAGATAGTCAAATCAATTAACCCAATCAACTCAGTCAACTCAATCAACTTTCTGGCAGTTCGAGCACAAACTTCTGTTCCTTGATCGTTTGTCCCCACTGAGCCGCTTCGTGCTCCTCGGTCAGACGGAAGTTCGCCGCTTCGTACAACCTGCGTGCTTTGGTCAGCCCTTCAAAGGTCCACAGGTAAACTTTCGGATAGTTTTTGTCTTTGCAAAAGTCGATGGCCCGTTGGATCAACTCTTTGCCGATGCCGCTTTTTTGATATTGGGGTACGACGATAAACCACCGCAGGCGGGCGCCTGCGGTATAGGCATCCTGACTGTCGATGGCAATGGCACCGGCAAACGCACCCTGTTTTGTCGCCACCCACAAACCGTCCCGGCCGGGATCTAATCGAGCGACGAACTCGGATAGCTCTCGACCGACTTCGGTTTCGAAGCTGACATCGAATCCCCAATTGTCGTGATAGTAGACGGCATGCGTTTCGGTTATTTTTCCAACCACTCCGGGGTAATAGCCTTTGATGTCTATAGCGTCCAAAATATCCCCTCGCCCGGACCCGCCGAGGTCATTAAACCTCCGTTGATTGTTATCGGTTATTTGTTAATTGTTTGGAAGGAATAATATCGATTTGTATATTTCATTGATTCCGAAATTATGATTTGAGGTTGTCATCGACATCTAATAACGATTAACGTCTAACAATTAACACCCAATTGAGCGGTTTTCAGCTCAATTGGGGTTCTATGGTTTTGGTAGTTTTCTGCGTTTTATCGTGCCTATCCATTGCCCCGCGCCGACCAGCGAAATCATCGCATCATCGACGGCTCCCAGAATCGGAATGCTGTCGGGAAACAAGTCGATGGGAGAAATCAGCCATATGATCGCGATGCCGGTGATGACGATCTTGCGGACCCAGATGCTGATTTCACCAAACAGCGAGTTGATTTTAAACAGGGCTTCATAGGGGATAAGGAAAAATCCTCTTTCATCTCCGCGCAGTTCCAGGATTCGGTGTTCCCGCACCAGACGGTGCGAAAGTGTCTGGGCGATGCCGCGCACAGTCGCGGGATCCGCACCGGGCTGACGGGAGTATTCGCGGTCGATGATCGCCAGCACCCCGTCTTCGGTCAGAAAGCCGTCGTCCAGGGCCCGTTTGGCGATTCTCAGACTGCACTTCAGTTCCTGCCGATCGTCGATGGCATTCAAGCGCGTGAGCACATTCTGCTGCCCGATTATACTGCCGTAACGGCTGAATTGAAGCCCAATTCCAATCAGCATGGCCCCAAAGCCCAAACCGAAGACCACCGACGGCCGTGGATCGTGGGTCAGGGTTTGCATGATCGGAATCAGGAAGGCCACCGCCACCAGGGCAACGCGCCGGCTGGCTTTTTTCTGGGTGAAGGCCACCGCGGTAAAAAAGATCAGAAGCAAAATAGCCGGGTTGTGAAAAATGTCCTGAATCCAGAAAGGCAGGATGCCTTCGATACCGCTGGCATCCTTTAAACTGCCGATGTAGTCTTTGAGTTTACCCAACAGCCCGTAAGAGGTCTCCGGTTCGGGCGGCAGGCCGGCGATTCGACCGATGAGCAGGGCCGCGGGCAGGATCAGCAGACAGTGCAACACCAGGTTGACGCCGCCGGGGCGACCCAGCAGGTAGATTTCCCAGCAGAAACCGGCCACCATCAATACCGCCAGGATACCCACGAAAATACCCTGGTTATAAGTGAAGTATTTATCGCCGTACCAGGGATCCTGCCCCATCAGGGCGATGGCCGCAATATAACACAGGGCAACGGCGATCCATTTCGGATCACCGATGCCGGCCACACCGGCTGACCGGATGCGCCGGACCCGGCGGTCGTTGACGCTAGCCGTTGGCGATGCTGCGGGATCGTTCATGGTTTTTCGGTTTCTTTGAGTTCCTGCATCAGCGTTTCAAGTTGGTCCTGCAGTTCTTTGCGTCTTTTCTGGTGGCTTTGGACAATTTGCCGTCCTTCAAACCAGTACCATCGATTGAGAATCTGGGTATAGATCCTTGCCTTCAAAGCTTTGGCTTCCCTGATGCCGGCAAGCGCCTCGTTTTCACAGATGTTCAAGGCTTTGTCGCGGTAGGCGACATCCGGATGGTCGTCTTCCTTGTAGCCGCCGAGTTTCCAGATCAGAACATACAATCCGGCCTGCTCCAGACGCAATTTTTGATAAAGGTCGATCAATATCGCGGCTTCCGCTTTGCCGGTGTCCGGGTGCTGTCTGCGGGCCGCCAATGAACCGGCCGAGCTGTCGATTTGGCGAGCGATACGAATGGCATTCTGACGGTAGGCCGCCTTGGTTTCCGGTGTAAAGCTGTGAATGCGATCGGCGGCAGTCAGAAAGGCCCTGGCAAAATAGTAATTGGCAAAGGGGTCCTCCGGGAACTTGGACAGATACGCTCTGGTCGAAACCCGCAATACATGGATCTGATTGGCATCTGCCAGCAACTCCCAATAGCGGTAAAATACTTTCTGCCAGGTTTCCCAGTCTTTGTCCGTGAGTTTGGCGAGTTCTGACTCTGCCAGGCGGATGGCATCGGTCAATTTGCCATCCCGGAAATACAGGCGGTCAATTTCCACCAGTGCTCTAAGCCAGGGCTTCTGGCGAACAGTCGCCGGTGTCAGCGATTCTTCCAAAACCGGGCCGCCGATGCTCATGGGGCCTGCGTCCCGGGCAGCCGGTTTAAAAAACCGTTCTATCGGAAACAGGTAGGCAACCAGGGCGGCGGCCAAGATGACGAAGATGAACAAGCGCAGGTTGTCCGCCGCGGAAGAGGCCGGTTTCTCCAAGGCCAGCTTGATGGCCAAAGGATCATAACCTTCCTCCCGGGCCAGTGCGATCCTCGCCTCGGTGTCGATGGCGCCCGTTGGCGGTAAAAAACCCCCGACGCCATGGGCTTCGGTCTCAGGCTGTAATTGGAGATCCTCGGGATCGTGCCGGACAGGCAATTGGGAGTTATTTTGATCTGAATTCATCTTCAGGGGCTGGCAAGACTCAGGGTTAGCTGCTATCCTATAAAAATAGAAGAGATCGTCCGAATAGTCAAACGCAAAATCAGATGACTGATAACAGATGACGGAAGACAGAAGGCAGATGACCCTGCTTCGCTTTGCAAGTTACGCAGGGCAAGCAGAATACAGATCAATGACTTCGGATCTATATGCAGAGCGCATGGCGCGACGGGAGATGAGAAAAAACGCCTCGGAAGGAATCAAATTTGCATGGTATGTAATTTCTCTGCTGCGCGTAATGAAAGAGCCGAAGCACTGCTGAGGTTTTCCGAACGTCTCAACTGTAAGAGAATCGTTCAGGTTGTCTGTGCAGACGATACCTACAAACAGATAAAAAACCGGCCACCGATTCGTCATCCGCTGTCAGCCGGCAGTTTCCTCAGGTGGCTGGCGTGACTGATCGGAAGATTTGAATCTTCCGGTACCTTGTTTCTTGCCTCTCCGTTTTGTAGTTGAATCCCGATTTTACTCTGTGATAGGAGATAGGTGACATGTCATCTGGACCACACCAGTAGGACCGAATTAAAGGGAACCATTATGACATCTACAAGCGACATGGCAACTTTATATCAGCGTCCCGCAGAACTGCTGCAGAATCTTATCCGATTCGATACCACCAATCCCCCTGGCAACGAATCGGTATGCATTGACTATATCGATACAATGCTGAAAGATGCCGGAGTTGAAACAATCCGTCTTGCTAAAAGCCCCAACCGGTCCAACCTGGTGGCGCGCCTGAAAGGGCAGGGTTCTGCTGCACCATTGCTGATGTTCGGGCATGTGGATGTGGTCACCACCGCCAACCAGGACTGGGCCCATCCACCATTCGAGGGAAAATCGGTTGGCGGCTATATCTGGGGACGGGGCGCATTGGACATGAAAAGCGGGGTCGCCATGATGATTTCTGCCTTCATACGCGCCAAGATGGAAAATCTCAATCCTGCCGGAGATATTGTGATTGCCATTCTCTGTGATGAGGAAGCCGGCAGCGAGTTCGGTGCCAAATATCTAGTTGAGAAGCACCCCGATCAGTTTTCAGGAATCAAGTATGCTCTGAGCGAGTTCGGAGGCTTCACCACACACATTGGATCGAGGAGGTTCTATCCGATTCAGGTTGCGGAAAAGCAGATTTGCTGGATCAAGGCGATTGTTCGCGGCCCCGGAGGGCACGGTGCTCAACCCATGCGAGGCGGCACGATGTCCAAATTAGCAGCTTTGCTTCACAGGTTGGATAACCACGCGCTTCCCGTCCGAATTACCCCTGTTGCCCGACGGATGATAGAACTCATGGCGGCGAATCTTGCCTTTCCCAAGAATCTGATTTTGCGTCAGCTTCTCAAGCCTGTTCTGACCGATTCAATTCTGAAGTTACTCGGCGACGATGGAGAATCCTTTGACCCGCTGCTTCATAACACGGTCAACGCAACCATCGTCAGCGGGGGGGATAAAATAAACGTAATCCCCAGTGAAGTATCTGTCGAGTTGGACGGACGATTGCTTCCGGGATTTAGCCCTGACGATATGATCAAGGATTTACATCAGATTATTGGAGATGAAGCCGAGCTGGAAATAATTAGATATGAACCCGGGCCTGCTGAACCGGATATGGGGATATTCAACCAATTGGCGAGCGTTTTGCGGGATGCCGATCCGGGGGCAATTCCGTTGCCCCTGCTCCTATCCGGCTATTCCGATGCGCGATTATTTTCTCACCTTGGCATTCAAACCTATGGTTTTACGCCAATGAAACTTCCGCCAGGATTCAACTTCGTAAAAACGATTCATGCGGCTGACGAGCGCATTCCCCAGGAGGCGGTGGAATTTGGGGCCGGCGCAATATATGATCTGCTAACCCGCTATAGGGGTTAAAGACACCCCTGCATTTGAATTTTTAGATGGCTAATGGGTAGGTGTGGCCTATTTATCGGATTCATTCAGAGTTTTAGGTATTCTGTTTTTCAAATAACTCAGCCACTCTTTGACGTCAACTCCGGGGATTGCTTCATAGTTTGCTTTGTGGAAAATATAGTTCCATATTAAAAACTCCGGAAACTTCGATAAATTGTGTTTCAGCATTCTTTTTAGTATGGACCGCCATGAATAAAATTGTTTGCGGACGTTGATAAATCCTTCCTGCAAATCGGCAGAATGAATGTTGGCCGGTTCATGAATTAAGGTGTACCCGTTATAGTATTTCGCTTCCCGGGTAATGATCCGATCTTCCTTATCCAGCTTTTTGAAATATTCCAGGTGGGGATAAGGGGTAAAGATATGGGTCTGGAGCATGGTTAATCCCATCTTTTCCGCAATTTCCAGCGTATCGCTAAAAAGGCTCTCTTTTGTATCCTGCTCGAATCCGAACATCATGGCACCGACGATGACAATGCCGTGCTTTAGAAGGGTCCGGGTTTGTCGTATATAATTGTCAACCCGGTTTACCGTTGCCTTGTTTTGCGCTTCGAGTGAGTCCGTGGATACCGATTCGATGCCCACAAAAATTCCCTTGCACCCTGAAGCCTTCATCAGCCTAACGGTTTCTTCATTATCGGCTATGCTCAAACAGGTCTGTGAAAGCCACCACTTTCGCAGGGGAATCAGTTTTTCCAGCAGGTCATGAAACCAGTCCAGATCGCAATGGGGATTGTCATCCCAGAACATTATCATTTTGCGATCCCGCCAGCCAATGCCAGGGCGGGAAGTTTGAAATTTGATCTCCTCGATGACTTCTTCTACCGGTCGTTTGAGGTATTTGGGGCCGTAAAGGTTGCCTATCGAGCAGTAAGCACAGCTGTTGACGCAGCCCCGGGTACCAAAAACAACCGTAGAATAGTAATATTTATCGTGATCCAGCAAATCCAGCCGGCTGAAAGGAATTCCCTCCAGGGTGTCCAACGGCATGTTGTAAGTCGGCTGGAGTCTTCCGTTGCGGTAATCTTGCAATGCTTGTGGCAATGCTTTTTCGCCTTCCCCCAATACTACGCAGTCGGAAACCTCGTTGATGCGGGGATCGAATTCGCGCCCCAGGGTAACATAGGGCCCGCCAAAAATAATGGTGGTGCCCTTGGCTTTTAAATACCTGGCAACTTCATATATCTGGTCGAATTGGGCCATGGTGGTGGTGAACAAAGCCACATCGGGAATGGAAACATTTAAGTCAAACGGTTCTACCGCCAGATCAATAATCTTAATCGTTTTTGCATACGGAGTTGCCAATGCCGCCAGGAAAGGAGCGGTAGAAGCAGGCGGAAGTGACTTTTTATCCAGACCGGGATGTCCGGGTGTGATGATAAGCAGGTTCATGAAACAGCCTTGTAGCAAGTTGCATATTAAAGTCGCCCACTATTTCTTGGCCTTCATAAATGACAGGGCAATAAATAGAGCGGATATCGCCAAGGTTATATATACAAAAATTTCACCGTAATTGGTGAAAAAAGTTTTCTGTTGGGAAAGGTGAATTTCGCAGGTCAGATAGCCATCCACAAAAATATCTTTACCGTTGTTCAAGACCCGGCCGGTTACACGGCCGTAGGGATCTATGAAACAGGATATGCCGGTGTTGGCCGCCCGCGCCATGGATATCCTGTTTTCCACCGATCGAAACACACACATTGCTAAAAATTGATAAGGAGCGGCGGTTTCGCCAAACCAACCCTCGTTGGTTATATTGAGCATAAAGTCGGCGCCATTTTTTACAAATTGTCGAAACAGATCCGGAAACGCATTTTCCCAGCATATAATGGTGCCGAACCTGGTCCCATCGAGGGTAAACAAGGTATACTCCTTACCGGGATATTCCCAGTTGCGGTTCTTTTTGGGAATGATGAAATCCGGCCAATTAAAAATTTCTTCCAATGGCAGATATTCTGCAAAAGGCAGAAGGCGGATCTTGAGGTACTGGCCGAGGACTTCGCCTTGCGGTGAAATGAAGACAGCGGTATTGCCGTTTTTTGCGAATGCCTCAGGATCTTTTGCGAATTTCGAGAATTCTGAACTGCCGATAAGAAATGGGATTTCAATCTTCCGGACAAATGACGCGATATTATTAAAAGCCCTCATATTTCGTAAAATAAAGCCGGGAGTGGCGGCCTCGGGCCAAACAATCAGGTCCGGGTTGTCCTCGGAGGCCTGCCGTGAGAGCGCTGCATATCTTTGTAAAATATGCCTGTCGTGGTTCAAATCCGTATCTTTTTGGGATTTATCTATATTTCCCTGCAATACAGACAGTTTGATCCTTTTTGTGGAAAGCGGTTTGGAAAGAGAGACACTCCCATAAAGCAGCGCGATAGCGACCAGCAAAGCTGCCAATCCCGCCAATGCGTGCCCGTCTCTTTTGGACATAAGCTGATTGTCCGTCTTTTCTTTCTGCTTTTGCGTGAATAGAAGGGACGAAAGTATGGCCGCAATGGCGCAATTGACCAGAACAATCAGAAAGCTGACTCCGTACGCGCCGGTGATGGCGGCAAATTGGATGATCAACGGATGCTTATACTGGGAGTGCGACAGCAAGGGCCACGGCAGCGCCAGAAAGGTTAGATTGGAGCGCATATACTCCAGACCGACCCAGACAAAAGGAGCAGCCAGATGCGCATAGGTTACACCCGAGCGTTTGCCAACGTGAGTAAAAATCGACCCGAAGAGCGCAAAATAAAATGATAAATAAAAGACAAGAATGGCCTGGTGAACCAGCTTGTAGCCTGGAATGGCAAATGCCCAGGAGAAGACCCCGGGAAAAAAAACGACGCCGCAGACATAGGATGAAAAAAAGCCTGTCTTGATGCTTCTGCCTGAAATAGACATCAGCAGCGGCACTAATCCAATCCAGATGAGCCAGGAAACATCATACCGTGGAAAGGGAAATACCAGTAAGGCTCCGGATGTGACCGGTGCAAGGGTAATGGAAAATAGCCCGACGACTCTCGATCCTGTGGTCTGTTTTGATCCGAAAGACGATAGATGGGTTTGGGATTTCTCATCCATTTTATCTCGAGACGCTCACCACCATGACCGTCAGATCGTCGTGCTGCTCGGTCTCGCCGGCAAAAGCCCTGACGCTTTCCAGGATGTCATTCAGCAGTGCTTCAGCCGTCTCCGACGTTGACGCCTTAACCACCTCCAGGAGTCGCTCAAAGCCGTACATTTCCTCCTTCCCGTTCATGGCTTCGACGATGCCGTCGGTGTAAAATACAACTTTGTCGCCTGCCTCTATTTGAAGCCTTGTTTCCTCGTAATTGACATCGTCCAATATTCCCAACGGAAAGGTGTCGCCTTGAGTCTCTACCAGGCTGGTCTTACCCGATTTGGCAGACAGAAGTACCGGCTGAGTCTGCCCGGCACTGCACAGACTCAAAGTTTTGTCCCGGCCGTTTAGAACGACATACAGCAGCGCCACGAACATACCGGATGTAATATCCTTCTTGAGTCTGCGGTTGGCGCGGGTCATGCTTTCGCCCACCGTCAATTCATCCTCGGACAGCATGCGAAACACGCTGCGTGAAGCCGACATCACCAAGGCACCAGACACACTTTTGCCGGTAACATCCCCAATAACAAAGCCGGCCTTTTCATCACCCATTTCGATAAAGTCATAAAAGTCACCGCCCACCTCCCTAGCGGAAACCGAAAAGGCCGCCAGCTCAAAACCCTCGATTTGCGGGCAGGCCGACGGCAGCATGCTGGTCTGCAGGTCCCGGGCGATGTTGAGTTCTTCCTCCATGCGCTGCTTTTCGAGGTTTTCCTGAAATAGGCGGGCATTTTCGATGGCGACCGCCCCTTGATTCGACACGGCATTGAGAAGGTCGATATCTTCCCGGTTGTAGAACTTGCCCGACTTTTTTTCACCCAGATTCAACATGCCGATGACCTTGTCCTGAAAAACGAGCGGTACCATCAGGCTGGCGTGCAGAGTCTCAAAATTAGCTGCACATCGCTTCGAGACGTCCTGGTACCTGGGATCTTCCAACACATCGAATTTGGTCAGTTCTTTTTTTTCTTTTTCCAAGATTTCGATGAGAGGTTCATCCCGGTTGATCTCGACATTCTCGACGGCCTGGCTGCTGTCCCCATCGGATAGATAGACCTTATAGGTGTTTCCGTCTGCACTCAGGAGCATGACCGACGTCGTATTGATAAACATATCGTCAACAAAGGCGCGGGTTAAGCGCTTCAGAATTTGGCCGAGATCTATCAAGGAGGTAATCGCACTGCCGATCTTTTCAATGATCGCCCCGTAATCATATTCTTTGCGGAAAAATACACGGTCCACCAATGCCTGGATGCGGTCCCGCAAGGGGTTGAACACCAAAATGACACCCAAGGTGAAGAGGATCGGAAAAGCCCGCGACTGCGCCAGTTGATATTGTCCCAGAACAACATTAAAAGATACGCTGACCAGGGCATAGACCCCCACAACCACCGCCGTGACGATCACATATCCAACAGTCCTTCGGATGATGGCGTCGGCGTCGAATAGGTTGTGCCTGACGATGGAATAGGCAACCGAGGCTGGAAAGACGAGAACGAAAAATACGAGAAAATTGTAAGGAAAATATATTTTGCCGAAACTGACTATCAGCATTATAAGCACGACCGGTAAAAAGGCGGCAGTGATGCCCAGCATTATAATCCTGGCCCGCTGACGGACAGAGATACTGGCCCCCCTATAAGTGGTGTGCACCACGAAGACGATTCCCCCCACCACAAAAAAAATTAGAAACAGGCGCGCGATGGTACCTAGAAACGGATAGCTGAGAACCCTGGCCTCAAGGGATTGTAGGCCTAACATTTGTGGAAATTTAGTCAGGTATACTTGCCAGCCCACTGCCAGAATAGCAGACGGCAGGTAGATCAGGTATTCAAGTTTGGGAAATCGCTGAACAATGCGCTTCTTTTCGGGGAAGATTATAAGAAGATGAAAAATAGGCACCGCCATAACGCACAAGGCCGCATAATGGAAGCGGTAAAAGATGTAGGAAGACTGCACGTCAAAGGCGGTCACCATGTATCCACCGATAAAGAAACACAGCAGAAAAAAGGCCCAGCTGGTGGAGGTGTTGGGTTTGAGAACCTGGACGATCACTGCCAGAACGATCAGGATCAGCCCTCCTAGAAAGGTAACAAAAAAGACCAGCAAAAAATCCCGCAGGCTGAACCGGGTAACAGGCAAAGTGACTTCACGTGTTTGTCCTTTGGCCTGCACAACATACTGAACCGGTGTCCCGGGGGCCTTGTCGTTGACCGCATCCAGCACATCCCGGCCTTTGCTGACCGGGCGGCCGTCGACAGTGACGATGCGATCCATCATTTTGAGATCCGCCAGCTTGCCCGGCCAATCTCGTACGCTCATGGAACCCACTAACGGGGGATCATAAACAACAAAGCCCGGAAATGATTTGTCGAGCCATGAGAGGGCCCCGCCAAAAGAAACGGCACTCATGATGAGAAAGAATGTCAACAGGGTATAAAAGATCAACGATGAAGTGTTAAAGCGCTTTTTCATGCCGGCTGTCCCCCCCACTTATTATTGTGCAATCGAACAGATCCCTTTGCTTTTTGAGCCTTCGTAATCTGCTTTTCGGCAATAGACTACGAAAAACGAAAAAGCCCCTTACAATGTCAGCAGAAAATCGTCCAAATCACAGGCCGTTGCATTAAGAGTCGTAATATAACATAACTTAAAGGTCTCAGGCAATATCCGAGTATCGACCTCGCTGGGGGCTTTTCTTTCCATCAAATAGGGACCCATGGATATTCAGTCATCTAAAAATAGCTAAAACAGCCCTGCGTCGCTCCGTGTGCGTGCCGTTCAACAATTCCCACGCTCAAGATCAAGATTTCAGCTATCACGACGCCTCAATTTCCACTATTAGGGGCAGCCACTCGGGTCCACGCATTCATTTGCCGCACAGTTGGTACAGAACCGAATTTGGACATCGGCGGAATAGATGTCACCCGCATATTCACCCAGTTGCGCCGGATCGCTGGAGTTGGGATCACCATCGGCACCGGGATCGGCGTAGACCTTTTTATGAAGATTTTTCACCTTGGTTACGATCGGCACGCCCGGTTCATTAAAAATAACGCCGTCATAGCCAAACCATTGACCCACAACCTGGTTGGCCGTAATATCACCGGTGGTCGGGCAAATCGCAAGGGGATACCTTTCAATCAACGAATCAGTCTCCACCACGCAGTCGACCACCCGCTTGACCCGCAAAGTTACCTCGAAGTTGGAGCAGGCAAGGATGATCACACCCCAGTACTCATTGCCTTCGATAACGGGGCTGTCGCCCGGCGGGTTGCCGGCCTGTGCCTGAAAGTTTAGGGATAGAATGCCTGCTGCAATCAATCCGACGATAATTAGGGTTTTACCAAGTTTCATGTTCGCTTCCTCCTTCTGGTTTGATCCGCCAGAGGCGGACAAGGGTTTAATTCCTCTGCCCCTTGGGGCAATTTTTTTATTCAAATTGATATCCTGCTACCTGCAAAGGGTTGAACTTTAACCGTCAGCCGCAAAGACCTGTCTCCACTATATGATTACTTCAAAAGGCGCCGTTGTAGGCAACCGTTGCCTTGTCCTCGATGACCACCTCGGCGGCGATGAAGCTGCCTTCCGCCTGGCACTCCCTTTCGATCACGAGCGTACTGTGAGGGGCATAGATGTTGGCGATCACCCGGCTTTTTTTGCCAATGACCACTTTTTTGACTTTGGATTTTTTCTTCTTTCCGTTGATACCGCCGACATGGATGACGATGTTCGCCGCACCGATGCCGGCCCCGGCGTCGGGTCCGATATAGCTTTTGTCATCGCTTTCCAGATCTTCTTCGATCAGGATGGTTGCAGGGCCCCGGCAGATCAACGAGGTCCCTTTTTTCAACTCCAGTCGCCTGAAGTGATAGGTGCCTCCCAACAGGTGCAGTTCGCCTTTGTGTTCGATTTTGACTTCATCGTAGGCTCCGGCGGCAAGCTCTACCGGATCGCGCTCATCATTGCCCTTCTTGCCCTTTTTGCCTTTGACCTTTATTTTTTCATCGCCTGGAGCGCTTTCCACAAAAACCGGCGGCTCCCATACGGGCAACTCCAGGGGGGTTATCTTTTCGCCCAGAATTTTGCCGTTGTTTTCCAGTTCGTTGTAATAAACGTCATAGACGACGGCCTTTTTTTCGATTCTGACACTGTCTCCGAATATACGGGTTCCCGGCCTTAATTCCGCGTCGCCGCCGATGTAAACCACGGCATCTTTGCTGCCTTTGGACTTGGACTTGGATTTGGACTTGGATTCGGAAACGGCTGCATTCGCTCCGACGTCCCCGCTCAGGACGACCGCGCGCTTGCCGATCCGAACGCTGTTCAACCCGAATAAGGAAAAGTTTTCCGCTGGCGACATTTTACCGAAGAGAATGGTCCTTTCGATTTTGCCGGCGCAGGAGGGCAGCCATTTTTCATCTCCGTCGTAGATGGCTGCCTGGCCGAACGTTCCCCCGTGATAGGCGACCACCTTATAGTCGTCCTCCTCCAGGCAGTTAGCGCCGTTTTCCCATTGTGTGACGGTGCCGTTGATCAGGTCGGTGGTGCCGGTCAATACCAGAGGCGCCTCGGGGAGCCCCGACCACAATTCCAGGGGGTCAACATCCGGTGGAATTTGATCGGACCTGAACACCTTGACGGGCACTCCCGGTGCGGGCACGCCCTGGTCCAGGACCTGAACCTCGAACCGGGCGCCCTGATCCGGCTTAACGAAAAAAAGCAAAGTGTTCGATTCGATCGGTTCGGTATAATTCTCCGCGGCACCTATTTTCCCCAGGGTTCCCAGGACATAGTGGGATCTCGTCTGCTGAGGGTCAAAGCGCACATAGGCGGTGATCACCGCCCGGAGCGTAAACCATCCGGTCATGTTTTGAATATCGGCGGCCTCGTCGACCACCGAGGAGGTTAATTCCAGCAGATTCTTGATTTTTTCGGTGATAGGTATTTGATCGCCCAGGATTTCGGCGAACCGCCACTCGACGACCGTTTCATCCTCCTCATCCTCGTAATCCGCCGGCTCCATCGTGTGGGCCTGGGGTACCCCTCCGAGATGATAGGTGGTGGTATTCGGCGGGTCCCCAACCGTGATGCTGAGAAAGCGATGCAGCACCAGGTTTTTGGAATCGGAAAAACCCCGCTTGGTGATGATCGGCTGGGTGTCGGTCTCGTCTTTTTTGAGCACCATGGTCAACTTGACATCCTGGCCCGGCTTGTATTGGTTTTTGTCGGTATGGATGCTGAAGATCAGTCCGGAAGAATCGACCGCCCATGCCCCGCTGGGCAAAATCCAGCACGCCGCCAGCCAAAAAACGGCCACGATCGCCAGACATCTATTTCGACAGGTAACAGATGCGCGCTTCATTTAAGCACCTCTTTGGTATTAGCATTATTCCCCGTTCTAGAAGTTTCTCCTGTGATTGTGGACATCCAGCCACTCCCTGAAGGCATGAGAGATGAAATTGTCCCGTTTCCAGTTGTTGGACCGCTCGTACATCACGCCGGTCTCATCGATCCCATGCAGGTAGGGCGGCGGTTTCAGGGCCATGGCGTGGATGGCCTCATGGGTGATAAGAAACTGCAGCACCCGTCCCAAACTGTATAGGTTGCCGTCGTCGTCACGTTGACGGGCGTCAATGTTCGCCTGGGGGTCCGTGGCACGGGGCAGCTCCACATAGCCGTCGTTATTGATGTCGAAGGGACTCAGGTTGCCGCAGATAACGCCGTTGGAACAGGACCCATTTCTGTCTCCCCACATGGTTTTATCTACAAGCCGTATGTCGCCGTCAAACTGGTTGTTGGCGATATTGCCCGGCAGGACTTCCTGGGTTGCCGTAGAGCCGTCGCCCTGCTCCACCTGGAAACTGTCGCTGTAACCGTCCACTGCCGCGATGTCCGCAGCCGATACGGGCAGGGACAAGACGCCCGCATCCCATGCGTCCTCGCCCCTGCTGAGCGGATCGAGGACCGGTACCGGGATTGAGTCGGCCGCCGCCCAATCGGTTCCGGTCCAGCGCGTGCCGTTTAAGAAAGGCAGCTGATGAAAGTATTTGGTCAGCGGTATCTTCAGGGTCGTTGCCAACCCGTAAAAGCTCTGACTCGATTTCAGGATGCTGCGGGCTTTTTCGGACCAGAGCCAGCGGCGCTGGCCGTCAGGATCGTCCGGGTTGGGTGGAATGGCGCCGCCCAATTGGGGCCCGATACCGCCGTCCGCCTGGCCGCTGGATATTGCGGTGGGATGGTGGTGAATGATCAACGCGTTTATGGGTGGCACCGGCATCCGGATCTTGTAGCCGCCCGCGGTTGCCGAACCGAGGTAGTCGAATGCCAGCAGCAGGAAGTTGGAGGTTACCCAGTCGTTGACCGGGGTCCAGGGATCCCGGGAGTCACCCGGCAGTTGCCCCGTCAAATCCGAGTCCAGGATGAATTCCCACTCGTTGCCGGGCCAGGTCGTCTTCCAGTTGGTTGCATCGCCGCTGACCTGGAATGGCCTGATGCTGCTGATTAAGGCCGTGCCGCCGCCGCTGTAGTACACGTAAAAGGACTTGTCAACGGTGGCGTCGTGGCCCCAGTTGGTGATGTCGTGGACCTCGATATCGGCGTTGGCCAGGCCCGAACCTATGTTGAACTGATGGCAGTTGCCGATGGCCTGGTCTTGCGGCAGGCATTCATTCAACTCTTCATACCCCTGGTGTTTGATGAACAGGTCATTTTTCTTCGGGTCCAGCCTCAGATGCTGCAACAACGGCTCGCCGATACCTTCGGTGTAAACGATACCCCGGTATTCGGCCCGGTTCCTGATGGCATCGCCGTCCCACCCGGTGGGATTCTTGAACGGGATCACATCCTCATCCGCATCGGGATCCAGGCCGGCGGGGGTTTCGTGTTCCCAGCCCGTACCGATGAAGTTTTCGACGACCTTGCCGTTGAACGCGCTTAATAGAGGCGGTCCGGAACCCTCGGGCAGCCAGCGGCTGTCCTCGTAGGCGGCATAGCTTACCGTTAAGCGGGTGCGGCCGCCATAATCCCAGCACTGCAGGTCGATGATGTAGACCGCTACCGTATTTCCATCTTCAATTTCATACGAGACAGAGACAGTCGCCGGCCCTTGGTCAAAAGAACGTGCCGCGGCATCAGTCGGATTCGCCAGCCCGAAATCATAGCCGTAATAGCCCTGGGAGCTGCGGGTAGCCGCATCCCAAGTATCGTCCCAGTACCAGGAGGGGTAGTCGGTCTCAAACAGCACCGGGTCCGGATCGTTTTCGGCCCGGCCGGCCCACTTGGACGTGTCTTGCAGGCGAAACTCCACCGCTGGGGGTTCGGTGCCCAATTCATCGGTCCACTTCGCCTTGATTCTCAGCCTGCTGCCGTAGGCCGGCAGCCATTGGTCGCCTACCGTGCTGTCATCGGCGGTGTCGGTGATCGCGAGCTCGAATCCGGAGTTGGTGAAAATGGTGGGATTGGGATCCTGACCGTCATCGACCAGGTCGCCGTCCGTGTCGGCCAGGGTAGGATCGGTGCCGTAGAGTTCCTCTTCGGCGTTGACCAGCCCGTCACCGTCAAAATTTTCATTGGCGTCGGAGGTTCCATCTCCGTCGGTGTCGAAATTTCTCGGGTCCACACCGATGATTTCTTCCCAGATGCTTTCCCAGACGTCAGTCAGGCCATCCAGGTCATCGTCGGGGTTGACGCAATCCGGCCATAGATAGCCGCTAACCTGTCCGTCCGCCTGCGTTCTGACCCGGTTCTGATTATACCAACGGTCGTTCGGATCGTCTGGATATTCCGCTCCTGCAAAGTTGTCCGGCGTATCCAGCTCCGCCGGTTCGCCTCCCGGCGTATCTTCGAAAATACTGCCACACAGGGTCTCGTCTTCATCGTGATAGCCATCCCCGTCTCGGTCATAGGGATCCGCTGCTGTGTGTTCGGATTCATCCGTATTCTGCGTCTGGGTATTGGCCGAGCGGGTGATTTCGATTTTGGCCGGGTCAGCCGGGTCATTCGGGTCATGGAAATTCGTTTTGCCGAAAATGTCAGTCGCCGTGACCTTGACCGAGTTGACAACGTCCTGGCCATTGATTGAAGGATCTGTAGCCAGCGGGATATCGACGATACGCCAGGTCTCCCAGCTGCCGCCGGTGCCCGTCGGTGTGGCCGTGCCGCTGCCCGTCACCGTGCCGGCAACGCTGACCTCCCACTGGACGGTCTCGATGCGGGTGTCGTCATCGGCCAGTCCGGTCAGGGTGATATTTGCGTAAGGGGTTCCCTCCGGTCCCAGACCCGGATCATCGATGGTGACAGTGGGCCTTTGGTTGTCTCTCACCACCGCCACCGCGTCTGTGGCCGATCCTTCCGAGCCCAAGGCCGTGACCTTGATGGCGTTGCTGCCGTCGGTCAGTACCACGCTCTGGCTCCAGTCGCCGTCGGTCGCGTCCGGATCCACCGTTGTCTTGACAGCTGTGGTTTCGTTGGTAATCTCGATGTCGTCTGCATTGCTCGATGTTCCTGAGATTTCAATCGAGGAGGTAGTATCGTTGTAATAGGTGTTTTCAGCCGGTGAGACGATTACCACGTAAACGGGGTTTTTGGGGTCCGAGCCCTGCTCGAATTCAATCCGGTTGGGCACCCCGTCCTGGTCCGGATCGCCGTCGCCGTCCCAGGCCTCGATGGAGCCGAAATGGATCCGTTCCCACTGGTCGGAGAGGCCGTCGTCGTCGCTGTCGCCGGGGGTCGGCGTCTGGCCCAACCAGGGCCGATAGGTCACGTTGGCGCTGACGAAATTACCGGCGCCTGCCGGGTTGGAATCCATGTTGTAGGGCCCGCCGTCGTCGCAGCCCCAATAGTTGTATCTGGCATCCAGGGGGTGGTCACTCAAACCGAGCCAGTCGTCGGCATACACCCCGCAATTGGCGTTGCCTTCGATCACATTCCAGCTGACCACCGTGTCGCAGCAGGTCAGGACCTCGACACCGTGGGTCTGATTGCCGGTAATAACGCCGTTGATCACCTGGTTGCCGGATCCGCCCAGAATGGCCACGCCGGCGCGCTGATTGTCGTTGATTTGTGCCCCGTCGATTACATTGTCGTCGGGAAAGACGTTGCAGCCGTCTAGTACAACCCCGTTGCCGAAGTTGTTCTCGATCACCCCGTTGGCCAGACGGTTGCCCGAGTTGTCGCCCAGTATCGCCACCCCGGTGTCATTGTGGGCAATTCTGGCCCGGTCCAGATCGACGCTGATCATGTAGTTGGCATCGATCAGCACACCCGTGCCGCAGTTCTCGATGGTAAGATCGTTCAGTTCGACGCAGGCGGCATCGGCGTCGATGTCGAGGCCGGTTTCGAAATTGACGATGTCGACACCGTCAAAGGTAACGTGTGCGCTGCCGGCTTCCAGAACGACGGCCGTGGTCCAGGCGGCGGCCCCGGAGCCGTTGAGCACGGACGGGCTGCCGTAGACCTTGACCTCCTGCTGTCCGCCCACCAGAACCGTGTCGGGTTCGCCCGTCGCCACGCTGAACGTTCCGGCGGCCAGAAAGATCGAATAGCTGCCCGCCGGCAGGCCGTTGACCAGTTCGAAGGCCCGGTGGACCGTGGCCAGCGGAAAGGTGATGCTGCCGATATTGGCGTCATTGGCCGGCCGGCGGCCCTGGTAGCGCACGTAAAAGCTGGTCGGCGCCGGGTAGTCATTCTCATCGGTCGGATCGCTGCCGGCCTGGAACTCCCACAGGTTGGAGGTGCCGTCCTGGTCAAAATCATCGTCCGGCAGCACGTCGGCCAGCCCGGCGATGCCGTCGAATAGATTTGCAGAGATGATCTGCGCTTCGAAATCATCGCCCAATCCGTCACCATCCGCGTCCGGCGGCTCAGCCTGGCCGAGCCAAGTGTCGATCTCTCCCATCCAGGGTTCGTAATCGACATTGACGGTCACCCCGTCGCCGGAGCCCGATGCGACTCCCGCCGGTCCGTCGGCTGCGCCCCACCAGTTGAAGCCGGCTGTGACATGGCTGTGATTGAGCCAGTCGGCGGCGGAAACGCCCCAGCAGCCGTTGCCTTCGATGATGTTCCACTTCAAGGTGGCGCAGCAGGTATCGACGGTCACCCCGCTGCCTTCGTTGTCGATGATTTCGCTATACAGAATCTCGTTGTGGGCGCCGTATCTGAGCGCGATCCCGTCACGGCTGTTGGAGATGACCTGGGCGTCCTCGATGACATTGGAATGCCCGTCGACAACGATACCGTCAACATTTTGCTGGATCACACCGTAAGTCAGGTGGTTGTTGGGGCTGTCGATGAGCTCGACACCCTTCTGGCAGCCGCTGATCAGCGAATCGGTCAGATTCACCGTCAACTGGTCGCTGTCCAGAAGCACCAGGCCCCGCTGACAGGAGTCGATGACAACATTTAGCAGATCGAGACAGCCGCCGTCGGCATGCACCACGATGCCCTGCTCGAAGTTCTGCAGGATCAGATCGCTGATCGTCAGCTTTGAAAAAGCGCCGGTTGTCAGCAGCAGACCGGTTTTCCAGTGGGCGGCGCCGGTTGCGTCGATGACGGTGGCCGGGCCCGATCCGATGATGTTGATCTTAGTGTGGACGAGGAGCGGTTCGTCGGGTTCGCCGCCGGCTCCTATCGTAAAAGCACGGGGGGCCAAATAGATGTACCCACCTTCTGCCGTGTCGTTGGCAATCTCCACGGCCCGGTGCAGGGTCGCCAGCGGAAAGCGGGCGCTGCCGATGTTGTTGTCGCTGCCACCGTCGTAGCCCACGTAGAAAACGTCCGGGGCCGGGTAGTCATCATTAACGGTCGGATCGGTGCCGGCCTGAAATTCCCAGCGGTTGCTGGCACCGTCCCCGTCGAAGTCATCTTCACCGAGCACATCGGCCAACCCCGCGATTCCATCGTTCGGGTTGGCGTCGATGATCTGTTGCTCGAATCTGTCATCCAGCCCGTCTGCATCCGTGTCGACGATCGCTTGGCCCATCAGAGGATCTGCGGCGATCAGCCACGGTTCGTACAACACGTTTTCGCTGACCCAGTCACCGCTGCCGGGCCCACTGCCGCCGGGTCCGTCGCCGGCACCCCACCAGTTGTAGGCCGCATCGATGGGAGCAGCAGCGTGAATGTCATCTGCATAGACGCCGTGACATCCATTATTTTCAATGGTATTCCAGTTGATGGCGGCACCGCCTTCCAGCACGGCCACGCCGCCGTAGCCGTTGCTATCGGTGTTGTTGCCGCTGATCAGACAACCTGTCACCACATTGTCCCGGCCGTCATAAAAAATAATTCCGTTGCGCGCGTTATCGAGTATCTGGATGCCTTCGAAGCGGTTGCCGTCGGGCACTTCGTCGCCGCTTTCCACCCGGATGCCGTCGCCGCTGTTGCCGCTGACCTCGCCGTATCGTATCACGTTGCTGGAGCTGCCGGCGGTCAGGTGCACGCCGACCCGGTCGTTGCCCTGGATGCGGGACCCCGCCAGGTCGACGGTTGTCTGGTAGGTGTCCACGATTTTCAGGCCGGTGTCACACTGCTCCACGGAGACGTTTTCAAGATACAGGCAGCCGCCGTCGGTGTTGATCAAAATGCCGGTTTCAAAATATTGAACGGTCAAACCACGGAGGGTGGCATGGGCGGCCCCCGGGCCGAGGATCAGCCCGGTGGTCCAGGGTGTTGGGTTGTCGCCGTGATTGCCGCTGCCGTCCAGAATGACGCCGCTGCCTTCGATGATCATGTCCTGATTCAGAACCAAGGGGGTGTCTGTCCTGTTCACCCTCGATAAAGGTGTAGATCCCCGGTGCCAGGTTCAGGGTGTATTCGCCGGTCGGGCCGCCGTTGAGGGTCTCGACGGCGAAATGCAGCGATTTGAAGGCCCTGCTGCCGCTGCCGTCTCCGTGGGCGGCATCGTCCGTGCCGTTGTCCGGGTCAACATAATAGATACTGTCAGGCTGAATATCGATGGGATCGGGCACATTGGGATCGGTGCCGTTGGCTACTTCATCTCCATCACTCACGCCGTCATCGTCGCTGTCCGGATTTTGATCATCGGTGCCGTACTGGAGTCTTTCCTGGGCATAGTTCAGACCGTCGCCATCGGCATCGGAAAGCCCGTCGATGGAGAGATCACCGAATTCCTGGCGTTCCCACGAATCGGGCAATTGATCGCCATCCAGATCGACAAACTCGTCGGCACCCATGTCAACTACTGTATTAAAGATCCGCTGTTCACCCTCGAAATCTTCCGTTGGTCCAGAGAGAACGGCGGTGTTGTCACCCGCATCTTTGCTGGGAGAAGCATACTGCAATCTGAAATCCAGTTGCCCCGAAGGGCCGGGACCCAGAAACAGCGGATCCGCATCGATGTTGCCCGCGCCCGGCCAGCCGCCCTGCACGTTGCTGTAGGTGATAGTGGGATTGCTATCATCGACGATTATCTCGCCGGGGGTGTTGCCCCAGAAGATGCAGTTGGTCACCGTGGAATCGCCGTTGCCGCGCTCCCACATCCCGCCATAATCCGTGCCGGCCGTATTGCCGCTGAAGGTGCAGTTGGTCAAGGTGACGTGGCTGTAGGCATTCTGAATTCCACCGACGGTTCTTTCGGCCGAGTTGTCGATGAAGACACAGTTGGTCAGGACCGCATTGGACCCCGAGTGGTTTATCATGCCGCCATTGTCATGATAGGCGTGGTTGCCGGTGAAGATGGAGTTGGTCACGATGGGGCTGCTGTTTACATGGTTGTGCATCCCGCCGCCGGCCCGAGCGTTGTTGTTTCTGAAAGTGCAGTCTGTCACAGTGGGGCTGCTTCGCGGGTAGTTGCTCATCCCGCCGCCGGCGTCGGCGGTGTTGTCAACGAAGGTGCAGTTGGTCACGGTGGGACTGCTGTTGTTATTGTACATCCCGCCGCCGTAGCCGCTGGCAGTATTTCCCGAGAAAGTGCAGTTTGTGATAGTCGGCGAGCTGGTGTCATTATAGATGCCGCCGCCTGAGCCTGACCCGGCGCCGTTCGTGATGGTAAAACCGTCGATGGTGGCATCGGCCGTAATGTAAAAGCCTCTTGAAACACCCCCGCCGTTTATTTCGGTGTCATGGTTCTGCCAATCCCGTTGGTCCTGCAGGCTCTCTGTCCCGGCAAATCCGCCATAGATGTGAACAATTTCATTCACGTTGATCTGCTCGGTGAGGTAGTATATCCCCCCTTTTACCCAGATCTCGTCATCTGGATTGGCGGCGTCGATCGCGGCCTGGATGGTGGCCTTGGCGTAGGTCCAGCTGCGGCCGCTGCCGGCATCATCTTCCTTGGTTACATCGACGAACATCACGCCGGGGACATGGGGGTAGTCCTCAGCGCTGGCTGGATCGGTGCCGTGGACGTGGACCTCGTCTCCATCCGAAAAGGTGTCGCCATCGCTGTCGGGATTGGTCGGGCTGGTGTTATGGGCGACCTCCTCAGCGTCCGTGAGACCGTCGTTGTCGTCGTCGGGATCGCCGAGATCACACTGCCCGTCTCCGTCAGTATCCGTGCCGTCATTGGTCGGATCGTCGCTGCCGTTGGTGCAGTCATCGCATCCGTCACCATCGACATCCCGGCAGATATTGGCATCGAAAGGATCACCGTCATCGCCGTCCGGCACGCCGTCGTTGTCGTCGTCGGGATCGCCCAGGTCGCACAGCCCGTCTCCGTCTGAATCGGCGCCGTCGTTGGCCGGATCGTCGCTGCCGCCGGCGCAGTCGTCACAGCCGTCGGCATCGACATCCCGGCAGATATTGACATTTAAAGGATCGCCGTCATCGCCGTCCGGCACGCCGTCGTTGTCGTCGTCCGGGTCGCCCAAGTCGCACTGCCCGTCTCCGTCAGTATCCGTGCCGTCGTTGGTCGGATCGTCGCTGCCGCCGGCGCAGTCGTCACAGCCGTCGGCATCGAGATCCCGGCAGATATTGCTATCTAAAGGATCGCTGTCCTCATCATTCAGCACACCATCGCCGTCAATATCCGGAGACGTGTATTCGCTGAAGACCTCGTTTTGATTAGAGTTATGAGGGTAGGTGACGGTACGCAGCCTGAAATAGTAATCGGTTCCGGATGCCAACCCGGTGACAGTGATGCCCTCATCCTCTTTGCTTGGCGTCGTCGCAAATAGCGTGTAGGGTCCTTCAAATGTCGTGCTGTATTCAACTTGGTATCCGCCTGATTCGTAAATATATGGAATGGGGGTCCAGGACAGCTCTGCCGTTGTATCGGTTCTGGCGGCAATCGTGACATCTGTCGGTGCAACGGTCTGGAAGCTTTCCCAGTCCCCGCCGATCTGACGGGAGTCGAGGAAGTCACCCAGGGCGGCATTGCCGGTGTACAACGCATTGTAGCGGATATCGAACCCACCAAGGTTGTTCAAGCTTGCCAGTGTTGCCGGTATGCTCCCCCCCAATTGGTTTCCATTTAGATAGAGGTTCTGGAGGTTGGTCAGGCTACCTATCTCCGAAGGAATGCTGCCTTCCAGTCGATTGCCGGCCAGGTGCAGGAATTGGAGACCGGTAAGGTTGCCGATCTCGGCGGGAATGTTGCCCTCAAGCTTGTTGTGGTTAAGTCTGAGATCCTGGAGGTTGTCCAGGTTGCCGAGCTGTGGCGGAATGCTGCCCTCCAGTTGGTTGTTTCTAAGCTGAAGTGTCTGGAGGTTGTCCAGATTGCCGAGCTCTGTTGGAATGCTGCCGTCCAGTTGATTATAGTGTAGATTCAGGACCTGGAGGTTCGTCAGGCCACCGAGCTCGGGAGGAATGCTCCCCGCCAGTTGATTGCTGGTAAGTTCGAGGACCTCAAGGTTGTCCAGATCACCGATCTCGGCCGGGATGCTGCCCTGCAGTTGATTGTTGGAAAGCAAGAGGTATTGGAGACTGTTAAGGTTGCCGATCTCAGCCGGAATGCTGCCCGTCAGTTGGTTGTTATTGAGTCTGAGGTCCTGGAGGCTGGCCAGGTTGCCGAGCTGGGTTGGAATGACGCCGCTCAGCTGGTTGAAATGTAGGTGGAGCCCCTGGAGGTTTGTCAGGCCACCAATCTGGGACGGGATGCTGCCCGTCAGTTGATTGTTGGTAAGTTCAAGGACCTTAAGGTTGGCCAGATTGCCGATTTCGGCGGGGATACTGCCCTGCAGTTGGTTGTTCGCCAGGTGGAGATATTGGAGACCGGCAAGGCCGCCGATCTGGGACGGTATGCTGCCCGTCAGCTGGTTGGTTTGAAGCCTGAGGTCCTGGAGGTTGGCCAGGTTGCCGAGCTCCGGTGGAATGCTGCCGCCCAGTTGGTTGTTTCTAAGTCTGAGTTCTTGAAGGTTCGCCAGGTTGCCGAGCTGTGCTGGCATGCTGCCGCTCAGCTGATTAAAACTCAGGTTGAGGACCTGGAGGTTGGTCAGGTTTGCTAATTGAGATTGTAAGCTTCCCGTCATGAGGTTATTTGACAACGATATGCCGGTCACACGATCTTGGGTGCAGGAAATGCCATACCAACTATCCGAGTCCGGGTCAGGAGGACACTCCGTGCCCGGCAGGGCAAACCCGTCGGCAGCCAGCGGCGGTGTTTTCCAGCCGGCATTATTGGTCCAGTTGTCGCCATCGGTGCTATTGTACAGGGCGATCAGGGCCGCTCTATCAATGTCGGGAATACCTGAATAGTCGCTGCCATCATTGGGGTCGGTGTCCTGATCGACTTCCCGGCCGTCATTGCGGCCGTCACCGTCGCTGTCAGGGTTATTCGGATCGGTATATTCGGTGTAGATCTCTACGTCGTCGTCGAGGCTGTCTCCATCCGAGTCAGGATTCAACGGGTTGGTGCCATGCAGGTATTCTTCCAGGTCGTTGAGGCCGTCTGAATCCGAATTCGTTGCATCGCTCGGGGACAGATCGCCGAAGTGCAGATACTCCCAGACATCCGGAATCCCGTCGCCGTCGCTGTCGGGACCGGCGACCGTGAAGCGCTGGTTGGCCACATGGCGAGAGCTGTTGCTGGCGTAAAAATCGAATTCACTGTCGGGACTGCTCTGGTAGGCGTAGACCCGCAATCCATAGGTGGTGCCCGGGGAAAGGACGTTGGTGAGTTCACCTCCGGAGAGCACCTGTTCAGGCACCGCATACTGTGTATCCGTCAGCTTGCCGCTCCAGTGCACGGTGGGAAAGTTCCAGGCGCTCATGATGCGCACCCGGTAATAGCCCGCACCCTCGACGGGGTCCCAGGCAATGGTGGGGGTGGTGTTATCCACGACGCTGCCGTCGGCGGGGGTGATGTTCTCGGGCCAGTCAAGCAGGTTCGGAACGATATTCGGCAGGTCGTCCGTGAAGATCGCCGCCGGGTGGCCGTCAAAGTCGGTTACGCTGAAGGTGTAGGTGCCGGCCGGGATGTTGGCGCGATTTCGGTAGATTTTTTAGCCATAGTAGTTTGCGACCAGCTCGTTGGACTGGGTTGCAGCGTTCCAGCGCTTGAATTGGTTGTACTTCAGCACCATCGAGGAGGTTTGATCCGGGTCGGGGTGCGGAAAGGACACTTCGACCCGCTGGATGTTTGCGGGAACGCCGTCATTGTCTTCGACTTTCAGATAAAACGTCAGCCAGTAAACCGGATCATCGGACACATGGCTGGGGGCCTGGTAAACGGCAACGCCGTCGCTGGCGGCGTCGATGACTGGCGCGCTGCTGCCGTAGGCGGGGGTGGTGATGAAGTCGTTCGCGTTGCCGGCGCTGAAGGGCGGCACGGTGGAACCGTTGTCGATGTTGTCTTCGAAAAATTCGCGCCGGGTGAAGATGCGGTACTTGTAGAGGCTGCCTTCCTTCAAGATTCCCCGCGGCAGGGTGAATCCGTTGAACTCGGTCCTGACGTTGAAAAGGTAGTTGAAATCTTTGTCATATAGGTTTAGCTGGTAGAAGGCCGCACCGCCGTCATCGTCGCCATCGTCGCTGACTAGATCCCAGCTGAAGGTCACCTGCGTGTCGCCCACCGTATCATAGCTCGACGGAACCAGGGAGTTCTCCGGGGGAGAGGCAATCGGGATCGGGTCGAGATTTTCGTTGTTTTCCTCATCTTCTTCTATCGGCACCGGCTGCAGGTTCTCATGGCCGTCTTTGTCCCTGACGGTAAACAGGTAAAGGCCGGGGGTGATGTCGCCGAAATAAACACCCCGGTAAACGCCGGTGGTGGGGCCTTCGGTGGAATCCAGGTATAGCTCTACTTCGGTTCCGTCGCTGTCCGGCATGGTGACCTTGACCGAGGCGATGTTGTCCGGCACACCCTGGGCATCGTGAACCTTGACGTAAAACCAGGTGTTGGCCCCGTATGGTTCCGGATCCGTCCAGGTGTATACACCGCTGCTCGAAAGGTCGATGGCAGGCGCCTGAGCTTCAGTGTCCCCGGTGACAAAGACCGTCAAATCCCGGTCGCTGCGCCCGACGTTGTCCCACTCAAACCACTGGTGGTCCCTGATGGCCTCGATTCTGTACTTGTAGATTGCATTGGGTTTGAGGATGCCGGGGGGCATCCGAAAGGGCGGGGCGGTGGTGTAGCCGCGGTAGATGGTGCTGTTGTACAGATTGTATATTCTCACCCGGTAGTAGGTCGCTCCGTTTACGGGACTCCAGTCGAATACCGGTGTGGTGTCAAATTCCGGGGATGTGGGATCCTCCAGCCGATTCCAGGTGGCGATGCCGATTCCCTGCCAGGGATTGTCGGGGGCGCCCAGGATTCCGCTGACTGCATAGCTGCCGGTAAATCTATCGCCGGGGTCTTCAACCCCGACGACTGTAAACGTAAATGTATCCGGATAGCTGTCAGAATCGGTGTCGTGCCATTTTAGGCGTAAGTCGTAGCTTTCACCGTGGGTGACCGTGTCCGGGCCATTGGGAGGATCTTCTGGGTCCAGTACGCCCGCATCCAGCTGCTCGACAATATAATGCGGTCCTTCCCAACGCAATTTTACTACCCTGTAAACGGCTTTATCCCCCTTGATTCCGACCATGGCGAAGATGTCGCCATCCGCCGCCCGGCAGTAGGTGCCGCCGATTCTGGCAACGGGACCGTCGCTGTTGGCACTGACGATTCTAACCCTGGTTTTGAGATCGCTGAATCCGCCGTCGGCTGTGGGTGCGGCCAAATTCAGCCAGGTCGGGGCACGGCCGAGGCTGTCGTTATGCGCCATGACGACGTTGTCGCCCTCCCACCACGCCCAGCGTGGGAAGCCCTGCCAGACATCCGGAGCGAGGCCGCCGGTAAAATAATCACACCCGTCCAGGGTGCCGTCCGGATGGTAGCTGCAGGCTTGTTCGAAAACCGCTTCGATGGTCTGCGCCGGATCGAGAGCCAGTGAAAAGCCGGGTACGGGCGGCGTAGCGTCGTCCCCTGCTTTTCCGTCTTCATCCGGCGGATCGACGGGGGCGACCTCCAAGTTGTCGACGGTCTCGCTGGAGTTGCCCGCGGAGTCGGTGACCCGGAATGTAAAATCCACGCTGGGTTGACCCGAATAGCTGGCTATATCGAAAGTACCGTCATATAAATCGTAATAAGCGGAAATGCCGTCGGCGTAGACGTCCTGAAGATCGAGGGTTTTGGTGATGAGGCCGCCGGGGTATATGACTTCCACCACATGGGAGCTGCCGTCCGCGGCGATACCGTCGTAGTCGATTATTTTGGCTTCCAGAATCAGGCCGGTGCGAGGGTTGTCGGAATTGGTGGTCCAGGTGATGACCCCGGAGCTGCCGCTGGTGATATCGATGCCCGGGACGGCCGATCGTTGGGGATGATTGAGGGTCAGGGGAGCAATCGAGTCAGGGTAAGGGGACGAAATATCGAAGGTGACCGTTTGATGGCCGACCCAATCGGGGTGGCTGGCCTGCACCGTATTCAATCCCGCCGGCGGATTGTAGATGGTGTAGGCGCCGTTCTGGTCGGTTTCGGTGAAGGCCACCAGGTTTCCGCTGGCATCGGTAACCATTACCAGGGCGCCGAGGATCGGATTTCCCGGAGTGGCCATGTCGTCCCGAACCAGGCCGCTGATTTGGCTGCTCCCGGAGTAGGCGTAATAAAGGTCGGTATCACCCGGATCGAAAACCACGTCTTCTTCCCAATCGAGGACGGTGATGGTTTCGCGGCCACCTGCGCCTCGATTAATGGATATCAAAACAGCGTCATAGGTTTCCGATGCCGGCGCTACCGGCGGCACCGGAAGCAAGTCATAAGGTATGCTATCCGATCCGTGGGTCGTAAAAGACGGCCGGAACACTTCCTGGATTCCCCTGACACTCATCAGGGTTTCAGGGGTGAGCTCGTCGAGGTGGCCGCCGGGCAGCAGGGTCACGAGCATCCTGCCGACCGGATCCGGATCCGATCCATTGCTTTTTGTGACCGCACCGCTCACTCGGGCGCCGCTGGAAGCTGAAAACAACACCATGTTCGGTACCGTTACCAGCATGCCGGATCGGACATCATCGGCGGTAACCGTCGCCTCTACCGGCAGGGCCGTATATTCATAGGGGTTGTCGCTTTCGGGGTCGAGGTAGATTTTATAGGTTCCTTCGGGGACCCTGATTAAATAAGACCCGTCCTCATAAATCGGGCTCGAGGCCGAGAACGACAAGCCCTCCGAATCCACGCCCATGTTGCAGAAATCTCCGGGGACGTCACCGGTTACATAGCCTTCCACCAGGGCACACCGCTGCAGGGCAATCTCACCGATATCGTTATCGCCCCCGTTGACGTAAAAGAGTTTATCATTGGTCGAGCACAGGCCGGTGCGGTTGTCCGCATGGACGTTTATCGAGCCGATCCCTTCCGGAAGATTTTCGATGGTAAATGATCCGTCGCCCTGGACCCCGAGACCTACCTCGATGTCGTAGAGATCGTTGTCAAATTCCACCCATGCGTTGGTCACGGGCAGCCCGTCCGGGTCGACCACCCGGCCGGTGACCCGGGCCTCGGGCGCGAGGGAGATGTCGTTGGTAATGGGATCGGGATCGGCATCCGGCGCTAGATTGATTTTTTGGCCATAGTGGGCGTAATCCTCCAGAGAATGCTCCACCCGGACGACATACTCGCCGGCCGGAAGGTTGGGGATCACATAATCGCCCTGGCTGTCGGTGTTGCTGAAGTGATGGATGCCCAAAGTTTCACTGAATGCCGACACGTTGGCCCCGACCAGGTGATTGCCGTCATAGGTAACTTTCCCTTCGAGGGTCAGGTTGCCGGAAATGACCACAAAGTCATCCATCTGCCTGACCTCGCCCGTTGCGAGATAAAACTCCTTTTCAATGCCGGGAGTGGGAAGGGGCGCGGCGCTGAGATTGAGATGGTAGCAGCCGGGCGGCAGGTTGACGATGATATAATTGCCGTTCGCGTCCGTTTCGGCCGACCAGAAGTCTGCGGTGCTGTCATTGTCGGCAAATACAACAACAGATTCTACGCCGGCTTGGGGAGGGAATGCACTGTCCACCACAGTGCCCCTGATGACGCCGGTTCCTGCCGGGGTAAAGTTCCCTGGGTCGGTCGGATCGGTGCCGTTTTCATATTCGATCTGATTGGAGACACCGTCGCCGTCAAAATCATCTCCCGGATTGACATGATCGACGGTGTTGATGCCGTCGGCGGGATCATATTCGATGATTTGCTGCTCCCAGGCATCCAGCAGGCCGTCGCCGTCGATATCAGCCCCTCGAAGCTCGCGGACGAAGATGTCTATTCGGGCGTTGGTGTCGTATGGCACGAGGTTGTCTGCTTCCGACTCAAAAGCGACATAGCGGCAATCAGGGCTGATCGATTGGCCCCCGTCAAGAAGGCTTTCACGATTTCCTTGGTCCCCCGCATTATCAACACTGGCCAGGATGGTGGAAATCGCCCCGGGCTCGTCGAAAATCCCATCCTGGTCTGCGTCGCGGTCGTGGACGAACACATCATGATAACCGTTGTCGTCGCCGGGGACGAGGTTGTCGGCCCTCGAGTCAAAGGCGACGCAGCGTCCGTCGGCGCTGATGGATGAGAACTCGCTGGGGCCCCCGCTCGCCTGGCTGCCAGAGCTGTCAACACTGACCCGTGTATTGGATATCCACCCGGGTTCATCGAATATCCCGTCTTGATCTGTGTCGCGGTCGTGGACGAACACGTCAGCAACACCGTTGGTGTCGCCGGAGACAAGGTTGTCGGCCGACGAGTGAAAGGCGATGTAGCGGCCATCGGCGCTGATCGATGGGACGAAGCTAGATCCGTTCCCTTCATTGCCATCGCTGTCGACGCTGATCCGCACGACGGTGCCCGTCTGCCGTTCAACCACGAACACATCCGGCGCAGCGTTGGTGTCATTCGGCACGAGGTTGTCGGCCAACGAGTAGAAGACTACATAGCGGCCATCGGCGCTGACCGAAGGCTCGGTGCTAATTCCGTTGCCTTCATTGCCATTGCTGTCGATGCTGACCCGCGCGACGGTGCCGGTCTGCCGTTCCAACACGAACACATCTCTATAATCGTTGTTGTCGCCGGAGACGAGGTTGTCGGCCCACGAGTCAAAGGCGACGTAGCGGCCGTCGGCGCTGATCGAAGGATTGCTGCTAGATGCGTTCCCTCCGTTGCCGTTATTGTCAACACTGATCCTTGTTGTGGAAACATGCCCGGGTTCATCGAATATCCCGTTTTCATCCGTGTCGCGGTCGTGGACGAACACGTCATCAACACCGTTGGTGTCGCCGGAAACGAGGTTGTCGGCCGACGAGTCAAAGGCAACGTAGCGGCCGTCGGCGCTGATCGAATTTCTCCGGCTATGCCCGGTCCCTTCATTGCCATTGCTGTCAACGCTGATCCGCGCGACGGTGCCCGTCTGCCGATCAAACACAAACACGTCATCAACACCGTTGTTATCGCCGGGGACGAGGTTGTCGGCCGACGACTCAAAGGTGACGTAGCGGCCGTCGGCGCTGATCGAAGAGAGGATGCTTCCTGCATTCCCACCATTGCCGCTGATGCCAACACTGACCCGCACCGTCTCCGGGTAGTCATAGGGATCCAGAGGATCGGTCAGATAAGTGTTCACCTCCGCCCCATCATCGACCCAGTCGCCGTCGCTGTCCGGGGAGAAGGGATTTGTATTGTGGCTGCCTTCATCGGCATCCAGCAGGCCGTCATTGTCGTCATCGTCATCAACATCGTTTAGAATGCCGTCCCCGTCAACATCATCATCACACAGATTGCCGAAGGCATCGCCATCCAGGTTGTCCTGGCCGGGATTGGGATCATCAGGACAGTTGTCGCAAGGATTCCCGAGCCCGTCGTTGTCCGTGTCCTCAAGTTGGGGATCACCAACGACCACAAAAGCGATCGGATTTGCACCCTCCGGAAGCATAGCGGTGCCTGACTGGCAGGAATACTGCAGCGTGGCGCCTGCCGTGATATAGTAAAATCCGGGTTCGGTGGGCACGGTAAATGACGGGTTATCTTCTGTGCCACTGAAAGTCTGCGCAACATTGCTGAAAAGGTTTCCGACCAAACAGACGCTGCTCCAGTCCCTGATTCCGTAGTAGAGCTGGACGACACAGCCCGGGCAATACGTTCCATATGGCCATTGTGCCGACCAGTCGAAGGAAATGGATACGGTGTCCCCCGGGTTAACCGTAACAAAATTTTTGCCATCGTTGAGTATCGCGCCCGAACCCGTATCCTTGAATTTTACATTGGAATGTGTAACCCAAAAGCTCGCAGCGCCATATTCCAAAGGCAACGGTGGCGGGACGGGTGGACAACCGCTATACAGCTCACAGACATCGCCCACACCGTCCTGGTCCAGATCGGTCTGATCCGGATTGGAATCCAGCGGGCAGTTGTCGACGTCATTTCCGACACCATCACCATCTATATCAAAGGCCGGATAGGCGGTTCCATAGGCCGCAAAGGCCAGATCGATATTTTCGCCCGCCGCTGGTTGGGCGATACCAATGGCTTCGAGGGGGACGGTGAAATGGTAGACCTTGTGCTGGTAGGCGACTTTATCGGTGTAGGTAAACTCGGGATGGCCCCATCTGCTGTTTAACTCCGACACTCTGAATTCTTTGAGACTGCCATTCCGGCGAACATACAGTTTGGCATAGTCCTTATCGCCGTCGCGGGTGTTGTCCGGGGTGAAGTCCAGCTTGACGTACAGGTTTTTTTCGTCGTTGCCGACCCATCCGTAGGTATAGCCGGCGGGGTGACCGGAACCGGTGATACAGTGCTCTTTAAAAAAGATATTGTCCGATGCGTCTGTTGTTTTATGGGCCGGGGGGGCCTTGGTTGGTTTCAGTTTATAGGGATAATATTGGGAGCCGGCTGTGATCGGCTTGAATAAATTTTCTTTCGGGAAGTGGAACGGAATCTTGCTGATGGCTTCGGGTTCTATCCGGGCGGTCATGGCCAGGATATGATTGTTACTTTGCGAAACGAATGTTAAATCCAGGGTTTTATAGTAGGCGTCGATGACGTCAGAATCTTTTTTTGTTACCTTTTTAAGGGCCAGCGGATCGTCGCACCCGTTTATTTCAATTGCCGGGCGGCCTCCCAGCATGACGGTGTCGATATGAGCGGCTCCCCCGCCATTTTGAAACAGCCGAATTCGCACAATCCCTGGGGTCGGCAGAAGCGGGCTCAAATCTAACTGCTGATCCCTCAGGTGTCTGCCGTATCGAAATACTCCCGCGTGCTGCCATTGGTTGTCCCTGTAAACCAAAACGTCGTAGAATCCCGCAGATTGCTCCGACTTATGGATGAATAATGGGTCAACAGCAGGCGGCGTAATCGCAAAGGCGGAAAATTGGAATAACAACAGCAAACTGACAGCCATCGAAAACAAAATTTTCTTCACGGCTCACGGCTCCTTCTGAAAGGTTACCAAACACCCTTTGTAGTCTGCTTAATTGCCGATAAAACCGACACTCGTAGAATTAATCGGTCCGGTTGCAATATATACGAATCTCAATGGATCAAAATTAGTGCTGTCTGGATGAACTGGATTTATTAAGGAAGGGTGCGTGAAAAGTGGTGCTAAGTTCCCTGAGTATGCTGCTGCCTCCCCCCCCTTAAAAACAAATAGCAATCTGCTTCTATACGAACAGATTTGCACGCGACTGTTTGCGGGAGGAAATAACCGGATCCGGATGAATCTTCCTGCGGGGCTCTATGGCGAGCCTAGTCCGCACAAAAAGAAGGTGCAGGAAGCTGCCGGCAGACTTGGTTACAGCTTGGCCTGCCTTCACCGGCAAGGCAGCGGTGATGAAATTGTCAGGCCTTGATTCGTCCCCCCCGTTTATCCCCGGCTGGGCTTGACCAGGGATAGAATTTATGGTTTTGACTACGTCTCCTGATTTATGGAATTAGCGCAGCAAAGCGTTCATTTTGTTGAACAACGTTTCGGTGTAAATGCCTGCGGCCAATATCTTGATCCCCTGTCAGAAAAGCCGCTATATAAACCCTAAATTGAGATCGGTTTCGGATGGATTAACAACTCTGCCGTGCCGCGTTAGAGTTTAACCCATGCCTTCGGCAGTCAAAAAGTAGACGACGTTTTCAAAACCCCGGGGTGAACAAAAGTACCTGACTCCAAGGTTGCGTTATTGCAAAATACAAGCCAGCTAAATATAAGCTTTTTTATTGTTATTACAAAATGTTAGGTGTTTATCAAAATGTGAAACTATGTTCATATGTGAAGCAGGTTACACAGTTATTGTGGAACCCGTGTAAGTTCCATAAAAAAAGCCGGGAAGCCTTAATTTTTTTCTGCAATTAAGGCAACCCGGCCATCTTTTTTGGTTGAATAGTGTGCCCGTCGAATAATCAAATAGCTTTGAAACTTGTAGGCTCACTAACTAATCGGTTTTTCGACGAATCAACCATTCAACTAAATTTAGACCCGTGGCTTTCCGTCCCCCGATTCCCCGGGGTTTGGCTTTTTCTAATTGCTTGTTCCGTCAACAACAAGGCCCCTAAAAAAGCCGGCGTGTGCGCTAAGACGACGCCCGCCGGCTTGATTGCTCGGTCGCAAACGATATCTTTTGCAATCAGGGCCTTTTAGCGTCGTTAAAAACGATCAATATGTACCAGATTACAGCTCATTAAGCAAGCCTGTACTTATTCGGATGCGTTAGGATCGCAGACTGCTTTTTTTACCAACCGCTATTAAACTCTATGCAGCCCGAAACCCTACCTGGATGTACATGGTATCCTATCACGAGGTGCTTAGCCATGCCGAATCCCGATCCCATCCAACCCAGGCGCCGAAAAAATTTTCGGCGAAGCGAAAATCGTCAGCTCCGCAAGCTTATCGATCGCTATCTAAAACTTTTCCATATCGGCCGGACCATAACATCCGAGAGGAATTTCGATGTCCTTTATGATTTGATCGCCGATCAGATGAAGCTGGTCATGAATGTGGAGCGGTGTTCGGTGTTTCTTGCGGGTCCGGATCGAGGTGAGTGACCAATGCTCCGGCATAACCGCTGAGAATCAGAAAAACATTTTTGGTGGTTTTTTTTACACCCCTAGTCATCTGTGTAACCTGCGAAAACTGTGGATTAAATCATCAGGTCCTTCAGGACCACCTCGGAGTCCACCAAATCTTCGGAATAGAAATTCCTCTTTAACCCGATGGTGGTTATCAAGGAAAGAAAAACCTGCTTTTTTGTTCCGGTTTTCTCTTCAAAAACCTTTACCTTTTTATCCAGATTCCGGGCATATTTTTTATCGATGGTATACTGATAGTTTGAAAATTTGATCTCGCAGACATTGATACTGTTGTCGATACGGTCTATCAGCAGATCAATCTGCGCGCCAGATCCTTTGCTTTTTTGGGTCGGCAGGTAGTGCCATTTGCCGATTTCTGTAGCCAGGTTCTCAACTTTCAGTTTTTTCAATATCTGATTAACATGCTTCATACAGACCGCTTCAAAAGCATACCCGGTCCAGGTATAATAGCGAGGCGTTTTGGAAATATTCAGCCAGTAGTTTGGATTATATCTCAGGGTACCTTTTGACTGAACCGGTTTAATCCAATCCAGAAAAAACAAAGTATACTCGTCTACGATCTTGATCGCAAAATCTTTTCTGGCCCTCCCATAGGGAATAAATTCCTGAATAAATCCGGATTCCTTTAGCTCTTGCAGCCTTTTCTTAAAGGTGCCGCCGCTTTTATATCCGGTGGCTTCGAGTAGATCCTTTCTGAGTATGCCGTTTCTCTTCTTGCCTACTTCACAGATTATCTTGTTATGCACTTCAGCGTGGTCAAACAGCGATGGAAACAGGCGGTTAAATTCAGTGAAAAGCAAACCGTCTTTGTGAAAACATAATGCATTGATAATCTGTGTTGATGATTTACCCTTCTCCGCTTGCCTCAGATAATGAGGAATTCCTCCCATCACCATGTAAAGCTCTAGAATCTGCATTGGCTTCAGCCTGACACCTCTGCTCTTCAAGTATCGGCTGCTTTCCCCCAGGGTAAACGGTTGCAGATGGATGGTAGCCGTAATTCTGTTATGCAAACCGCCCTTGGCTTGGATCAGGTTCTCCAGCACCCATGATGCCGCTGAACCGCACACGATCAATTTTACATTGCCCTTCCTGCTCCATTTGCTGTTCCACTCATATTCTAGAGCTTGCAGCATCCCCGATCGTCTTCTGGCAAGCCAGGGAAGCTCGTCGAAGAACAGGATAATCTTTTTATTTCGGGGTTGGGCCTCGATCAGGTTTGTCAGAATAGATAAAGCTTCTTTCCAGGAATCCGGCTTTTTTATTGGAAGAGCCGGTTTAAAAGCTTCTTGAACCGCGTGATGAAAATTTGCCAGCTGCATTTTCAGACCGGCATCTTTTTGGCCCGTCAATTCGAAATAAAGTCCCCGGTTCTGAAAAAATTCATGAATAAGAAATGTTTTGCCGACACGCCTGCGTCCGTAGATTGCCAAAAACTCGGCATCGCCTGATTTTAAGATTTTCGAAAGCTTATTTATTTCACTTTCCCTGCCTATTATGCTTTTCAAAGCATCCCCCGCATGGTTATAGGTCTGATGAATATGATCCTATTATATCCAGCCAAAAAGAAAAATACAATATACATTTGGCTGTCTATAATAATTTTATATACAGCCAAATCAAAATGATGAATTCGGTTCATCACGAATTCATCAGATTTCGAAAATTTCGGTTTCCCGGGAAACGTTTTTCAGATTGAATTTGCCCAGCGGTGTCAGCTTGAAATGATTTTTTATGCGCCCGGCCGTGGATTTTGAAAGGTATACTTTACCGCCTTTGGCCTGGGCGCCGATGCGGGCGGCCACATTGGTGATGCCCCCCCGGGCGGTGTAGGTCCAGCGGGATCCGGTGATGCTGTCGAACTTGGCGGCGCCCACATAGGCCATCCCGGAATTGATGCCCATATTGATTTCCAGGGGCCGGTAGAGCGATTCGCATTCCTGGCCGATGTTGATGGCGTCTTCACGGATCTGCAGTGCCGTGCGAACTGCATCCAGGGCATTCTGCTCCGTATCCTTATCCAGAAACAGCACCATCAGGCCGTCGCCGGCCGTTTCGTTGACATCGCCGTTGTTGGCGTAAATGGCATCCATAAAGGCGGAGAAGTGCTTTTCGATGATATCGTTTGTTTCAATGTCACCGAGCCTTTCACAGATTTTCGTGTAGGACTCGATATCCAGAAAAAGCACGGAAACATCCCGTTCCTTGCCCTCCGGCATTTCGCCGTTGGGCGATGTTTCAATCATCCGGCTGACGGTGGCGGGTACGAACTTGCTTAAACTCGTTTTGACGCTTTCGAGGATTTCGACCTTGCCCATGGCCTGGCGGAGTTCGTCGAGGGCTTTTTCCAGCTCGATATTTTTCAACTGAAATCGCTTGTTGAGTTTGCGGACCTGCTCGAAAGAGCTGGCATTTTTCAGTGCCACCACCAGGTTGTTGACCAGGGTATCGAGCAGCTCGAGGTCATTGTCATTGAACGGCTCGCCGATCAGTTTGGAGCCCAGACCAAGCAGGCCGGGGCGCTCCGGTGTTACGTTGAAAGGCACACAAAATTCAACCGTTCCGGGAAGAAAACTGCAGTGGTCACAGGCCGCTATCCGGTACTCCCCGAGTTCCGGGTTCAGCTGCTCCAACAGCCTCAGACCGCCGGATTCAAGGGTGTCATGGTCGTCGTCCTGAAATCCGATGGCGACAAACTCGCTGGTCGTACTGGACGGCTTGTCGTGCAGCACTATAAAGCCGTCCATGAGGCCGAAATTGCCCATGGTCATCAGGAGAAAATTTCTGATGATCGTTTCGGATTCCACCGATCCGAAAATGTCTTTGCTGACATCATAGAGTGTTTTAAGGTTGAACACCCGCAGGTCGAGCTCGGACTGGATGTTCTCAGCCTCTTTGAGCGATTTCTTGAGTCGTTCAATTTCTTCTTGTGAACTCATGGCCTCACGGTTCTTTGCGGTTTCATGTCAAGAGAAGGTGATATCTCGTATACACTATAGATGAAAAATGAAGGGATTCTAAATTCACATTGCGTGCAACTGACCCGTTACATCTGCATGGATTGAAATAGTGTTTTAAAATGGATTTTCAACTCCTTTCGGGTTTCCCGGAGTCGACCCAGTAGATGCCGGGCTACGTTCTTATAGATGGTACATTCCATGACACTGTCTTCAGCGTACACTTTTTCAAGATCCTCCCGCATGATTTCAAGCAACGTCGCATCCTCGGCGCATTTGGCGGAAAGACTGTAGGTATAGGGGGGCACCAACACCGATGTACCGAAACATCCCCCCCGGGAACGAATGATTTTTATCGGCAGCTCATATTCCCCGTCAACACTGGTCAGCAATTCCACGGCGCCGCCTTTAAGAATATAAACACGATCACCAATTTCGCCTTCCTGATACAGCAACTGGCCTTTGCCGGTCTGCTTTTCGCTGAATGCAGGTGCCAGGCACTGCACCTGGGATTCGGAAAGCCCCTCAAAAAGCGAGCTGAAGGATAAGGGCATGAGATCACCTCCTCATGGAAGCATCTTCGATTATGACATCGCTTTAATGGCATCTTCCGCACTATTGTAGATGCCCGCAAATTTGGCAATCCCCACCATGGTGAAGATTTTTTTGAAATGCTCGGAAAGGCCGGTAATTCCGATGGCCTGCTTGTTTTTCCGTGTAAGGGCGAGGATTTGTATCAGCACCGCGATACCACCGCTGTTGATATAGGCTTCTTCTTCAAATTGGATCAGTAATTTGTGGGCATCCCCCTGATCATCAGCTTTTCTGTAAGCCTGGTGAATGACAGCCTCCGATTGGGCGGTGATATCACCCTGGATGTGCAGCAGTGTAATGCCGTTCTGTCGTTCCATTTGGAATTGGTTTGGTGGCTGCATGCTCAACGAGCGCCCCCCATAGCCGTTTGTGTTTGATTTTCATCAAGCGGGTAGGGCGTTGTCTGATTATCCATTTTCAGGACCATTTCGATCACGTGGCCGCCGTCGGCCTCTTCGCTGAAATCAACCCGGTCTACCAACTGCTGGATTAGATACAGACCCAGACCACCGGGAGGCTCCAGCCGTTCCACTTTTCTACGGATGTCGATGGTACTCGGAATATGGGGGATTTCATTGCCCTCGTCTTTGACCCAGACTCTGAAATTTTTATGGCCGAGATGCATATTGACGACAACCCTGGCCTCCGGCAGCCCCTTATTGCCGTGCTCCATGGCATTCAGGCAGGCTTCGGAAACAGCTGTTTTCAAATCTTCGATACGATCCCTGGCAAGCCCGCCGATTTTTGCAAAAGAGGCCGAGCTTTCCATGGCGATGCGTTCATAGCCATCGACGCTGGGAAGATTGACTTCGATGGTCCGCTTGTCCAAAATTGTTATTTTCTCTTTCACGGCGCCCTCCGGCATCTGCAACTCGAAAAAGATTAATCCTAGCAAATAAAAATTAAGCAGGATAACAGATACTTAACCGAATTTAACATGCAAGATATTATAAAGACACAAGGATGTCAATTGTTTCTTGGATGACGTATACGGGGTGCGGGTTGCGCGTTGCGGGGTACGGGTTGCGGATTCCGCGTTGCGGGGTACGGGTTGCGGGTTGCGGATCTCCCGATTGCGGATTTTAGATTTTGGATTTCAGATTGAAAATGCTTTACACGGTACAATTTGTGGGCATAGCGCGTGCCGCACAGGGCATGGGGCATAGGGCATGGGGCATAGGGCATGGGGCATGGGGCATAGCGTGGTGAGGCAGAAATATGCGTATTCTGATATCTCGGATGAAACTACATTAAATTAAAAAGCAAACCGCAGAACCGCAGAATGTCGAATAACGAATTTCGAAGGATGGAATCGCTTCAGGCTTCGCCTTCGGCTACGTCCCGACAGGTCGCTCAAGCTTCTTTTTTATAAACGGGATACATTATTCGATGTTCATTAATTTCTTTCCCGATCAGACCGGACGCTTGCGGCCAGCGGCCGCGCTGACCTCTGACATCTGTCTTCTGATGAGGGGTTACGGGTTGCGAGGTTCGGGTTACGGGTATATGGTACACGCTTTGAGCCTTGCGTAGCAATGACGGGAATGGCTTTGGGCTTTCGGCCTTCGGCGCAAGGTTTTTGTCCCGAACGCCGTACGCCGAATGCCGAATGCCGTTTCGTTCCTTATACCCTGCACCTTAAACCTTAGACCCAATATCCTACACCCTATGCCTTGTATTCCTTGCCGGCGATCGCAAAAGCGGTGGTGCCGATGACGCCGAAGCCAAAGGCGGTCAGAAAATTGGCCTGGGGGCTGATCAGCCATAGAAAGGCGCCGCCAAAAGCGGCGATGGATACGACGGTATCACGCAGCAGGTAGTATAGTCCAAACATGGCGGCTTTCCGGCCCCGGGGGGCCAGATCCATGATGAGCGCTTTGCGGGTGGGTTCACCGAATTCCTTTAAACCCCTCAAAACGAACACGAGCGCCAGGGTTTCAAATGATCGGGCAAACAGCAATGACATCGGGAAGAATGTGAAGAAAACAAAGGTTGTGACAATGAAGGGCTTCTTAGTGCTGCGGTCGGCAAAATAGGCGACGGGGATGTAAATCAGCATTGCCGTAGCCATTTCAATGCCTGTCAAAATACCGAATTGAACACCTGTCACCGGTGATTGAATTATTTTCATGCACCAGACGATCACAAAGGCATAGGGGATCTGCTCACAGAACCTCACCAGGATGTCGGCGGCCAGCAATCTCTTCATAGCCGGCGACATTTCGCTGAGCAAACGCAGGGGATTTTTTTCCGGTTTGCGGGCCTGGTGGCTATCGGTGGTTTTTGCGGGGCCTTCATCGATTAATTTTTGCTGCATGACGGCCGCCGCCACTGCCAGCACCAGGGCGGCGACAAAGGCCAGGCGCACGCCGTCTTTTTCTCCCCAGAGCCCGATGAACAATCCGCCGCTGACCGGCCCCAGCGCCATGGGAATCCGCCGCACCAGGGAGTGCATCGAAACCCCCATCGTGCGTTTGTCCGTCGGCAGCACCCTGGCCAGCAGGCTCATGGTTGCCGGCAGCGATATCGCCGACCAGGAAAGGAAAAATACAGCCCCTGCCAGCACGGCCGGCCAGGCCGGTATCAGGATGACCAGCACATATCCGAACATGGCAAACAGGTTGAAAACCAACAGGGCTTTTTTGTAACCCAGACGGTCGGAGAGATAGCCACCCGGGAAGGCATACAGGGCCGACAGCAGATTATCAAGGCCATTGAGCAACCCGATGACGACCGGACCGCCGCCCAGGGCCAGCAGATAGATCGGCAAAAAGCGTTCCGCCATCCGTTCTCCCATACCCACCAGGATGACCATGAAGAGCATGCCAACGGTGCTTTTTTGTAGGCCCAAAAAATTAGTCAGACGGACAATCGGGGTCATGGGCTGGTCTCTTATTGCTGGTCACTGGCCTCTGGTTACTGGGAAATTAAATGGTATAGGGTGCGAGGTATAGGGTATAAGGGATTTGTTTTAAGGTTTCAGTCTGGAGTCTCGCGGTGCAGGGACTTAACTGGTGTTCGGCATTCGGCGTTCGGCACACGAGGCACGCCTTATTTTGTCCGGTCCTATGAATAATGAGAAGGTCAATTCTCCGTGTGATTTTGCTTTTGAATTAATGTCGAAATGTTGGAGTATTGGAGTGTTGGAATGATGGTTGAAAAGCCTGCGCCATAATTGCAAATTTCCAGTACGCCACCACTCCACGATCTACAGACCTTGATGCTTTAGGTAATCCTCAGCATACCTTGATTATGGTTATAGTTCCTTTTTTTCGATAGCCGTGTCATCCTGCGTCAGCAGGGGTGAGCGGGACAAAAGCCTTGCGGCCAAAGCCCAAAGCCAAAGGCCAGTTACATTACCCGCTACCACGCCGAAGTTCTCTGCCCTTGGCCTTCTGTCCTCTGACTTCTGTCGTCCGTCTTCTGGTTTCAGAACGCCGTTTTCCCCGACCGGGTTCGTTCCAGCAACTTCTCCCGTTGCTCATCTCTTTCAGTCGCTGCCAGTTGGTCCAGATTGTCAACGAAGTAGATGACGATTTGATAACTATGATTGCCAAACTGATCGGGCACCAGAGAGACGATCAGGTAATCACCGTTTTTCAGCCAGTACATGGATCTGCCGTTTTCTTCCTTCCAGTCGGCGATCCGCGGTTGACCATACTTGGCCTCGAGGGTATTTACGATTCCGGCTTGGTCTGCGCGAAAATGGATTCTAAACAGAACAGGTGTTTGGGTGTAATTGGAGAATACGAGCTCGACATAATCAAAGGGTGCGTTTGCTCTTGCGGCATAGCGGTACATGAGCTTTACCGTGTCATGTTCTACTCTTTCTCCCGGCGGAAAGTTTAATTTTCGATTAAGCTCATCCAGGACCGGGAAATATTTTTCGAGAAAGCCGTCGTAATTAATCTCCAGTTCCATGATGCTGCGATGCTCGATGGCATCGCGTCCCAGCTTGCGGCCGAGTTCTTGACGAACCTGTTTGTTGAGTTGAGAGTTGCGGCCCAGATCAAAAAATGTGAAGCTCTCGGATTTCAAGGCTTTCGCCGCAGTTGTCCCGTTCCCATCCCGGCTTTCGCTGCAGGCTGTCACGGCCGAAATCAGCACTATGATTAAGATTGCCTGCAGGGATTTTGATGAATGACTTCTGATCAACTGCATTGACCGACCTCGCTATTCGGCTGTCAAACGGTTTGAATGAATCTCACCGATGTAAAAAGGGAATTTTCCGCTGGGGCGGTCTTTGAAGTATTGCCTGAGGGTTTCCTGTATGACCCGGAAGGCAATATCCTCCCAGGGAATCTCGTTTTCCGCAAAAAGCTTGACTTCGAGGCTTTCACTGCCTGGCCTGAAGCTGTGGTCTACCAGACGGGCTCTAAACATAAAATATATCTGATTGACATAGCAGATGTTGTATAACGCATAAGGTGCCAACTGATCAACTTTGGCGCGGGCTTCTTCGTAGGATTCCCGTGCCGCCCCAGCGGCCACCGTTTCGCCGTTTTCAAGATAACCCGCCGGCAGGGTCCACATGCCGCAGCGGGGCTCGATGGATCGGCGGCACAGCAGGATCTCTTTTTCCCGCTCGGGAATGCAGCCAACGACCATGAGCGGATTTTGATAATGGATCACGCCACAGGCTTCGCAGCAGTGCCGGGAACGATCGTCACCCGGCGGCCTGCGATAGGTTAGTTGACGGCCACAGTTGCTGCAGTAGTTCACTATAGGTCCTTTTTGTACGCATAACGGTTAATCCATGCTAAAAGTCTAACATAATATAGTCTGCATCTCTGATATCCATTGTCTGCTGGTCTATGAGTCCGTCGACCCTGGGCAGAATCACCGCAAGGGGTACCTGCGCCCGGATGCTTATCTGCCGGGGGGACGGCACCTTTGCGAACATGCCCGGTACCGGCCAGCAGCACGACGACGGCATCCGGGTTCTTTTCCAGATAGTCCAGGGTGTAGACGGCCATGGCATTGTCCCAGACCATCTGGGCTTCACAAAAATAGGTAAAATTCATTTTGCCATGTCCATGGCCGCCAAAAGCTTTTTTGATGTATTCCATGTAGGCCTTGTCGACCCTGCAGCTGACGTCCGCCAGCTTTCCGCGCTGTTCGGCGGACAGCGAGTTGAATCCCTTGCGCGACACCTGACGGGTGATCTCCCGGGGGACGTTCAGTCCGATCATGGGTATTTCCTTTTTACGGGCATATTCAAAAATCAATTGGTAAGCCGACCATGGATAGGTCCAGTTGTCGTAATAAATCTCCTGGAATTTGCTTTCATCGATCTCGCCGGCAACCCATTGATCGAGCGCCCGCTGGCTGTCGTTTCTAAACATCTCAAGGGCGATAGCCACCCGGGCGCCGGACTCTTTGAGCGCCTGAATGACGTTGAGCTGGGCGTAATGGTGATCGCGATTGGTGTGGTGCTCGCCGACCAGAATGATCCGATTCTTTTTGAGGTCGGAAACCGCCTCGGACATGAGCAGTTCTTTGTTGTTTTGCAAATCATACAGGCGGTGGTCTAAATGGGCCATTACCCCATATTGCCCTCCGAAAAATAGGAGTGCCGTCAGAGTGAAAAAGAAAGTGCGTTTCATTTCAATATCCTTATTCCTGTTGCCTCTAAGTTGGATTTCCGAATTTCCCTTGTATGAAACTACATTAAAAGCGAACCGCAGAACCGCAGAATCCTCCTCCGGCGGACAAGTGTCGAATTACGAATTTCGAAGGATGGAATCGCTTCGCTCAAACCTTTTTTAAAAATTGACAGAATACATTCCTTCGATCCGCCTCCGGCGGAACATTCATTATTCGACATTCGATACTTGTCCGCCTCAGGAGGATTCGCTTTTTCAAAGTTTCTTTCCCGATCAGACCGGTTGTCCTTTTGCCGGAGGCTGCGCTCATATCTGTTTTCCGCCTTCCGTTTTCTGTCTTTTGCCTGCCCTGCGACTCGTCCCGTCGTAGCTCGCAGAGCGAAGTCGGAAGCCTGAAAGGCAAAGCGGGGTCATCCGTCCTCTGTCTTCTGTCAACGATCGAATTCAAACACCAGTGGTGATTTGCCCGCCGGCCATGTACCTTTTACTTTATTTTGCCCTCGTTGAAAAACCAGGTAGCTGTATTTACCGTAATGGGTGATTTTGCGGGCCACGCTGTCTGCATGCCGTTTTGATGACGGCAGGTACAAGGCCATGGTACGGTCGTCATTGAAGGGACTCTGAAAAACAGCGAAAAAGGCATCGGATGACCCGTCATAACGAACGTTGCCGATGCTGAAAGATCCCGGTTGAAGACCGACTTGATCCGGCATTTTGGGTAATAAATCCTTTTGGGCGGGCAAACCGACCATCACAATGTCGTTTTCGACAAGCTGGTGGCGACGAGCGTCGCGCTCTGGCATCACTTGATAATTTTTTAATCCCAGTGAAAGCGCCAGGGTTTCGGCCGACTTTTGGAATGCCGCCGGCAGGCGGTTGGACAGCACGATACGCACGGCGGCGGAACCTTTGATGTTGTTGACGGTCGGCGGAATTTCGGCTGCATACAAAAGCCTCATGGTTTCAAACGCAGGATCCGCGGCCAGTTTTTGGGGCCGTTCGGTGATGATCATCTCGAAAGGTGTCTTCTCCCCGATGACTGGAATTTTTTTCGTAATCTTCTCCCGCTCCGCGGCCAGTGCCAGGGTAACGGAAAAAATGGCGCTCGGATCCTTTTGGACAACCTGACCGTTCACCCTCCATTTGCCGGTCAACTTGTCCAACTGTATACCATCGAGCCGGAACTGGGGGGCACCCTTGCGGTGAAGCCAGTGCTGAAAAAAATCCTTTAGCGAACGCTGGCCCCGTTTTTCAAATGCCCGCTGCAGATCGGACCAAGATGTTTTGAGAAACAGACGATCGTGGTATATGTCCCTCAAGGCGTTCCAGAAAGCCTCCTCGCCCAGTTCGCGGCGGAGCATATGAAACACCATCGCCCCCTTGTCATAGCCGATCACCTTGCTGACGGGATTGTAACGGCTCCTGAACCGATCCAGGGGAAAATCGTTTTCCGGCCGGACCAGGGTGGCGAAATTGCGCAGCCACTGGCGCCTGTACTCCAATGCGGCCTGTTTGGATTTCATCTCTTTAAACAGGTAATCCGCCACATAAGTGGTCAGGGCCTCGCTCCAGTTGCCCTCAGCATAGTCCACGTAGACACCATTTCCCCACCAGCAGTGAGCGATTTCGTGACCCAGGCTGGTGTGAAGGATAAACGGCAGCCGCAGCACGCTGCCGCCCATGACGGTGTAGGACGGAAAACCGTATCCCGTGGGGAAAAAATTCTCGACCACTGCAAACTTCCGAAAGGGGTAAGATCCGAACAGATCCGAAAACAGGGCAATATACCCGGCAGTTGCCTCCAGATATGATTCCGCCAGATGCTGGTTGCCCGGCAGCAGGTAGGTGGCTGCTGTGACGGTACCGACAGATTTTTCAGATACCACGTAGGGGGCTGCCGAAAGTGAGAGGCCCTCAACCGGATAATCGACTTGCCAGATTGAAACGGTCTGCCCCCCGGCGGTTTGGTGGCCCAAAGACCGTCCGGCGGTAACGGCGACCACGCCGGCGGGAGCCGACACCGACACCCGGTAGGTTGCCCGGCCGCCCATCAATTCAGGATACCAACTCGCTCCCGGCAGCAGAAAACTGCCTTTTTCCGATATGGACGCCATAACTCCGTATCCGGGGTCATCTGCGTTCAAAGGACGTACCGGCACCGGATCGTCAAAGACAGCCCCATAGCGTATGGTGACGGTTAAATCTGAGGATAGCTCATGGGCTTCGAGTCCCAGCTTCAGCCGGCCGCTCTCAAGAATGAATTCGCGCGGCCTTTTGTCTAAAGACACGGTCGGCTTTGAAACGCGTTCCGATAGGTGAAATTCGAGAACCCTGGATTCAGGGGACTGGATCGCAATCTCATCGACTGCTGTCAGCTTGTGCGACCCAGGATTCAGCTCAATTTTCAGGTTGTGGTGGGCGTGCATTCCTGCGGCTCGGGCGGAGGCAGTGGAGGCAATCAAGGTCAGCCCTAAGGTGGCTAAGATAAAATACAGTTTGATTTGAAATCTACCTGGATATAATCTCATTTCAAGAACAATCTAAGTATTGTAAGGCGTATGTCAAAAATTGGCATTTTGCGGCGGTCGTATCAAACTGTCATCGCAAATTCGGCTGCAACAGGAATCAAGGAGGTCAACCTTCGATGGGCAGTCTAAAATTTGACTTGCTAGGATACGGTGTTAATTTTAGTTGTGGCCAATTGGGGAGAATAGAATCAATTGGTTCTCAATCCGCTTGCGGCGGATACGTTATTCATTTGTTTCAACCTTTCAAGAAAGGAGGTGGCGACCCATGGCCAGCTCTTCAAAATCTGCGAAATGCTGCTCACTGGAGAAACAGCGTTTGATGCGGGAACTCGAGAAATGCAATTTCTGTACGGACGACTATGAGGAATTTCACAATTGCTATCGCCAAGCCGCCAGAGAAAGCGGTGAACGGTCACGAGCTTGTATCATCAGCTGATCCTGTTTCCTGCAACCATCTATTGTCAAAAAAGCCCGGAGTCTTATCGGGCTTTTTTAGTCCGGAGGTAAACCCGTGGAGTTTAAATTCTGTCCGCACTGCGGCCGGCAGCTGCAGATGAAATCCGGCGCTGCCGCAAAAAGACTCTACTGCGGCCATTGCCGCAGGATTCAGTATCGCAACCCGACGGTGGGGGTGGCGGTAGTTTACGTGGAAAATGGCCGGCTGCTCTTGGTGCGGCGGTCAGGCTCATACGCGGGCATGTGGTGTATCCCCTGCGGTCATGTGGAACGGGGCGAAGACATCCGGAAAGCCGGCCGGCGTGAATTTGAGGAGGAGACCGGGCTGAAAGTGACCCTGGGCCCTGTCTTCGCCGTGCATTCGAACTTTCACGATGTCGAGAATCCAACCGTCGGGGTGTGGTTCTGGGGCCAGGCCTCCGGCGGCCGGCTGCGGGCCGGTTCCGATGCGGCTGAAGTGGGATTTTTCGCAATCGACGAGCTGCCCGAACCAATGGCCTTTCCCACCGATATGCTCGTCTGCGAAAAACTCAAACGCTGTCTGGCATCCGATGATTTTAGCCACTATCTGAATTCCTGTCTGGCTGCCGATTGAGGTTGCGGGTTACGGGTTGCGGGTTGCGGGTTGCGGGTTACGGGTTGTGGGGTGCGGGGTGCGGATTACGGGTTGCGGGTTGCGGGTTGCGGGTTACGGGTTGCGGGGTGCGGGTTACGGGTTACGGGTTACGGGGTGCGGGTTACGGGTTGCGGGTTGCGGGTTGCGGGGTGCGGGTTACGGGTTACGGGTTACGGGGTGCGGGTTGCGGGTTGCGGGGTTACGGGTTACGGGGTGCGGATTTTAGATTTTGGATTTCAGATTGAGTATACTTTACACTGTGCGGGTTTGTGGGCATAGCGCATAGGGCATGGGACAGGGCGAGGTGAGGCAGAAATATGCGTCTTCTGATATCTGACCTCTGACGTCTGTCTTCTGATTAGAGATTGCGCGTAACGGGTTACGAGTTACGAGTTGCGGGTTATGAGTTGTAGGTGCCCGTAAATATCTAATTCTTACATGAAATTACATCAAGCCATGCAATGAAGTAGCGGCGGTGTTTACAGGCTGTCCCACAACCGGTTTCCCCTCCCTTGATGGGAGGGGATCAAGGGGAGGGTGACTATATAAGACTTCGAATCTATATCTATTTTTATCGCCTCCCCCTGATCCCAGGTCGGCGCCGGCAAAGGCGGGTAAACCTTCCCAATCTTCAGCGTGATTAGCTTTTTAACTCGCTTAATTTCATTCCGGACAGAAGCTTGGCTTGACCCGAATGAATTAGGGACTTAATTTGTTTGAAAATTTACACTTGCTATCATCTTGACCCATCATGGAGGGAGTATGGCGAAGCAATCTAAAAATGTCGATAACCAGTATGTGCGCAAAGAAACCTTCTGGCTGACCACCCTGTTGGCCCTGGCGGTGGGTTTTTTTGCCGGAGTGATGTTCGCCATTTTCAAATCCGATCCCGCGGCAGTGCCGGTCCAACCCCAGGCACAGATTCCTCAGACCCAGGCGCCCCAATCACCGGCAACTGATCCCGGGATGCTGAGTGTGATTGCAGCCCTTGAAAAAGAAACCCAGGCCAATCCGACAAATGTCGGGTCGTGGATCGAGCTGGGAAATTCTTATTTCGACACCGGCCAGCACGAGAAGTCCATTCAGGCCTATCGCAGGGCACTCGAACTTGATCCCGGCAACGCCAATGTGTGGACCGATATGGGGGTTATGTATCGACGCAGCGGCAACCCCGAGGAAGCCCTGAAGTCATTCGACAAGGCCATCGAGGTGAATCCCAAGCATGAGATCTCGCGCATGAATAAAGGCATCGTCCTGCTGCATGACATGAACGATATGGACGGGGCCATCGCGGCCTGGGAAGGACTGCTGGCGGTGAACCCCGTTGCCGTGGCGCCCACGGGCCAATCCATCGATCAAATGATCCAGCAGATGAAACAACAACGCGATCAACTGGGCCCGAAGCAATAGTTGGAAACTTTCGGTCCTATCAGCCATGGGCTATGAGCTGATCTCAATTGTTAGGATAGCGCCTCCCATATATTTCCATGATATCCTCACGGGTAAATCGGTAAGGTGTGCTGCAGTAGTGGCAATTGATCTCCACCGGAAACGGTCCCCCAACCCGAATGTCTTCAAGCTCGTCTATCGGCAGCAGCGTCAGCAGGCTGCGCACCCGCTCCCGGTTGCAGTGGCACATGAACTCGATCCGGCGATTGGCCAGAAACCGCGGTGAGTGGCCCTTGAATGCTGCTTCGACCAGGTCCTCGGGACCATTTTCTTCTGTAAACACCTCGCCCAGCGACGGCAGACAGGTTACCCTTGCTTCCAGGTCGCCGGTTAATTCGTCATCGGCCTGGGGCATCGCCTGCAGCATTAGTCCGCCCGCCCCGGTGACACGTCCGCCAGCATCAAATTTTATGCTCAGGTTAAAAGCTGTGGGGATTTGCTCGGAAGTCAGGTAGTAGTTGGCAAAGTCCTTGGCAATGTTGCCGTATTTGAGCATCACCTGCCCCGTGAACGGCTGCTTGGCACCCTCTATGTGTTTGGTTACCAGCAGGAATCCGGCCCCGAAAAACGGCGCAAGATCGAAACTTTCCATGGGTTTGTCGATGGGAATCGGCACCCTTTTCAAATATCCGCGCACATCACCGAAGGCATTGGCTTCGACCACCAGGCCTTTTACCGGTCCCGAACAGTCGATATTGATGCTGAGGCGGTCATCGCTTTTCAGATTGGCGGACATCAAACCGGCTCCCAGATAGGCGCGCCCCAGAACCAGGGTTTCCAGGATTCCCAGCCCATGATTGGCCCGCATTTCATTGATCATCCGAGTCCCGTTCATGATGACGCCCCGGATGGCCCCGTCGGCCAGGATGAAATTGTAGAGCCGATCCCTGGCTGCGGCCAGCAATTGTTCTTTGAGGGTGTCGCCGTATGGCTTTTTCTTCTGCATTAGCGAACGCTGAAATCCATGTGGTTACTGATGGGGTTGGATGTGAACATGGCACCCGGGTTCAAAATATTATCGGGGTCAAATAGCCGCTTGATCATGCGCAGGTAGGCAAAGGCCGGGCCCAGTTCCTGGGGAAGGTACATAGAGCGGGAGCGGCCGGCGTTGTGCTCGCCCACCAGGGTGCCGCGGTATTTCTGTAGGATTTTGAACGATTCCGCGGAAACCGTTTCGATCTGTTCTTTCAGATTCTTGCTGGCTGGATCGAAGTAAGGTCTGGCGTGAATACTGCCGAAGCCGGCGTGTCCGTAAAAAGATATCTCGATGTTCAGCCGGTGCATCAATTCTTCGAGATCCCGTATAACCGGTCCGAAATCTTTGACGTGAATGGCGATATCGTCGATGATCGGCAGGAGCAGCAAATCGTTGCGGCGGCAATACTGCATGAGGGATGGCAGGATGCGGCGGCGATCCTGCCACAGGGCCGATTCTTCCGGGCTGCCGGCGCTGATTTGCCAGAGGCGGGCGATGTCGTATTCTGCCAGTATTTCCCGGCCGGCTTCTACCGTGGCTGTGGAATCGTCGAACTCCGCCACGAGGGTGGCGACGATGTCGGGATCCTCCAGGTTGAGGATCTTGCCGTCAACGCGCCGGCTGCAGGAGGCGTCCGAGTACTCCAAAGCGGCCGGATCCAGTTTCTTAAGGCGCAGGCTGGCGTCGGTGAATTCATCGTAATCCCTGAAATGGGCCACCAGGGTTCCCTGTGAAGCGCTGTGTTCGATCAATTTCAGCCGTATTTCGGTAACGATGCCCAGGGTGCCGATGCTGCCGACCAGCAGATGGGCGGCCAGTTCGCCCATGTCGCGGTGTTTTTCAAAGGCCTTCAAATTATACTATACCCGCCGGCGATGTATGCCCGGCCGGCAACAATGGCGCGGCTCGCATCGTCGGCCAGATAGGCCTTCTGGATGCTGCGCAGCCCGGCCTCCAAATAATCGGGCAGGGCCCGGGTCGTGTCGATAACCTCACCGCGGGCCGTTATGAACCGCAACGAGGTGACGAAATCATCCAGGGTCCCGTATTTAGCGGTTTTAGGGCCGGTGGCGCGGGTGCCGACGTTGCCGCCCAGAGCACAGATGGCGCGGCTCGAAGGGACGGCCGGCAGCATCAAGCTGTGCTGATCCAGCTGTTTGACCAGATCGCCCAGGATCATTCCCGGCTGGACGATCGTCTCGGGGCCGATTGCGACCGGCCGGTTGAGGTGTTTTTTGAAGTTTAAGATGATTCCCGGGCCGATGGAGGCGCCGCTCAGGTCGCTGCCCCCGGATCGAGGGACGATGCTGAGCCCTTCATTCCTGGTAAACTGCAGGGTGTCGACGACATCCTGCTCGTCTTTGGGCTCCACCACCAGGGCCGGCACAATCCGATAGGCACTCATGTCCCGGCTGAATTTTTCCAGAGTAGCCGGGTCGGTATGACTGTCGCCGGCGATGTTGAGTTTGGACAGATCCATATTGTCCTCGTTTTGATACCGAAAAAATGGGATTGGAAGAACCTAACCGGGATACACCGGAAATTCCAAATCACAAATATCAAATTCCAAATAAATCACAATGACCAAAATTCAAACTACCAAATGCGAACATAATCATAAGAAATAAATTTTCAATTCCACCAATTTACCCGTTTTGGTCATTGGATATTGTAGTTTGAGATTTATTTGGAATTTGGGGCTTGGTATTTGAGATTTTAGTAATTGTTGTACGCGTATTGTTTCTTGCAACAAATTCCTAAATAAATAAAACTCGAATCCGAATCCGGCATTCGGTCTAACCATAAAACAGCCTCACCAGCGACATGGGTATCACCGGTACGTAGGTGATCAGCAGGAGCACCACCACGATGACGGCCACAAACAGGACGTTGACCCGGCTGACCTCCCAGATATCCGCCTTGGCCACCGAACAGGCCGTGATCAACACGCTGGCCACCGGCGGAGTCTGCTGGCCGATGCCGAGGTTGAGAGTGACGATCAGCCCGAAGTGGACCGGATCGATGCCGACGGCATAAACCAGGGGCATGACGATGGGCACCACCAGGATGATGGCGGCGGCCGAGTGCAGAAACAATCCGACCACCAGGAAAAATACGTTTAAAAGCGCCAGGACCAGGTAGCGGTTGTCGGTCCAACTCATGATGGCCGCAGCCAATTGCTGGGGAACCTGAAGCTCGGTGAGATAGTTGCCGACCAGGGCCGATGATGCCACCAGCAGCATGACCACCGCGGTGGATTTGCCCCCTTCGATGATGGCCTTGCGCATGTGCTGCCAGTTGAGTTCGCGATAGATGACACCGCCGATAAACAGCGATGCCGCCACGGCCAGGCCGGCGCCTTCGGTGGCGGTGACGATGCCGCCGAAAATTCCACCCAATATGATCAACGGCAGCAAAAAGGCCCAGGAAGCATCCTTGAAGGTGGCCCACAACCGTTGGAGCTGAAAGGTTTCTTCCACCGGGTAGTTGTAGCGGACGGCGAACCAGTAGCACACGCCCATCATGATGGTGCCGCCCAGAACGCCCGGGATGATGCCGGCCACAAAAAGCTGCACGACGGAGCTGTCCGACATGACCGCATACAGAATCATCGGAATCGACGGCGGAATGATGATGGCAATGGTGGCTGAAGACGACGTCACCGCGGCCGCAAAACCCCGCGGATACCCCCTTTTTTTCATGGCCGGTATGAGTATGGAGCCCAGAGCGGCAACATCGGCCACGGCGGATCCGGACATTTCGGCAAAAAACATGGAGGCCGCCACATTGACCATTGCCAGACCGCCTTTGATAAAGCCGAACAGCGCCGAAGCAAAAGCGATCAGCCGGCGGGATATGCCGGAGGTGTTCATGATGGCCCCGGCAAAAATGAACAGCGGAATGGCCAGCAGGGGGAATTTCGTGGCGCCGTCGAACATCACCAGGGCGACGTTGGGCAGAATGTCGATACCCTGGGTCAGAATCATGGCGACGACGGCTACCACGGCCAGTGCGACCGCGATGGGAACGTTGATAAAAATCAGGGCGAACAGTCCGAACAGCATCAAAAAGAGGGTCATCGCGGGGGCACCTCCGTGGCAGCGTCTGCTTGAGTTTGCGTCTCAGCGGGTATCTCACGGTTGGAGAATCCGTCGGGTTTTCGGGCTTCCCTGATCAGATCCGGCAATCCCAGCACCTCGGCGATCAGGAAAAGCACAGCGCCGATGGGGATGACCGACTGTGTCAGGCGGGTCGGAACCTGGGGCAGGCTGACCAGGCTGTCGCCTTCCAGGATGATCAGAACGTCTACGCCGACCCAGGCCAGCAAAGCAAAGAAGCCGAGAATACAGGCCTCGCTGATGATGATAAAGGGGATCCGCACGGCCGGCTTCATGGCCTTGATCAAGCCGGCAAAACCGATATGCTCACGGTGAACGGCGGCCAGGGCGGCACCGTAATAGGTCAGCCAGGCGAGCAAAACCGATGCAATTTCATCGTACCAGCTCAGGGATGCGCCCATTTTACGGTAGGCCACAGCCACCAGGACGATGGTGGTCAGGGACACCATCAACAAAATAACGATAGCTTCCAGCAGACGCTGAAAACCCTTGCGGATGCGCGCGTACAAGAGCACCTCCCTTTTGTGAGGGTTCAGGGTTTAAAGGTTTAAAGGTTCAGGGGTTCAAGGGTTCAAAGGTTCAGAGGTTCAGGGATCCAAGGTCCCATCCATCTATGTCTCTAACCCGGAACTTTGAATCCGGAACCTGTGAACGGGTAGTCCGCGTTAAGCTAGACTGTCAATACGAACACCACAACCGGGGCTTACCCCGATTGTGGTGACGGCTTTTAATTAATAATCATTTCCCAGTTGCTGCGCCGCCTTGACGAGGTCCGCGCCGCCGGGAACGCTCTTGCCGAACTCTTCATAGATGGCGCTGCTGGCCTTGATGAAGGCATTCTTGTCGGCTTCGTTGATCTCAACCGCCCCTTCCATCTTCTTAAGCAGGTCCGTGTCCAGTTTGGCCGCACTCATGTAAACGAATTCCTGCATGCCTTTGGCGATGTTTTCAATTTTCATGCGGACATCATCCGGCAATTTGGCCCACTGCTTGGCGCTCACCGTGACGTAAGCGGGGGTGTACACATGGCCGGTCAGGGACAGGTATTTCTGAACCTCCTGGAACTTTTGGCTGTAGATCTGGGCCAGGGGATTTTCCTGGCCGTCGATGACCCCGGTCTGCAAGGCCACGAATACCTCGGACAGGGCCATGGGGGTCGGGTTGGCGCCATAGCTCTTGAACATTTTCACCCGCCAGGCACCCTTGGGGGTGCGCAGCTTGATTCCCTGCAGGTCCGCGGGGGCGTTGATGGGCTTCTCATTGTTGGTGATGTTGCGGAAGCCGTTTTCCCACACCGCGATGATTTTGTAGCCCTGCTTTTCAACGGCCGGGGCCAGGTTGGCCCAGAACAGCTGATCGCGGATGGCGCGCATGTGGTAGCGGTTTTTCACCAGGTAGGGCATCTCAAAAAGCCCGAACTCATCGACCACAGACGACATGACCGTGGAGGGCAGGCAGAAATCTACGGTGCCCAGTTTGAGTTTTCTCAGAAGCTCCCGGTCTTTGCCGAGCTGGCTAGATCCAAAAGCGACTACCTTGACGTCAGGGCCGAGTTGGGCATTGACGCGTTTGGCAAACTCATCGACACTGATCTGGAAGAGGGAGCCGGGGGCACCCACATGGCCGAACTTGAGCTCAACGGCTTGGGCGGTTGCGTATACACCTGACAGAATAAGGGTTAAGGACATCACTGTGATCAACAGTTTCGTGCGTTTCATGGCAGTTCCTCCTTTTCTCTGGGGTGTTGGAGACCAACATGGTCTCGGTTGTTATTGTTAACCTTGAAAATGCTAAGCATCTCAAGGGGTAAGACATCATGAAATCAGATTTTTCTTTAACTGGATTTGGGATTGGTCTCCAAATAATCCAGGGCAGCGGCGACACCTCCCTTGGAGAAGGGAATTCCCGCCAAGGAGAACCCCATTTCCAGGCCCGCGAGTGTTCCCGCCAGCATCAGGCCGTTGAAATCACCCAGGTGACCGATGCGAAATATTTTGCCTTTGACTTTGCCCAGCCCGATGCCAAGGCACATGTCATATTCCTTCAGGACCAACGCCAGCAGCTGATCGGCATCGTAGCCGTCGGGCATCATGACGGCCGTCAGGGAACTGCTGTATTCCTCCGGGTTGGCGCACAGAACTTCGAGTCCCCAGGCCTGGACTGCCCGACGGGTGGCTGCGGCATGGCGGTCATGGCGGGCGAAAACATTTGCCAGACCTTCCTCTTCCAGCATGGCAATGGCTTCCTGCAGACCGTACAACAGGTTGGTGGCGGGCGTATAGGGAAAAAAGCCGATCTGGTTGGCGCCCAGCATGGCCTCCCAATCCCAGAAAGATCGTGGCATCCGGGCGGATTTTGATGCCTGCAGAGCTTTGTCGCTGATGGCGTTCAAACCCAGCCCCGGAGGCAGCATCAGGCCCTTTTGCGAACAACCTACCGTAACATCCACCCCCCATTCCTCATGCCGGTAATCGATCGAAGCCAGAGATGAGATTGTATCCACCATCAGCAGGGCTGGGTGATTGGCCCGATCCATTGCAGCGCGAATTGGCGGGATGCGGCTGGTTACGCCGGTGGAGGTTTCGTTGTGAACGGCCATTACGGATTTGATCCGATGCTCCCCGTCCGCTGCCAGTTTCTGTTCTACGATATCCGGGTCAACACCGTGACGCCAGTCGGTCGGCACAAAGTCAACCTCCAGGTTCAGGGCAACGGCCATATTGCGCCATAGCGTGGCGAAATGCCCGGTTTCGAACATCAATACCCGGTCGCCCGGTGACAGGGTGTTGACCAGGGCTGCTTCCCAGGCGCCGGTGCCCGATGAAGGATACACAACCACCGGTCCCGAGGTTTGAAATATACGTTTTAGGCCTTCGAGCACCTCCAGGCAAAGCCTGGCAAATTCCGGTCCGCGATGATCGACGGTCGGCCGGCTCAGTGCTCTTAAAACCCGGTCGGGCACATTGGTGGGACCGGGTATTTGTAAAAAATGACGACCACTTTGAAATGTCATAATATTCCTCCGGGAAATACGAATTCTTTCCCTCTTTAGGCTTCAGGTTCGCGTGTTACGTGGTACGCGTTCCGAGTTGCGTTTAATGAGTCGCGGGTTACGAGTTGCGGTAACGCAAAGAGAATAGCGCAGGGCGCATAGCTTGCTATTCGGACATTCGGACCTTTCTGATTTATCTTACGCTTTGCCCTATGCGCTTTGCGCCATGCGTTACAATCCGCATTCCGCATTCCCAATTCCGAATTCACAAACTATTCCCACGACTTGCCCGACATGCTTTCCGGTGCCGCGATGGTTTTCAAAAATAAACCGGCCTTGGTGCGGGCATCGATTTTTTCGGTGACAACGTGCAGTGACGCGTCGAATTTATCCCGGCAAAAATCCTCCAGGGCCTGTCGGGTGTTGGTGCTGCCGGTCACCGGCAGACAGGGCCAGAAATAGGTCGAGACACCCATGGCCACCGTCCACAAAGCCTTGGCGACTTCGGCCGAGCGGTTGGCCTCCGGGAAGTAAGCGCAGATCGGATATTCCGATAGGGTTTTATTATCGGCTGCCGACAGTGCCAGCAAGAAATCCGTCAGACGCCAGTCGATGACCGACGGCAGATTGTCTCCGAGCTCGCTGAGCAGTTCGTCGACGCCGGCACCGCAGTCCTTGTCGCGCCGGGCAGGATCCAGCAGACGGTATTTGGCCAGGCTGACACTGGCTTCACCCTCGGAAATGCACAGAATATCGTTGGACAGCAACTGTTTGGCAATGGTAACCAGCACCTCGTCCTGGGTGTATTTCACGTTGTTGCTGCCGGCCAGAAGGGCAATGCCCTTGATTTTGCCCACCTCGAGGGCCGCGACTATTTTGCCGATGTCCAGATTGGCGGCGGAGTACCCCATAACGGCCGCCTCTTTGACCATCGGGATGTCACGGCTGATGTTTTGCCGCATTTCAAAGGCATGCTCGGCCTGTTCGACGACCTTTTGCGCCAAGGCATCCGCATCCTGATTCTGATTTAGCCCATCCGTTGGCACCACACTTACCTTCCAGTCCGTCGCGACGTCCGCCAGGGACGGGTTGACAAATTGGCTCCCGGCGACAATCAGGTCGACAGCACCGGTCATCAGCGGAATTTCCTGGGACACGTAGGTGGTGACCGGATAGAAACTGTAGGGCGGCAGCAGCGGATCGGTGCAAACACCCATCACGCTGATGTTTTTTTCGGCGGCAGCCGCGGCAACCTTATGTTTGAGCAAGGGCGATACGGGACCGTAAAACAGGATCGTGGGGACATCCTTCTCAAGGATGCCCAGATTGACTTCCAGACCGGTGGCGGCGGTTTGGCCGAAGACCGCGTTTTTCAACCTGTTATGGAGTCTTTCGGCCATGCATCCCAGCAGGGCGGTTTTAAAGGCCCACAGCAGGATTTCTTCCATGCTGCTGAATCCGCCTTCCAGGCGTTGGGAAGCCTTGAAGATATCGTTGGCGATACCCCGCGGCGCGATCCCGGCCGCATTCCAGCCGGACACCAGGTTTGACGGAAATTCATCGACGACATTGGAAGCCCCCGAGTGCATCAGATCGACGATGGCTTTGAGAGTCTGCTCGGTCTGCGCTTTGTCGGCGGGCGCCATACCGCCGGTCTGGACGCCATCGGCAAAATCGTTCAACTGATCCAGATAGGACATGGTCCCTTTCAAGACCAGGCGCAGCAGAGACTGGGCCGCCAGGGTGTCCTTGCCTTTGCCGCAAACCCCCAGTTTGCTCTGATCCCTGAACGGGTGGCTGATGCAGGGTCCCTGCAGGCAGTCCCGGCAGCTCAAACCCGATTCGCAGAAGCCGCACTCCGGCAGCTGTCCCTCGAACCGGTCCCACGCCACTGTGATTTCCTGATCTGCTGCTTTCAGCAGGAAATGGTTAACCGCGCGATCTGCGGTCTTTCGCTGGATAAACTCCATCTTTTTCTCCTTTCATACGAATGGCGCCCGGCCCGCCGATCTTGTCGCCTATCGATCCCCGGACCCGGCCAATGGTGCTTTCTTATTAAAACACCTTGCGATAATCCTGGCGCGTTTCCACGGTGATGGCCTGGGTCGGGCATACTTCCGCACAAATCGGATACCCCATGTTGCGGCAGCGGTCGCATTTGATCGCCACCTTATAGGTCGGGGATGGATTCACGATTCCAAATGGACACACCATGACGCACATCCAGCAGGCGATACATGTCGGTTCGTGAACATACACCAGGTCTGTTTCCGGATCGCGCCGCATCGTTCCGTTGGGGCATGCATCCAGGCAGGGGGCTTCAACACAATGCCGGCATTGCAAGGCAAGTTTTTTGCCCTCCACATACACCCGCGGCACGGGCTGAGGTTCTTCGGTTACGGCACCGGCCAGCTCTTTGGCAACCGAGGCGATTTCGGTCCCGCACCACAGCTCACACTGGTGGCATCCGGTGCATTTGTTAGGGTCTACTTTGATAACCTGCAAGTTGTCCTCCTTACGAAAGGGTTCATAGGTTCAATGTTCCCCGTTCAGAGTTCCGTTATGGACTTATTGAGTGGTGTTACGCCAATTACTTTATTCTCTTCCATTGTTCTTTTGTTACTAAAATTGCCGGCACGCTGATGGATATTTCGACTCGGACTGCCGGTTAACCTTGAACCTTTGAACCCTTGAACGTTGAACCTTTAGAGACCTGTATCCATCAGCTCCTTGTATTCCGGCTCGGTGAATTTGTCGCCGAAGCGTCGCAGCAGCGGCAGTATGTCCATAAAATTAAGGTTGTTGCTCATTAGGGTCTGAATATAGTCGGAAACATCTATCTGCCGCCTCAACAGAATCGAGATGATACCCGAACGCTGGGTTTGACCGACACCGATAAATATGGCACCGACGATGCAGCCGTTCTTTAAAATGATCTTTTTATAGGTGTTGCGGGTACGCTTTTTAACCTCCTGGAAATGACATTCTTCGTCCACATAGGAGCACTCGTCGGAGCGGGTCACACCCATCGACATGGCAGGGATACCGATGAAATTGCCGATGGAGTTCATACGGACGGATCCGGCGTACTGCATGTCCTGTCCGGCCATGTTCAATCCGGCAATGCGCCCCTGTTCGACGGCCATGGGCCAGATGGCATTGACAAACGTCTGATTGCGGGCAATGTCGAAGGTTTCGCAGACGTCGCCGGCCGCATAGATGTCCGGGCAGCTGGTCATCATGCTGGCGTCGGTGGTGATCCCTCCCATCATGCCGATGTCGATTCCGGCTTTCTCGGCCAGTTCCACCGCCGGCCTGACGCCCACGGAGAGGATCACATTATCGCATTCGATTTCCCCGGTACTGGTGACGACACTTTGCACCCGACCGTTGCCGGTAAATTCAATTGCACGCTCACCGGTGATCACCTCGATGCCCATCTGCTCGATGACTTTTCTGATGATGCCGGCGGCTTCATCGTCGAAGACCGTCGGCAGCACGTGCCCCAACTGCTCGAGCAGGGTGACCCTTACACCCCTGCGCATCAGGCTGATGCAGGATTCCACGCCGATACTGCCGGCACCGATGACCACCGCGCGGTCGCCCTCGAAATTGTAAATCGTTTCCGCGTCCTGCATGGTTTTCAACGGTGAGATGCCTTCTTTGTCAACCCCTGGAATCTTGGGGATAATGGCATTGCCGCCGGTGGCCAGCAGCAGCTTGTCGTACTCATAGGTGTTGCCGTCATCCGCCGCTACGGTTTTTGACTGCGGGTCGATCGTCTGCACCCGGCAACCGACATGGGCTGTGACATTGTTTTCTTCGAAAAAATCGGCTGACCTGAAATTCAGCAGCGGTTTGGAAAGTTCCTCGGCTACATAGTAGGGGAGAAGCACCCTTGAAAAAAGCGCCGTCTTTTCATCGCTGAACAAGTCAATCGCAGACGATTTGTCGACGGATCGAATCGCTTCCACCGCGCTGACGGCCGCGGCGCTTCCTCCGACCAATAGGTATCCCATTTTATTCTCCTTCCTGCGCATCAAAGTGTTTAGCAGCACAGCCAGTGGCTTATAGTGTGGCGTCCCATATGTACTTTCCTAAACTCGAATGGATTGATAAGTCGTTCAGATTTCTTTGCTCTACTGTTTAAATCCCAAATCACAAAACTCAAATCACAAACAAATCCCAAATCACAATATCCAAACTCGAAACCAAACTTCAAAAACAATGAATCAGATGAATCAGATACATGGGATCCTTTCGGTCTGGCTTCTATAGGAGCTTTATCATTCCAGAACCAGGGCCAAGGCTGTAAAAGGTTTGGGTCACGCGCAGCGCAAGCGCTTGCGCCGCGTGTTGAAAATTGGAATTTGATTATTGTTTGTTATTTGTTTTTTGGTGCTTGTTATTTTTTAGCTTCAAGGACGCTAATTGACGAATACCCACTGCTCGAATTCTATAAAATAATTTTGGGACACGACACTAGTACAGGCTGTTGACCATATAAGTTGAAAGCACTTCCTCGAAAATCTTTTCGCCGCGGGTCAGGTTAAAGTTGCCGCAGGTGCAGCATTGGGCCATTTCCACCACACAGCTGCGGATCGTGCGGCGGCCGCGTTTGACGTCCCGAACCATTTTACCTACCAGGTCGCCGGCAATCATGGCATGGCCGCACATGGTCAGCAGCTTCAGGACTGCGTAGCCGGGCAGACGCTCGGTTTTTCCCCAGGTGCCCAATGAATACTCGAGAGAGTGAATGGAACCCAGGCCGGCTTCGTGCATGCACTGCTGAACGACATCGGTGACACCGGAGATGATCACCGAAATTCCGGGCCGCCGCTCCTTCAACTCTTTGATCAGGGCTACGATTTTGTCGCGGTTGTCGAACGTACACTGCACGATGGTTCCGTCCGTTACACTGGCCAGGATATCATCCATGGTGGTGTTGTAGATGTTGCCGGTTTTCATATCTCCCAGGTTTATGGGTCCATGTTTGTAGCAGATGCTCAAGAAATTTTGGGTTTTGGGCGCCGATCCGGCCTTGTTGATGCCCGTGGCCGGGCAGCCCAGCACCACAAAATCTTCTTTGAGGCTTTCGTAGTCCCCGCGGCGATGCAGACTGTGAGTCATGAATCTTCTCCTTATACCGGTTGTCATAAATTTTCATGCCTTACCGTGTACAACGAAGCATGAAACATAAGTATCTATTGAAATGTCATAGCTATCCCCTACAACATAAATGGCATGAAAATTTCTGGCGAACGCTCTCATTCATCGTAAAACTTGAAGGCCGGCAATCCCAGCCCCAAGTTGTTTTTGCTGTTGATCGAATACCAAAACCCTGACGCTTCCAGGACAGCCTTGATGGGCACCTCGCCGTCCGGGGTAACCTTGGTGATCACTTCCACGGTGAAGACGGTGTCGACCTTCTCGGCAGCCTTTTGCAGGGCCTTCAAGGCCTGGGGCAGTTTCTCGAGCTTGCACTTGCCCTCGATGATGGCCGAGGTGGCCTTTTCGCCGAGGACGTCATCCCGGAGTTTGCCCGTTGTTTTGTCCGACATGAAATGGGTGACCGGATTCTCGTCGGCCAGCTCATAGCCGATGCCGGCGCCCATCAGGGCCATGGAAACGATTTCGACGTCTCTGAAATAAGACCCCAATCCGGGGCGGCCCAGCTCGACCCCGACGCCGACTTCACCGGGAAGAAAGGAGCCCTTGACATCGTTGGTCTTCATCTCCTCGGTACCCCGGCCCGGAACCTGGGAGCCCTTGAACTCGATCAGGGGATTGCTCAGGATGCCGCGGATTTCCCGCGGCCAGTCCTCCACTTCCTGGAAAAGGGCATTGACCGGGCAGATGTTGGCGCGGACGCACATGCCGCAGTCGGTGCACATATCCTGGTCGATTTCGATGTAGACGCGGCCGGGAATTTTTTCATGCCGGTGAAAAGTTTGAATTCTTCCCATGGGACAATAAGGGAAGCAGCGTTTGCATCCAATACATTTGTCTATATCTGCTTTCATCAGATCCTCCTGATTTTTTTCTCGAAGCCGAAAACTTGGTTCATTGGGCCAGGTCGGAAAAAATTTGATCTGCCGTGAACAAACTCAATGGAATGGTGCAATACGGGAAGATTGGAGTACTGGTTTAGCGGAATGGGATCTGGTTTTATAGGATCGCTCGGATCAGAAGATAAAATCAGACCATATGCGCTTGTGATTCCCAAAATTCCATCATTCCAAATTTCCACTATTCCGTTGGGGTCAAAGCACACCCCTCCGGGGTGGACCGTAGCCGGGCATAGTGAACCCGGAACCAAATCAGGCATTCATGCTCTCGGATATCTTGTGTAAAGCCTCCTGTTTGGCCTCTTTAATGTGCTCGCGCATGACGCGTTCGCACAGGTCCGGATCTTTCAGGCTGATGGCCAACAGAATTTTGCGGTGGCCGTCAATGGTTTTTTTGGCACCATCCAGATAGTGAAGGCTATCCTTGCGATAGCGCAATACATATTTGCGGGTGTCCGCAATCAGGCTGCGAAACCTGCTCTTTTCGGGGACAACTTCATGCAGGGTGTCATGAAACTGGGTGTTGTACTCAAAAATTTCATCGAGCTTCTTGCGACGCAGGGCATCCTCGGCCTTCTCGATAAACTCGTTGAGTTTGGCGATGTCCAACTCGGCAGCGTATTCGCAGACGATCCGAATGGCATAGCCTTCCAGGGCGGCGCGAATATTAAAGAGGTCTTCGATGTCCTCGTGAGAATCCTGGGCCACGCAGAAGCCCCTGCTTTCCAGTGGCTGGATCAATCCCTCGGAGGCCAACTTGTGCAGGGCTTCCCTGACGGGCGTGCGGCTGACGCCCAGGCTGTTGGCCAGATGGGCTTCGGTCAGCCGTTCACCCGGCTCGAAACGTCCGGCCAGCACATCGGATTTCAAATTGTTGTAGGTCCACTCACGCACCGGGGTGGACTTTTTCGGTGTGTTCAATAGGGTGGTCGTTTTGTGCAATGTTGTATACAATCTTGGCTGATTGTTGAAGGATGAGATTATCTGTATTTCATCCCGGGGAAAATGTCAATAAAATTATTTCAATTTTTTATTATTGTATTTCAAGTAGTTATAATTTTTCAACCTTCCATGCAGAATTAAACTGAAAAAAATAGGACTTGCTTTTTTTCTGCACTAGTCGTATTTTTGGATACAAAAACCGGGCGATGATGTGGATACAGAAAGGGTATTGGAACAATGGGATTCAAGGTTTCACTCGACCGCGACGCCTGCAATGGCTGCGAAGAATGCTTGGAGGCCTGCACCACCGGGGTGTTCGAGATGCGCAATGGCAAGTCTGTCATAGCGCGGGCCGACGAATGCATCGGCTGTGAGAGCTGTATCGAGGTATGCGAGCAGAATGCAGTTACCGTCGCGGAAACCGGGGTTGAAATGTCGGAAACGTGCAGGGCCCTGTTGCGGGATATATTATAATTTTTGCCGGTACGATCCTGCTATGGCGGGATCGTACCGGCAAAAATTATTCTATCTCTTTTTTGAGCTGCTGCGATCTTTTGTAGTAATGGGCCAGTTTTTGCTGGACGGCGCCGTAAACCGTGCCGGCCGGGTAATTGCCGTCGGCATCCGGTTCGCCGGCCGGCATGCCCGTTAAGATCTCAATGCCTTCTTCTACTGTCGAAACCTGATAGACGTGGAATTTGCGCCTTCTAACGGCGTCGATGACCTCTTTTCTCAGCATCAGGTTTTTCACATTTGCGCGGGGTACCATGACGCCCTGCTTTCCGGTCAGAGCGTTGATCTGGCAAACCTCGAAAAAGCCTTCGATCTTCTGATTGACCCCTCCAATGGCCTGGATTTGGCCTTTCTGGTTAACCGAACCGGTAACCGCAATTGCCTGCTTGATCGGAATGCCCGACAGGCTGGAAATGATGGCATACAGCTCGGTGGACGAGGCGCTGTCGCCGTCGATGCCGCTGTAGCTTTGCTCAAAGGTGATGCTGATCGAAAGGTTCAGCGGAATGTTTTGGGCAAAGGTCCGGCCCATGTAGCCCGAGAGAATCAGCACCCCCTTGTCGTGGGTACTGCCGCTCAACTTGGATTCCCGTTCGATATTGATCACACCGGCTTTGCCCATGAAGGTCTCGGCGGTTATGCGAACCGGGCGCCCGAAGGAGAAATCGCCGATCTGGTAAACCGCCAGGGCATTGACCTGGCCCACGACTTCGCCGGCCACATCGATCATGATGGTGTTGTCCAGATATGATTCGTGGGTTTTTTCCTCGTAAAGGTTGTAGCGGAAGCGATGCTCCTCAAAGGCCTTGACGACATATTTGTCGGTTATGAGCCGGGCCTTTTTTTTGCGGGCCCAGTAATCGGATTCCTTTAGCACGCCCACCAAGGGGCCGAAGCGAATCGACAGCTTGTTTTTGTCGGAAACGTATTTTTCCCCGTATTCGACTATCGTCGCCACGCCTTTGGGTGTAAAGGACAGCAGGTTTTCCTGGCGGCATACCCGGGCGATAAAGCGGGCATACTGCTGAACCGTGCCGGCGTTTCTTTCAACTTCGTAGTCAAAATCGGCCCTGACTTTAAATATTTCGTTGAAGCGGTGGTCGTAGTTCTGAAGTACTTCAAAATCTTCGTAGCCGCCCAGCAGCACGACTTTGACGTCCAGCGGGATCGGGGCCGGCCGCAGGGAAACCGTTCCGAAGCCGGTTTCCTCAGCGATGTCCTCGATGTGAAGGTATTTGGCCTGCAGGGCGCGCTTGAGTGCTTCCCATACATAGGGGTGCGTCATCAAAGATTCCATGTCCATTATCAGGAACCCACCGTTGGCGCTCAACAGGGAACCGGCCTTGACCATGGTGAAATTCGTGGTGACGGTTCCCATGTAGGCCCGTTTCTCGATGCGGCCCATAACATTGTGGTAGGTGGGGTTGGCTTCAAATATGACCGGTGCGCCCTTGGCCGGTTCGCGGTTCGTCAGGGCGTTGACCTGATAGCGCTTCAAGTTGGACTTGGGCGGACCTTTGAAAACACCTTCACCCTTGGGGCTGCCTTCTTCCGGGAGCATGAAATCCTGAACGTTTTCGACGATGTCCTGCTTGATCTCTCCCAGATGGGATAATATACCCGGGCAGTCTTTGAATTCGGATCTGACCTTCTCCAGGCGCCCGCTCACAACGGAAAGGGTGACTTCATCCATCAGTTTTTCGATGTCCAGGTGCAGGGCCTGATTCAGTTTGTCGATTTCTATCGAAGCCAGCTCGATTCTTTCCTGTACCAGGCGGACGCTGACTTCGATGGCGGCCTTTTGCTCATTGGAAAGCTGGTTGTAATCCTCCGGGGTCAAGGGGGTGCCGTCGATGACGGGAACCGTTTCGATCTCCTGTTCGGATTTTATAATCTGCAGGTTGCTGCGGGCGGCAAACCGCTCAATTTTTTCAAAAAGCCGGTTTTGCTTGTCCGCAAACCGGGACTTGATGCCCGACAGGCGTTTGAGATAACCCTCGCCTTCAAATGCTTTGGGCAGTTCCTTTTTCAGCGCTTCGACGAATTTGTTCATTGTCTTGCTGAACTGCACCGCTTTTCCGGTCGGAACCGCAATGATATTGGGGCGGAAGGGATCTTTGAAGTTGTTTACCAGGCACCAGTCCTGCGGCTTTGGCAGCGTTCGGGCATGCTTGGAAACAAGTTCGCGCACAATGGTGGACTTGCCGGTGCCCTCGACTCCGGTGACAAAGATGTTGTAGCCGGCGCTTTTCATGTTCAGCCCGAATTCAATTGCCTGGACCGCTCTTTTTTGACCGATGACCTCATCCAGGGGCTTGATTTGCGAAGTGTTTTTAAACTTGAAAACTTTAGGATCACAAACCAGCCGCAGATCGGCGGGTTTCAGTTCATATTTTTTCGACATAATTTAGTTCCTGACGGTTTGTACTTGAGTCGAGCACATTTGGCTTTTTCAAGGAGATTATTTAATAGAAGGTCGAAAAAATGTTTTATAACTAACTGTTATAGTATGTTAAATTGACTTTAATAGCAAGTGCAGAGTTGGGCCACCGTGCCGTTTTATCTGTGGCAGCGACGGTGGGCTGCCCTACACTGGGTGCCAAATGGATCGAGGACGAGAACGAGTACGAGGAGGAGGGCGACTTCCCTGCGGTATTTAGTACAGCCTGTTCCTCGTATGAAACTTCATTGAGTTAAAAAGCAAACCGCAGAACCGCAGAATGTCGAATCCTCCTCCGGCGGACTGTAAGTAACGAATTTCGAAGGATGGAATCGCTTCAGGCTTGAGGCTTCGCTCTTCGAGCTACGCCCCCACACGTCGCGTTCGGCTACGTCCCGACAGGTCGCTCAAGCTTTTTTTAAAATAGACTGAATACTTTATTCGATGTTCGATGTTGGATCCGCCTCAGGCGGATTCGATGTTCATTAGTTTCTTTCCCGATCAGCTTGACGCTTGCGGCCAGCGGCAACACTGACACCAGAAACCATCAGATTTTCACACCATGCAGTCAGAATAACCCGAATTTGATTATTGTGATTTGGGATTTAAAAATTGAGTTCGGGAATTGGATCGACTTAACAATCCATTCGAGTTTTGGAAATTACTTGTAGGACACGACACTAGCTGTCCTGCAAGTATTTCTTGAAATATCTCGCGGTGTGGGATTTCTTGGAGGCTCTCAGCAGTTCTTTGGGGGAGCCCGAGGTTACGATGCGGCCGCCGTCTTGGCCTCCTTCGGGACCCAGATCGATTATATAATCGGCTTCGCTGATGATTTCCATGTTGTGCTCGATAACGGCGACAGTATTGCCTTCATCAACCAGTTTTTGCAGGACGTCGATGAGCCGCTGGACGTCGGCCATGTGCAGTCCCGTGGTGGGCTCGTCGAGAATATAAAGTGTATGTCCGTTGGGTGGCTTGGCCAGTTGCTGGGCCAGCTTGATCCGCTGGGCTTCACCGCCCGAAAGGGTCGGGCTGGGCTGGCCCAGGCACAGGTACCCCAGACCGACATCGCAGACGAACTGAACGGCCCGGCGGACCGATGGGATCGCCGCAAAAAAGCGCGCCGCCTCGGCAAAGGTCATTTCCAGAATTTCCGCTATGTTTTTGCCACGGTAGTGGACAGCCAGGGTTTCCTTGTTAAACCGCTTGCCCCGGCAAACATCGCAGGGCACGTAAACATCGGGCAAAAAGCTCATCTTCACTTTCGGACGACCCTGACCGCTGCAGGCGCTGCAGCGGCCGGCCGCCACGTTGAATGAAAAACGTCCGCCAGAGTATCCCCTGGCCCGAGCCGACGGCGTCAGAGAGAACAGCTTGCGGATTTCCGACCAGAAGCCCACGTAGGAGGCCGGAACGGAACGCGGCGTGCGGCCGATGGGACTGTGATCGACTTCCAGCACCCGTGTTAATTGGTCCCAGCCTTTGATTTCCCTGCAGTCGCCGGCCGGGCGTTGCTGTTTCAGCAGACGGTTGCGCAAGCCTTTGTAGAGGGTTTCTTTGAGCAGGCTGGATTTGCCCGAACCGGACACACCGGTCACGGTGATCAGACAGCCCAGGGGAAAGCCGGCGTCGATGTTTTTAAGGTTGTTAGCCGCTGCTTCCATAATTTTGACCGCGGGACTTTTGCGGTAAGGTCTCAAGCGGGAAGTGATTTTTTTGGCGTGTCCGTCGAACAGCGCGCCGGTGACGGACAGGGGCGCTTTTTTCAGTTGCGAGAGGTTGCCGCTGGCCACGACCCGACCGCCATCCTGGCCGGCCCCGGGGCCCAGGTCGATGATCGTATCGGCGGCCCGGATGGATTCCTCATCGTGTTCAACCACCAGGATGGTATTGCCGCGGTCGCGAAGGGTTTTGAGCGCATCGATCAATACCCGGTTGTCCCTGGCATGCAGGCCGATGGTGGGTTCATCCAGGATATAGCAAACCCCGGTAAGGTTCGATCCCAGCTGGGCGGCCAGACGGATGCGCTGGGCTTCACCGCCGGAAAGGGTGTCACCGCTGCGGGCCAGAGAAAGGTAAGACAGTCCCAGCTGATTCAACAGGGCCAAGCGGGTCAACAGCTCGGCTTTGATCGGCTCGGCCACCGGATTGTCCCGGGATTTGAAGGTCAGCTTTTTCACGGTTCGGTACACATCTCCGGCCGGCTTTTGGACCAGGTCCCAGATACTGTGGTTCCCGACCTTGACGGCCAGGGCCCTGGATTTCAAGCGACTGCCGCCGCACCGGGGACAGGTTTGCCGGCCGTTGCCATCGGCCGCATCGGGTTCACCCACGGTGCCGAGTCCGCTGCAGGCGGCACAGGCGCCCTGTTCGCTGTTGAACGAAAACAGGCGGGGATCGAGACTCTCGAGGCCAATGCCGCAGGCCGGGCAGATGCCGTGCACACTGAAAACCTCCTCGTTGCCACGGCGATCCAAAATCACCAGACCGCCGTCACCTTCGTTCAGGGCCGCATCAATCATAGCAGCCAGGTTTTTAGCGGGCAGGCGACCGACAACCAGATCGATGTTATGCTCATGGTAGCGGCTTAACGCCATGCCTTCTTGCAAGACGGTTATTTTGCGGTCGATGCGGGCTTCTTTGAAGCCCTTTTTCAAGGCGCGGGCGATGACTTCCTTGTGAAATCCCTTGCGGCCGAATACCTTGGGTGCCAGCACCCGGGCTGCTTTGCGGGGATAGCGCCGACGAATTTGAGCGACGATGGTCTCCCGGTTCTGGGCCTGCATGCGGCGGCCGCATCCCGGACAATGCTGAACGCCGAGTTTGCTGTATAAGAGCCTCAGGTAATGATAGATTTCAGTCAGGGTGGCCACGGTGGAGCGCCGGCTGGCATAGCTGGTGCGCTGCTCGATGGCCACGGTGGGAGCCAGTCCGGTGACCAGGTCGACTTCCGGTCGCTCCAGTATTTTCATGTACTGTCGCACGTATGGCGCCAGGCTTTCGAGGTAGCGACGCTGGCCCTCGGCGAACAGGATGTCGAATGCCAGGGTGGATTTGCCCGAGCCCGACACACCCGTCAACACGACCATTTGATTGTGGGGCACGGTCAAATCGATATCCTTGAGATTGTGCTCCCGTGCACCTCTCAATCCGATGACGTCGGGCATCGTCGAATTGTTAAAAGATGCCGTCTCCTCGGCAACGCCGCCCGGCCGCTTCAACCGTCCCGTTTTTTTCAGATAGGCTTTCAAAAACCGCCCGGTATGAGATTTGTGGGTTTCTCTAATTATTCAAAATAATTCGTGCATTATGACTCTAAGCTGATATAGTTGTCAGTAAATTTTGCTTCATAGTTGCTGACCCATATTTGAGATAAGGAGCCATTATGCAAC